>Ga0315284_10003448_pt1 | contig 22482 bp, 16 predicted proteins | sample YL17G09_16_MG_FD_203696 | JGI IMG/M metagenome (GOLD analysis project Ga0315284, IMG submission 203696) | Sediment microbial communities from Yellowstone Lake, YNP, Wyoming, USA - YL17G09_16 | ecosystem: Environmental > Aquatic > Freshwater > Lake > Sediment | place: USA: Wyoming | collected... | reverse complement strand
GGACTTTGCGGGGTGAACACCTGTTCGACGCCATATCTGGCCATTCTGCGGTGATCTTACCCAAGATGTGGCGGCAAAACGCTGCGAACTGGACTGTTACCCCGCGAAATCCCAGAGAGCCGAGTTTGTAAAAGCCTATTTGGGCGAAGTCGAGTACACCGCATACGACGAATTGATCCAGTTGTGTGATGCGCTATCGTTACCGAGCGGTTTCTGTCTCATTGAGAAAAGGTTGGTTGACGTTGTACTTCGGTACGGGTTCAATGCATACACACTGGCCAAATGGAGGTCCTATTTTACAATCCAGCAGAAGTTTGAACAGGAAATCGGACAGTCAATATACCGGCTACTTCCAGGAATCGTCGAGAACACGTTTGGGGCAGGGTTTTTGGAGGGAGGAGAAGGAGCCTGGAAATTAGGAAAAAAGACCTTGTTGCCCTGATCCATGCCCTTTCCGGCGCTGCTGCCCTCATCGCTAGTCCTGCCGCCAGGGGCCAGATCGCCATCCCAGAGCAGCCCATCAAGGCAATCGGCTACGCGGTTTTTACTCTGGGATGCCTCCTCTTTGCCTACTCGCTTCTGTTCCTGGGCAGAGCATTCATGGGGAACGTTGATCCGGTATCCGAAAGGCTGGTTACCGGTGGCCCATACCGAATAGTGCGGCACCCTGTCTACCTGGCGATGCTCGTGATGTGCTTGGGCCTCGCGGTTGGGCTGAGAAGCTGGCTGGGTATCGCCCTGACCATCGTCGTGTTCCTTCCATCAACGGTCTACCGTGCCAGGCTGGAGGAGGCCGCTCTGGCTGATAAGTTCGGCGAGGAGTGGGAGGCCTATCGTGACCGCAGCCACTTCATCATCCCGTTTTTCCATGGGCCTGTGGCGTAATCCTAATTTCCGCAAACTATGGGTGGGACGGACCATCTCGAAGGAGAAAACCAATGAAATACCGGGTTCATCGTCTAGAAGTCGGGCAAGATACGGCTCAGGAGAAGTTGGAGCATTTCCTGAACCAACTGGCAGGAGAAGTCTTGGCGATAGTGCCGTATGTCAGCCCAACATTCCAGGGTATGGGCGCTACGTCCAAGGTCATCTTTCTGCTCATTGTAGAAAAAGTCAAATAGAGGGTTAGCGCGGCTCGAATATGCCGGTCTGAGGCGCATAGCCGCCGGAACGCTGCATCTCAGGAACCGGCTCCTTCATCACCAGCAGCAGGTAGACAAGGCCGCTGCGCACGGTGTACATCGCCGCGCTGGCGTAGCCCTTCATGTCTGCGATCTGGAACTCGATGCGGTTGGCCGTCTCACTGGGTCGGCCGAAGGGTACGGCGGAGGCGGTGATGGTCTGTACCTCGGTGGTGCCGCTGATGCCTGTGCAGGCGGCCACCAGCCAATCGCTCCAGGATTCTCCCCCATCCGTCGAGAAGCGATAGCGGGCGCTGTTCACGTTCAGGCCAGACATCTCGTCCAGGACGCGCACGGTGCAGGTGAGCGTACTCTGTCCACTCCCCCAATCGTATGCCAGGTCCCCCCAGCCGGTCGGCGGGCTGGTATCGGAGAGCGTGACCGTCCTGGTCAAGTCGCCAGAGACGTTGCCCGCGCCGTCAATGAACTTGACGGTGACCGTCTTGAGGTCCTCGCCTGAAGTGAGCCGCCACTCTGCGCTCTCGGCAACGCTGATGGGATAGCCGACGACGAGCACGCGGTCCAGGTACAGGTCGGCGGCGGAACGGAAGGCGGTACGGAACTCTAGTCCGGCGCTCCCGGCGTCGGGGTAGTTGAAATCCACTGGGAACTCTTGGTAGGTATTGGCGGCGCGAAAGTCCGTCCCGCGCAGGCGCCGCAGGCCCAAGAGGCGCGTGCCGGCGCTGTCCACCACGTCGAGCGTGGCAACCTCGGCGCTAGTGGTCGCGTCGTTGGTCTTGAGGCGGAAGTAGGCGCGGTAGGCGCGGCCGGGCGGCAGGCCGTAGGTGTACGGGCCATACCAGGCTCCGGGGCTGTGCACACTGGCCAACCCACACCAGGCCCTTCCGTTCAGCGCGTCCCCATCGTCAACCGGCTCGCCTGTCCCGGCCTCGTGAACCAGCCCCTCGCCCTCCCAGGCCCAGTCCTCGTTGGCAAAGGCCATTGTCTGCACGCCGCTGCCGGGGCTGGGATCGCTGGCGGACAGCGAGGACAGAGTCACGGTGAAGGTGTTGGTGGTTGCGCCGCCGATAGCCGCCGTGGTGTTTGCCGGCGGCTGGCGGTCGAGGCCGATGTGGGCTACTTCGACCTGCGACTGCACGTTGCCCGTGCCATCGGCGATGCGCAGCGCGAGGGTGATGCCGGTGGAGGCGGTATCGCCGAGCGCCGTGACGTCCCACACCGTGCTCCAGCCGTCGGCGCCCACCGTGTCGGTGACGAGCAAGGCTGTAGTGTCGGTCACGGCGTAAAAGCCAACCGCGCTCACTGCGCTGGCCTCATCGCTGGCGTTGGCGACGATGGCCACCTGGTTGCCGGTGACGAAAAAGTCCGACCAGGGAAGTATCACCGCGCCGATGGGCGTGGGCCCGCCGGTGCTGGGCAGTTCGACGGTGATACCGGTGTAATAGTGCGCCAGGATTTGCTGATAGCCCCAGCCGTGCCACTCGGCCCAGCGCCGCGCTCCCCACTGGGACAACCCCCACCCGTGTCCCTGGCGCTCCTCGCCGAAACTGACGGGGTCGTCCACGGCCTGGATGTAGGCGTACCCCGCCGCGCTGCGCGTGGGACAGCCGTTCTCTGCGCTGTAGAACGCCTTGATCACGTTTCCCTGGTACGCCACGTACTGGCCCTGGGTGGCGTCGGTCGCGCTGTCGCTGCGCGGGTGGCGTTGATCCTCCCGGCCCATGACCTGGTAATCGGTCCAGTCGGAGACGTCCCAGTCCCACCCGGCGTGCTCGCCGGTATAGTGCCAGGCGTAGGTGCGCACGGCCACGGCCTGGGACTTGAGGGCCTCGCCAGGCCACGAGGCAGGCATCTCCACCGGCACCACGCACTTGACGTATGTCTCGAAGGGGATGACGTCAACCTGACCAACCGGCACGTCCGAGCGGTAATAGTTCTCCGCGCGGTGGATGACGCGGATGGTAGGCGGGGGCGTCTGTTGGGCAGAGGGCGCCCGGTAGTCGCCTGGCAAGGCAGCGAGACCAGGGGAACCCTCGCCATCTGTCGCTGTAGCACCGTCCTGAGCCTGCCGGGGGACCGGGGCAGCCAGCGGGCGAGTCAGGTCCAGCACCCACACGTCGCCCGCGCGCTCGAACGCCAGGTAGCGGCCATTGGGCGACCAGGCCGGGCTGCTCTCTTCGAGGTCGTCGCGCAGGAGCGGCCATGGACTCCCCCCGTCAACGCTCACCAGCCAGATGTCACTGGCCGGCGCGGTCGCCGCCCCCAACGGGGCGCGCGAGAAGGCCAGCGTCCGCCCATCCGGCGACCAACTGGGGATGCTGAAAACCTCCATCGGCTGGCCCTGAGCCAGGAGCACCGGTGCGCCCTCGCTGGCCACGTCGGCCACCCACAGCGCGGGTGCGAGGTCCGCGCCGGCGATCACATAGGCCAGCCGTCGCCCGTCCCGCGACCAGGCGAATTCGACAGCCTGGGCGTCTGCGGCCAACAGCCGGGGATCTGTACCTGGCTGCGGCAGTGCCCACAGGCGCGTGTTATCGCTCCAGGCCAGACGCCCTTCAACACCACTCAGGCGGACCCGTGTCCCCGCAGGCAGGACAGGCAGGCCGGCCAACGCGCCTATCCTTGCGGCGCTCTGCAGCCACACCTGCCCGGCCCGCGCGAAGGCCAATCCCCCGCTTACCCAGGCGGGAGGCGTGCGCCAGTCGGCGCCGGCTCGGGCCTCAACCCGTCCACTGGCCAGATCGAGCACGCGGGTCTCCCAGCGCCCGCCTGTGGCGAAGGCCAGGACCGCCAGCCGTTGCCCATCTGGACTATAGGTCGGCTGGATCGCGTTCTCGCTGAGCAATGTGGCCGGGCCGCCCCGGGCATTCACGGCCCACAGCTCGCTGAGGGTCTGGCCCGTCTCGCCGTCGCCGGCCACCGCGCCCCAGCGATTGACGAGCACCGTGCGGCCGTCAGGCGACCAGCCGGCCAGGCGAGAGCGCCCATCAGCGGTCAACTGCCACGGATTGCCCGTATCCTGCGCGTCTGCCAACGGGTGATGCGCGTCGAGTGGGGCCAGCAGCAACCATACGCCCAGCGTTGCCAGACTGGCGGATAGGCTGATGCGCCAGCCACGCTTTGGTCGTGCGTTCCGCTTCACACCATTCGTCTCCATGCGTGATCCTGTACGAGGAAGGCGTTGCTTCTGGGTTCGGAACGCTGCCATTATACCATAGATGTGACGGTGACTGCTCGTCACCTCCCCGCCGCCGCTGTACCTTCTAAGTCCAGCCAGCAGACGGGCAGGCCGCTCTCGGGGCCGAGGGTGATCTGCCCATAACGGTCCAGGAACTCACCGGTCGTGATCCTCAACCCCTGGCAGAGCCTCAGGATGTCGTAGGGCGTCAGGACGATTTCGCAGCGGAAGCAGCAGTGGCCGTACCGCTTGCACTCGAAGCAGAAGCGGTCGTCAAGTGAGACCTCCTTCTGCGCCTTCTCGATCACCTCTTGCGGTAGTCCCCTTCTCATCTCTGCTCTCCTTCCAGTCCCCTGAACAGGGGAAGATCCTCCGTCCCGGTCATCACTGCCGGCGGTACCTGTTGGCCGATTTCCACCTCCTCGGGCTGTCCCCCCGGGTCTCGTTTCCTTCCCCAATCGGCGTAGGTCTCGCCGCCGGGCGTGACCATCTCCGTCTGCCAGTCCGGCGGGCTCCACCGGTTGGCAAACCGCCAGTTGGGGCTACCCGGCTCCAGGTCAACCACCAGCGCATCGGCCTGGAGGATGAAGTACGGCATCTCCCAGGCGTAGAGCCGCATGTTCACCAGGCAGGCCCGATACAGGTCCAGGTCTAGCTCCACCCCGAAGAGCGCCAGCTTCTTGTCCCGGTGCCGCCAGGCCAGATCCAGCAGGAACCGGCCGGTGCCGGTGCAGGGATCGAGTACCAGCTTCCATCTCTTCTCATCCTCTTCCTCCATCTTCTCCACCTTCCCGATGGCCGAGTCGTTGATGAAGGAGACGACCCAGGGTGGGGTGATCACCTGCCCCATCTCGTCGATTGCGCATTTCCTCTCGCTGAACAGTTGTCCCAGATAGTCGTAGGGCTCATCATACCAGGCCTCAAGCAGGGGTTGGGCCAAGGAGATCAGCCGGTCGGCCACCGGACGGTCCTCCTTGGGCATGGGATGAACCCGGGCGTAGTCAGCCAGGAACCGCACCACCTGGTTGAAGCACTCCCGATCCGACCTTCTGGTCGTGGTCTTGCTGACCTCGAACATCGTCAGCAGCATCCGGTATCCTTTCCGTTCCTCACTCGTCATCTCTCACCTCCTTGCTCCGCTCCATCGACCTCCGAAAGCCGAGAGCCAACGGGCAGATATTCGCCGTCCCTCCTTCCTTCCTGGCGAGCGTGGCCAAAACAAAGAGCCGGTCCCGCGTTATCGGTACCGGCTCCATCCCTCTGGTTAGCAGTTCTCAAAGAGCGACTGTGTTCAGCATAGCACATCAGGGTAGCGCGCAGCAAGCGACCTGGTTTGCCTGCCGCAGCCCCTGGCCACCAGCCGGATGCCTTGGCGGGTCAAGGACCCTGCTTCTGGCGGGGCTTGCCAGTTCTGAGCTTGCCGAAGAACGAAGTCCTTGACCTGAGAAGGCGGCTGGTACAATGCGAGCAGGCAAGCGGGAGCGAAGCTGCGCGCGGCAATCATACGAAAAGGACAGTGGCTGATTTCAGCGCCTGAAGTTGATTGACTTTCGCGGAGGTTGCAGTACACTATCCATGCAGAATCTACTATGCACCTCAAGGCAGTACAAGCCTTGACGGCAAACATCGAAGTGCTACGCTGCCCGCCCACCGCCAAGGTTGAGGCGGGCGTTTTGTTTGGACGGACCAGACAGCGGCGGAGTTCAACCGAGGCGCTCTGTATGGAGAAACCACGGTCCAGAGGGCCGTTTTGCCTCAAATTCCAGATAGCGGTAGAATTGCATAAGTCGGCTTAGTTCAACACGGATTATGCGGCGGCTGTGCGCCGCATGAATCCTATTCGTTAGGAGGAAGAAATGTCGAAAAAAATTAATCGGCGTAAATTCTTGAAAATGTCGGCCACTGGAGCGGTCGGCCTGATTGCCGCATCCCGCACTCCAGCGGAGGCGCCCACCGCTCAGGTCATCAAGGAAGAAGTGAAAGTGCCCGTGGAGGTCCCCCGAGCCGTGGAGGTCACCCGGATTGTCGCCGGGACCCCGGTCAAAGAGGTGCAGGTGCAGATCGTGACGGCCACACCCGCCCCAGTGCAAAAAGTAGCCGCGCCCGACGTGCTTGGCGCCTTCCCCAGAAGCGAGACGCTGATCGCCAGGCAACTCACCGGGCGCGTCGGTACACCCGACAACTTCAACCTATGGGTTGGCTGGAAATGGCAAGACCGTGGCATTCAGAACCTGGCTGACGAGCCGTTATGGTCGGTTGACTTTGCCACGGGCGACATCATCAATGGCCTTGCTGACGGTGACCCGACATATAGCCCGGATTTCACGAGCGTCACGATCCCATTGCGCCAGGGCGTCAGCTGGAGTGACGGCGAGCCCTTCACTGCTGCCGATGTGGTCTTCACAGTCGAGTTGTGCATGCAGTACGAGGGCTTCAACGCCCATACCTACTTTGTGGATAACGTCGCCTCTGTGACTGCTGTGGATGATTACACGGTCAAATTTGAGCTGAATCAGCCCAACTCGCGCTTCCACACCACCTTCCTCGACCGCTGGGGCTGCACCAGGATCATGCCCAAGCACATCTTCGAGAAGGAAGCAGATCCGGTCCAGTTTACCTTCAATCCGTATGTAGGCTGTGGTCCCTACAAGCTGCACAGCTTTGATCCACAAGGGTTCTGGACGGCCTGGGAGAGACGCGAAGATTGGGACAAGAGTCCGACCGAGATCATGTATGGCGAGCCTCAGCCCAAGTACATCATCATTCAGGCCTTTGACACGGAAGGCGCTCAAATCCTGGCGCAATTGACACACCAACTAGATGTGGCGGAACTCTCAGTCGATGGTCTCAAGACGCTGTTGGTGCAATCGAAGACCTCCCGCGCTTACCGGCCAACCTTCCCCTTCGTGGTGAACAACGACCCGTGCATCACCGGCATCCTCTTCAACACCGCCCGGCCTCCGTTCGACAAGGTGGATGTCCGCTGGGCATTGGTGCTGGCGATCGAGATCGTGGAGTACACGAGCATCGCCGTCGATTGCACCGGCACCTTGAGCCCGGTGCACATCCCGCACCTTGGCCCTTACCCCAAGGATTACATCGAGCCGATGCAAGACTGGCTGAAGGCGTTCACCATCGATGTTGGCAATGGCGAAACCTTTGCGCCCTATGATCCGGATGCGCCGAAGCGCATTGCTGCATACGCCAAGTCGCGTGGCTATCTCTTCCCCGATACGCCGGAATTTACTGAACAGGCTTTCGGACTCGGCTGGTATAAGTATGCCCCCGACATCGCCGAGAAGCTGCTGGTGAAGAATGGCTTCTCCAAAAAGGACGGCAAGTGGTATCTGCCGGATGGGACGCCCTGGCATATCTCCTTCATGTGTGGCACTATACTTTCCAACCATGATGCGCGCAATGCCGCGGCTGCCGTGCAGCAGTGGAAAAAGTTCGGCATCGATGCCGAGATGTATTCAACGGATGCTGGAGATGACCTGGGGGCCACCGGCGATTTTGATGTGAGCGGCGCCTGGCCTGCGCAGGAGCCCTGGGGTGCGGGTCCCGATCTGTATCGCGTGCTCGACAGATGGGACTCCGCCTATAAGAAACCCCTTGGAGAGCGCACCCAGGGCAATTACTCGCGCTGGTCGAGTCCGGAGATGGACGCCATCATCAAGAGGCTGCGCGAGACTGATCCCTTCAATACCGAAGCCGTCATCGCCGTGGGCACCGAGGGCCTCAAGGAAGCGGTCAAGAATATGCCTGGCATCCCGACCTACGGATATATCGGCATTGTCGGCTGGGACGAATATTACTGGACCAACTGGCCTGGCAGCGAAAACGCCTATTGTGAGCCTTATACACACTGGCCCAACTTCAAGTACTTTACTCCGTTCCTGAAAGCCACCGGCAATAGCTGCCTGATCTTTATCCCCTTGGTGGCGAAGAATCACTGAATCCACTGAAATAAGGTCTCTTTCACCACAAAGGACGCGGAGAGCGCTAAGATTTTTAATATGGATATGAATCATCTTGATATAGAGTTTTCCAGTTGTGGAAAACTCTATTCTGGGAACATATGGGGTGGTACCGACTGGAGGACAACTACAGAACGCTCCAGACATTAACCGATAGGAAGGAATGAGAAGCGGAGCCATTCTGGGTGGCCACATCATTTCCGTTGGTGTGGAAAGCATGCACTAACGACGACTGTAGTGGAGAGGTGGTGTTATCTGCCCTGGGCGGTAGCATACAGGTCCAGCATCTCGTGCCATTGGGGCAAAAAAGCCTAACACGCGCATGCAGCCGACGCCTTGTCGATCACGGTAGCGATGATTTTTGAGATTTGGAATTTTGCGAGCCAGACGGGATGCGCGGCGTTATCCGGCGCGGCTGATGCGCCGACCGTTATGACGGACGCTTCGCTTGCTGCGCTTCGCTTGCGTCCGTTATAACTGCGCGAATGCTCTACACAACAAGCCCCGGCCTTTGTGAGCCGGGGCTTTCCGTTTGCGAGAGCCAGCAGTGACGACCAAGGATGCGATGATATGCTACACTGGGCGAGGCAAAAAAAGAGGCCGGAGATTGCTCCCCGGCCCCTCTGAAGTGTCACTTCTTGCACTTCTGGAACACGGCCCGAACTTGGAGTCTGCTCAAGGCATCGTAGGCCTTCTGGCAAGGGCTTCGGACGTCTCGCACCTTGGCCTCCAGGCTGGGCAGCAGGATCTCTTCTGTTTCCACTAAGTGAGACGCGACTTCAGCGAACATCTGCTCCAGTGATTCTTCTTGAGTCTCAGGCGAACGTTTCATGCTCGTCACCTCCTTTCTTGGGCAGGCGCAACTTGTAACTTGCCTGCTCAACTTCTCATGGGTCAGCCGGATCCCTTGGAGGGTCAAGGGCGAGCGCGCCACGTAAGCCGTGGCGTAGCGAGTCCGCAGGATTGGAAACCCTTGACCCGACAAGGTGGCTGATACAATGAGAAAGCAGGCAAGCGTGAGCAAAGCCGCGCGCGGTCGGCGTAGCCACCGTCACGACCAAGACCAGGCGATAGCAATTTGACTTTGCCGTGATCTGTAGTATAGTCAGAATATCAATCGGAGTGTGGAACCATTGCCGCCCTCATAGCGGTCTTAGTTTGCCAAGGAGGGTAACGTGAAAGATTGGCAGCCGACCTCTATTCTCGGAGCGATCCCTGGGGTGGTCGGCTGTTTTGAGTGGGGTCCTACTGCCCCCATTTTGTGCCGATTTATACTTGATTGTAGTACCCCAACTGCATCCGGTTGCAGCCTCTCCTACCTGATACCTCTGCAGGCAAGACCCCCTCCGCGCTGACCAACGTGGCGCGGTAGAAGCCACGATCCACTGTGTCCACTTCGCGCATGTAAGGAATCCGCTCTGCGTGCTGTTGAGTTCACTTTTACTCTTTTGTTGAAGGAACAGTATGGGATTCCTTCGTTGTGGTATCCTGTTGAAGTTCGCTAATTACCACTTTCTGACAAAGGAGTCAGCTTATGAAAGCCTCTCATAGAAAACTTGTAACGTTGTGCGCGCTGCCTGTCTCGCTCGTCCTTCTTCTTTTGCTGACAGCGCCCTCTGTGTGGGGCAGATCGGCCTCAGCCGTCCTCCCGCCCGAGCGCGAGTTGCCGCCGCAAGATACCCTGTCGGCGGACCAACTCGCGCAAGAGCCTGTCATCTTTCCGTCCGATCCCGGCTGGCCCGGATATGCTCAGCGCGAGATCACCGTTGATCCCGAACCGCCCATCCTCGACCAGCCAACAGAAATCTGCGCCTGGGTTCTCAACACGACCGACGTCTCGCAGACTGTGACGTTGGATTTCGGCATCGCCGACTTTGGCATCGGGCTGGATTTTGGCCCGATCGGGACGCGCACCATTCAGGTCCCGCCTAACGCCAGGGCCCAAGCCTGCGTCGTCTGGATTCCGCGACAACCCGGACATTGGTGCGTCCAGGCGATTCTCCACCAGGCGGGATTCCCTGACCAAGTGAGCCAGCGCAACATGGACATCTGGGAAGACTTGCAGCCGCGCGTGCCGGCCTTGACCGTCTTTCCAGTGCGGAACTCGACCGGCGCACCCGCCACCATCGAGCTCTCTTCGACGAACATCTTGCCCGGCTGGGGTGCTTTTCTCACTCCGCCCGTCCTCACCAATATGGGCGCGGGCGAGACTCGCCCGGTGACGCTGACCGTCGTGCCGCCTGTGGGGCCCCTGGGCAGCCGCCAACCGATCGTAGACGTAGAAGCTCGCAGCGGGGGAGGACAAGGGCCGCTGATCGGCGGGTTCCGCAAGCTGGACATGCCGCCGGTGCCGCTGCACCGGCTCAAGGACCCGCCTTATGCCGAGACGGAAATCAGCGTCAATCCTTATCCGACTCTGCCCGGCGAACCGACTCAGATCTGCGTTGACTTGCGCAACTTGAGCAATGTCACTCAGACGGTGGACGTAGGATTCATGGTGGCCGATTTCGGCATCGGCCTGGCTTGGCAAGGCATTGGCGGACAATCGGTAGAGGTTCCACCTCTGGGCCACGCCCGGCCCTGCGTCACATGGATTCCGAGTCACCCCGGACACTTTTGCGTTCAGGTCAACCTGGATGATCCAGGCTACACCACCCAATGGAGCCAGCGCAACCTGGACGTGGGCGAAGTTCTGAAACCAGGCGAAGAGAACACATTGATCTTTCAAGTCGGGAACTCGCCTGGCCCCAACAACCCGAATCCCGCCACGGCCGACATCTATTTGACTGTGAACAAATATCTCCCCGGGTGGCAAGTGACCCTGGTGCCCGATGTGCTGCCCGCCATGCGGCCCGGTGAAATCAGGCCAGTGACCATGCTCGTCACGCCATCGGCCGGAGTGCCGATGCCGGAAGAGGGCGCGCTCGTCGCGGATGTGGAAGCCTATTTGAATGGCCTGCCGCCGCAAGGCACATTGCTGAGCGGGTTCCGCAAGATTTTCTATCCGCCCATTCCCGTCCATCCACCCCATGAGCCGCCCTATAGCGAATCCGAAATCGGCATCTTTCCGTATCCGCCTCGGGCCGGCGAGCCGGTGATGATCTGCACCGAGCTGCGCAATCCCACATCCGTTACGCAGACGGTGAGCGTCGAGTTCGGCGTGGTCAACTTTGGCATCGGCCTGCCTTTCACGCCCATTGACCTGCAACAAGTGCAAATCCCGCCTCTCGGCAAGATCAAGGTGTGCACCCAGTGGGTGCCTCCCATCGCAGGGCATTTCTGCGCGCAGATCATTGTCCGGCAGCCGGGCTATCAGGACGTGGTCAGCCAGCGCAACATGGATGTAGCCGAATACTTGCAGCCCGGCATCCCCAACGCCTATACCTTCCCGGTGGGCAACCCGTTCAACCGGCCCATCACGGTGAGCCTGGGCCTGGTGCCGCACCTGCCTGGTTGGCAGGCGGATCTATCCAATGTGTTCTTTGGCCTGGCCCCGCACGCACAGCGAGTGGTGACCTTGACCGTCACGCCACCCAGCGACCTCACTAACTTGGCAGACGAGACGCCGGTGCTGGATGTGGAAGCCTACTACCGAGACAGTACGCACGAATGGACATTGCTCGGCGGCTTTCGCAAGCTCTTCCGCCCGCCTATCCCCATTCACCATCCCGAAGACCCGCCTTATGCGGAAAGAGAGATCAGCATTGAGCCTTATCCGCCGCGCGCAGGCGAGCCGACCGAAATCTGCGTCGAGCTGCGCAATCCGACCGACTATGAACAAGCCACCTGGGTCGAGTTTGCCTGGGCGAACTTTGGCATCGGGCTGCCGTGGCATCCCTTCCACGGAGAATCGGTGACTTTGCCGCCGCACAGCCTCATCAAAAAGTGCACAACATGGGTGCCGCCCTTCGCCGGACATTTTTGCGCACAGGTCAGCCTGATAGACCCGCTGCAGCATTACCCGGTCGTTCGCAGCCAGCGCAACATGGATGTGGAAGAAGTCTTTGTGCGAGGCCAGTGGACCAGGCCATATGTCTTTAGCGTCGGCAACCCGTTTACGGGTGTTGCGAACATCGAGCTGTCCGCCTTTGTCCATCTCCCCGGCTGGGAGGCTCGACTCGACCCATCCCGATTGATCGGCGTCGCGCCCGGAGAGACGAGGCCGGTCACGCTGACGGTGCACGTTCCTGAACTGGGCCCGCTGCCGCCGGATGACACACCCGTGGTGGATGTGGAAGCTCACACAATCGGCGCCAGTTCCGCCGATCCCATCGGAGGCCGTCTCATCGGCGGGTTCCGCAAGATTTATCGCCCGCCAGTGCCCATCCACCGTCCGCAAGACCCCGTCTATGCCGAGTCCGAGATTCACATCAATCCCTATCCGCCGCGGGAAAGGCAGCCGACTGAAATCTGTGTGGACGTGCGCAATCCCACCGACGTAACACAGACGATCACCGTGACTTTTGCCGTCGCCAACTTTGGCATAGGCCTGCCCTTCCACGACATCGCGCGCCCTATCGCAGTCACGCTGCCGCCCAACAGCATCAAACAAGTGTGCATCACATGGGTGCCGCCCTTTGGCGGCCATTTCTGCGCCCGCGTGACGCTCCAGATGGGCGATCACCTGCCGGTGTGGAGCCAACGCAACATGGATGTGGGCGAGATCTTGATACCGGGCGTGCCCTCGAACTTGCGCTTCTCGGTGGGCAATCCTACGAACGGGGTCGTGACCGTCACACTCGGCATGGTGCCGCACCTCGACGGTTGGCAGGCTCGCCTATCGCAAGGTGTGCTGCGCAACATGGCGCCACAAGAGACGCGGGTGGTCACGCTGACCGTGACCCCGCCTCTGGACATGTCCGAGCCGGAAGATGGAGCGCCGGTCGTGGATGTGGAAGGCTTTATCGGCCGGGATCTGATCGGCGGGTTCCGCAAGATTTACCATCCGCCAGTGCCCATCCACCAGCCCAGGGACCCGGTCTATGCCGAATCCGAGATCTTTGTGGATCCATATCCCACTCAGCCCGGCCTGCCCACGCTGATCGGCGCCGTCGTCTTTAATCCTACACCGGTCGCTCAGGTCGTCACCGTGACGTTCGGTGTGGCCAACTTTGGCATCGGCTTGCCCTTCTCTACTGCGGGCATCATGACGCCGACGATGGTGCTCAACATTCCGCCCTTTGGCGCATCCCAGGCCAAGACGATCTGGATTCCGCCATTTGGCGGCCATTTCTGCGTGCAGGTGCTGCTGCAATCGCCCGGCCACGAGCAGGTGTGGAGCCAGCGCAACATGGACGTAGGCGAACCGCTGAAGCTGGGCGTGCCGAACGCGCGGTCCTTCCCTGTCGGCAACCCCACGACCGGGGTGGCGACGGTCACGTTGGCCCTGGTGAATCATCGCCCCGGCTGGGTGGCCGAAATCACGCCCAATGTGCTGCCTAACATGCGTCCTGGCGCGACGCAGATGGTAACTCTCACCGTTGTGCCTCCGCCGCCTTCGGCTGATCCTGCTGAGCGCGAGCTCCAGATCAGAGGCCTGGCCGACGAGCTGCCTATCGTAGATGTGGAGGCATACGTGAACGGAAGGCTGATCGGCGGCATCCGCAAGATCGCCAAGCCGCCCGTCCCGCTGCACAAGCCCCAAGATCGGCCTTACGCCGAAACCGAGATCGGCGTGACGCCGTATCCCATCGTAGCTGGGCAGCCCACCACCATCAGCGCCGCGATCATGAACACCAGCGAGACCACCCAGACGGTCCGCGTCCTGTTTGGCGTGGCGAACTTTGGCTTTGGCATCCCGTTCACCACCACTGGCATCGTGCCCACTTCGATCGTGGTGACGCTGGGGCCGGGCATCAGCACGACGGTCTGGACAGTGTGGACGTCGCCCGCCTCCGGCCACTGGTGCATTCAAATTCTTCTCCAGGATCCTAACAACCAGTATCCGGAGCAGAGAAGCCAGCGCAATGTGGATGTGGAACAGCGGCGCTTCGTCCCTTGCCATCCGTTCACCAGAGATTTCCTGCTGCAAAACTCGACGCCGTTGACGGTTACGGTTTCCATCGGCGCAAGCGCGATCAATCTGCCGGCAGGCTGGACGTATAGCACCAACATCACCGAAACGACCCTGGCGCCTTTCGCATCCATCACGGTCACGGTCACTATCACGCCGCCGTGCGGGCTTGCAGTTCTGGGTTTGCTATCGCCACTTGCAACGTTGGATACCGGCGGGGCCAGTGGCCCGCCGACGATTGACGTCGAAGGCTACAACGAGAAAGGCGAACTGCTCGGTGGCATAGAGATTCAGTTGGATGTCTCTCCACCGTACAAAGTCTATCTGCCTGTTGTGTTGAGACATTAATGCGTATTAGGCGGGTTCCGTCAAGCAGTAGTTGGGCGTCGCCAACCTACGAGCTGGCCTCTGCGATCCACTCAGAGGCCAGCTCAGACCACTGATCGCGGAAGAAGCATGAGAGGTGCGCTTACGTAGCGGTTGCAGCCGACGTTGCTCCGCTGCGCTCTGCAACGCGGCTGAACCCGACTGTTGTGACGGACGCTTCACTCGCTGGGCTTTGCCGGCGTCCGTCATAGTAGAGCAGTGAAGGAATGCCCTACACAAGAAGCCCCGACCTTTGTGAGCCGGGGCTTTCTGTTTGTGAAAGCGAGAGGTCGGATGATAGCCGCCAAGGGGACGATGAGCGGTACGCTCCGGTCCTCGCGCGTCTCACCATGACAACAACCCGACTTTGGAAAACCCCGCAAGCGTCAACCCGGTTCCTTGACATTCTCACCCTCAGTATGCCACACTGAGCGAAGCAAAAAAAGAGGCCGGAGATTGCTCCCCGGCCTCTTTTCGGCGGAACCGCCGTTTGCGCCTCCGCTTCACAGTGAGCATTGGAGGCGCTCCTTCCTGTCTATGGCTTTTCGCAGGAAGGCTTCCAGTCGCTCGTACTTCTTCCTGAAGTACTGCTCGGCCTCCGCTCGTGTCTCACCGTCGGCTGGCTTCACCTTCGCCAGGTTCGCTTGGAAAACCAATTCTCGATCTTCAAGCAGCCGCAGGAAGTGCTCGGCATTTTCGGGACTCATCTTCCCGTCTTTGCCAACCAGCACCTCCAGCACATCCCGCCACCAGCTCAAGTCAAACAGCCACAGCAGGTTGGAACTGTTGTAGCTGTCCCTGAAGTAGCCAAGCTGGTACATCTTGTCGTAGTACTTCAGGACCTGCTTTTGCGCCTCGTCGGCGGCTGCTTGCTGCCCTGCTTTGTGCAAGGTGTCCCTCTTGGCCACCCAATGGTCGAACTTGGGCGCGTACCTGTCGCGGTGCTTCCTGAAGACGCTGTTCAGATATAAGTCTGCTCCCATATTGTCCTCACCTCCCTTCCTTGGGCAGGCGCAACCTGTAACTTGCCTGCTCAACTTCTCATTGGTCAGCCGGATCCCTTGGAGGGTCAAAGGCAAGCCAAGCGAGTCCGCAGGATTGAAAACCCTTGACCCGAGAAGGTGGCTGATACAATGAGAAAGCAGGCAAGCGAGAGCCCGGAGTCAACAGGCGGTTTGGGAGGAACTCAACCCCGTTCTGTGATCGGGACCAGCGGCAGGCCGGGGCTGCCTTTTGCGGTAGCAGTTGATTGACTTTCGCCCCGATTGCAGTACACTATCAAGGGAGAGAGACCGCCCTGGTGCCAGGGACCGTGACGTGGAGCCGCGGGCGCCGGCGCTGACGCGCCTCCGCTGCGCGCGGCTCAACCGCCGCGCCGATAGTGCCGGAATCATGCGGCCTACGCCGAACAAAAGAGGTGAAAGACGAAAGGATGCACGCATGGAAAAGAAATCTCCCTCTGTCTTGATATGCCTGTTGACGAACGTGATCTTGGTTGCTTGCGTTGTCCTGGCAAATCTGTTGATCGTCGTCATCCTGGTTGTTCGCTGCCCCCTGCCGGAGCCCTGCCACACGCCCTGTCCGACGTGCGCGCCCACCTGCCCCCCCACGGTGACGAACACACCACTGCCCACGGCCATGCCGACCGCAACTGCAACCACCGTGCCGTGCGGCGAATGTCGAGGCGGGGTGACTGAGCTCACGCTCCGTTACAACGGCACGACGGCGAACGCGCACGTCCAGGTTCTCCAGAAGCAGGGCGATGTCGCGTTCGACGGAACGGTCCAGCCGGGCGAGACCTTCACGTTCAGCGGCGTTGACAAGGATGGCAAGCTGGGCACCGAGATCACCATTCAAATCAACGGGCGGGTCAACACCACGCTCCACACCAGTTGCTCAAAGCCCATCGGCCCTGACCTGGTCAGCGGTGACTTTGAGATAGTCGCGGGCCGCAGCAAGGATGGCGGGCCGCTCTGCCCCCTGTCGGGATCCGATGGTGAGTGCGGCGAATGTCGAGGCGGGGTGACCGAGCTCACGCTCCGTTACAACGGCACGACGGCGAACGCGCACGTCCAGGTTCTCCAGAAGCAGGGCGATGTCGCGTTCGACGGAACGGTCCAGCCGGGCGAGACCTTCACGTTCAGCGGTGTTGACAAGGATGGCAAGCTGGGCACCGAGATCACCATTCAAATCAACGGGCGGGTCAACACCACGCTCCACACCAGTTGCTCAAAGCCCATCGGCCCTGGCCTGGTCAGCGGTGACTTTGAGATAGTCGCGGGCCGCAGCAAGGATGGCGGGCCGCTCTGCCCCCCGTAACTGATAGCAGAGCCGAGCGCAGGCGGAGCAAGGCAAGCAAGGGCTTGCGCGGCAAGACACGACGGGGCAGAATGAAACGATGACCATGGGTTCCCCATTCATCCGCGAAGCACGACTGCAGGAGCCGGCCGACGGCAAGGTGCGCTGCCTGACCTGCCAGCGGCAGTGCACGCTGGGCGAGGGGCAGGTGGGTTGGTGCCGCACGCGGCAGAGCTGGGGTGGCAAGATTCACACGCTGATCTACGGTTTGGTCTCCTCCCTTTCGTGCAATCCCATCGAGAAAAAGCCGCTGTATCACTTCTACCCCGGCTCGTTCGCCCTCACTGCTGGCTCATTCTCCTGTAACTTCAACTGCCCCTGGTGCCAGAACTGGAACATCAGCAAGCAGCCTCCCTCTGGCGGCGAGTTCATCTCCCCCGCAGACCTGGTCGCTCGTGCTCAACGGTTCGACTGCCAGGGCACATCCATCAGTTTCAACGAGCCCACGCTGAGCCTGGAGTGGGCGCTGGAGGTCTTTCCCCTGGCCCGGCAGGCCGGGCTGTACAACACCTTCGTCACCAACGGCTACATGACCGGGCGAGCGCTGGAGCTGCTGGTCGAGGCCGGGCTGGATGGCATGAACGTGGACGTGAAAGGGGATGAGGAAGGGGTAAATGAGTATTGTGGGGCGGACGTTGGGGTCGTGTGGCGCAACTGCCGCCAGGCGCGGGAATTGGGGGTGTGGGTCGAGATTACCACGTTGGTCGTCCCGGGGGTGAACGACGATGGGGTGTGTCTGGAGGAAGTCGCCCGCCGCATCGTGGCCGACCTGGGGCCGGAAACCCCCTGGCACGTCTCCCGTTACTACCCCGCTTACCGGTTCACTGCCCCTCCGACCTCCGTGGCGACCCTCGAACGGGCGCGGGAGATCGGCCAACGGGCGGGGCTCCGCTACGTCTACCTGGGCAACGTCCCGGGTCACCCGGGCGAACACACTTTTTGCCCGGATTGTGGTACAATACTGGCCCGGCGGGGATTCCTCCGGTTGGAGCGCTGCGACGTCACGGCCGCGGGCCGCTGTCCCCGCTGTGAGCGAAACATCGCTGGGGTGGGGTGGGCTTGGACAACACGCAAGGACATGACGAGACCGGTGAGTACGCCGGTGGTGAGCACACCCGAGTGAGCACTTCGACCTCACTCGATGAGCGGACAGCGCGGCGGCTGTTCCGTTGGACCGGCCTGGGCTGTGGCCTGCTGTGTGGCCTGGGCTATGCGCTTGCCACGTGGGGCTATGACGCATGGGCGCTGGCCCGCAGCGGCGCTGATCTGCCATGGCTTAAGTTGGAGATCGGCCTGCCCATCCTGCTGCTCCTGGGTGCCCTGAGCGGCGCGCTGGCGGCCAGGAGCGCCCGTGCTGGCGCGTGGGTGGGGGTGGGGACGGCGGGCGGCGCGCTGGCCGGCCTGGTCGCCGGTCCCATGCCCTTCGCCGGCTCCAACCTGGCCACCTGGATCGCCGAGCCGCGTTTGCGGGGGGTGAACGTCTACCCGCTGGACCCCACTGGCACGCAGCGCACGCTCTTCGTCGTCGTCGCCATGGCCTGCATGGGGGCCGTCGTTGGCCTGGTGGGCCACGTGGTGGCGGAGAGGGTGCTGCGCCTGACCTGGCAGCCGGACCGCCGGAGCCGCTGGGCGTGGGCGGTGCTCCTCCTGTGCCTGCCGCTGGGGCTGCTGCCTGGGCTGATTGGCGACCAGGTCATCAACCGCCCCTTGCGCCTGGGGCCGCAGGCGGTGGCCGCGGCCGTCTCTGCTGCCCTGCGAGGCGATAGTGGCCTCGCAGGTGCGGGTTCCCTCCAGGGCCTGGTGCCTGGCCCGGCCGGATATACCCTGTACCTGGTGGACTATGACCGAGAGACACCGGCACAGGCGACGGTTGACGTGGCCTTTGACGAGGCCAGTGGGTCCACCGCGGGTGGGGACAGCGGCCCAGTCGTGCGCTGCCAGACCTCCGGCGACGAGCTGGTCGGCTGTTCCTCGATCTCGCCCCAATTTGAGGCCTGGATGGGCGCGCTGGTCCAGCGGGCGCGGCAGGGGGAGCAAGGGACGGCACCGGATCCCCTGACTGGGCAGGTGTTGGTGGGGGAGGACACGTTGGAGTGGCTGGTGTCGCAACGGGAGTACCTGAGCGACACCTACATCCTCTCCCGGGACGCGCAGCGCGGTGGCTGGGTCATCGCGTCGGCTCGCTTCGGCACTGGCTACGTCCTCACCTGCTATTTCTACGGCAGTGCGCCGGTGATCGTGGACCATTGCACGGGGGGCGAGTGACGCCGGTGCTGAAAGGGCTGCAGGGCATCCTGAAGGCCGATGCGATCCCCTGGCTGTTGGAAGGGGACAATCCATCGGCTCGCTACCTCACGCTGCGTTACCTGCTCGACAGCGGTGAGTGGGATTCCCAGGTGATGGAGGCGCGTGCGGGCCTGTCGGCCTGGCCGCCGGTGCGCGAGATCCTGGCCCTGATGGACCCGGCGGATTTCTGGGGGCGCGCCGAGCGGCCCTTTTATGGCGGGGCGGTGGGCACCCACGCCACTCTCAGCCTGCTGGCCGAGTTGGGCCTGGCGCGCATCCCACCCCTGGAGGCAGCCTGCGAGAACCTACTCAAGTATGGCCAGCACAAAAGCGGCGGCTTCAGCTATGACGGCACGCCCGGCCGCCTCCTGCTCTGCTACACGGGCAGCGCTATTTGCACGCTGATCGCCTTCGGCTACCTGGAGGACCCCCGGCTGGCACAGGCGCTGGAATACCTGGTCGCCCGCAGCCTGGCGCCAGATGGCCTGGCCTGCCCCTACGCCGACGGCCGGGAGTGCCAGTGGGGCATCGCCAAGGGGCTGGCTGCCTTCGCCGCGTTGCCCGCCGCTGACCGCACGGCCGAGCGGATGGAGGCGGTGGAGCGGCTGGCCGGTGCGGTGCTCGACTACTCGTTCGATTTCGAGGGGCATGACGGGCGTTGGCTCGATTTCGGCTTTCCGCTCAACTACCAGTCCGACCTGGTCGAACTGGGCGACGTCCTGGCCCGCCTGGGATACGGCCCCGACCCGCGCACAAGGCGGCTGCTGGACCTGGTGCTGGCGGCCCAGACGGACGACGGGCGCTGGGTCAAGCGCTACGGTACACGGGTGTTCCAGGTGGAGGAACAGGGGCAGCCCAGCAAATGGATCACCATGCGCGCTCTGCGGGCGCTCAAACACGCGCACCAGGACCAGGTGCGCGTGGAGCAGACCCGGATGCGCAGTAAGGAAGTCTGGTTTGCCGGGACAGCAGGTTCGTCGTAGGCGCTTCAGTGCCGCTCGGGGTGCGCCTGAGGGCGCGATGAAGCGCGCCTGAGGCGCAGCGCACTACGAACGTGCCAGCCTAGCGGCGGCCGGACTCGATCAGTTGCTTGAGGTTCGCCAGGCTACGCCGGATGGCGCGGCGATTGGAGGCGCGCTGCCCCAGCGCGTCGGCCAGGCGGTTGAGGAATCCCCGTGGCTTATAGTCCCAGCATACAGAAAACTGAGTGCCACTGCCCGTGCGGCTGAACTGCCAGGCCTCTGTGCTGCCAGCACCGAACGGGCTGCTGGGCGCAGCGTCAAGCACCTTCAGCGTCGAGTTGGAGGGGAACTGGTACTCGGTGTATTCAGCGTCCCAACTGAACAGGTATTTGCCCGCCCGGCCGGCGTCAATGCGGAGCAACGTGCCCCGGCGCACCGGCTCGCCCGTCAGCAACTCTGCACGGACCATCCGTTCGTCCCACTCGCCCCGACGTGCCAGGTCGTGGCAGAACTGGAAGACGACGGAGGGGGATGCGGCGATTTCGACATGTTCCTCAATACGGGCCATTTGTCCCTTCCTTGCGCCAATTGCGCACCAGAAACTACTTCGCCTGGCGTGTCGCCCCGAGTAGTCCCACTCGCTCCTGGTAGAACACGAACAGGGCGGCGGTCACCCCCGTGGCAATGCAGCCGTTGCCCAGGACGCCAACCAACAAGGCCCAGGAATCGCCGGCCGGGAGCGACCAGACGAATCCTAACCCTTGATAGATCAGCACTCCGAGTAGCACCAGTCCCACCGCGGAGGAAAACTGCTTGTGGATCAGTAAGATGCTTTCCCAGGTGGCGCGCAGCAAGCCGCGTCCACCGAGCAACACGCCAGGGATCACGAACAATAAATGCAGGATGAGGTAACTCCCCAACCCAATGCTCACCGACCAGATCAGGAACCCCAACAAGGGGATCACGGCCATGATCGTCCCGACCAACAGCATCCACAACGGGACCAGGACCATACCGAGCACCAGCAGCGTGGCCGCAAACAGGAAGATGCGGGCAAATCTCCCCACACCGCTGCTCACTTCGACCGTCTGCGCTGCCCCGCCGGCGGTGCCTGGAGCGGGCGCTGCCGCCGGGTTGGGGGCGGGGCCTGGTCTGAGTACCCGTTTGGGTTCCTCGGCATCCCGCAACGCCCGGACCTGGCGTGCCAGGCCATTGAGGTAGATGACCCCCAACACCAGGCCAGCGGGAACCAGCACGATGCCCCAGGCCATCAGCACCAGTATGCTCGTGGTCAACACCACGTGGGGCTGGCCCAGCGGCGACACGATTCCCGGCGCGTGTCCGGCCAGCAGGCTGGGCACGTTAAGCAGCGGGAATGCGCTGAGTAGCGCAAACAGGTTGGAGCGCTCACCGAGCTGCTGGAGCATTTCTGCCGCCTGCGCCACCTGGCCAGCCGTGGCCGGATCGGACGGCGACTGGGATAGCAAGAAGGCAGTGAACTGCTTCACGAGCGGGGCTATGGAAACCCGCGGTCCCAGCCACAAGAACAGGTCCACCAGCACCGGCAACACGACCAGTCCCAGGTGCCGCCCTACCATCTCGAATCCCGCCGCCAGGCTGCCGACTATCCCCAGCGGACCGGCCGATTGTTCTTTCGTCGTTGTACTGCTCATCGTCCTGTTATTTTACCACAGGTTGGGGGACTGGGAAACCCTCATTCGCCAATCTTGACTCATTCTATCACAACCTCATGTTATCACAATCTCACGCCGCTTGTCAATCTCCCGTTACCACTTCGGGCGGGTCCCACGGAACCTTTCTCCTTCTTGGAACGTCTTAAGCGATAGACTGCCGGCTACCCCGGCAGTGCACTCTGTGGTATACTGGGCACGGAATACGTAATGCGTAATGCGTAATGCGTAATGCGTAAAAAGTGACAATCTGTGCCCACAGGAGGATGTCCCATGAGCACACGGTCTCTTTCTAAAGCGATGGCACTCGTCGTATCGCTTGGCTTGCTGTTGGGGGCGTGCGGGCCCAAGCCTACGCTGACTCCTACGATTGCTCCTACGCCCTCTCCTTACACCCCTCCTCCCCCCGGCGCGGTGCCGGTCGTCGTCGTCCAGCGCACGCCGGAGCGGGGCGAGGAACTGCCCCCCGGCGGGGCGATTGAACTGGTCTTCGACCGGGCGATGGACCG
>Ga0315284_10003447_pt1 | contig 22483 bp, 22 predicted proteins | sample YL17G09_16_MG_FD_203696 | JGI IMG/M metagenome (GOLD analysis project Ga0315284, IMG submission 203696) | Sediment microbial communities from Yellowstone Lake, YNP, Wyoming, USA - YL17G09_16 | ecosystem: Environmental > Aquatic > Freshwater > Lake > Sediment | place: USA: Wyoming | collected... | reverse complement strand
TGAGGAGAAAGCGGTAAAGACTATGATGAAGGCCAATGTGGGAAAGATTAATCAGCAGAGGTATGATGTCCTGCTGAAGAAAAAATTAATAGAAGATAAAGGAATTGTCCAGAGGAGATTGTGAAAGGAGTTAGTTCCTATGGAGATGCTAAATAAAATTAATAATGTAATTATCTCCCCACATTTCAACTTATCCGAATTTGCCTGTCCCTGCTGTAATCTGGTTATGCTGCATCCCAAGCTGCTTACCAAATTAGTGGAATTAAGAAATACCCTGGAAAGGCCGGTGTATATTACCTCCGGATACCGTTGCTTTGAATATAACCGGAAATTGGGTGGAGTGGTCAACAGTTATCACTGTATCGGGCTGGCGGCAGATATTAAGGTAAAAGATATCAATCTGATTACCCTTCTGGAGATATGTGAGAATATAGATTTTGCCGGCATCGGGTTTTATGAGAAGAAGAATTTCCTGCACTTGGATGTCCGGCCTACCAAGAAGGCAAGGTGGCGGGAATGAGAAAGGAGTGAAATAATGAATGTTGAAATGTTATCAAACATTATTGCGAATCAAGGGTTCCCTATCGCCCTTTCCATTCTTCTAATCTTTCGTATCGACAGGTTTATGCAAGAAATAGTAACAGCACAAAAGGAAGGTTATCGTCAGTTACTAGAAAACACCAAAGAAATACACAGTACGCTCACCAGCTTAAACCAGCAGAATAGAGAGTATTACTCTCTTCACTTTTCGGAAGTGCAGAAAGAATTAGCAGGAGTAAAAGTAGGGTTGGGCTCGCCCCGTTAAATTTTCGTATTTATACGGGGCCTGCTCTGTTAAATAATTTCTATTTACATGTGGAAGAATTGAGTAGGAATAAAAATACAATAAAAAGGGTAAGCTATAAAGAAAATCATCTTCTTCGGCTTACCCTTTTTTATTTTGTAATCTAAAAATCAATGAGATTGCCACGCTTTCTTCGAAAGCTCGCAATGACAAAGGAAAAGGCGTATTTAGTGAATTGAACCTCTACATTTATTATCTATTATATTTTTTATCTTCGAAACTGTTTCATTATCATCATATTCATCTAAATCTATCCATTCAATATTTTTTATTTTATGATTAAACCAGGTCATTTGTCTTTTTGCATATCTACGAGTATCTCTTTTGATTAAGTTAATGGCTGTTTCTTGGTCATATTCACCATCAAGATATTTATTTATTTGTTTATAACCTAATCCCTGCATGGAATTTAGATTTTCATTATATCCTCTTTCTCTTAACATTTTTACTTCTTCTATAAGTCTATCTTTAATCATTTTATCAACACGTGAATTTATTTTTTGATACAATTTCTCTCTATTCCTTTTTAGTCCTATAATTTGATATTTGAATTTTGCATTTTTATTATAAGCTTTTTTCTGTAAATAAGAGATGGTTTTACCGGTAGATTGATACACTTCCAGAGCTCTAATTATTCTTTTTAGATCATTTGAATTAATTTTTAAAGCAGAAATCGGATCTATTTTAACTAGTTTATTATATAAATACTCTTTACCGTAAATCTTTGATTCTTCTTCTAATATTTCTCTATAAATACTATCTTTATTAGGTCCTGAGAAGATTGGTTCAATTATTGAAGTAATATAAAGTCCAGAGCCACCAACTAATATTGGTATCTTACCTCTTTTAAAGATATCTAATATTATATTGGTAGCTAATTTACTATATTGGATTACGTCAAAATTCTCTGTTGGATCAGCAATATCTATCATGTGATGTTTTATTGTTTTTAATATGTTTTTATTAGGTTTAGCAGTCCCAATATCCATATATTTATATATTTGCATGGAATCTGCAGAAATTATTTCTATATCAGGTAATTTTTTAGCTAATTTAATGGAAATATCTGTTTTACCTACCCCGGTTGAACCTAATAATATTAATAAATTATTATCTTCCTTATTGCCAGTCATTTAACTAATTCTCCATATAAGGTCCAGGTATCTGATTTAAGAATTTTCACCTCAACTAATTGTCCAACCAATTCTTGCTCACCAATAAAGACAACGGTTTTATTAGTTCTGGTTCTACCTGAAAGTTGATTGGGGATATTTTTTATTGACTTTTTATCCACTAAAACTTCTAATATCTCCCCTTCTAATTTTTTATTAATTTTGGTGGAGATTTCCTTTTGTAAATTAATAAGTCTCCGTAATCTTTCTTTTTTAACTTGTAAAGGAACCTGATTAGGCATTAGAGAAGCAATGGTATTTTTTCTGTTGGAATAAATAAAAGTATAGGCATCATCAAATTTTATTTCTTCAAAAGTATTTAAAGTCTGTTGAAAATCTTCCTCTGTTTCTCCTGGAAACCCTACCATTACATCAGTAGTAATACTTATATTATTTATATTACTTCTAATTTCTTTAATAATACTTTTATATTGATTAACATTATATTCCCTATTCATAATTTTGAGAATTTTATTCGAACCTGACTGAATAGGTAAATGTATGTGTTCGCAAACTTTATCATCATTCTTTATCACTTTTATTAAATCAAAATTTAAATCTTTGGGATGAGAGGTCATAAATCTTACTCTTTCTATGCCATTAGTATTATTTAGTAGTGTTAATAATTTGGAAAATGTTACAGATTCAGGTAGATTTTTTCCATATGAATTTACATTTTGCCCTAATAAAAATATTTCTTTATAATTTTCTTGAGCTAAATTCTCTGCTTCAGTTAATATTTCAGAAACTCCCCTACTCTGCTCCGCTCCCCTGGTATAAGGAACAACGCAATAAGAACAATAATTATTGCAACCTCTCATTATTTGGATCCAAGCAGATATTTTGCTTTCTCTTATAACTGGGATATGCTTCAATATAAATTTAGTTGAATTTTCACAAAAAATATTTTTTTTATTTCCATATTTTGTAATATTAATAATTTCTTTTAAATTATTTATTTGAGAAGGACTAAATATCAAATCGACATAAGGTGCTCTTTTAAATATATTTTTCTTTTCTTTTTGAGCCATACACCCGCAGATGCCTAATATTACACTTGGATTATTTTCTTTTATTTTTTTTATCTTACTAATAAGACTGTATATTTTTTGCTCAACATTTTCTCTCACACAACAAGTATTTAATAAAATTAAATCAGATTTGAAAATATCTCTTGTTCTTGAATAACCTAATTGTTCTAATTGACCAATAATATATTCTGAATCATTAACGTTCATTTGGCAGCCAAAAGTCTTGACGTAAACTTTAAGCGAATTAGTTTTGTAACTCTTTAGTTTCTCAGCCATTTTGATTTTTGAATCCCCTCAAAAAATATAAGATTAAAGGGAGCAAAAAAATCAAAAGAAAAAATATCTTTTCGGGTGCTCCCTCTCAATCCCTCTAACCTCTTGCATTGCTCGGTTAGTTTTTTGATTTTTTAAACAATAAATATATTTAATCTTTATTCCAGAAATCCTCTGCTTCTTTTTCCATCTTTGCGAGCCTGGTATAATAATCAGGAAATTCAGTAAGATGCGCTAAGGCAATTTTCCCGGTGGTTAAGGGGTCATCATTCGTAACATTTGTTGCTAGATCACGTAAACCATGTTCTAACTCTACATCCATTCCCATTCTAAACTGTTCTAGATCAAACTTATCCCAGGTTATCCCTAACTTTTTGCCAATTACCTTTGCTTCGTTTATATTAAAGTGTTTTTTAGCTCCCATTTTTTTCACCTCCTTCTTTATATTTTAGTAATGTCAAAAATAATTTACTAATTTTCTCTTAAACTCTTTATTTTCATTAGTATACTTTATGGGTGAAAAAATATAATAAATATTTAAGGAGGTAACTTATAAAAAATTACCTCCTTAAATATAAAGTGTACTTTATTTATTTTGCATATTCGACTGAACGAGTTTCTCTAATAACTATCACTTTAATTTGGCCAGGATAATCAATATTTTTTTCTACTTTTTTTGAAATATCTCGTGACATTTTTTTTGCTACATAATCATCTATTTCTTCTGGATTAACAATTATCCTTATTTCTCTACCTGCCTGTATAGCAAATGCTTTTTCGACTCCTTCAAAAGAATTAGCAATTTCTTCTAATTTTTCAAGCCTTTTTATATAAGTTTCCAACATTTCACGTCGGGCTCCAGGTCGAGAAGCAGATATTGCATCAGCAGATTGGACTAATACAGCCTCAATAGTTATAGGTTCAACATCTGAATGGTGGGAAGCAATAGCATTAATTACCTCATAGCTTTCCCCATTTTTTTTAGCTATTTCAGAACCAATTATAGCGTGAGGACCTTCTATTTCATGATCAACAGCTTTTCCAATATCATGAAGTAAGCCAGCTCTTTTGGCTAATTGCGAGTTTACGCCTAACTCTGCGGCCATAATTTCAGAAAGATACGCAACTTCTTTTGAATGTTGTAAAACATTTTGTCCATAACTGGTACGATATTTTAACTTTCCTAACAGATTAGTTAATTTTGGAGTGATATTTTTAATATTTGTATCAAAGACTACTTGTTCGCCTTCTTCCTGGATTTTATTGTTAACAATTACTTTAGATTTTTCTATTATCTCTTCAATTCTTGCTGGTTGTATACGACCATCAACAATCAATTTTTCTAAAGCTATACGAGCAATTTCCCTTCGTATAGGATCAAATCCAGAAATAATCACTGCATCTGGGGTATCATCTACAATTAAATCAACTCCAGTTAGCATCTCAAAAGTTCTAATGTTTCTACCTTCTCTTCCAATGATTCTTCCTTTCATGTCTTCATTAGGCAAAGGTACAAAAGATGTTGTTGTCTCTATAGCATGATCAGCAGAATACCTTTGAATTGCTAATGATATTATATTTCTTGATTTTTTATCAGCTTCTATTTTTGCTTGATCTTCAATCTCTTTTATCATCTTACCGGTTTCATAAGTAAGCTCTTTTTCTAAATTTTTTAAAAGCTCATTTTTCGCTTCGTCAATACTCATTTTTGAAATCTTTATTAATTCGTTTTTCTGTTCTTGGTATAAATTTTTAATTTTTTGTAGATTATTTTCTAATTCTTGTTCTTTATAATTTAGAGATCTTTCTTTTTTTTCGAGTGTTTCTATTTTTTGAACCAAGCTATTGCTTTTTTTAATTAAATTATTTTCAAGTCCTTGCACTTCACTTCTTTTTTCTTTAATTTCAATATCAGCATCTCTCTTAATTTTATAAGCTTCTTCTTTTGCTTGTAGTGATGCCTCTTTTTTAAGAGAATAGGCTTCTTTTTTAGCATTTTCTATAATATTCTTTGAGCTTATTTCAGCTGATGCTATTTTATTTTTAGCAATATATTTAGTAATGAAATAGCCTATTATTATACCAATAAAAATATTTAGAATAAAAATATAGTAAACTCTAATATTATTCACCTCCTAATATTCAATTTCCAAGGTACATAATTTATGTATATTAATTTACATTGTAATTTCAATAGAACTAAATATGTATTTTCAAATTTAGAAACCGTAATATCTGAAAAAGAGATTACAAAAAATTATAATAAAATTACTTAAAATATTTTAACCTGTCCAGTATAAAAAGTCAAATAACTAAATATAGTATCAAGTATCGAGTTAAGAAAGTGAAAAAAAAGATAGAAAATGTTTACACTAATAAGTTTGTACCTCGTAAAAAAAATAGAAACCGAGAATCAGAATAAATTTGTATCGAGTATTAGGTACTTATTACAGGTTACTTATTACTTGTTACTGTATTTTTATTGTTCAGCTCATCGTAAATATTTTTCGAAATTTCCCTTGAAAAACCTCTTCTTAATAAAAAATTATATATTTTTTGGGGAGTTAATGAAACATTTTTTAATTTAGCAAAAGCATTTTTTTCATCAATAAGATTCCGAGCTAATACTAATTCATCTATATGGTTATAGGTTTTATTTATAATTTTTTGAATGATTTCTTGGTTAACACCTTTTATTCTTAATTCCTGATTTAATCTATATCTTCCTATAGGTTTATTTTTTAATCGAAATTGAGCCCACCTAGTAGCAAATAATTCATCATTAATATATTTTTTATTTTCTAACCAAAAAACGACCTCAAAAATAATATTTTCGGAAAATCCTTTGATTTTTAATTTTGTTGATATTTCATACTTACTATAAATTCTTCTGGATAAAAGTCTTAAGACATACTCCTTCCCTTTAATAATCTTGTTCTCTAAAATTACTTTTTCAATTTCTTGAATAGATAATTCTTTGCCCACATAAAGACCTAATAATTTAAATAAGTTTTCGTTAAGTTTATATTTTACTTTATTATCTATATAAATAACTACTTGACTAATGTCTTTTTGATCATATTTTATGGAAGTAATTTTATTTATTTTTCAGAATCCTCTTTAGTAATTTTTTTATTAAGTCCAACTATGGTTAATATTTTATCTTCTATTTCTTTAGCAATTTCCGGATGTTCTTCTAGATATACTTTACAATTTTCACGTCCTTGCCCGAATTTGATATTGTTATAAGAAATCCAAACTCCTGATTTTTGTAATATATTATATTTAATACCTAGATCTACAATGTCTCCTTCTTTAGATATTCCTTTACCAAAAATTATATCGAAAATCGTTTCTTTGAAGGGAGGAGCTAATTTATTTTTTACCACTTTTACTAGAGCTGTTATTCCAATATTAGTATCATCTTTTTTAATGGTCGTTTTTCTTCTGATATCCATTCTAACGCTAGAATAAAATTTAAGCGCTCTACCACCAGGAGTAGTTTCGGGATTACCAAAAAAGATGCCAATCTTTTCTCTAATTTGATTTACAAATACAGTAGTGGTTCTTGATTTACTAATAATAGCAGTAAGTTTTCTAAGAGCTTGAGACATTAATCTTGCTTGCAATCCCATAAAAGAATCTCCCATATCGCCTTCTATTTCTGCTTTAGGTACTAAGGCAGCAACTGAATCTATTACAACGACATCAACCGCATTACTTCTAACTAAAGATTCCGTTATTTCTAAGGCTTGTTCGCCCGTGTCCGGTTGGGAGATAACTAATTCATCTATATTAACACCAATATTTTTAGCATAATTTGGATCTAAAGCATGTTCCGCATCAATAAAAGCAGCAATACCATTATTCTTTTGAGCTTCAGCTATAATATGTAAAGCAAGTGTAGTCTTCCCAGAGGCTTCAGGGCCAAATATTTCTATTACTCTCCCTCGCGGGACTCCTCCTATTCCAAGAGCGATATCTAAGCTCAATGAACCAGTTGAAATAATGTCACTTCCAGAAACCTTGGGGCGATCTCCTAATTTCATTATGGAACCTTTCCCGAATCTTTGTTCAATATTTTGCATAGCTGTACTTAATGCTTTTTCTCTTTCTGGGTTATTTTGTTGTATCTTGTCAGTCATTTTTTGATTACTCCTTTATAATTTTTTATTTAAATAAATATTTTAGTAAAATTTATGATTTTCTATTGTTTTAATAAAGGGAATTTAGCTGTTATATTATATATGGGTCCATTTGGAGTTAATTTGCTTTCCATGATTTCGATACTATTAACTTTTTGGGATAAGGTTTTTATATTAATGCTTTTTAAAAGAGGGATAAAATTGTTTTTATCTTTAATAGACTTTACTCTTCCAATTGTTATATGATTAGAAAAACCTTTTTTTTCTCTTGGGAAGCCTTTTTTAAATAAGTTTACTTCTATATAATTATATAACTCTTTTAATTCGTTCATACCTTCTCTAATTCCTACCCAAATTATTCGGGGCATTTTGTAATTTGGAAATACGCCAATATCTGAAGATAATTGTATTAAAAAGGGATTATATTGATTGGTTATTTCTTTTAGTCCTGCTTTTATTAGTTCTATTTGTTTTAGTGATATGAATCCTAAAAATTTAATAGTAAGGTGCAAATTATTTTTTTCGACCCATTTTATTTTGGATTCAGGTACATTTAGGTTATTCTGAAGAGAAGTTAAATATTTTTTCATCTCTGGATCTAAATTAATCGCAATAAAGGTTCTTATTTTTTCCAAATTTGTTTAATTAACTCCCTCTCGTTTTATTTATACTTTTTATTCAGAATAAAAAGTATTCCCCCTCTTCTGCTAATTAAGAATATTAGGTTTATTTAAGTACTCTCTTAATTGTAATTTATATTTTTGTCGAACTTTGTTTAAAAAATTTATATATTCATTGGTTTTATAATTAGGATAGGTATATTCACAAGGTACAAATGATTTATTTATAAATCTAAGAGTTATTTCAGCATATATTCCATGGCTAAGGTAAATTCTTGTTGGTCCATTTTTAGTGCTTGCTAAAATAAATTTATTTAGAGTAACATATCCTGGATCAAGATTTATTTTTCTTTTAGGAAAGGTCATATTTTGCTTAGTATTTTCATTCATACAATTATTTTCTAAGTTATTGGTTATTCTTTTAATTTCTGGGAGCCTATTCTGCTTAATTGGGGTGAAAAAAGAAAATAACTTTTGCATTAAGTTTTTGCCAAATTCTTTTTCATAATAATCAGTAAAAATGAAAGGTTGAACATTGCTTTCGATATCAACTTTGCCAAACCTTTTTATCAATATCTCTTTATATAAATTAAATAAACATATATCTGAAGTAATTGTACTTATAATAAGTTTAGCTGGTTTTGGAAAAATTATCTTCCCCACAATTACAATATATTCCTTACTGTTTTTATATTATTGATGCTTAAAAAATATTAAATATTTTGTGTAGGATTAAAATTATATTTTAAAATGTAATTATTAATGACCCCTTTATTAATTTCAATTATTTCATCATTATAATATGCTTCGATTTTAGTCGGATATTCAGTTATAATTTCTAAAGCTTGGTCAGTTTTCCAGGAAAAAACTTCTCCTGTAAATAATATTCCTTCAAATATTATTTTGCCTCCAGAAAGAATTTTTATCCAAGATTTATCATTGGCTATTAATTTTAAAATAGGTAATGTATTATTTGAAATATCCTTTTCTTTCGGATATTCTGCAATAATGGCTTCTGTTTCTGATTCAATGTTTTCTTTATTTAAAGTACTCACATTATTGATTTTTTTCTCGATATTTATATCGGTTTCTTTTGCAATTTCAGGTGAAGGAATCGGAAAATTCTGTGCTTCTTTAAGGTAATGACTTAAAAATAATAATCCTATACAGATTATAAGTATAAAACTGGTTAAATAAACATATTTAATAGGAAAGAAAAGCTTTTTTTTCTCAAATATAGATTTATCTCTTTTTTGCTTTTTAGGTAAAATAATATTTTCCACAGTTTCTTCCAAGTTACTTTTACTTTTTTCTAAATTCTTATAAGTTTGAATTATCTGGTTAATATTTTCTTCATCTATACCAAGATATTTACTATAATTCCTTAAATATCCTATAAGATAAGTTTTACCGGGAATTATATCTATATTGCCTTCTTCGATAGCTTGCAAGTACTTTTTACGTATCTTTAAATCTTTCTCTACCTCAATTAAAGAGACGCCTCTTGCTTCCCTTCTCTCTTTTAAAAAATTTCCAATATCTTTCATTTATTTAAATTTTTCTCCTTTTTTGGAAATTATATTATTTTTTATATTATATACCCAAAACAATTCTTAGTCGAGTTGTCATAAAAGTTTTTTACTTATTATCCTACTTCTTTTTCATAAGGAATTCCATCTGCTGCTGGAGGAATAGCTCGTCCGATGGCGCTTACTAATACAAAAATTGCCAATAAGTACGGAACCATATTGATAAATTGTACTGGAACAGCAGTGACACCCTGTAATCTGATAGCCAGAGCCTCTCCAAAACCAAATAAAAGTGCAGCTCCTGCGGTGCCAAGAGGAGTCCATTTACCAAAAATCATCGCTGCTAAAGCAATAAATCCTCTACCCCCACTCATTTCTTTGACAAAAAAATGGGCTTGTTCTAAAGATAAAAAAGAACCTGCTAATCCAGCAAGAGCCCCGGAGATTATTACTGCCATATATCGCATTTTAACAATATTTACTCCCATAGTATCAGCGGCCTGAGGATATTCGCCAACTGATCTTAATCTTAATCCAAAAGGAGTTTTAAATAAAATTATATGTGACAATGCAAAAATTATTATAGTTAGATATACTAAAGGGGAATGATGAGCAAATATAGTGATGATACTTCTCACAAATGTTGAGCCTTCTCCTAGGTTTGGGACAGACAATCCCCAAATTGGCAAACTGCTTTTAACCATAATTTGGGTTTCACCAAATAAAAGCCAGCAAAAAAATATAGTAATTCCACTGGCAAATAAATTAATAGCTACACCACTTACTATCTGATTGGCTTTAAAAGTAATACATGTAATACCATGTATTAACCCCAGAAAAATACCAACCAAAATTGCTGCCAAAACTCCCACCCAGGGATTTTGAGCAAAATTAGTCACTGCAACTGCTGTAAAAGCGCCGGTTAACATCATACCCTCTAACCCAATATTAACTACTCCTGACCTTTCTGAAAATACCCCACCCAAACCAGCTAAAGCTAAAGGGATAGCTACTCTAATAGATGAAGCTACAAACTGGGCGTTAAAAATATCACCAAACATTATGCTAATTTCCTCCTTTGGCGAATTAATCTCTTTACTACTTCATCACTGATCACCACGAATATTACTATAACAGCTTGCAATACCATAATAAGCTCCCGAGGGATTCTTCCTTCAGTAAAAATATTGACTATAGCTCCTCCGTAATTTAAAATGCCAAATAAAATAGCGGCTAGGACCACTCCCAAAGGGTGATTCTTACCTAAAAGTGCCACAGCAATTCCGTTAAATCCTAATCCGGTAAAAAGTTCCTGTCTCCAACGATATTTAAATCCCATTACTTCATTGGTTCCAACTAGTCCGGCAAAAGCTCCGCTTATAACCATTGCTAATACAATATTTTTAGCTACACTAATTCCTCCGTATTCAGCCGCTAAAGGGTTATAGCCAACTGCTCTTATTTCGTAGCCTAAATTTGTTTTCCATAAAATATAGTAAGCCAATATGGCTACTCCTACAGCAATTAAAAAAGATATATTTACTTGATTGTAAGAGGGGAAATCTATATTTAAAAACTTAAAAATAGTATAAAGTCGAGGAAGTCGGGCAGCTTCAGCAATTTCACTGGTATGTGGAATCATCTGTTTTACACCGGCTGCTACCATTGCTGCAGTTGGTGGCGCTTTAAATTTTAAAACAAGAAAGAAAGTTAAAGAGGCAGCTATCCAGTTCATCATAATAGTGACAATAACTTCATGTACCCCTGTTTTAGCTTTTAATATTCCGGGAACAGCTGCCCATAAAGCGCCACCAGCAGCTGCGGCGAGTATACATAATGGAATAAGTATAAAAGCAGGTAAACTAGTAAAAGTAAATCCAACCCAGGTAGCAAGAAAAGTTCCTATATACATTTGTCCTTCTCCACCTATGTTAAATAAACCACAGCGGAAAGCGAAAGCGACTGTTAGCCCTGTAAATATTAAGGGAGTTGCTCTGAATAATACATTACCCCAGCCATCTCTATTACCAATAGCGTTGCTAAATAATGTTTTATAAACAAAAACTGGATTTTCGCCAATTAACATAATAACAATTGCACCTACTAATAGAGCAAATATTACCGCAATTAAAGGAGTAATTTTTTCTAAAAGAATATAATAGTCAAATTTTTTAATACTTTTCAAATCTATCTTCCTCCGTAAACTACTTGACCTTTGATAATTTTCTATTTGTAGTAGAGCCAGTCATTAATAAACCTATTTCCTTTTCGTCTGTTTTCTTCGGATCTAAAACATCTACTATTTTGCCTTCATATATAACAGCAATGCGATCAGATAAAGATAAAATCTCTTCTAAATCAGCCGAAATGAGTAAGATTGCTTTTCCTTTATCTCTTTCATTTAATATTTGTTGGTGTACAAATTCAGTAGAACCGACATCTAAACCTCGAGTTGGTTGAGCTGCTATTAGTAGTCTTGGTTCTCCGAATAATTCTCGAGCAACAATTACTTTCTGCTGATTTCCTCCAGAAAGAGATTTTAATAAATTATCTCTATCAGAAGGTCTTATATCAAAATCTTTGATTAACTTATCTGCATGATTATTGATGGCAGAAAAATTTAAGGTTAGACCTTCATTAAAAGGTGGACGGTGATTACTTCCTAAAATTAAATTTTCGGCAACCGTATAATTTGAAATGATTCCGCGTTGTCTCCTATCTTCAGGGATGTGAGCTATTTTATCTTCTCTAATACTTCGGGGAGAATAATTAGTAATATCTTTATCATAAAGTTTAATTTTCCCTCCAGTAGCAAGGCGAAGTCCGCTAATAACTTCTACTAACTCAGTCTGTCCATTTCCTTCTACGCCGGCAAATCCCAATATCTCTCCTTCCTTTATTTCAAAAGAGATGTTCTTTACAGCTGGTAATCCTTTGATACTAAGCGCTTCTAATTTTTCTACTTTTAAAGCTGTTTTCCCAAGGTTAAGAGGTTTTTTTTCAATTTCAAAAATAACCTTTCTGCCTACCATCATACTGGCGATTTCCTCTTGATTGGTATCTTTGGTATTTTTTACTCCTACCACCTTCCCTCTTCTCATTACAGTTACCCGGTCAGAGAGGTCCTTTACTTCATTTAATTTATGAGTAATAAAAATAATAGTTTTACCCTGTTTTTTTAGCGATCTAAGTATTTCGAATAGCTCTTCAACTTCCTGGGGAGTTAATACCGCAGTGGGTTCATCCATCACTAATATCTCTGCTCCTCGGTAAAGGACTTTAATAATTTCTACTCTTTGCTGAATCCCCACAGAAATATTTTCGATTTTTGCTTTGGGATCAATTTTAAAACCCATACTTTCAGATAATTCTTCAACTCTTTTTATTGCTTTTTCCATATCTATGAAAATATTATTTTTTTTGGGTTCCAAACCCAGGATAATATTTTCCGCAACAGTTAAAGGTGGTACTAACATAAAATGCTGATGAACCATACCAATCTTTAAATTGATAGCAACATTCGGATTGGCAATATTAACTTTTTTTCCATTTATAAAAATTTGACCGGAATCAGCCTGATATAGTCCATACAAAATACTCATCAGGGTTGATTTACCGGCTCCATTTTCACCAACTAAAGCATGTATTTCTCCTTTGTAGACTGTAAAACTAACTTTATCGTTGGCAACTACAAGAGGGAATCGTTTGGTGATATCTTTCATCTCTAATGCAATCTCAGGCAATTGATAAATCCTCCTTCAGTAATTTACACATAATTTTAATATATTAGAGGTATTCATTATTGCATGAATACCTCTAATATAAATGTAGAAATATGTTATTTAGTTACTTCGGTAGGAACAACAATTTCTCCGCTTATGATTTTAGCTTTTGCATCTTCGACCTTGGTAATCATTTCAGGAGTTATAAGATCTTTATTGAACTTATCGAGAGCATAACCAACTCCGGAGTAGGTTATACCTCCAATGGTAGCGGTTCTATCTAAACCAAATACTTCAATACCGCCTTTAAAAGTTCCTTCAACCGCCGCTTTTATGGCAAGATATACTGAAACGTCAACTTGCTTTAACATACTAGTTAAACCAAAACTTTCTCCGGTTTCCTCGATATAGCCCATATAGTTCTGATTGGAGTCTACTCCGATTACAAATCTTTTTCTTTCTTTGGCTGCTTCAAATACTCCGGCTCCGGTTAGGCCAGAAGCATGATAGACAACCCATGCTCCGTTATCGTATTGTGACAAAGCTAATTCTTTCCCTTTTACTGGGTCAGCAAAAGCGACGGGAGTATCACCGGCATAAGCAGAAAGGATTTTACATTCAGGATAGACATAATGAACACCAGCTATATAACCTGCTTCAAATCCATTAATAAGCGCTATATCCATTCCACCTACAAATCCAACTGTATCTTTTCCATCTTCCTGTGCTTTCATACCAGCAATCATACCCACCAGGAAAGAACCTTGGGGTTCCGGAAACAAAAGAGACATTACATTGGGTTTATCAGGGATAAATCCATCGACAATGGCAAATTTAGTATCAGGGAATTCATTAGCCACGGTAATTATGGCATCTGTAAATAAAAATCCTACTCCGATTATTACATCATAGCCTATCATTGCTAAGTTTCTAAGATTTACTTCCCTGTCTGCATCTACCCCTGGCTCTAATTCGATACGTTTAATTCCAAAATCAGCTGCTGCCCATGACAAACCGCGGGATGCTGAATCATTAAATGATTTATCTCCTTTTCCACCAATATCAAACACCAAGCCAACTTTAAGTGGTTCTGCAGCAAAAAGTGTTGAAGAAAGACATAAACCTAATATTATTACTAATATGACTACTACTGATAGATTTTTTTTCATTTCTGAAATCTCCTTTCATTTTTGAAAATACTTAAAATCCCAATTTTACCTTTACCCTGTAAATACTTCTATTTAATAGGGTTCATGCGGTCAGAAATATAGTTCATCTATCACCTCCTTAAGTATAGATTTCTTCTATAAGTGTTAAAATAGTTAGTTGTTTTTTATCTTCTTAATATAATTAATACGACACTAGATTATTCTTTTCCTTCTTATAACTAAAAATATTTATTATTTTTTTATAAAAATTAAAAATATTTATGGTTTCTCAAAATTATTAAGATATTCATCTTCAGATAGTAATATTTTTCGTGGATTTCGACCATCATACGGTCCAACAATTCCTCTTTTCTCCATTAAATCTATTAATCGAGCTGCTCGGGTATAACCAATTCGTAATTTTCTTTGTAAAATAGATATTGAAGCTTGTTTATTATTATTAATAATCGATATAGCTTCATTGAACAATTCATCTTCTTCCTCTTCTTCTGTCTTTATAAATAGATTTTTATTATTTTTAAATTCTAATACTTCTTGTTCATATTCAAGAGATTGACCATGCTCTCTTAGATAGGATACTATATTTTTAATTTCTTTTTCTGTCACAAAAGCTCCTTGGGCTCTAATTGGTTTGGAAACACCAACTGGTGAAAATAACATATCACCATTACCTAATAATTTCTCAGCCCCATTAACATCTAATATAGTTCTTGAATCAACTTGAGTGGAAACCGCAAAAGCAATTCTGGAAGGAAAATTTATTTTTATTGAACCAGTAATAATATCTACAGAAGGACGTTGGGTAGCTATTATTAAATGTATCCCAGTTGCTCGAGTCATTTGAGCTAACCTACACAATACTTCTTCTGCTTTAACCGGAGAAGATAGCATTAAATCAGCTAATTCATCGATTATTATTATAATATAAGGTAGAGCATTAATATCATTTTTTAGGTTTCTGACATATTCATTATAACCTTCTAAATTCCTGACTCCAGCTTCTGCAAAAATTTTAAATCTTTTTTCCATTTCGGAAATTACCCAGTTTAATACTTTAATAGCTTGATTTGTATCAGTAATAATAGGAATTAATAAATGCGGAATACCATTGTAAATATTTAATTCCACCCTCTTTGGATCGATCATAATTAATTTTACTTTTTCCGGACTTAAATTATAGATAATACTTAATATTATATTATTGATGCATACACTTTTTCCTGAACCCGTTGCTCCCGCAATTAATAAATGAGGGAGTTCAATTAAATCTGCAATTATTGGTTTGCCTCCAATATCTATTCCCAAAGCTATAGGCAATTTAAATTTACTATTTTTAAATTCATTGCTCTGCAATATTTCTTTTAAATAAACATTAATTCTTTTCCGATTAGGGACTTCAATACCTACAGCGTTTTTGCCAGGAATTGGCGCTTCTATCCTTACTGAAGCTACTGCAAAAGCTAAAGCAATATCATTGCTTAAAATAGTTATTTTAGATATTTTGACTCCCGGAGCAGGATGGATTTCGTATCGAGTAACTGTTGGTCCTTGAATAACACCAACGACTTTTGCATCTATTCCAAAATTAGAAAAAGTACTTTCCAGTATTTTTATATTTTCCTCAATATTTAATTTAGTATCATTTTTTTCTTCAGAGTATGGATCAGACAGTAAAGATAAAGGTGGAATTTGATATTTACTTATTTTTGATTCCGGGTAATCTTCATTAACAATTATTTCCTCTTTTAATTTTAATTCATTTTCTTTTTCCTTTTCTTTAAGAATTTTTTTAGATACTTTATTTATTTTATATTCTTGATAATCAGTTACTTCCTTATATTTTGAACTTTTATAGATTTTTACTCCAATATTTTTCAGAAGGTTATAAAAATTATGGGATATTATTTTTATTCTATTTATCAAATTACTAAATATATAAAAATATGAAACTTCAGTTATAAATAAAGTAGATATTAAGCTGAGAGATATTAGAACAAGGTAAGCGCCTCTTGTTCCAAAGTAAAGGTATAATGAATTGGCAAAATAATAACCCAATAAACCACCACCTGCTCCGTCTTTGGCTAATAAATAAGGATTATCAAGTAATAATAGTCTAAGATGGACAAAGACCAGGAATATTATAAATAAAAAACCAATACCGAAAAATTTATGATAGGGATTAGGTAGTTTAAAATCCAAAAGAATTACCATTCCCCCAAATAATAATAAGAAGGGGAAGATATAAGCACCAAGACCAATATTGCGAGTTGTGGTTTGAACCATTATTCTTCCTATAATTCCCATTTTATCGGTAAAGATAAAAGCAAAAATATATAGTAAGGAAAATGAAATAATAAATATACTTATAGTCTCATTTTTTGTATTTTTCTTTTTCATTTTCAATTTGTTAATATCCTTTCGATAAAGTTATCCAAATTGTGAAAATAGATAAAATCCAAAGATAATATGAAAAAAAGTATATCTTACGATTTTTTAATAACCTTATAAATACTTTCATAGCTCCATAACTGGATATCGATGCAACTAGTCCAGATAATATTAAATTATAAAAATTTATATTCCAAGATAATAATTCTCTTGCTTTAAAAATTGTAGCGCCTAAAATTAGGGGTATAGATAATATAAAGGAATATTTTGCAGCAAACTCTCGATTTAAATTACGATATAATCCAGCAAAAACAGTTAAACCAGATCTCGAAATTCCTGGGATAATAGCAACAGCTTGAGCTAATCCTATAAAAATAGCATCTTTATAAGTAATTTCAGAGATATTTTTGCTACCAGCGGTATAATTTTTATTACCAATCCAAAGTATAGCTCCGGTAATAATTAACATAAAGGAAACTATTATAGGTTTATTAAAAAGTATTTCGAAATAAGAATTAAGAGTATATCCAATAATTGCTGCTGGTATAGTACTAATTATTAAAAACCAAGCAAATTTTGAATAAGAATTACTTTTTAAAATACTAGACAAATTTTCTCCTTCTAATATTTTATAAATGCTGTTAAAAAAAGATATTAATAATTCTTTTATTTCTTTTCTAAAAAGAACTATTACGGCTAAGATTGTTCCAAAGTGTACAAATACTTCAAAAGCTACACCTGGTAAATATAATTTTAAGAAATATTTTGCGATTACTAAATGTCCAGAACTGCTTACCGGAAAAAATTCAGTTAATCCTTGAATTAATCCTAACCATATTAATGACATATATTCACCTAATTTTTAGATAGTTCATCTATTACCATCAAACAAATATTATTAGCATGATCTCCAATTCTTTCTAAATTACTGATTACGTCTAAATAAATAACTCCAGATTCGGGATAACAAATGCCCTGATTTAACCTATTGATATGATTATCACGAAGTTCTTTTTCTATTTTATCAATTTCATCTTCCTTTAAAGCTACTTCTCGAGCTAAATCTATCTTCCTGTTTTTTAATGCAGAAATTGATATATTAAAAGAAGATTGTACTTTTGAAAACATATATTTTAGTTCATCCAAAGCTTTTTCACTAAAAAGTAAATTTTCATTTATTTTTTCTTCAGCTAATTCAGCTAAATTTTCAGTATGATCCCCTACCCTTTCTATATCATTTACTATATTCATTAAATCATTTAAAATTTCTGATTGTTTATTACTGAGAGATTTTTGAGCTATTAATACTAAATATTTGGTAATTTCTTTTTCTAAAGTATTTACTACTCCTTCTTTTAAATATACATTTTTTAAGATATTTATATCATTTTGTATAAAAGATATTATTACATCATTTAACATGCTTTCTACCATTTCCCCCATTCTAACTAATTCTTTAATTGCTTGATCTAAAGCTATAGATGGAGTTTCTATCATATTTTTATTTAAATAGAGTGGGCCTTTTTTAATTATTACCTCTTCGCCGGGTAAAATTTTAACAATAAGTTTAACAAATAAATTAATCAAAGGAATTAAAATTATTGCGGTTACAACATTAAAAATTGTATGAGCATTGGCAATTTGTCTTGGAATACTTGATGAAGTTAATGATATCAGATAGGTAAATTTATTTATAAAGAATAGAAATAGAATAGTTCCCATGGTGTTGAAAAGTAGATGATAAAGAGCTACTCTTTTTCCGGTGATAGAGCTTCCAATACTTGCTATTACTGCAGTAAAACAAGTTCCGATATTACTTCCTAAGATTAAGGGAATAGCAGCATTTAATCCGATCATGCCTTTAATAGACATAGCAAGTACAAGTGCAAGAGTAGCGCTACTAGCTTGAATTATAGCAGTAAAAATTAAAGCTGCTATGACTCCCCATAAAGGATTATTTGAAATATATTCTAGAAATTTTAAAAATGGAGCATAATTTCTTAGTGGGGAAGCAGTATCTGACATAATCATTAAACCTAAAAATAATATTCCAAAACCAAGTAATATTTGACCAAAATATTTATAATTTTTTCTCTTAGATAAAAAATTAAATATAAAGCCTATACCAATTGCTGGAAGAGCATATTTTTCCAAACGAAAAGATACAATTTGAACAGTTATAGTAGTTCCTATATTTGCTCCTACGATTACACTTATAGCTTGTTTTAAGCTTAATAAACCAGCGTTAACTAACCCAATTGTTATAACACTGGTAGCACTACTACTTTGAATGATGGAAGTTATTAAAACTCCGGTTACAACTCCCATTATGGGCTTATTAGTTAAAAATTCCATTATTTTTGGTAATCTATCACCAGCACTTTTTTGTAAACCATCACTGAGCAGTTGCATTCCATATAAAAATAATCCTAAACCTCCAACCATACCAAAGATTAGTTCAATGATCATAAATGCCTCCGTTTAGATGAATAAAAAATTATATTATTTTTGAATTTTTTATACCACTATGTCCAAAACCACCTTCTCCCCTTTTTGTTTTATTTAATATTTTTACCAGTTTAAAATTTGGAAAAAATACTTTTTGGATTACTAATTGAGCTATTCTATCTCCTCGATGTATAATAAATTTTTCTTCACCTAAATTAATTAATATTACTTTTACGATACCTCTATAATCTGAATCAACAGTACCAGGGCTATTTAAAACGGTTATTCCATATTTAAGGGCTAATCCACTTCGAGGTCTTATTTGGCCTTCATAACCTTTGGGGATCATAATTTTAATTCCAGTAGAAATTAATTTTATTTTACCTGACTTTAATACAACATCTGAAGTTTCTGCAGATACTAAATCAACACCAGATGAAAATTCACTTGTGGGGATAGGTAAAGGTATATCATCGCATCCTTTTACTTTTTTTATTTTTATTTCTATTTTATTATTTCCCATAATTGTAAATTAATTATCTTTCTATTTATCTGCAAAGTATCAATCATAATTTTCATTATGATTAATACTTTCATTTTCTATAATACTGTTTTCCTCAATATCTACTTTTCTTAAATCAATTCTACCTTGATTATCAATTCCAATAACCTTAACTAATATATCATCATTAACTTTAACTATATCCTCAACTTTTACTACATGTTTATGAGATAATTTAGAAATATGAACTAATCCTTCTTTCCCTGGTAAAATCTCAACAAAAGCTCCAAAATTTGTAGTTCGAGTTACCTTCCCTTTATATACATCTCCTACTTTAGCTTCTTTCGCTAAACTTTCAATCATTTTTTTAGCTTGTTTTATTGAATTTTCATCAATTGAAGAGATATATATTTCACCATCTTCTTTAATATCAATAGTAGCTCCAGTAACTTCTATAATTTTTTTAATATTTTTTCCACTAGGACCTATCACAATCCCTATTTTATTAGGATCTATCTTTAAAATAGCTATTTTTGGAGCATAGATAGATAAGTCTTTTTTTGGTTCAGAAATTACTTCATTCATCTGGTCAAGAATAAATAATCTGGCTTTTTTTGATTTTTGTAAAATGTCAAATAATGTATTTTTAGAAATGCCGGCAATTTTCAAATCCATCTGAATGGCAGTAATTCCCTGGCTACTCCCAGCAGCTTTAAAGTCCATATCTCCATAGTGATCTTCTAAACCCAAAATATCTGTTAATATTTCTATTTTTTCATCTTCTTTTACTAGTCCCATAGCAATTCCAGCTATGGGCCTTTTTATGGGCACCCCTGCATCCATTAAAGATAAACTTCCTCCGCAAACAGTAGCCATAGAAGAAGAACCATTTGATTCTAAAATTTCAGAAACAACACGAATAGTATAAGGAAATTCAACTTCTAAAGGTATTAAAGATTTTAAGGCTTTTTCTGCTAATGAACCATGGCCAATCTCTCGTCTAGATTGGCTCCTTCTAGGTCTTATTTCTCCAACACTGAAAGGTGGAAAATTATAATGCAAATAAAATCTTTCAGAAGAATCTTCTTCTAAGGTATCAATGAATTGTCTATCTTTAAAAGTCCCCAAAGTAGTAATAACTAGGGCTTGAGTTTGTCCTCTGGTAAATAAAGCACTTCCATGAACTCTAGGGAGTATTCCTATTTCACAACTAATAGGTCGTATATCGTCAAATTGTCTTCCATCTACTCTTCTTTTTTCTTTAATTATTAAATTACGAATAATTTCTCTACAAATATCATCGTAAATATTCTTTAAGAAAGAAATATCATCTTCTTCGATAGATAATTTTTCTATAATCTTATTTAATATCTTCTTTAATAAATTCTCTCTCTCTTTTTTTTCAATTATGCAAGTGGCTTCTTTAATTTCAGGTTCATAAAGGTTTTTAATTAACTTATAATATTTATCTTTTTTTTCGGTAATTTCTGAAAAATTATACTCTTTTTTTGTATTTGATTTTCCCAAAATATTTACTAATTTTTCTTGGCTTTCTACAATTGTTTTTATTGATTCCTGAGCAATATTAATTGCTTTTAATATAATTTCTTCCGAGACTTCACTGGCCTTTCCTTCCATCATCATAATAGAATCTTTTGTTCCAGCAATAATCAAGTCTAATGCACTACTTTCTAATTCTTGAGAAGTGGGATTTACTACCAATTCATTTTCTATTAATCCAATCCTTACTGCTCCTATGGGATGTTGAAAAGGAATATCTGATATCCATAGAGCTGCCGAAGCTCCAATAATAGCTAGAACATCCGGTAAATTTTTTTGATCATAGGAAAGAACAGTACAAATTACTTGAACATCATTCTTGTATTCTTTTGGGAATAAGGGTCGTAATGGGCGATCAATAAGTCGAGAAGTTAATATTGCATTATTACTAGGTCTGCCTTCTCTTTTAAAAAAACCACCGGGAATTTTACCGGCAGCATAAAATTTCTCTTCATAATCTACCAATAAAGGAAGGAAGTCTATTCCTTCACGCGGTTCATCAGAAGCGACTACAGTCGCTAATACAGTAGTTTCTTCGCATCTCACAACTACTGAAGCTGTTGACTGTTTAGCTATTTTGCCAGTTTCCACCTTAATTATCTTATTACCTAAAATTATTTCAATTTCCTTTGTTCCTAACATTAAAATAATTATTTCCTCCTTATTATTTGAAAGTTAATATCGTTCATTATATATAAAATATTTTATTTATTATTTTCTTAAATTGAGTGATTCGATAACTTTTCGGTATTTATTAATATCTTTATCTTTAATATAATTTAAAAATTTTCTTCTTTTATTAACCATCTTTAATAAACCTTGCTTGGAATGAAAATCTTTTTTGTTCTTTATTAAATGTTCGGTAAGATCATTTATTTTTTCGGTCAATAAAGCAATTTGAACTTCGGGTGACCCGGTATCAGTAGTATGGTGCTGATATTTTTTTATTATTTCTTCCTTTTCTCCTTTAACAAAAACCATGTCATTATCTCCTTTTTATTTTTTATTCAAGTATAATCTTATTTGTAAATATTATATCTTCTATATTTTATCATAAACAATTAGACCCTTCAACTTAAA
>Ga0315284_10003446_pt1 | contig 22484 bp, 22 predicted proteins | sample YL17G09_16_MG_FD_203696 | JGI IMG/M metagenome (GOLD analysis project Ga0315284, IMG submission 203696) | Sediment microbial communities from Yellowstone Lake, YNP, Wyoming, USA - YL17G09_16 | ecosystem: Environmental > Aquatic > Freshwater > Lake > Sediment | place: USA: Wyoming | collected... | reverse complement strand
ATCCCAGGAGCCGTGATCATGATTGCAGAAAAACGACTCAATTTCTCACCTGTCGGGAAAAATCCAAACTTAGGCATGCTTCAAATTCCTGAGGATCCTGGGATCATGCGATGTCTCGATGGTCAGCACCGACTGTTAGCCCTCAGCGCCCAAACGGGGAAGGATATAGAGATCGACGTCCCTGCTGTTGTCTTCGATACGTTAGACCCTCGCCAGACGGTCGAACTTTTTGTCACAATCAACGCAAAACATACGAGGCTTAACCCCTCCCATCTGATCTCCTTGGCCGGACGAAGGCTCTATGCCGATCTCCATCAGGCCTTAGCCCATGACATCATTCGTCGACTTAATGAAGATGAAGACTCTCCATTGCGAGGAGACATCAAAATATTGGGTGTGGGGAAGGGGCGGGTCTCTCAGGCCTCACTCGCTGATGAGATGGTAGACCTTTTTAGCAATATCGAGAAGATTGGAGGGACGAGCCGATTCAAGGAATTCGAGCAAAATGGGAAACGTTTTTTTCTGAACTACTTTAAGGCTATTCAAACCCTTTTTCCAAAGTCTTGGGCAGGTCGAAAATATAGTATTAAGACCGGAGCTGCTCTCCGGGCCTTTATTCGAGTGAGTCCGGATGTGATGGCCCGATCTAAAGAGTTGAAGAAGGATCCTTTTGACCATTTTGGAATTCGAGAAGCGGTCAAACCTTGGGGTGATAGGATCGGAGAGGGACGGTTTGAGACCGATGGAGAGTGGCGGAAAAAGTTGGCAGGAGGAACAAGGGGCACCGTAGAGCTCCTCGCCCGGGAACTTCGGGATGGTATGAAAGCCCCTTAACTGAAGGATAGTTTCCAGTTTATAACTACCTATGAGGGGTACATCAACCAGATCCATGGAAATAGCCTTTGGGTTAGGGTTAGGAAGCCCGTTTGGTTTAGGGTTAAAGGGTTAGGTGTAAAGATTTAAAGACCAGTGACATAGCCCATCGACAAAACTGGCATCTTTACCTTAACCCTTGTACAAAAGACTTTTATTTTTCTACAGAGTGGAGGATAAGGATGAAGCGTTATCTTATTGTGGGAGATGGTGTTGCTGGTGCAAGGGCGGCGGTCAGGATCAAGGAGACAGATCCAAACGGTGAAATCCAAATCTTCACAGAGGAGACCTATCCGTTTTATTACCGGGTACGATTCCCTGAATTCGTCGCAGGAGAAGTGACGATCGAAGGCCTCACTATCCATACCCAAGAGTTTTATCAAAACAAGGGGGTCTCTCTCCACTTGGAGGAGCGGATTGAAGAGGTCTATCCTGAGAAAAAAGAGGTCGTCAGCGGGAAAGGAAAGACCTATGTTTATGACCAACTCCTCATAGCAACGGGTGGAACCGCTTTTGTGCCCCCGATTAAGGGGGTGGAGAAAAAAGGTGTCTTCACCCTCCGATCGATGCAGGATGCGATTAATATAAAGGAATTTTCAGGGAAGGTGAGCCAAGCGATTCTCATCGGAGGAGGACTGGTCGGATTGGAGACCGGAGGGGCTTTGTTAAGACGAGGAGTGAAGGTGGCGGTCATTGAGTATAATCCAAGAATCCTTCCGAGACAGATGGATCCTGAGGGGTCTCAAATACTGCAAGGAAGAATGGAAGAGATGGGTTTTTCCTTTTTCATCAATGGGCAATCTGACGAAATTTTCGGAAAGGAAAAAGTGGAAGGATTACGCCTCAAAGACGGCAGAATCATTGAGGGCCAAATGGTGATCATCTCGGCAGGGGTAAAGCCAAACATTCAAGTTGCTAAAACAGTGGGTTTGGAAACGAAGAATGGAATTTTGGTCAATGACCGATTAGAGACTAAGAGGGAAGGGGTTTTTGCAGCAGGAGATGTTGCAGAGCATCGAGGTCGTTGCTACGGAATCTGGCCCGCTGCCCAAAGGCAAGGGGAGATTGCTGGCGTTAACATGGCAGGAGGAAATTTAGTCTACGAAGGGACAGTTGTTTCGAATAGACTGAAAGTCGTGGGTATCGATCTCACTGCTGCAGGCGAGATCGATCCAGAGGGAAAGTTAGAATGCGTAGTGAGAAGCGATCGAGAGAAGTGTAATTATTGCAAGGTAACCTTTAAAGAGAATCGAATCATCGGTTGCATTCTCCTTGGAAGGACTCAGGGTGTTTCAGAGATACTGAACGCCATCGAAAAAAAGATCGATGTGAAGGAACTAAAGGATTCCCTTCTGGAGGAGGGTTTCGACTTTAAAAGACTGAAATGAGCAATAAAAAATCCACCGAATTCATTGAATTCGGTGGATTCTTTTAGGTTAAAGGGTTAAGAGGAGGTCAGAGTTTTTTTCTTCTATTTAAGTGTTAATGTACACTAATTAAATTAAAGGAAGATTAAAATTGGATTAAAATTTTTTAATCTTTTACCCTTACTTTGGGGTATGGAGGTGGCCTATGGCAGAAGAGGAAAGGAAGATGACCGAGGAAGAATTTGTCGTCCAGGCGATAAAAAGATTGAGAAAAGAGCCCTTCCGTGGCATCCACAGTGTCTACAGTAGCTTCAATGAAGCATTCCGGAAATATTTTGGAACCAATCCGGTCGAGGCGACTTCCAGATTGGCCGCTGAGGGAAAGATAGAGATAAGGCCCTTTAAGGGAGGGGCAATGCTCTTTCTTCCAAATGAAGCTCCAAAAAGACCTTCAGCAGAAGAGATCATACAGTTGATATTGGAGCCCGGAAATCGAAACCTTTCTGAAGAAGAGTTTATCATCGAGGGAATAAAAAAATTGAGAAAAGAACCTTACAAAGGGATCAGCAGCGTCTTCAGCGGGTTCAATGAAGCCTTCCGAAAACACTTCAACAAAGACCCGATCGAATTCACAAGCAAGATGGTATCAGAAGGAAAGATCGAGATCATCCCAATAAGGGGTAGAAAAGGGGTGATGCTCTATCTTCCAGGGGATGGGCCAAGAGGAAGAAAAACCGAAGAAACCTTAAAGAAGATTCTGGGTTAGTTCCTTCAGGGTTTCCTTATAAACACGGTAGGTATTTGAATCAAAGAGAACGAATCGGACGAGCTTGATTTCAAGGTGATCCTTCAGATAGTCCATGACGGTCTTCAAGGCAATACGCGAAGCCTCCTCCACTGGATAGCCATAAATTCCTGTGCTGATTGAGGGAAAAGCAATCGAAGAAATCTTGTTCTGGGTACACAACTCTAAACTCTTTCGATAAGCGCTGAAAAGAAGCTCAGCATCTTTGGCCGATCCAGAATATCTTGGACCCACCGCATGGATTACATATTTTGCCTTGAGATTCCCGCCTCCTGTGATCACAGCTGATCCAGTAGGGCAGCCTTTATATTTGGCTTTCAGTTCAGACATAATAGAAGGCCCACCGGCTCTGTGAATAGCCCCATCCACTCCACCTCCTCCTGCCAATGCAGAGTTTGCAGCATTACCGATAGCCTCTGTTTCCTGATGGGTAATATCGCCTTGGACGACTTCCAAAGTTGATTGATATACCGTTGTTTTCATCATCGTGTCTATCCTCCTGTACGAAGGTTCGCTATTTTCCATTCATACCAAAAAGGGTTGACATCGTCAATAGAGGGAGTTAGCTTGAATGGCGATGAAATCGATTTACTATGGCTGGGTCATTGTTGGAGTGGGTGTTCTTGTCAAGATGGCAGGCTTAGGGTTTGGCCGGTTTGCTTATCCCATGCTCATCCCCAATATGAGAGGATCGCTTGGATTCAACTATATGGAGATGGGACTTTTGAGTGGAGGAATACTTCTTGGATACCTCCTCTTCTCCTTTATCGGAGGAACACTTGCAAGCCGGTTTGGATCTAAAAGGGTCGTGATTGTTTCCCTTCTCTGCAGTACAATCTCCATGTTTCTTCTCAGCCGATTTTCAGAATTTATCCTCCTTCTCTTCTTTACCTTTGTCATGGGTGCTGGGGCCGGAGGGGCTCACATTTCTATGACCACTTTACCCATGGCGTGGTTTGAAGAGAGGAGATTGGGGAGAGCCCTTGGCATCGTGACAGGTGGAACAGGCCTTGGCATTATTCTTACAGGTCTTCTGCTTCCTTATCTTCTGTTCAATTTGGGTAAAGAGGCTTGGAGACAATGCTGGCTCCTCCTGGCTTTGATCACTTTTCTGGTTGCCGTCATCGCATGGATATTAATCAGAGAAAAACCGAACCAGATAAAAATCCTTCCTTCCATTCCTAATGGAGGTAAGCCATCCATTCCCTTCACAGGGGAGAGAAATCGACTTATCCTCAAAACAATCTATATCATCTATTTCCTCTTTGGATTTGCTTATAACATCTATGCCACCTATTTTGTCGCCTACCTGGTTGAAGAAATCCGACTTTCAGAAAAAACCGCAGGAAATATTTGGGCTATCTTCGGTTGGATGTGTATGGGAAGTGGATTGATTTGGGGGTATATTTCTGACCGTTTGGGAAGACGAAAAGCCCTGCTCTGGAACAACGGAATCATTGCCTTTTCCGTCCTTCTTCCTCTTCTGCTCCATCAGCCTTTCTTTCTTGGTTTCTCAGCCTTTCTTTTTGGAGCCACTTTTTTAGGAACGGTTACAGTCATCGCAGCGGCGATTGGGGATCAGGTGGTTGAAAAGAGGGCTTCTGTTTATGGATTGGTTACTCTGATCCATGGCATCGGGCAGTTTTTAGGGACGACCTCCGGTGGATATTTAAAAGATTTAACAGGTTCTTTTCAATTATCCCTTATCGTTTCCCTAACCGGTTTTCTCCTATGCATACTCCTGATAACCTTTAATAAAACCCCTTTATCCTCAGTAGTTATGAAAGGAAATGGCCCAGGAACTAATCCCTAAAATCCCAAACCGATATCCCCATCGCTTCCATAAAAACGGCTTGCCAAAGCAATAGGGAGATGTTAAATTATCATTGAGGTAAAAAATGATTGCTTTCGATCTTTTCTGTTCAAACGGCCATAAATTTGAGTGCTGGTTCAAAGACAGTTCCTCTTTTGAGGAACAGAAGTCTACTGGCTTGATCACCTGCCCTATCTGTAACGATAGTCAGATTGAAAAGGCCTTCTCACCCTTTAGGATTAAAAAGAATGGAGAAAAGAAGAGAGAGGAGATAGATCCCCAACAGGCCTATCAAGCACTTCAGATAATTAACGATTATATCGATAAACATTTTGAAGACGTAGGGGCCGATTTTTACAAAGAGGCTCTCAAAATTCATTACGATGAAACTGAAAAGAGGAATATTAGAGGGACAGCAACAACGGAGGAGGAGGTCATCCTAAAGGAAGAGGGGGTCCAATTCTTTAAAGTTCCGATCATCAAACGAATGATGAATTGAGGCCCAAACAAAAAGAGGCAAAGGGCTGAGAGCATAGCGCATAGCGAATAGACTTAAAAAGACAACTGAATAATTCCGCAATCCGCATTCCGAGATCCGAATTTCTAACTGCAAAGTTTAAGGTTTTGGCAATAAATTTACCTCTTGGAATGTATCATCTCTAAAAAGTGTAATTCGAACCGAGCTGCCCTCCTTGAATGCTTCAAAGGCTTCTTCAAATTCTTGAACATTCCCCACCTCTTTGAGGTCGACTTTGGTAATGATATCCCCTGTTTTAATTCCAGAGACCTCTGGAGCACTGCCTGAAATGACTTCTGAAACCAATACACCCTTCTGGCCTTTGAAATTAAAGTGGGAGGCTAAAGAAGGTGTGAGTTCCTGAATTCGAATCCCATATCGCTCTCCCATATTCTTCCCGTGGTCGGGTCTTTTCGACTTGGCAAGGGTGATTCCCTGGGCATCGAGGATCGTGGCTAAGATGAAGATCGGAGTTTTAGATTTCAATGCGATGATAATCGCATCGCTCGGTCGAGCGTCAATTTCGATCAACTTTTTATTTGATGTTAGAAAGAGCCTCGCATAGTAGGTATGGTTTTTTAAATCGACAATTTTTACTTCTTTCACCTTCACTTGAGCTTGTCCCAGAATAGAATAGAGAAGGTCATGTGTCATGGGTCTTGGGGAGGTGTTGTTCTTTAGTTCTTTATCGATCGCATCTGCCTCAAGAATCCCGATCAAGATGGGAAGGGCCTTTTTGCCCTCCTTATCGGTAAGGATGACGACTGGGGTCTGTGCAATGGGATCAAGCCCCACTCCTTTTACCTCCATTTCGATGAAGACAGGAGGTGTCTCCTTACTGATGGAGACAATTACGAGTGCAATGGAGATAAGTAAAAAACCTGCAAGACCGATCTTCAAATATCTTCTCATGATTTTTTCCTCTTCATCGTTCTTTGTCTCAATACAGCCATCAAACCGATGACGATCTTTTGTCCGTCCCGCTTGGTCAGGGGATCAGATCTTTTGATAATCCGATGGCAGAAGGCATGGTAATGTCCCTCATCCCAGTTCAATTTTTCTAAAAGGTAAGAGATGAAATCCTGTTGGCTCGAGGTGATTGATTCTAAACCTTGGGGGCTACCAGAGGGAATGAGCCGTCCTTTGAGTACGGGATGAAAGGGAGAGGGGAGAAGACCTTTGAAGCCCATCTCTTTAAAGCGTTTCGTCACTTTCTCAAAACCTTCATTGGTTAACCGGGTTGAGCTTTCCACCCCTGCGACTCCCTTTAGGATCTGGCGATAGGATTCTTCATCCAGATGAAGATCATCTTTGGCGATATGGATAAGAGCCTTCTTCTTTCGACCGATGATCATTCTTATCACCAAATTAATTATAAAGCAAACAGAACTCAAAATAAAAATGAATTATAAATTGAAAGTCTGTTGGTCTGTTGTGAGAAAAGGTGGAAGGGGAACATTGACAGAATATGCGTTTTTCAATAACATAATGCCCAACCAACAAAGAGTCATGGGATTACGAATGCCTCCTTTTTTATTTTTACCTTTATTTTTCTTACCCTTTTTATTGATAGGGGATGAGAGAACCTATACCATGAAGAATGAGATTTCCATGGAAAATCTCAAGGAGCATGTACAAAGTCTACAGTTTGATCGGAATCCTTATGACCATTTTCATGGGTTGGAAAAGGCGGCGATATATATTCGTAATGAGTTTTTGGAGATTGGCCTAAGGGTATGGGAGGAATCTTTTCAGTGGGAGGGGAGAAGTTACAATAATATTGTTGCAGAGAAAAAAGGCTTTGGATCACCAGATAAAATTTTCATACTGGGAGCCCACTATGACACCGTTCCAGGTTCTCCAGGAGCGGACGATAACGCCAGTGCCATAGCCGTTCTTCTTGAGGTGGCGAGGAATATTCAAAGGGTTCATTTAGGTTCTACGATAAGGTTGATTGCCTTTAACCTCGAAGAATATGGCTATATTGGAAGCACCTATTATGCAGATCGGGCGAGAAGAGAAGGGGAGAAGATAATAGGAATGATCTCCTTAGAGATGGTCGGTTTTACTCACTCGAGGCAAAATTATCCTCCTTACATCAATCCCAAATATTATCCCAATGTGGGTGACTTTATCGGGATCATTGGAAACGAAAGATCAAAGGCATTATTGGAAAAGGTGTATCAGTCTTTAAGGATGCACATTCCCCAACTACCAACGGAGTTCCTCTTCGTTCCTGGGAATGGGGAAGGGATGGAGGAAGTCAGGTTAAGCGACCATAGTTCTTTTTGGGATCAAGGGTTTCCAGCCTTGATGATTACGGATACAGCATTTCTAAGAAATCCGAATTACCATCTTCCTTCAGATACGATCGATACACTTGATTTTGAATTTTTGAAAAAGGTAGCGATCGGGATCTTTCATTCCGTTGTGGAATTGGCAAAGTGACCTTTTTGGGTCATCCTGAATCTTTAAGTAATGTCATCCTGAATTTATTTCAGGATCTAACGATTTCAGGGTCTTATAAGACATTGATTTTGTTAGATGCTGAACCAAGCCTGATCTTCATCAGTCCAAGGTTCAGCATGACATGACGGTTCGGTTCTGGTCTTTTTGTCATCCCGAACTTGTTTCGGGATCTCAGTTTTGGGTTTAGAGAATTTAGGGTTTAAAGCCCCGCCCTGTGGGCGGGGATCTTTACTGATTTTCAATAGCCTCAGAATGAACTTGATCTGGATTAGGTTTTGGCAATAGAGTGATGACGGAAAAACAATATTATGTTTATATCCTTACAAACAAGTCCAATTAAGGTTCTTTACATAGGAGTTACAAATGATCTTGAACGTAGAATGTATGAACACAAAAACAAAATGGTAAATGGGTTTACCCCGTTAGAAAGCCCCGCTGCTCGCAGCGGGGATAATGGCTGCTCCTTTTTCAGCGAACACGGGGTTTAATGCCCCGTGTGAGCCTTCCTGTTAGAAAGTAGAAGACTTTCTAACAGGGTTTACCAAGAAATATAATTTAACGAAATTGGTGTATTTTGAGGCGACATCGGATGTTAGAGGCGCGATCGAGAGAGAGAAACAATTCAAAAACTGGCACAGAGACTGGAAGCTAAATTTAATAAAAGAATTCAATCCTGATTGGAAAGACTTGACCGAGATGCTGAAATGAATTCAGCATGACATAAGGACCTATACTGGTTATGAAGATCGGTGTGTTGTCAGATTCCCACTTAAAGGAACCTCATTCTGAATTCAAGAAGGTGATTGAATTCCATTTCAGAGATGTGGAAAAGATCCTTCATGCAGGGGACTTTGTGGATTGGAGTGTTGTTGAGTATCTTTCAAGTCTGAAAGAACTCATCGCTGTCTGTGGGAATATGGATCCACCGGATATACGAAAAGCCTTCCCCCCTAAGAGGATGATCGAATTGGAAGGATTCCAAATCGGCTTGATTCATGGAGGGGGATCTCCCTTGGGGATAGAGTCACGAATCCGAGGGGAATTTGACGATGTGAATGCGATTGTCTACGGCCATACCCATACGCCAACCAATCATCAGATAAAGAATATTTTATTCTTTAATCCGGGTTCCCCCACACGTTCTTTTATTGATCGAGGCACTGTGGGAATTTTACATATCGGAGAGAAGATCGAAGGACAGATCATCAAGATTTAAAATTGTGGAGACTGAGAACGACTGAACTAAGCCGCCGTCTACAAACCAAGTAGACAACAGGGCTATTCACAGTCGGCTTGAGTGAGTTAGGCGCTCTGCACTTGAAATACTTTAACCTCAGTTTCGATTCGGTCATCGAGCCTATCCTTTTCCACCTCGAGATCATATCTTGCCTGAAGGTTTAGCCAAAACCGTTCTGACAGGTTGAAATAGCGGGATAATCTGAGAGCTGTATCGGCGCTAATGGACCGGTTGCCGTGGACAATCTCGTTTATACGACGCGCCGGAACGTTGATGTCTTTGGCCAATTTATACTGACTGATACCCAACGGTTTAAGAAATTCTTCGAAAAGAATTTCACCCGGGTGGATAGGCGCAAGCAATTTTTTCCTCATAGTGGTGACCTCCTAATGATAATCCACAATTTCTACTTCATAAGTATCCCCTTCTGACCAGCGAAAACATATACGCCATTGTTCGTTAATGCGGATGCTATGTTGACCTTGCCGGTTACCAGTAAGTTTTTCCAATCGATTCCCAGGGGGAATACGCAGGTCTTCCACCTTTTCGGCAGCATCGAGCAAGAGCAACTTCCGTAGAGCGATACGATAAACATCGGTAGGGAATCGAGCTGACCGTTGCCTTAGGAAGATTTTCTCGGTTTCTTTGCAACGAAAGCTCTTTATCATGAATAAATATTAACGCGAGTCGATAATATTGTCAAACGTTATTATTGGTTAATTTTTAAGCGCTAACGAGTCTGTAGAAAAAGCCCGATTTTGACTATTTTCCGATTCGTAAATATTTGATTTTATTGACAGCAAATTTATGAAAAATCACTTTTTCTACAAACTCAACGCCAGAAATCAGCGGTGGCTGTAAGCCATCCGCTGGAGTATTAGGCTCGGTCACATTTTCCTCTTAAAATCAATAATCAAGTCAGACCTCAAAGCTCACCATATAAGTAAAGTGTATAGTGTAGCTTTGACCCCATTTCCTCTCTTCCCATTCATTGTTATAGTTTTATGGACGCCCCATCATCCTTCCATTACCAGCTTCCGTATGTTGCGACAATACCGCGCCATAATGCATCACGCTCTTCGTGGGATTCTGGATGTATAAGACTCTTCCATACAGCGGTCTGAACCATCACGAGCCTGAGTTCAGGGTCAACAAAGATTGCCTGTCCACGCGTTCCCTGCAAGGCAAACCGGCGCTTGCTTCCGGGGAACACCCAGAATTGGTAGCCGTAGCCAAAATAGGGGTGGTCAACACCGGGCTTAAGGTGCGGATAGCCTGGGGTCGGCTGGGTGGCTTCGCGCACCCATTCTTGAGGGACGATCTGTTTACCGTTGGCAACCCCGTCATTTGCAAGCAGCATTCCCAAGCGTCCGAAATCGCGCAACGTCGCACCCAAGAAGCAAAACGCAACTTCTTGACCGCTGTTGTCGATTCGCCACGAGGCGTCCGATTCGGCCCCCATGGGTTGCCATATTCTTTCGCTTAAATAATCGGCAAGCGATTGGAAAATCGCTTGCCGCAACACTAGCCCAAGCACTTGGGTTTGGCACGATTCATATTGAAATTTTTTTCCTGACTCATAGATGCGTTTATTATTCTTAAACGGCATGACAGCGCTCACCCCTCCAGGACCGAGATTTCCAGCAGAACCACGGATCAGAATCGCTTCATCATCGTTTTCGGTATAGTCCAAGGAATACTTCACACCAGAAGACATTTGTAGTAAATGACGGATGGAAGTCTCGCCATACGGGTGATCAACAAGCTCCGGCAAGTATTGCCTGGCCAAGTCGTCTACAGACTTGATATGCCCTTCAGCAATAGCTATGCCCACAAGAAGTGCGGTTACCGATTTTGCCATTGATTCGGACTGGAAGCGGCTCGATTCATCCCGATTATACTGGTAGCGTTCGAGCACAATCCGGCCATCTTTTATTACCAACAAACCCATCACGCGTTGACGCTTGAGATAATCATCGCTATTGTAGCGACGTCCGTCTAGGGTGTACCCGAAAAGTGTCGGGCGGTCGGCTTTCGCCAGCGGAGTTGGGGCAGGACCTTTCTTAACAATGTGATGTGGGCAAAGGTTTTCTCTGCCCCCACTGTAGCTTGACACCAAATGCTCTTCTCGTTGAAATGCCTCCCGGTGTGAAGGAAGTGGATATCCCTTTGACTTGCCGAGGGACTCCTCATCAGGCCCGCCCGCAAATACCGTCCCGATGGGAGGCGTCTCCAGCTTAGGCTGGGGTGCTATGGTCCCACATGCTGTTCCTAACAATCCAAGTACACTGACCAGTATTAATAGTTTCTTCATATCTTTAATACCACTTAACGCTCGGGCTGACAGGTGCGCGGGCGCATTTTTCGCGCATCCTTGTCCAGCCCGTTGTTATGCCTTTGCAAGATTAGTCTGCCCAGTCTTCTCCTGTCATCAGCTTCCATGCGTTCTTATAGGCTATCCTCTCGGCTACATCCTTCCTTACGCCCTTAAGAATGATTTTTCTGTAATCATCAAATACCCTATCATACCACCCTTCGAAGCGCATGGGAGCTACATCGGCACCAAGAACGAACCGATCGGGGAACTCCTCAATGACTTTTTTCCATTCGGGATCGAGAGTAAATCCTATGAATGACATTTTGTACATGATTCCTTCCACATACCCAGAAAATATCGCGCCAGGCGGTGAGGCAAGGAAGTTAAAATAAAGGTTAGGATATTTTTGCAGAAACTCGCGAACCGCTTCTGCTTTTCTGAACTTCTTCCATGTGTTAGGGTTCCTGTTTAGCCCTACATGACACCAAACTACTTTTGCCTCTCGATATCTTGAAAGCATCGATTCCAATTCAGGTAGGAGCTTGTCTTCTGCCTCATGATGAAGCAAAAAAGGAATATTTTTCTCTTTCGATAGCTCAAAGACAACCCTCATAGCTTCAGAGTCGACTCGCGTATGTGCATCCGGACTGGTCGACGGCCCTGCATGATAATGTCTTGCCTCGAATTCCCCCATGGCAAAATATCTTCCTGAGCGAACATCAGTAGCAAGTTTATCGAGAAAGCCCTGGTCGCTACTATGCCATAGCCTGCCATCGCCGCTAACTGTCGTTGGAACGATCCTATCAGGATAGAGTTCATTCAATACCAAGGATAGTTCGCTTTCCCCCCGGTCACCACCTGGAGCAAGCCATGTCAGCGCCACCCCGTTTTCGTCCATTCTCCTTATTAACTTCTCTATTTCGATCCTCTGGCCGTAATGAAACTCTACATCGATTATAGGTAGAAAACCTCTTCGGAGCCCCTCTCTGATTCTTCCCTCGAACCTTTTGATCTGGTCCTTTTTCTCCAAAACAATTCTATCGCTAAAAATGCTAATTTCTTTCGCACCATAAAAGCGTGCCTTGACTGCACAGTTGGTGGATAGGAGAAGGATGGTAACGAGCAAAATTGAAACCCATGATAAACAATACCTAAACATTTTCCCTCGGCCTTTTTTAGGTTGCTCTTGAGAGTAGATACGCGCTATGAGTCATTATCATCATACCTAAGGCATAACGACTGAGGTCAGCGGTGGCTGTAAGCCATCCGCTGTAGTGATTTGTAAGGCCTTGTCCTTTCGCTCTCATTTCATAGAATTAATAATCAAGTCTGCCCCTCGACTACTCGAATAATGACTCTGTCAACTGATAATAGAATGCTCTCTAAAAACTTTGGGTGTCAGGTCTACACGGGTTGTTGCCCAAATAACTCTTGCAAGCATTATACTTTCGATATATAAGAATGGCAAATTCCGTTTTATGGAGTCATGCCATGATGGGTTATCAACCGGGTTTTGAGCCGAAGCTTTTTTATCATCAGATTAACCTTGACCAGAGAGTTTCTCGAAATCACCTTCTAAGAAAGATTCAAGAGCAGATTGATTTTGACTTCGTCTATGGGGAGGTCAAAGACACCTATGGAGACAATGGCAACGTCTCTATTCCCCCTCCTGTAATCCTGAAGATGATGCTTCTTTTAGTTCTTTATAATGTTCGTTCTGAACGAGAGCTCATGGATACGATTCCTCTACGTTTAGATTGGTTATGGTTTTTAGGGTACGATCTGGACAGTGAGGTTCCGGATCATAGTGTGTTGAGCAAAGCTCGAGCTCGCTGGGGAGTGGAGACCTTTCGGAATTTCTTTGAGCGGGTTGTTTGGCAATGTATGAAAGCAGGATTGGTGGATGGTCGTAAACTTTTTGTTGATTCGAGCTTGGTGGATGCGGATGCGTCGAATAATTCGGTGATAGACACTCAATCCCTGAAGATTCATTTACGGGAGAACTATAAGAAGTTAGAAGCTCGATTAGAGGAGTTACACGAAAGTTCGGATACCACCAGGCGGTACATCAAGAAGAACAACCGTTATATCTCAACCACCGACCCGGATGCAGCGATTGTGAATCGGGGTAAGCCCAAGTTTTCTTATCAAGTCCATCGGGCTGTGGATGAAAGGAGCGAAATCATTACTGCTATCGAGACCACGGCTGGAGATGTCAATGAGGCTCATGAGATGCTTCCCTTGCTTGAGCGTCATCATTCCAACACAGGGAGAAGCGCTGACACAGTTGTCGCCGACAGCAAATACGGCACCATTGAGAACTTCCTGGCCTGCTATGATTTAGGCGTGCAGGCTCATATACCGGACTTAAGGGAATCCTCTGTGAAGTGTACAGAGAAACTCAAGATATTCTCCGAAGAGCGGTTTGAGTATGATCCAGAGAGCGACACCTATCGTTGTCCGGCAGGAAATCGGTTAAGACCTAAATCGTTGCACATCCATCGGCAAAGTCGGGATTATGCTGCTTCCAAGAAGATTTGTGCCACTTGCCACTTAAGAGAGCAATGCACCAAGAACAAGTCGGGTCGAACGATCAAGCGTCATGTGAGGCAAGAAGAACTGGACGCGATGCGTGAAGCGAGTCGTTCAGCCAAAGCGAGGCGAGACATCAAAACGAGGCAACATCTGATGGAGCGATCCTTTGCGAGAGGCATGCGGTATGGTTATGACCAGGCACGATGGAGAGGGCTTTGGCGAGTGCAAATCCAGGAGTACTTAATTGCCGCCGTCCAGAACCTTCAGGTTTTGTTCAAGTATGGAGCACAACCTACGAGAGGGATAGTTTTAAAGGTAGATCGGATGAAACGAACACTAACTCAGGCTATAGAGCCTGCTTTACATGGGATAAAAGAACTCCTTATCCCTAATCTCAACCGAATCGCGATATTACGTTTTGTTAGTTTTGAATATATCAAAAGCGGAAACTTGAAGTTTCAGATTCTCTGAATAGGATTCGGGCAACAGCCCGTGTAGACCTGACACCAATTTCTCTTTCAGACTCGAAGCGCCGCCAAGGTTTCCCGCGTCGGCGTGAGGGTGTTGTTATGCCTTGTCTCCAAAAATCTCATCATGAACGATTTCGTGCGGGGAGATGGGCATCTCGTCGATCGGGTCGATCGTCAGTTGCGGGTCGTCATTTTTTCGCGGTTTCCTTGCCATGCAAGATCGTCCGCGTTGCCCGCCACCCTACTTATTGACCGGCGTGCCGGCCCCCTTCCGCACCCAGTTTCCCACAAAAAGTTAAATAGTGACGGGCGTCCCCTATGGCCGAGTATCTAATTATTTTAGCTTGAACACCCGCATCGCGTTTTTATAGGCGACCTTTTCCGCCGTTTCCGGAGATAGATTTCCAAGCAAACCCTCGCGAATCGTGGCAACAACTTCATCATACTGAGACCAGGATTGGACGTCATCGACCGCAACAAAAAACCGATCCGGGTAATCCTCGATGAGTTGCTTCCAGTCAGGCTTGAGGACCGATTTGGAAAAGATGATACGTACCGAAGAGGAGACCGGTCCTTTTTCTTGTGGGGGACTCCTGTAAGCAAGATCACAAAACAGATTGGGAAATTCTGCCAACAAAGACCGGACCTGCGCCGCAACCGTGTCCTTCCCTGCATGGACGAGCACCAGTACCCCTTTTGGGTCTGACTGAAGCAGCTCCCGCAGCTGATCGACAGAATCCTGGTCGAACTGCATATGGATCGAAAGAGGAACACCATACCGTGCCGAAAGGGACCACAGGGCACGGATGCCGGATGAATTGGGAGGAATCTTGAATCGCATGCGCGGATTCGTATGTGAGGTTCTAGTGTTCACAAATACCTCCCCCATACCTCGCGCCACGCCTGTCCTCAACTCCTCCTCTATCTTCCCGAAGGCGCTCTTGAACGACTCGCTGCTTGCATCTGCCACATAATTTGGACTGATAAGCGCATTACGCGCTAATTCGTAGAAACCAGCGAACCGCAGGTAACGATCCCCCAGGACTTTCTGGAAAAGCAGTTCTCTATCGAAGCCCTGATCGCGGGGAGGGATAATGGCACCTGCTCCACCGCACCATCGTATGTTCAACCGATCCATTCGTAGCAGCAGGTCCTGCGGTGTCATGAAAGGCATGGGGTGAAAATGGATGTCAGCAAGGGGAAGTTCTAAGGCAGAAAGATTCGCAGGCAAAGCCGGGCCTTCTCTCTGCCCACTCATCTTGTGGTCAAGAGCGGCGGTCGTACAGGTGGCCAAGAGGGCTATAATCAGGAATGAATAGACAGTCAGACAGACTCTTCTCATTTTTTCTCCGATTCGAGGTTCCCCTCATAACGTGGCTGGAGAGCGCTGGTAAGACAGCAAATCTACCCGTCCCTTCCATCGATCCCTGAATCACAATCGCAACATCCGAAAAGTTTCTTGCTTTCTTACCAGCGTCCCGCTGCCCACTCACGGTGGCTTGCCTTTTGTGCTTTCGCTGGGCATAACGCCCGGCATCAGCGGGAGCCAGATTTATTGGCGATCCGCTGGATGCCTTGGTTCGGCTGGCAGGTCAGATTTGGTGAAAGGTTTTCAGTTCTAACCTTGCCATTCACCGATTCCGTTCCAGTGCATTTCCAGGGTTCGTTTTCCTTGCTGCGAATCAATCAGGTTAAATATGCGTCTCATCTCTGTAATACCACCTCTTCTGTCCAACTCTTCTCCGATTTTTGTGCCTATTGGTTCGAGCGAATCGACTTGTATGGTGTTGTGCGATGCATAAGCTCGACACAATCTTTCTAGAGTTTGAAGCATTTCATTATCAGTCATAATAATTCCCCTTTCCCGCGTTGGGGCACTTTTGCCGGAAATCCCGGGTATCCAGAGCCACCTCAGCCAATCTAGGAATCTCTTCGTCACTGACATGGGAGGAGATGGCAGATGCTGGGATTTTTTTTCACGCACTGTGTCTCCCTGCAGGAATTTCAGCGCGTACGCCGCGGCCTGCTGGCCATAACCCTGGCCGCTCGTGGATTGGCTCTGTTGGATGGCTGCTAGCCGAACCCTTTCTCCAACTACGTTGACGTGACCGCACTTGCAGGTTAGTCGCATTCCCGTGCGTACCCCGGACGCCTTCACGCGAAGCTCGCGATTGCACTTGTCACAGCGTCCTACCGTGATGCGCTGTGCCTTGGGTGGCTCGACGCGTTTCTCTAATTCCCGCATGATGGCATCAGAAAAGAGGTCCGGCCTTTTCGCAACAAGTTGCTTCCAGGCATCGAATGCGCCAGGAAAATAGGATGAACCGCTAACGACCTCCTCTGAACCGGTCTCGATAATCTGCAACAGGTTGCGAAGCCCGGCCTCATTTGCGAATTTGGCATTGTCCGCCAGTTGCTTTGCGAAGAGCAGCTGCTGCGTGTCGTCTGCCATGGTTACCTCCTCGATCGAGTTGTCTACTAAGCTGGCCGCTTCAACGGCGTTACGCGTGGTTCAAGCGTTGTCGCCCGGCATCAGCCGCGGCGCGCAGCGCTGTCGGCTGCATGCCGTTGGTTCGGCAGATGGACTTGTTGTTTGCGGCGTCACGATTGCCTTCTATGCCCAGAACTTCCACCATGGCTTCCTCGCCGGCGGCGCCGCAGGGGCCACGGGCTGACCAGTGGGAGCGGAACCAGACACTTTCTTGTTTTGCATGGCCTTCAGTTCGGCCTTAAGTTCCGGGGATAGGTCCACTGTAATCTTTCTCGGCGCAAAGCCCCATCCGCAGTCCTTGCATCGATCGTGGAACCCCCTATCCCACTCATCCGGGACCAATCTGCCACTGGAATCGATCATTCCAGCTTCCACAAGAGGTTCTGACTCCAGTCGCGGACTGAGTATGAAACGACGGTTCGATGGAGCCAATCCCTTTTCAGAAGAACTCGCAAAGACTGCTTTCACCGCTTCGACATCCAATCCGGGACCGAAGACGCCGATACAGAACTCGCGGCGGCTACCGCTCAGTGTTTCTCTGGTGTCCCCTTCCCGTAAAATGCACCCAATGATCTTCTCGGGGCTGAGGTTTCGCATGAAGATGCGCCACGCTTGTGATCCATAGAACCCTCCACCCAATGCATCAATATCGAAGACAACACCTATTCCTTTCATGAGCGTCTCCTTTCAGTCTGCCGAACGATCAAAATCAGCGGTGGCTGTAAGCCATCCGCTGGAGTGATTTGATTAGGTGCTTTCAGTTCTTTATTTCATCCTCCATTTATAGCCTTCTGCAGCTTCTCTCTATCGACCCCAGGATGATATTGGGCAACCAGTGACGTTTCAATCTGTGTTAGCTTCTCTTCAAGTGTCGCCAAATCAGGAAACAAGCCTGCTGCACTCTCCCCTTCTGTCCCCAATTTCAAAAGCGGGTGTTCCCCAAGTGCAGAAAGACGATCTTTAAGACTTGGATGAGTATCAGTGGGATGAGTTAGACGGGAGGACGAATCTTGGGCAATTTGTTTCAGTAAAGATTCTTCAGGGGTGAAAACTTGGACGAACAGATTAGAGATATTTGTAAACACTTTCCCTTCGTTCAAAGCTTCAACTATCCATTCTTCCGAGTGTTGCCCCCACAGTAACCCGTACGTGTAAACCTTCACCAAGGCCGATGCCATCGTGGATGTAGAAGATGCTTTCGCTCCCAGAGAGTCGGCTCGCAATTCTCTTCGCCGACTTATGCCTCTTTCGATTCTTGAAAATACTTCAAGGTAACTCTGGAGTATCCACATAGGAACTATTAAGGCAAGACGCATCCATCCAGAATTGTCGCTCTCCGAACTCCCAACGTTTGCCATATCATTTAGTGCCGTCACAGTACCACGATAAACTGGGTAAAATCGTTTACTGTATATCAAATCGTCACCAGTGAAATGCGCCAACTCGTGGGCAATAATGGCCTTAAACTCTTCCAAGTTGACTACATGCAAAAGCGGGGCACCTATGCAGAGAGTCCGAGAATCATACTGTCCGTCAAAAGTAATGACTTTCGCATCTGTAACGAAGAAATTTGTTCCAAGTTCAAGTACGATTTTATTTGGTGTGGAAGCTTGCATTTCATCGCAAAGGTTTTGGACTGTTTCAAAGAGTTTGGGAGCCTGCTCCTTTACGATCGTAATGGCCCGGCAACGGACCACAGCCTTCCTTATAGCTAACCACCCTGATCGAACCGAAATACCCACGCCTAATAATCCTCCAATAGCTATCAGAGCCATAATTCCCGTTGGGATCAGGCCGATGGTGGAAGAGAGTCCATAAAGTATGTATATTAGCAGACCAGCTCCAAGCAAAGACACAACAGCCGAAAGGAACAGGCAAAAATAAAGACCAGGCAAAAAAATCAATGCAACGAGTGGTCTTATGTCTTTTTCTGAATCTTTAAATGTTTTGACCGTGATAGGTTCTTGTTGAGGTTCTTCTTCTCTTGCTTTTAGAATTTGGGCATGAATCGTTTCAACTAACTGTAAAGCATCTTTTCTATCCATTCCCGTTTCTACTAAGCTTTTAGCGATAGTCCATTTATCGGCCCCAATTCTAATTTGTTCGAGTACAAAGTTGTAAATCTGCTCAAAGATTATTTGTCGTGAATATGTTTCTGGAAATTTCTCTATATCCTCATCTCCTAAATTTCTCTTCTTAATTTCCTGTATCATCAAATCAGTAGCGGTGGGTTCATATTGTGCCTTATCAATGGTTACTGCCTTCATCAGGTCTTCTGTCTTCCAGCTTTCGTAAGAATGTTTAAGTCCTTCTTCCTGTTTACCCATAAAAACTCCTCACACATTTGGGTTGCCGGTATAAAAATCTACCCCGTATAAGAAAACAATTCAGAATAGTCTTTAAATTATAAATCCTTAACCTCATCTTTTGCTGCACTCAATTCCGATATACCCTGCATATTTGATTTACGGCCCCCTACCGCTCGGCATGAGCAGCTGGGCCACATACGACGGATTGAAAACGCGCCAGGTTTATTCCCGGTCGGATCGATGCCGTTGTTAAGATCTCCTTTGCCTTATGTTATTAATGACATTGCGATAGATGCTCTGTCGGCCATTGCACTTGATTTTTCGGATCTGATCCTCAATCGGCGACTCGTAGAAAGCAACTCCGGATAGTATTCTGTCAGTAACTTCTATATCTCCATCTTCGCGCTTTGCGATTAAGAGATGCCATAACCCGCCCCCACTATACCCTCCATAGCTTCGGGGACCTTCGTAATTCTCATTATATTTTGCTTTGAATTCTAGACAATCATAGCCGTTCAACATATACTCCACTTCCACTAATCCTATTCCATGCATACCACGGAAAACTTTGACTATTTCATACCCTTTCTCCGGAGTGGTATTGCTGGTCCACTCCTCAGCCATACCCGACAATAGCCAAACGCCCACATCGGTCGCTGGTGGGTTTGACAGAATTTGATCGCGGCGCTTTGACAGATTATAGAACGACTTCATGGCCTTAATTGATCCGAGCTGAGAGCGGTCGAGAATGAGCAAGGCTAAATCAGGTCCATCTGATTCACACGTTCCCCTGGCGACTCGGAGTTTCTCTACATGTTCCATGTTGATAGTGAACCTATGCAATTGAGGTTGGAAGCGCGTTGCGAGAACCAGTCCAACGTTTCCGCTTCTTCGAGGAAGATCGTCAAACACATGATCGGCTGTCAAAATGGCGTGAGTCCCTTCAATTTCAACCAAAGTGCCTGACCCTGCCAGTCGCGCATATTCCTGAGTGCTGGTTTGCTCTAACTTAACAAAACTAACAAAATAATCTGACAATTCCATTGCAGCGTTTTCAATGAACTCATATGGAACGAAAGTCTCTTTTTTCATGTCTCCTTCCAAAGAATCAAATCTCCTAACGAGTCTGTAGGAAAAGTCCTTTTGCCGAGTGAGAACGATGTTTTCGGGGGTCACTTGACCCTCCCCAAGCATGAGATCATTGATTGTGGCGCATTCTAGGAGGTCATTTTTTTCTGCATCTCGCCCAAGAATCTGCTTGGGGACTTTTTCTACAGCCTCAACGCCAGAAATCAGCGGCGGCGTTTTACGCCGTCCGCTGAAGTGTTAGGCGCTGTGTTGCTCTATACAGTACATTTCCTAATTTCTTTTCTTATCAAAGCATTAAAAGATGATGATTCTGCAATTTCATTCTTCAATTTTTCTATATCTGTTTGTGATCTTTTTTGAATATAGATATTCATTCTGTCCTTAAACTCAAATGGCAAAGGCCTATCCTCTCCAGTGGAGGTGCTGGTGTCGTCAGGATTACCAAAAATAGGGCGACTTTTCTTTATTCTTTTTCCCGCTTCTTCTTCACTGAGGCCATCTTCTTTAAGTTTTAAAAATAGAGCGAAACCACTCCAGTTATCATCTTCTATCATCATTCTTCTTTCAAGATCATGCATATTCCACCACCATCTTATATCTTCGTCTCTAACACCTTCACTCCTCTTCTTTGTCAGCATGGACTTAAAATGGGGATTAGTAGATTCTTTTTCTAAAAGAGTATCACCGAAATTCTGAGGGAATTTTGAAGTGCCTTCCTTCAAAGATTCTTCTTTAGCCTTTTTGATCATATCACGGAAAGTGCTTTTAGCCTGTGTTAACGTCATTCCCTTCATCGTTTGGAACATGGGCACATATAGCGCCTCTAATTGTTTTTCAATGTCCGATGATGACCCGAATAGTTTTGAAAATATTCCCATAGCCATCTCCTTCCCTTATGTCTTAAGTGAATGTTTCGCCTAACGAAAAGCTCACCCGCCGCGCCGCAGACAACCACAAGCCGGCAGCACCTCTTTGCCGCTGGAAACACGCAAAAGCGCCCAGCTACTCGCGGTCGGGTGGAGCGACTTGTTGTGTGTTGGCCTCCACTTACTTCAAGTGCGGAAGATCCTCCGGTGGTACCAAAACCGTGATGGATCTCGGCTGTCTTGGAACTCTACTGATCAACCTTCTTCTTTCAAGTTTCAGAATCATCTGGTGAACCGTAGGAGGTGTGACCTGAAAGTAGTGCATGAGCTCCCACTCCGCCGGTGGCCGACCATGAATCTTGGAGTAATTATACATGAAAGCCAGGTACTGCCCCTCCTTATCGGTAAAGTCCGTAGGCATCTTTGTCTTCTTTTCTTGCAGATAACGTTCCGCATGACCGGCACATTAAGTGTCCGGTCGATGCGGTTGTTAGGAGGTGATTTATTTGACTTTAATCAGGCCCGGATATCAACGAATACCTCTGGATTCTCTATTACGAAATAAGATTTTCTTTGTTCCTCTGTGGGGTGGCCGTCATAAACAGCTCTGGGTATTGGGTCGCGTAGGACATAGTCAACCCCGGAAAATCTCCCAGTGTGCGGTAGGTTGCTCAGGCATATTATTCTTGCTGGCCTTGAGTAGCCTTTGGCTGGATAGTCTTTCCATTCTGGCACGATCCAGACTTTTCCGTCATATTCAACACATTCACATACAAAAACTCCTTCGTTTTCAATGGAGATCATGGCGTTGAGAATTTTTGTAAATTTTATCATTTATTTTTCTCCCAACAATTAATAGACGAACTTCGTATTTGTTTGGAATTGGATTTCTTACGTCTCCCTTTTTACTACTTTTTACCCCTTCTGTCTATAAATTTATTGATTCTAATTCGTATTTTCCATATAATAGCATAAAATACGAACTTCGTATATCATTGGACTTTTGGCAAATTCAGGGGCTTAAAGTGAAAAATCGGGTCTTGCCTGAGTTTCAAAATTTTCTGCTCTCCCGTTCTCTTGTTCCTGAAAAGAATGTCTCTTTTTATGCTCACTGGGTGAGTAAATTCTTGGCTTTCTCTAACAGAAATGAGGAACTCCAACCTGATTTAAGAGTTGAAAAGTTTTTGAATGACTTTCTGGGACTTCTTGTAGGGTCGGACCAAGTTAAGCCATTAAAATAACAGCAGAAATTTGAGAATAGGGGGCTGATTCTTAGCTTAGAGCTACATTTTGGGGGCGAGAATGAGACCATTTAGCTCCTGATTA
>Ga0315284_10003444_pt1 | contig 22486 bp, 20 predicted proteins | sample YL17G09_16_MG_FD_203696 | JGI IMG/M metagenome (GOLD analysis project Ga0315284, IMG submission 203696) | Sediment microbial communities from Yellowstone Lake, YNP, Wyoming, USA - YL17G09_16 | ecosystem: Environmental > Aquatic > Freshwater > Lake > Sediment | place: USA: Wyoming | collected... | reverse complement strand
ACGGAGCGGCTATCCTCCTTGCCGGGCATCACTCCACCCATGGTGCGTCCTGGAGTTCGTCACGCTTACTATGTGTATGCAATCCGGTATGACGCGGCCAAAGCCGGCGTACCGCGCGAACGATTCGTGGCTGCCCTCAATGCAGAAGGAATACCTATGTACTCGGGATACACGAAACCCATTTATCTGGAGCCTCTGTATCAAAAGCGCATCGCTTTCGGCAAAGATGGCTTTCCATTTACTTACGCGGGCTACAAAGGGCGTGTGAGCTATGATCACGGCATTTGTCCAGTGACTGAGCGTATGTACTGCCAGGAATTGATTTTTACCGATATTTGCCATGCGAATATCAGCCGGCGCGACTTGGACGATACTGTCAACGCTTTTGAGAAAGTGCTCCACCATACAGCGGAGTTGACGTAACTCATGGATGAGATGTCAAGACGGGCAATCATAGAAAACTACCGAAACCTTTTCCTCAAACATGGCAGGGGCCCGGCCGTTGGCCAATGGAGCGCGGCTGGGCAGCAGTTTCGTTTTAAGAAGCTGATGCAGATTGCCGATCTTAGGGGCCGGAGTGTGCTGGATCTGGGTTGCGGGCTAGGCGATCTCTATCCTTGCCTGGTGGAGCAGTTTGGTCATGTGGAGTACACGGGCATAGATATGGTATCGGAATTGATCGCCGCCGCGGCGCAGAGGAACCCGCGTGCTCGCTTTGTGTGCCGCGACCTCTTGGCCGACGATATGGATGATATCTTTGACTATGTACTCATTTCCGGGATGTTCAACAACGCCATATCCGACTGCGCCGGCTTCCTGAAAGAGATGATTAGCGTGGCCTTCCGGCATTGTTCCCAAGGGCTAGCGTTCAACTTCACTTCCCAATATGTGAACTTTACTGAGCCGGAAATAGCTTATCATGATCCATTGGCGATCCTGGACTTTTGTTTGAAGACATTGACCCGCAAGGTCATGCTACATCACCACTACGAGCGATGCGACGTGGCCGTTTTCGCCTATAGGTGAGCACCGATGGGCTTCTCGTTGACGCAGTGTGCGGACAGGCAACAATGGGACCGCTTTGTGGCTTCCTCGCCCCAAGGGAACGTCTTTTGCTGCACTCCATTCCTTGATGCCCTGGGCGAAGAGTATGACCTTTTGCTGGTTGAAGAGGATGATCGCCCCCGATTGGGAGCAGTGGTGTTGAAGCGCAACGGCCAACCCATCCGCGCTCCATATCCCTTCGCCTTGTACCAGGGCATCTTGTTTGATGGTGCCAGCCGTGATACGCCGCGGCATCGGCGGGTGAAATGGGCGCTGGAAGTGACTGAATTCCTGCTGGCTGAGATGGAGCAACGGTATGATCTCATCTCGTTCTGCCTGCATTATTCAGTGGAAGACCTCCGCAGCTTTCAATGGTTTCATTATCATGAGCCGCGGCGTGGCCGGTTCACGCTGGATCTGCGGTATACCGGCCTGCTGGACCTGACCGCCATGGCCGACTTTAGTACCTATTTCTCCTGCATCAGAAAAGTCCGTAGGCACGAATACCGGCGCGCCCAATCCCTTGGGCTGGTCGTAAAAGAGTCCCATGACATGGACCTACTCGATCGGTTGCACTCCCTCACCTTTACACGGCAAGGAATAGAGCGGAGCCCACAGGAGGAACATCTGGTGCGGGCCATTTCGAATGCAGCCCTAGCGATCGGTTTTGGCCAACTCCTGGTTGCCCAAGACCCGCGTGGGGAAATCGCCTCGGCCACCTTGTTTCTGTATGATAGCTGCTGCGGCTATTATCTGTTCGGGGTAAACGCGGCAGAGTGCAGAGACACCGGCAGTGGTACCTATCTTTTGTTGGAGAACATCCGCCGCTGCAAAGAGCTGGGACTAGCCAGGGTTGACTTTGTGGGTATCAATTCCCCCAACCGCGGGGATTTCAAGACCAGTTTCAATGCCGTTCCAGTGCCTTATTTTATTGTTACCTGGCGGAATCCCTCATCTATCCGTTCTTTAAGCTCTGAGGAAACGCATCTTGAATAGCCGATGTGATCGCAAACGTGTGCTGGTTCATGTAGACCTTCGCCGACGTGACCTGATGCACTCCGTCTGGCTTAAACACTGGCTGGAGCAGATGGGCGCGGAGGTCCGGCTATGCAGCCGCGTGACCCTCTTGCGCGAGTTCGAGCGTTTTCGCCCTAACGCTACCATTTTGTCTCATACTTACAGCTTCGGCAACGAGCCGGAGCAATTGGTGGTTAGAGCGGGACGCACCCGAGTGTTTGTCCTGCCGACCGAGGACGCACGAGATGATACGGAGAATTATCTCGGTTCGCACGAGCCGGGCTGGTTTGAGCACCGGCAGCGGGAGGGTCGCTGGCTCCCCCACATTTCCCGTCTTTACTGCTGGGGACCGATCAATAGACGGCGTATGCTGGAAGCCGGCCTGATGCCCGAAGAGCGCGTAATTGTCTGCGGAATCCCTCGGTTTGACCTCGATTGGGCACGCTTGTTCAGTGAACCAATGGCGGGGAAGCCCATAGGAATTATCGGCAACTTTGGAGATCTCAATCCCTGGGACTTCTACACCCGTCCGTGGCCCCTGATGCACGGCCAGACAAAGCAGAATGGGTTTCTATTCAAGCGCGTTTTGGACGGTCCACAGTATTACTTCAATATGGTTGAATCAACGCGGGCCGGGGGAGAGATCAATTACCCTGTCAATCGGAACGTGGAGGACACGCTGTGGGGCAGCTTGGCAAACCTGCGCCTGATCTTCGACTTTCTCGATCGGTGGACTCGACTGGGCGGCAAGGTAATTCTGCGCCCTCACTCGCTCGAACGCTTTCAGTCTTATGACCTGCTTGTTGAGCGCTACCGCCCGCACTTGCAAATCAACAACGACCCCGCGTTCTTTCTGTTTCTCCAGAAAGTGAGTGGTGTCCTTTCCATGTCCAGCACAGCCATTCTGGAAGCGCTGCTGGCAAATCGCCCGATCATCGGGCTCGAATCCATCCTCAAAGGTCGTTATCAGGAACACTGCGAGGGGACCTGGCGCCGCGCGCCTTATTTGGATTGGATGTGGCAGCCGGATAGCATGGATGCACTCATAGAGATGGCACACGCTGCCACTAGAGGGGAGTTGGGCACCTGCCCTGACCCTACACTCTTTGCGGAGCATTTGCTCGAACACTACGGTTGGCCGCGGAACGAGCCAAGCACGCTCACTGTAGCCAGGGATGTGATGGACTTTCTGGCTCACGACGATTTGGAACCTCCGAGAGTCCCGCCCTGGAAGCAATTGCAGAATGAGCTCAAGTACGAAGGATACATGTTCGCGCGCCGCACCCGCCAGATCGTCAGTCCAGAGAACCGCCACCGAGATCGCCTGGAGCATCATCTCGGAATCTCCCGCCGCGAAGAAGAGGACATGATGCGCTGCCTGAGGCGCGCTTGAAACAATGTGATACAATAAGCCGCCTTCAAGCGACACAGAGGGGTATGTGAAGTCACTGGCCGGTAGCGGGGGGAGAGTCCGGCGTGAATTGTCGGTGGCTCATTGATGTTTGCCAGTTTTCACGGGGTGGCGATCTTGGTGGCGGGAGATTGATCCTGATGGATGCGTGCGTTCTATGCGGGTCCCCACGCAGCATTTCTGTTCTGGCTGGTGTGCGGTACGCGTCTGAAGCCGAAGTGCGTCGCTGTGCCGATTGCGGCTTGGTTTTTCCTCGGCCGCGCCCAACAGCAGAAGAGCTGGCCGATTATTACGCAGAGCCGTATCGGAAGGAATACAACGAACCACCTATGCTTGAGCGCTATCGGGCTGACCTTGATGAAGCGCGTGCACGGGTGCGTCTCCTATTGCCTCTCCTGCGCCCGGACAGCCGTCTGATAGAGATTGGCTCGGGATCGGGAGCCTTTTTGGAAGCAGTGCGCCCGTATGTCGGCGAGGTCACGGGCGTGGAACCTGATGCGCCATCTCGTGACTGGATTGCCGGGAAGCTGGGGCTTCCGGCCGTGGATAAGGTTGCTGCTTTATCACGCCAGGGCAAGACTTGCGACACGATGGTGTTGTTCCACGTTCTGGAGCATGTTCTGCATCCGGTAGAGTTCCTTCGAAGCCTCAGCCCACTCCTGGAGAAGCGGGGCAGGTTGGTTGTAGAAGTGCCAAATGTTGGTGATGCCTTGGTAGCCGTGTATGCGGTTCCCGCTTACCTGTCTTTCTATTATCAGAAGGCTCACCTCTACTATTTCTCCAAGGTCACCCTGGGGAAGGCTCTCAAAGATGCGGGTTTTGCAGGAGTCATAGAGCACATTCAAAGGTATGACCTGAGCAATCACTTCCACTGGATGTTGACCGGACGCCCCGGTGGTCAGGGCTGTTACAGTGATATCCTGTCGCCTTCGGCATGCGCGGCATACGCTGAGGGGCTGATCCGTGCCGGGCACTCAGACACGCTTTGGGCTGTGGTACAAGCCGGTGCGGATAACGATGCATGCCGGTGCGGAGCTTCGCCAGGAGAATCGCGTTCATCAGCGAACCCTATCTCTTACTAATCAGTTCACTGGTAAGTGGACACAAAATGAGGTGGCGGCCTATTAAATGCTGCGTTTCGGCGCCGCCAATGTCCGGATACCAGTGACCCTATTAGTAAGTGCAGGATGAAAGATACGATGCGCAATTTTAAAAACGTCCCTCGCGTTCTGTTCGGGCGAGGTTGTTTCCAGCAAGTTGATGGCATCATCGCGGCACAACGGACGGCTTCTGTTTCCCCAATGGCGGTGTATCTGGTGGATGACGTGTTCAACGGTCGTGGGGTTCTGCCGGTTGAACTACCGCACGGTCCAGATGACCTTGTTCAGTGGGTCAGTGTCGCCAGTGAACCCAAGACCGACTATGTAGATCAAGTGACAGCGGAAGTACGTCGACGCTGTGGCGGCCTGCCTGCCGCTGTGGCGGGTATCGGCGGGGGCTCCACATTGGATATTACAAAGGCAGTGTCCATCATGCTAACCAACCCGGGGCGGAGTCACAATTATCAGGGTTGGGACTTGCCTCAGAAGCCGCCGGTCTTCAAGGTTGGGATACCTACACTTTCAGGGACGGGTGCAGAAGTGAGCCGAACATGTGTACTGACCGGTCAGCAGCAGAAGATGGGGATCAATAGCGACTATTCGGTCTTTGACCAGATCATTTTGGACCCAAACATGGTTGCTGGCGCTCCCAACCCGCAACGCTTTTTCACTGGAATGGATTGCTATATCCACAGCGTCGAAGCTTTGCGAGGGGGCTTCAAGAATGCGTTCGGTCAGGCATTCGCGGAAAAGGCGCTGGATCTGTGCAAGCGCGTCTTTCTGCAAGAGGGCAGCGATGACGACCTGATGACCGCCTCTTACCTTGGCGGCTGTTCCGTTCTTTATTCCGAAACAGGGGTGTGCCATGCACTCTCCTATGGGCTAAGTCTCGTTCTAGGTTATCGCCATGGCGAAGGTAATTGTCTCATTTTCAATCACCTGGACGACTTTTACCCCGAAGACGTTGCGATATTCCGAGACATGGTCAGGTCTAATCACATAGAGTTGCCTCGGGGTGTTACGCGAAACCTGACTGGAGAACAAATGCGGCGCATGGTGGCCATGACCCTGCGCATGGAGAAACCGCTGACCAATGCATTGGGCACGGGCTGGCGCAATGTAATGACGGAAGAGAGAATCCGCGAACTCTATTGCAGGTTGTAGTGCTCTATGTGTACTGCATGCATTATCCCGGCGCGAGGTGGTTCCAAAGGGCTGCCACGCAAAAATATCCGGCCGTTTCTTGGCAAGCCACTGGTGGCTTGGTCGATTCAGCGCGCGCGTCAATGCCCTGAGCTGGATTGTGGGGTTTGGGTCTCCACCGACGATGAGGAGATCGCTCACGTCGCCCAGACGCTTGGTGCAGAGGTGATATGGCGACCGGCTGAATTGGCTACGGATGAGGCGCCCTCTGAAGCTGCGCTCATTCATGCGACGAAGCACATAGATTTGGCTACTGGGCGGCCTGTGGAGACGATAGTTTTTCTTCAGGCAACTTCCCCTCTCCGGCTGCCCTCTGATGTCGGGCAGGCTCTGGCTCAGTTCAGGGCGCAGAAACTGGACTCTCTTTTTTCGGCCGCGGTGCTTGAAGACCTCACGCTATGGGTGCGCCGGGGCGAGTGCCTGGAGAGCGCCAGCTATGATTGGCGAAACCGTGGGCTGCGGCAAAATCGCGAGCCTCAAATCCTGGAAAATGGTTCTATTTATATATGCCGTCGGCAGATGTTGATCGAAACCGGCAACCGACTTGGAGGCCGGATTGGTATCTATGTGATGCCGGACTGGCAGTCTTTCGAGATTGACTCCCTGGATGATTTTGAATTATGCGAAATCCTGGCGCGCCACAAGAGGTTGCTCTGGAGACAGATTGTCAGGCCGCCCGATCTTGCCGCAGTGATTATGGATTTTGACGGAGTCTTCACCAACAACACAGTATATGTGGACCAAACCGGACGGGAGATGGTTCGTTGCAGTCGTGGTGATGGCCTCGGATTGGCTCAGCTCAAGCAGGCGCGTCCTGGTCTGACCTTGTTGATCCTATCCAGCGAACCTAATCCGATTGTCCAGGCTCGCGCCACCAAGCTGGGTTTGCCGGTGGTACACGGAATAACGGACAAATTGCTATACCTGAAGGAATTTTGTGCACAGCGCGGCTTGTCTGCCGCACAGGTGGCCTATGTGGGCAATGATCTGAACGACCTCGACTGTATGCGTTTCGCCGGCCTTTCATTCGCACCGGCGGATGCCGCTCCGGCGGTGGCGTGCGAAGCGGACTACGTCTTGCAGCATGGAGGAGGACGAGGCGCGCTCCGAGAGATGTGCGAATTGCTAATCGCCTGGTTCTTGCCTGCCGTGTCCCAGGCAGAAGTTCTTCAGGAGGAGGAATAAATGGCAGCATCATTTACTGTGCAGGGACGTTGGATCGGCGACGATGCTCCCTGTTTCATAGTTGCGGAAGGAGGTCTCAATCATAATGGTGATGTCAACATCGCATTGAAACTAGCGGCTGAAGCGAAGCGCTTTGGCGCCGACGCAATCAAGTTCCAGAAGCGAACCATACGAAAGATACTCACCCGGGAGGCTTATGACAGACCGTATGTCAATGAGAATTCATACGGTGTAACATACGGTGAACACCGGGAAAAACTGGAGCTATCCAAAGGTGACTGGGATCGGCTATTTGAATATTGCCGGTCTATCCGCTTGCTGTGTTTCGCCAGTCCGTGGGATGAAGACAGTGTAGACTTTTTGATGAGCTTTGACCTGCCACTCTTCAAGGTCGCCTCGGCAGATCTGACCAATTTGCCGCTTCTTCGCTATATCGCCTCCAAGGGCTGCCCCGTGTTGTTGTCCACAGGCATGTCTACCATCGACGAAGTCGATGTTGCAGTCAGTACTGTTCAGGAGATCAACCCAGATCTTGGCATCATGCACTGTGTGTCGGCCTATCCCTTCGAAGCCGAGTTGGCGAACCTGCGTGTGATTCAAACCCTCGCCGCACGCTATCCAGATGCAGTAGTGGGCTATTCAGGCCATGAAAAATCCGGCTTGGTTGTAAGTCTGGCCGCAGTGACATTGGGAGCCAAAATCATTGAGCGCCACTTTACCCTGGACCACACGATGAGAGGTCCAGATCATGCAGCTTCCTTGGAGGTGGGTGGGTTTTCCCAATTGGTGGAGAGTATTCGAAAGGTTGAGAGTGCATTGGGCGATGGGGTCAAGCGCATCCATCCATTTGAACTGCCTGTCCGTCAGAAGTTAGCGAAGAGTGTGACGGCTGCATGCCACATCCCCAGGGGTACGGTCTTGGCACGCGATATGTTGATTATGAAGAGCCCAGGCACCGGTCTGTCAGGATGGAACATGGACAGGCTGTCAGGCCGCGTGGCTCAGTTGACTTTAAATGAAGACGAACAATTGCCGCCTGAGGCGCTGGAGTGGCCTCTGGCGGCCAAAGAGAGCAGGCTCGCATGAACATCGCCGAACTCAGGGCTTACTTTAACGGCAGATTCGTTCCCAATGCCGAGGCGCGATTCTCTGTCTATGACTCTGGTATTATATGGGGCGACATTGTCTTCGAGTTGACCCGTTCTTTCCGGCATGTACAGTTCCGTCTTCGTGAGCATCTGGAACGTCTGTACAACTCCATCAAAGTCGTGCGTATACCCCTTAATATCGCGCTGGACGAGATGGAGCACATCGTCCACAAAACCGTGGAGATCAACGAGCATCTTTTTGATGCCGAAGAAGAGATCCGGGTCATGATTAACGTTTCACGGGGACCACTCGGCATATATCGCGAGGTTTTTGGCGGCGTGCTGGAGCCCACTGTTATTTTGGATGTTTACCCTCTCAGTGCCAGCGTTGCCGGTCTGGCCGGCATGTTCCAAACCGGCGTACATGTGGTCACGCCGAGCCAGCGAGCCATTCCCGCTTCCTTGATGGATCCAAAGGTTAAGAGTAGAAGCCGGTTGTACTATCAACTGGCAAACCTGGAGAGTTCAGCCGTTGATCCGGCCGCTTGGACGCTATTGCTGGAACCGGACGGTTATCTGGCCGAAGGTAGCGGTTCCAACTTCTTTCTGGTGAAGAACGGGGCGATGTACACCTCGGAGCCGCGGTCGGTCCTGCGGGGCATCAGCCGGCAGTACGTGATGGAATTGGCAGCCAAACTGGGCGTCCCCTGCTATGAACGCGATCTCAGTATGTACGATGTAATTAACGCAGATGAAGCGTTCTTTACCGCCACTCCCTTCTGCTTGATGCCGGCCACTCGCATCAACACCCTGTCAATCGGCTCGGGCGTGCCAGGACCAATCGGCCACCAGTTGCTCGAAGCGTGGAGCCAAGCTGTTGGCGTGGATATTGTTGGGCAGATTCAGCGGTATGCTGATCGTCTGCGGAAATAGGTTCTACACATGGCCTCTCGCGCTCTTGTCTTCTGCGAGGATGCTGTTCACGTTGACGCGGCTCGCACCCGTGGTACAGCCGATCTTCTAGCCCTGACGCCAGCCGCCGCCTGGGCTTGTCAGCAGCGCGGGGTTTCCTATCTAAAGCCCGAAGACTTCTACTCGCCTGAGGAACTGGTAGCACAGTATCCGAGTATCTTCGCCATTGAACTGCATTGGTTGGATTGGCTGGACAACTATCTGCAACAGATCATTCCAGAATTCACCTGGACAGGGTTTCGCGCAGGCAGTGCTTACCAGGGCTGCCTGATGACTTTGTTGGATGAGTTTTATGTTGGCCAGCACGTGTTGCGTCGTGTGTTGGCTCAAACCAAGCCTGGCGAGATCCTGTACTGTCCCGAAGATGCGAGCGCGCCGCCAGATCATTTGCAGCATGTGCGTTCGATTTTGCCGGCATTGCTGCCGCAGTTAGCCGCGGAATCTGGCGGCGCGCTGCGCGAATTCGCGGGTCCCGCGGCATCAAACACGGGCGTGCAGGCTCCCCGGAGCGCCCTGGGCATGCTTCCCGCATCGATAAAGCACGAGGGCAGATTACTGCGTTCAGCGGGGCCACGTCTTTATCTGCGCAGTCGTTTGGCACCTCCTTCCTCCTCAGTGCGTGTTCTTTTAGCTGGCGACGGCTACGATTTGGATCCGCTGGCTCTGGCTCTCCGGCGAAAGGGATGCCATGTGGACTGGTTCGACAATCACATGCCGGCGGCTGCCAGAACGGACTCGCCCATTTTTGCAACCCTCGCCGCAACTTGGCAGCAAGCATGTGCTCAGCCCGGATTCTGGTCTCCATTCACCCAGTGGGGACTGACGCCACCTGTGCGCGCGCAAAGTGCGTTGCAGCACTGGTGGCAGCACGTGATTCCTCGCCTGTGGGAAGGCCACCAGGCCGCGGCAACCTGCCTTCGGCGGAAACGCTATGACGCCGTTGTGACCTGGGAGGCCGGTGCGGGAACGCTCAGCGCGAGCATTCTGCAGGCGGCCCAGACCAGGAACGTGCCCCGTATCATTTACCAGCATGGGAGCTCAGGACGGCTGCGGGTGTGCGACGCCCTATGGTACAGCTGGCTGTCCAACTCCGACATTTTTCTCTGTTACGGGTCGGTGACACAGACTCACATTGACCAAACCCGGCCGGCCAATCATGTGCTGGCCCGGCCAGAATCCGTAGGCTCGTCTCGTCTCGAAGCCATCCGGCAGCGGATGGTGCCGGAGCGCATCCGTGCGATCCGCGTGAAATTGCAGAGTGATGGTCGGCGCCCCATCGTTCTGTACATTCCCACGGTGTTTGGCGGTTACGGACGCGATGTAAGCGGTGAGCTTTCTGGATATCCCAATGTGAGTTACTTTGAATTGCAGCAGCAGGTTCTGCGGCAGTTTGCCGAATTTCCAGGCGTGCGTCTGTTGTATAAAGACCTTGTAGCGGCAGCCGGCTGGTACAATCCGATACCGGATTTCATTCGCGAGCGAGTCCCGAACGGTACGACGATTTTAACTCCTCCACTTACCGAACTGGTGTGGGCCGTGGATGCAATCATCGTGGATCACGTGATCACAGCGCTTGGTGAAGCGGCCCTGACCCGTAAACCTCTCGTTGTGTACGACGGTGGCCAGCCTGGCCCCGAATGTGAACCGTACGCGGCCCGGAAGGCACTGGAACGACGCGCGCGGGTCGCCGCTACACCAGCAGAGTTTGTGGCCTTTACCCGTGCGCTGTTGGAGGCAAATGATTTCGCCGAATTAGCTACGCCCGACGACGCGTTTCTGCGCGCATGCGTGACTCACCGGAATGATGGTGGTGCTGCCGATCGTGCCGCAGAGTTGATTATCCGCGTGCACGAACGACCCCTCAATTCGCCAAAATAGCCCGTGACTTCGGGATTACGGTTGTCTTGATGTTAGGTCTTCGAAAGTTTTGGGATTTCCTCAAGTGCACGCTGCGCTGGAAGATGGGGCCGCAAATCGTCCTCCTGATCGGGCTCGGTGTCCTAGGCGCGTTAGCCGAAGGCATTGGGGTCGGCATCCTGATTCCCATGCTCGAAAGCCTGCAGGGTTTGACTGGAGCAGCCGGAAGCCACCCCAGCAGCATCTCCACAGCCCTGGCCGCTGTTTTCCGGACTCTGGGGCTTCCTTTCACACTGCCCATAATCCTGTCAGTGGCTGTTGTCTTGTTTATTACCCAGGCCGTTCTCACCTACGCACGCTCGCTTTTGACGATCCGTGCCCAGGATCGGTTCACATGCGCTATCCGAACGCGTGCATTCGGCAATTTGTTGAATTCCGATCTGGCTTACTTTCACAAATCCCGCATCGGGGAGCTTGCCAACACCCTGACGACCGAATCACAGCGAGCCGGATTTGCCCTGGCAGAAATGATTCAGATGATCGCTATGTTGCTCATGCTGTTTATCTACCTGCTGGTTCAGCTGGCCATCTCATGGCAATTGACATTGGCGGCCTTTCCAATCCTGGGAGCGATCGCTCTCGCGCTGCGGCCGCGCAAATCTTATGCACTGGGCGTCGAGATGACGCAAGAAAACGAAGCGCTTCAATCGACTACGCTCGAGAGCCTCAGCGGTATCCGGGAAATCAAGGCGTTGAGCCTGGAGTCCCTCAGCCTGGAAAACCTCCGGCACAGTGCCGAGCGGCTGATGAGCATCGACGTCTCGTACCAGAACCGCGGTTACCGCTTCACGATGATCTATCAGAGCATCGTCATGGTTGCTTTCGCATTGATCGTCATCTTTGCCAACCGGGTTTTCCAACTCAGCTTTGCTTCGATGCTGGCCTTCTTGTTGGTGCTGCAGAGATTCGCGCCCCGCGTCGGACTTCTTACCGAGTACCGCCACTGGTGGTTGGGTTACAGCCGGTCAATGGATCGGGTCGAACACCTCATCCGTGAAACTGACCGCGCCTCGGCGCGCCTGAAAGACGGTACCGTCCCATTCACACGGCTGGAACACGCGATCAACCTGCGTGAAGTAAGCTTTTCCTATGGCTCAGGAGCTGAAGTACTGCATCGGGCATCTATTACCATTCCCAGAGGCCGGATGATAGCTATCGTTGGTGGGTCCGGGGCCGGGAAATCAACGCTTCTGGACTTGATTGCTCGCTTCTATGATCCTTCTGCTGGAAGGATTGAGATAGACGGAAGAGATCTGCGAGACTATCAGATAGCGACTTGGCGGCAAGCCATAGGCATGGTCAGTCAGGAAACCTTTCTCTTCAATGACACCATCGGAAACAACATCCGCTACGGCAGCTTGCAGGCAAGCCAAGCCGAGATCGAAGAAGCAGCCCGCAAGGCGTTTGCTCACGAATTCATTGTAAAAATGCCCGAACACTATCAAACCATAGTCGGTGATCGTGGTATCAAACTGTCCGGCGGTCAGCGTCAGCGCCTCGCGCTGGCGCGCGCCCTCTTACGCCGCCCTCAAATCCTCTTGCTCGACGAAGCCACGAGTGATCTCGACACCGAGTCCGAGCGCTTCATCCAGCGGGCAATCCGTGAGCTCAGTCAGTCCTGCACGGTCATTGCGGTTGCGCATCGCCTCTCCACGATTGAACATGCTGATAACATCATCGTGCTGGAGGAAGGGTGCATCGTAGAGCAAGGTACACACCGGCGGCTGTTGTCACTGGATGGGCGCTATGCTGTATATCACAAAATGCAATTTGGTTGATTCCTGGTCACACCTGGAATTGCAAGCAGCTCAAAACTACTAAATGTCGCACGACATTGGCGAAATGTATCGATCGGATGAGTACATTTCCAAGAATCCGGGATTATTCTCTCTGGATTCGCCATGGAAGGTGAAACAGGCCTGGCCATATGTAGAGGAGGCAGTGCTTCGACTGAATAAGCCTGCGATTACTTTGCTCGATGTGGGCGGCGGAGCTGGTGAGATTCTACGGCTCGTTTCGGAGCGGATTACACAGAAGCTTGGCGTTCAAGTTCGAAAGTATATTGTGGATCTCAGTCCAGGTATTTTGGAGATGCAGCGGAAGGTCAATTCGGATGTCGTACTCAGCCTCAATGAAGACATTGCACACACCTCTTTGACAGAGAAAGAAGTAGATTTGGCCCTCTTGTTCGATCTTCTTGAACATGTCAGGGAACCGGTTGCGGCCTTGCACGAGGTCCGCAGAGTCAGCCGCTGGGCATTGTTCAAGGTGCCGCTCGAAGACAACTTGTATTTCAACCTGCTGAACCTCAAGACTCGAGGCCGTTTCAGGCAAAAACTCGCGGAGGACCTGGGGCATATCAATGTGTACACCTATGCCGAATTGAAACGACAGGTCGAAGCGAACAACGGCAAAGTGGTGATGAGCGGCTACACCAATGCTTATACTCAGTTCCTCGAATCTCCGGCTTACAAGTTGGGAGTATTCCACCGCATGGTCAATCGGCTTGCTGCCTGTTTGTACCCATTGTCTCCAACCCTATGCGCCCGGGTCTTCAACGACTTTATTATGTTGCTGGTGGATTGTGACGGGTCACTGGTGGGCGGTTCACAATGAGTCTGCACCTGCTCAACCTGACGGAGAAAGCTGCTTATAAAGTTTCACGGCTGGCTTCGCGCGTGATCGGCCTGCAGCATTTGGGGCGGAACAGCGTCATAATGCTTCCCTTTACCAAAATACAGGGGCCGCAATACATTTCCATCGGGGATGAGAGCTATATCGGCCGGGGCGTGTATTTTTCTGTAAGCGATACCTACGGAGAATGCAAATACACGCCAAAGCTTGTGATCGGCAACCGCGTGCAAATCGGGAATTACCTGACCGTGGCCTGCATCAATCTGATCGAGATTGGCGACGACGTGATGATGTCCGATCGTGTTTTTATTGGCGACTGCAAACACGGTTTTGCCGATCCGCTTCTGCCGGTGGCGCGGCAACCGCTGGTGTCGAAGGGCCCCGTGAAAATAGGTGACGGCGCTTTTATAGGGATCAACGCCGTTATCATGCCGCGAGTGAGGATAGGCGCGCATGCCGCCGTTGGTGCATCATCAGTGGTGGCGCGGGACGTGCCGACGTATGGCGTGGTGGCAGGAAATCCCGCACAGCTGGTCAAGTACTACGATCAAAAAACTGGGCGATGGTTGAGAGCAGGCGCTCAAAGAGTTTAGGCTTTAGGCTAGCATGGCTTCACCCTTGCGTGTCAATATTTTTGTAGAAAACTACCTGGCCGGCGGCCTGGAGCGATTCTACTTTGATCTGATCAACGGCCTGCCCGTAAATGAACTTGATATCACGCTTCTCACCAATCCGTTGGAAGGACTGGACGAACGCCTAAGAGTTTTCATCCGTCGCCCTTTCAACTGGGTTCTCTATAAAAACCTGACTCTAACGAGTCTTGACTACAGGGTGTTCCATACCAACAGTCTGCGTCCAAGTGGCGCTCTGACTCTAGGTTGTAGAGCGATCGCCCGCCTCCCACTGTGGGTTGCCAGCCGTATCAAGTTGCGCAATCTGTTTCAACGGCATGCCGCCGACGTCGTGCATATCATTAACGGAGGTTATCCGGGTGCGCAGGGATGTGTTACCGCCGCCATGGCGGCAAAGGCCGCTGGAGTGCGGAAGATTCTGATGTCGGTGCAGAGCTACCCATACCCGCCGAGGACGCCGTTGGACGCGATCATGGATCGCAGGCTGATTCGCGCCGTGGATTATCTTGTTCCTAATTCGCTGGCAGCCGCGCAGGGATTGATGTCACTGCGCGGTTTTCCCAAGAGCAAGATCCATCCCATTCAAACTGGCACTCCTGCCCCGCCCCAGGATCGTGAGGCTGGCGTCCGGCTCCGGGCTGAGCTGGATCTGCCGTCGGATCGAGTGCTGGTGGGCACGGTGGCAGCGTTGGAGCCCTTGAAAGGCCATCTTGTGCTTTTAGAGGCATTGCGCGAAATCCAGGCGGAATTTCCCCAAGCACACCTCATTTTCCTGGGCGAAGGAATTATGCGCCCGCAAATTACCGCCTATGTTCAGGCTCATCAGCTAGTGGGTCGGGTCAGTCTGCTGGGATATCGAAATGACGCCCAGCGGCTGACCAATGCCTTTGATGTAGTGGCCTTTCCATCATTTGTCGAAGGCATGCCAATCACTATTCTGGAAGCGATGGCTTTAGCCAGACCGATCGTAGCCACCAATGTCGGCGGCATCCCTGAGGAGATCGAGCATGGCGCATCCGGTTTGCTGGTGCCTCCGCGCGATAGCAGGGCGCTGGCGGACGGTCTGCGGCAAATGCTGCGGTCGCCCGGAAATGCCGCTCGAATGGGGCAAGCTGCTCGAGAGAAGTACTGCCGCCAGTTTACCGTGCAGCGCATGGTGGGAGACTTTGTCAGGCTCTATAGCCAGGCAGAATGCTAGAGGTAGAGCGCGAACGGGGTGTGCGGCAGTTCCACAAGATTGGTCTTGGTTATGCAGGAAGCCAATAGGGAACCAACTCTAACGGACCAGGCATTTTGGGACCACTACTGGGAAAATGTCAGCGGCTGGCAGAACATTGACACGCGCCACTCTTATGACCGTTGTTTTGATCGGGTCTTCCGCCGTTGGCTGACGCCAGGCCCCGAATTCAAAATGATGGAGATCGGCTGTGCGCCAGGTCGCTGGCTGATTTACTTTTATCAACAGTTTGGATATCAAGTTGCCGGATGTGACTCAGCCCCGCAGGCGGTAAACGTAACGCGGGCCAATTTAGCCCGGGCCGATGTGCCTGGCGAGGTAATCTTTGCAGATTTCATGGCAGATACAATCCCGGCTCAAGCATACGACGTTGTGTTATCCCTGGGTTTTATTGAGCATTTTACCGATCCCTGGCCAGTAATTGCCAGACATGCCTGCCTGATCAAACCCGGAGGTATGTTGGTCCTGGAAGTCCCCAACTACACCGGGTTGAACGGCTGGATCCTGAAACAGAGTTGGCATCGTTACCTGGATATCCACAATACCAGTGTCATGCACCTGGCCTTCTTCCAGGAAATCGCAACGCGATTCAATCTCGAGCCCCGCTTCATCGGCTTTGTTGGAGGACCCGAGCCAGGCTTGTGGGATTCGACAGGCCAATGCTTCCTGCTGCGAAACCTTATCCGGGTTGCCAGTCGCTTGCGCAAATGGATGCCATTCCTGGACCACGTGAACCATTCGTTTCTTAGCGGCTACCTCATAGGCATTTATCAAAGAGAGGTACACTCGTGATCAAGCGTGTTCTCATCACCGGCGGCTCCGGATTGCTGGGCCAGGCGCTGCTGAAAACCGCGCCAGAAGGCACCACCATCTTCGGGACCTATCTTCCGGCCAGGCCGCCGGCCGCGGCGATGCCCTGCACCTTTTTTCCATTGGATGTGCGCGATCCAAAGCAGGTTGCCGGGGTTTTTGAAGAGAGCAAACCGGAGGTGGTGATCCACACAGCCTCCGTCGGCAGTGTGGACTATGCCGAGCATCACCGCCAGGAAAGCTGGGAGGTCAATGTGGCGGGCACGCGGAATGTGGGGGAAATGTGCCTGCGCCGGGGGGCGAAGCTCATCTTTATTTCCTCCAATGCCGTATTTGATGGCCGGAATCCATTGTACGCGGAGGATGCTCCCGTCAACCCCATTAATTATTATGGTCAATTGAAGGTGGAGGGCGAGCGTTGGGTGCAATCCAGCGGTCTGGACTTCGCGATCATCCGGCCCATCCTGATGTACGGCTGGCATCTGACCACGGAGCGCGGCAATTGGGTGACCACCTGGATCCGGGCGCTCAGCCAGGGGAGTCGAGTCAAAGTGGTGGATGACGTGGAGAGCAAGCCGCTTTACTCGCAGAATTGCGCTGAGGCGATTTGGTCCGTTGTCACGCAGAACAAGACGGGGATTTACCACGTTGCCGGCGCTGACCACATCACGCTGTGTCAGTTCGCACTCAAGACCGCTGAAGTCTTCGGGCTGGACTCCTCTTTGATCGATCCCGTACCCAGCAGCTTCTTTCCGGAGATTGCGCCGCGCCCGCGCGACACCTCGTTCGATACCACCAAGATGGAACGCGCCTTGGGAATAAAACCGGTGGGCGTGCTTGAGGGACTCGCCCGCATGAAAGCCGAACAGCCCAAACAGGAATGAAACTCTTTCTAGTTGGCCCCAAATGGGTGGGCGAGTGGACAGAAAGCATGGAACGGGCCGCTCGCGCCTTGGGCCACACTCCCATCCGATTTTATTACGATACGTACGGAGTCATCCGCTTGCAGGGTGGTGCAGTCGACCGCCTGCCTGCAACTCTTCGCGGCGCTCTGAACCCGGTTGCTGCCCGGTTGGGACGTGCCTGGGAAGCGCGGATGAATCGCCGCCTGGTTGAGGCGGTCCGGGCTACCCGGCCGGACGCGGTCATCATCCTCAAGGGCGAAACCCTCTCGAGAGAAACCCTGACGGCACTGCGCGCGCCCCACAGGCCACTCGTCTCATGGTGGGTGGACGACCCATTTCGCGTTCCTCTGGCCATGAAGAACTTTCATCTGTTTGACGTGCTTTACATGTTTGACAAAGGTCGGCTCGCGGAGTTGGAAAGCTTTGCCGTGCGGCGCATCGTCTACCTGCCCTGTGCCTGCGATCAAAATACCTATCGCCCGCGGGTGCTCAACCCTGCACACCATCCGATGCTCAATTGCACCGTCGGCTTCGTGGCGGCCTTTCAGCCGGGACGAAGTGGCCTGCTCGCCCACATGCGAGGACTGGATGTGGGCTTGTGGGGGCCGGGCTGGGATTCCGTCCCAGAACTTAAGCAATTGCCACCCGGCACCTGGCGAGGTCGCCGGATTACCGCGGCGGAGGCAGCTAAGGTTTACAACTTGGCCAAGATTTGCCCCAACATTCACCACCCGCAGACCCGCAACGGCGGCTTGAATACTCGTACCTTCGAAGTGCTTGCCGCGGGTGGCTTTGAGCTGGTCGATGATGTCGCCGGCCTGGATGAGAATTTCGCTGTCGGTCACGAGATTATGACCTACACTTCGCCGGCTCACTGGCGGGAATTGGCCGATTATTATCTGGCTCATCCTGAGAAACGCACCGCCATCATTGCGCGCGGCCGCGCGCGGGTATTGCGCGATCACACATACGAACAGCGGCTCCTGACCATTCTGAGGACGATGTCAGCATGAAAGCGGTTATTCTTGCTGGCGGACGAGGCACACGGCTGGCTCCCTACACGACGGTCCTGCCGAAGCCGCTCATGCCGATCGGCGACAAACCCATCGTCGATATCGTTATCAGGCAGCTGTGCCGCCACGGCTTCACCGATATCACTCTCGCGGTTGGCTACTTGGCTGAGTTGCTGATGGCCTATGCCGGCCAGGGCGAACGCTTCGGCCTCCGTATCGCGTACTCGCGCGAGGAGGAACCACTGGGCACCGCCGGCCCTCTCGGGCTCATTCCTGATCTCACCGACCGCTTTCTGGTCATGAACGGCGATGTGCTCACGGGGATAAATTACACCGACATGTTGGCCAACCATCAAGCGAGCGGAGCCATTGGCACGGTCGCCGTGTATCCGCGCAGTGTCAAGATTGACCTCGGTGTGGTCGAGTTTGACGAGAACCAGCACCTGACCCAATACATCGAAAAGCCCACTCACCACTACCGCGCGAGTATGGGCATCTATATCTTTGAACCGCGGGTTCTTGCCTATATTCCAAAAAACACGCCGCTGGACTTGCCCGATCTTGTCAAACGGCTCGTGACCGCGGGTGAGACCGTAAACTGCTATCACTACGATGGCTACTGGCTGGACATCGGCAGCCCTGACGATTACCGGCAAGCTGCCGCTGATTTTGGAAGACTTGCCGGGCAGCTGCTTCCATCAGATGAGCCTGGCATCTAAAAAACTCTCCATTTTGATTACAGGCGCGACCGGCTGCGCGGGGACCCACCTCAGCGAATTGGCAATATCACGCGGCGCGCGTGTCTGCGGCTTCGCACTGTCCGGGAACTTTGTGCGCGGCTCCTCAGGTCGCTTTGAAGATGTCAGGCACCTTGCCGCGATCGAAGCCGCTGTTGCCGAAACGGAACCGGATTGGGTCTTTCATTTGGCGGCGTTGATTCCCGGTGCTCAACCCGACGCCTTAGGCGAGGATTTCATCAGCACCAATGTAACGGGCACATATTTTGTCCTTGACGCCGTGCGCCGCCTGGCTCCGAAGGCACGAGTGCTGGTGGCGATTTCGTCCGCTGTCTACGGCCAGCCTTCGGATCATAACCAACCCATCACGGAGGACTTTCCACTGCAGTCGCAGTCCATGTATGCCATGGCCAAAACAGGCCAAGACTTTCTGGCAGCGCAATTCTATGTGGAGCACGGCCTGCATACGATTCGGGGCCGCACGTTCAATCAGACCGGCCCGCGCGAACCGGCCGCCTTGGTTTGTGCGACCCTGGCTCGGCAAATCGCGCTCATTGAGGCGGGGCGGCAGGCACCCGTGCTTCGAGTGATCACCCTCGCGACTCGCCGCGACTTTACCGACGTGAGAGACGTGGTCGAGGGTTATTGGGCCGCTCTCGAGTACGGCTTGGCGGGTCAAGCTTACAACATCTGCTCAGGACGGTCCCGGTCCATCCGTCAAATCGCGGAGATCCTTGTCGGATTGAGCACGGTGCGCGGCATCCGAATGGTGGAGACCGGCCCGCCACCCGGCCCCGGCGCCATTCTTGAACAGGCTGGCGACGCTTCGCGCTTGCGCGCATGCTCGGGCTGGAGGCCTCGCATTCCTCTCGAACAGAGCCTGCGCGATCTGTTGGACGAGTGGCGCGCGCGCGTGCGCGCGGAGGCCGGCTGAGCGTGAAACGTAGAAAGGTTCTGCAGATTGTTGCTTCTTCGCGCGGCGGCGCCGCTGAACTGATCCGCTGTCTGGTCAAGGGGTTCGACCCGGCGGAGTTCGAATCAACGGTCATCATGCCGGACGACGGTGGTCACGTGGGGGAAGCGGATTTTGCGGCGCTGGGTGCATCCCTGAAACGTTTCGCGCTTGAGGCGGGATTCCGCTTGCCCGAGTTTCTGCGCCTGCGGCGATTTGTGAGATGCGGCAAGTTTGATGTCATCCACCTCCACGGGGCGCGCGCCGCACTATGGGGACGGCTGGCTGCGTTCGGGCCAGGCCGGCCTCAAATCGTCTTTGGTGTGCATGGGCTGTCGATCGTTCATTACATGGGGCTAAAGCGACGGGCTCTCGTCGGTGTCGAGCGGCTGCTCAGCCGCGTCACCGACGCGACGCTGTGCGATTCCCATGCCGAGCGCGCGGATGTCCTCAAGTGGAAAATCGCCGGGCCGCAACGGGCGCGTGTGATATGGAACGGCATTGACCTCGACCGACTGGCTGTATCGCCGGGTGAAAAGGACGCTACGCGCGCCGCGCTGGGTCTTTCACGGAATGATGGGGTGCTTGTCACGGTCTGCCGGCTGTACAAGCCGCGCGATTTCGAGACGTTGCTGGCCGGAATGGCGGAGATCGTCCGCGTTGCGTCCCACGCGCGACTCCTGATCGTGGGCGATGGCCCGCTGCGCCCTCAAGTCGAGGCGCTGGTCGCCGAGCATCGTTTGGGAGAGTACGTGCGGATGTTGGGTCTGGTGCGAAATCTCGGCGGCGTGCTGGCTGCCGCCGACATTGCGCTGCTCATCACGAAAGGATGGGAAGGTCTGCCGCTAGCAGCGCTGGAGGCAATGGGCATGGGCTTGCCACTCGTCATCAGCGATGTGGGCGGCAACAGAGAGGCCGTGCTGGACGGCAAGACAGGTTACGTCATTCCGCGGGCCGATGTGCCCGCGCTTGTCCATGCCGTACTTGACCTGCTGGAAAACCCGGCGCGGGCAAAACAGATGGGAGAGGCCGGAGCGGCCCGCGTGCGCGAACGCTTCGATCTGCGCATAATGGCAGGGAAAACTGCCGAGGTGTACCGCGAATTGCTGGTGGGAGTTGAGCCGGGCGAAAAGAGATCTCAAGCTTTAACCCCGTTTGACGAATGAAGGCCTCGCACGACAACACACCCAAATTGTGGGATGAACTCTGGAGTGAGCCGGTATCCGCCGAGGAGGATCTCCTTAACCTGGCTCGGGAAGAAAACGGGATCCGCTGGCAGCGGCTCGAGCAGATCGCACTGCGCAAGTTCGGCAAACTGGACGGTCTGCGCGTCATAGAAATCGGCGCGGGAGCAGGAACGAATGCCGCGCTCATGGCCCGGCGCGGCGCGAACGTCACCATCCTGGATTATTCTGAAGCCGCCCTCAGACGAGCGATGGAATTTTTTCGGCGTATCAACCTGACCGCCGAGTTGGTCTGTCAGGACGTGCTTTCGCTGCCGGCCGATTTACTGGGACGTTACGATATTTCCATGTCCTTTGGCCTGACCGAGCATTTTCGGGGCGAGGAGCGCCTGCGCATCAACAAAGCACATTTCGATCTTCTTCGTCCCGGCGGCATGGCCGTTATTTCTGTACCGAACAAATACAACCCGCCCTACCGTCTCTTCAAGGTTGCGGCAGGACTGGTCGGAGCATGGAAAGTCGGCGGCGAGTATCCGTACTCACGCCGGGAGTTGAGCCGGATTTGTCACCTAATCGGAATCACGGACTTTGGATTTTTCGGCGACAGTTTTTTCACCTCTTTCAGATTTGTCAGTCCTGTCCGGGCTATCCAAAAATTGCTCAAGATAAAATCCATCCAGCCTATCACCGGGCTCAAAAAGGAGAAGGGCACGCCGATCGACGCGTACTTTGGTTATGCACTGGTGCTGTATGCAACAAAATGGGCTCCTGGAATCCGGCGATGCGAACCGCCAAAATCGCGGAATGACAATTGCTAGAATGAGCCGCGGTATGGAAACAAGCTGGAAGGCGATCGCCGAGGGAGTTCTGGAAAGCGGCTGGCTGGTCGCGCTTGCCACGGTTCCTGTTTATTTCAATACCCAATCGATGAACGTTTTCGAAGGAGACAAGACAGCCTTGCTGCGGTCGGTCGCGTTGATGACCCTGCCTTTTCTTGCAGTCTGGCTGCTCGAAACCCGCGGGCAGCGCAAAGAGCAGGCGGCTCCGTTGTGGCGGGTCCCGCTCGTTAAACCGGCGCTCCTTTTCGGCGCGATCCTTTCGGTTGCAACCGTCGTCTCGATGGATCCTCGCCTGAGCTTTATTGGATCCTACACTCGAATGCAGGGTTTGTATACGTGGCTCTGCTACCTGCTGATCTTTCTGCCCATTGTTCTGCTTGCGAGGAAATCTGGGCAGGTCCATCGCGTTGTGGATGCCTTGCTACTGGCAAGCCTGGCGTCGAGCCTGTACGGAGTCCTTCAGTATGCCGGTCTGGATCCAGTCCCCTACACAAATCGCTTTGGCGGGCGCGTGACAGGTACTCTTGGAAACCCCATTTTCCTGGGAGCATTTCTCGTTATGGTGATACCTCTCACCGTGGCACGCGCATGGGGGCATGCGCGTCG
>Ga0315284_10003443_pt1 | contig 22492 bp, 30 predicted proteins | sample YL17G09_16_MG_FD_203696 | JGI IMG/M metagenome (GOLD analysis project Ga0315284, IMG submission 203696) | Sediment microbial communities from Yellowstone Lake, YNP, Wyoming, USA - YL17G09_16 | ecosystem: Environmental > Aquatic > Freshwater > Lake > Sediment | place: USA: Wyoming | collected... | reverse complement strand
CTTACCGCGCTTGTAATATTACTCGCGACTTGGAATGGATTTATCTGGTTCATAGCATTTTTCCTAAATTATAGTTCATCTGACTCAAAACCCTGTCTAGTCCCTTCCGGTTTTTTATTAAATGACTTTAATAGGGTTCCTATATCATTGCCAAAACCTTCCGAACCAAAATATTGAGATGCAAAGGATTCTGGCACAGGTGCTCCGGCTCCTTGACCTAAGATTGAACCAATCGCGTTAGACTGTCTATTCTGTGCACCTTGCTGAAACTGTAGGTAATTTTGGTTTAAAAGCTGTTCCATATCTACGCCAGCTCTAGCTAAAGAATCCTCAATCCCTGTTCCTCCTCGCTGTTGTCCATATTGTCCACCAACATATCCTTGCTGGATAGCAGGAATGGTTTGAGACTTGAATTTAGCCATCGCTGGATCTCTAAATCCTTTATTAAAATCTTCTTCGTTAGCTGAGAATAGATTTGCAAACGGCCCTTGCCCATTGAGCGAACCAATCAGTTGGTCTACAAGTTCCCGCTGTTTCGCCTGCGTAGGAGTTTCTGTGTTTTTTCCTCCGCTGCCAAAAAATCCACCAGCTAGACCACCAAGTCCAGCTCCGACCGCAGTTCCGATTGGCCCGAAAGCTGAGCCAAGTGCGCCTCCGCTAGTTGCCCCAGAGAAGCCGGACCCAAAATCAAATGCCATAATATTTCTCCTTTTAATCTATTGTGCTCTTAGCTGAGCGTAGTCCAAGTTACCGTCGAAACAGTTGGATGGTTAGTCAACATCTGCACTTTATTTGTGCTTAGATTTATGTTAACCGTTCCATTGCTCAAAAACGTATCCGTTACCAATCCATCAGTCGTCCTTTCTACTAAGTCTGTCTTCTGATTAATCGCTACAGCCAGTTGCGTATATATATCCTCTATAACGATTAGCAGTGTCTCTATTGTCATTTCTTCTCTGCTACCGACATTATAATATTCTGATATTTTTGCCATCTATGAACTCGTGTACGATCCCGCGCTAGCGTGGATTCTGATTGAAGTAATTATCGTTTGTGTGTTGGCGCTTTCTCTTCTAAATCTTAAACTCAAAAAATTAGACTCTTGATCCACTGTAAATGTAATCCATTCCCGCGCTCTTGTTGTAGTTGAGCTAGGCGTTAAAAGCACCGGATCTTTAAATAATGCAGATTGCTCTTCGTCCTCAAAAATATCTACATATACGCTCCCTGAATTTGTGTTCAGCAGTACCTCAACATGTGATATATAACATTTTCTGCCCTGAGATCGGTAGGGATTGAATGGACTAAGTTTAGCTTCAAAATCTATTAACTTTGAGATGCTTCCATTGGCTGAGTACGCAGTAAATAGAGTGCTGTCAATATTCACATCTGCCGTTGTTAACGTAACCGCAGTAACGGTTGCGAATAATCCGTTAATTTCTGTCATGCCCTCAACGTTTTCAAAGGTAACTCTATCACCAATTTTAAATGGAGTGGCAGCGAAGGTTATAACGGCACTACTTGCCTGTGTAATCCCTGTTATAGCAGCAAAATAATCGTCGAAATCTTGGTTGATCTGGTATACGAATCCATCATTATCACCCGCAAGAGTCTTCTGAGTCGCTGAACTAACGCCTATCTTATTCCATGTCTCTTCTGTAGTGTCCATTCGCAACCAAGACGGCTCATAAGTCTCGTCGATATCATTCCATGTGAGATTTAAACCATTGTTGGCCTGCCCAAATACACTAAATCGTTGGTCATATAGTGCCCATGTTTTTTCTGTGTAGTTGTAGACCAAGACTTGATCTTGTGTAACTTCCGAAAGGGTAGAACCGGCTCTTCTAAATGCAAACAAAAACTGCGCGTTGATTCGATCAAATCCTCCATAGGCTAGATCAAATTCCATTTCGTCGATATTATCCGCAGTAAAGTTAGGGATTTTGTTGTCAAACCTTAGAGATCGCCTTCCGTCGGTAGAGATCAATCCAGTTTTACCAATAGACTTTACCTCATAATCCCATGCAACAGCGGAAAAGCTTGCATCAGTCCCTAATACTGATGGAGTTTTTTCAAGGAAATAAGGGTTGAATGCATCCCTAGTTTTTCTCAAAGTCCAATTTGAACGTTGAAAATTAATAATCATAAAGTCGCTGATTACATTTATCCCGCGCATGATCTCATAAGTATCAGCGTTGATTTGTCCTGACCCAGGGACATCAAATTTATCGCCATTGCCTGAAGAGGATCGTATCCCAGAATAAAGAATTCCTTGTGGATATGGTATTCCTGACAAAGTAGGCATGAAGAAGTTTAGTCGCTCGCCAAACCACGTAACATAAGTTGCTACAGTTAATACCTGAAGAGGAGGGTTTGCATATTCACCATTATCAATCGTAAAAACTTTTACATCCGTTCCATCATAATAATAAATATTAGCCATCCCTCTGCTGCAAAACACGAATCTTTGAGCATTGTCCTTATCAGGGTATGTAGTTCCTGAAACATAATCTTCGTTGTTTGCGATTGCAAAGCCTCCAACTGGAGCAGATCCAGCCATTGGGATTTGGTCGAAAGCATTAGTCGCAGTATTGTATTTATATAAAAAATCTTTTGAAACTACTAGAGTTTCTACAGTGCTATCTGCCGGATTAACGTTTTCAAAGATACCCATTACCCTAGAATTGTCCGATAAGCGATTCCCAAATTTAGCAAATCCTAATCTAGATTGCAGGGATTGCCGGTAAACAAATCCATTTCTCAACGTCTCAAACGCATCTATTGGATCGAGAAAGTTAACACCACCATCATCGATACCTATTGTAAAACCGTCTGCCTGTTTTCCGCTGACTACTTCAAATATATCCATTTATCCGCCAAAACATATAAACCACGCTTGGAGTGGGTCTGTTTTTACATTTGCTTCCGTAGAAATTCTGATCTGACACTGAGATACACTCTTGTTATTTACCAAGTCCACTCCTCCTCGTATGTTAAAATTAAGGATGCTGCTTTGACTTCCGTTATAAATAGCTGCGCCCAATACCATATATGAATTTGACGGCATTGCATTTGTATAAACAGCCGTAAACTCTCCCGCGGCATTGCGCGTAACTGATGCCATGTTTTGCTTATATACCATTGTCGCTACACCAGCTGCTACATTAAATACCGCACAGGCACGAATTCCAAGCAGTTGCATAATTTGTCCTAACGGGTCTCCAACAAAGAAGGGCTGTGCATTGTCTGCACCAGTTACAGTCGCCTCGGTAGCCGTCTTAAATCGCGTAAAGTAATTCCCGTCCATTCCTGTAGCTAATGAAGCGTTAGTCTGAAGCGACTTGTCCGCATCATTTGTAGCTACCATATTAGCCCATTTATGGTGCCCATCTTCATTTACGCCTATATTCCAGAAATGATCGTTATTTAACGTTGTCTCTGTATAGGTAGTATTCTGTTGCATGGGAGTCGTGTTTTGCTTTACCGAAACAGCTCCATTTGGTGACGTTGAGTTCCAAACCAAAATACACCTCTATTTTTTCTTGCTAGTTTTTATTTTAAGAATCTTTTTCTGCATCTTAGATCTACTCAATGCTTGTGCAATATCAGCAGGTTTTTTAGAAGGGAAGTTGTCTTTTTGCCCTTCTTTCTCGTCTTGTTCTTCAAGAGCTGCTGCATATTTCTTGCCGGATACTTTCTTAGAGCTTTTCATCTTTTTCATCATTTTCCTTTAGTTTATCTTGTTAAAATCTGGGCATTGCCCTGCTTAACTTTATCTGATTGTGCGTACGTGTTAATAACAATTTCCTCTCATGAGCAAACGCCGTCTGCAATAGTCCAAGCTTATCTCCTTCAAATCTGTAGTCCCTACCATAGTTCATCGCTGCGCCATACGCAATATATCGCATCCAATAATCATGTGGTATAGCTGGATCTCCAACAGACGAGAATTCGGGAAGGACTTTATACCCATAAATCTGAACGAGGTACGATGTATTTGGAATCGTCCTAAATACCATCTCCGTTCCATAATAAAGCATTTCAGTTGGGTAGCCAGGAATCAACACATCCGTATTGTTTATGCCCCATTCCGAATAGAATTGACCTGGGTCTTGATATATCCATAGCTTATTCCAAGAGATTGATCCATCAACTGGAGTAAGCAATGATATAAATCCTTCCTGAGAGATATTCGTGAAATTAGAAGAAGCGCCTACATCGTTGAAAGTGTAAACGCCTGTTGTGTTTGTCTCATCGATTGTAAACTCAAGCGTACCAAACTGCTCGAATACTTTTACGTCATCCGACATCGTTAGATTTACAAAATCATTGATATATTGCTTTAGGGTGTTGTCGTTAGAATCGGGGTCATTTTCATTTCTACGCCCAATCGCTACACGCATAGTCCTCAAACAATCAGAGACAAACTGTGCCATAGTTACTCATCCTTGTAGATCGTCCGCATAGCGAATCGAGGGGTTATAGACTCTTTCCTAGTTTCTCTTGAGCCATCTGGATTATCATACCATTTCCAAATAGGAGTCCCCTTTCCGGAAAGATAATCAACTACATAACGCGGTATATCATATGTTTGCCCTGGAACTAATCGATCTCTAGGCGCAGTGCGGTCGTAATGAATCATATGATCCGATAGGAATACAGGGAGTGAGTTAGTGGGTTGGTCATTGCGCCCAAATACAATACGTTCCATCGGGTGTAGTTCAACTGGGCATTGTTTGATAGGGTATCGCAAGAGCTTTAGCTTTTTGTTAAGCTCCCGAGCTTTTGCGTTGTATCTCATGTAATCGCCTAGCGAGTTAAGAGGCATATCCTCAATACCTGTAGGTTCTACTTTTGGTAGCATAGCAGCGGTAACTTCTGTTGCTAACTGTTGTTCTGTTTTTTTAGGTCTTGGCATTTATTCTTCTCCGTAAAAGAAATATGTGCTTTCTATTAAATTTACATTCCCACCAGACGCATATGGCGTGAAGTTGCTAGAATCTATGTCTTGGAAGGTGATAGGGTCTTGAATCTTAAATGTATCATCACCAGTAACTATTATTCTGTATCGGTTCCCGTTCAATTGGTCTGCACCATTGTGAGGAAGCGGCATCATCCCGTTAAGGTTAGTAAGACGAATAAAATCATGCGTTGAATAGCCGTGGGCTTCTGTTGTTGTTATGATGCAAGGATATGCTAAACTAACACTCAACAAAACGCTCCTACGCGGAAGTTGCCCAATCGCTGTCATTTACGTTGTCCTTTAAATAAATTCGGGTGCTTTTTACTGCACCCAAAAGTTTCAATTCTTAGACTAAAAGATCGCCAAGGTCAATTACCTGACCCCACTTGTACACCTCAATGAGGAACACATCACCATCTGCGCCCATAACGTTCGTGCCAGCAGTCAACTTATAGTCGATTGGGCTGTATGCGAACGGGTTAGGTACATACGGTGTTACCAAATATGGAGACTGAGCCGGATTGTTGAGCGAAATCACTCTTGTTTCTAAGTCAACTCGTCCGCCAGCAACCCAAGCCGTAAAGCTTGTAGAATCTACAGGCTCGTCCGTTACTGGGTCTTTAAGCGAGAAGTTTGTTGAGTCGATAACAACAATCATATATCGATTGTTATTTAATTGGTCCATGCCACGCGCTGTCAATCCAGGACCAATATTACCAAGATCTGTGATCCTTATAATTTGGTTTGTTTGATACCCGTGTGCTGTCGTTGTCGTGATTACGCAAGGATTAGCTTGAGATACAGCACTAATCAACTTGAAGTATGAGGTTACTCCACCAGCTGAGTTAGCTACGGTAAAACCGTTGGACGTGAAAGCCAAAAAGTTAAATGAAGCCCCAGCAGAGGAATCAATAACTTTTTGTGAATAAGAATCTGCTGAATCTGTTTGATCTCTAAACCATGTGGAAATAGGTAAATTACCTGCAACCGCTGCCCACTGTGTCAAGTTATTGAACACAACTTTGTCTGGCTGCCATGAAAATGTAAATGTATGAGCTGTACCAGCAGAAATGAACTGGTAAGCCTCGGTGCATGTTTGCCCCAAAAATAGATCTGCCATAATATCTCCTTAAGCTTGTGTTGAAAGCAGGGTTACAATGTGCGAGTCATCCAAGATGGCTGCATTAAACCAAGCCGTAAAGCCCATTGACTGGAATCGGTTTAAATAATCGTTGAAGCCGAGTGGTTTCAAAATCATTTCTGTCGAAACTTCGTCAAGTCCTACATAACCGTATGCATTTGCAGCAATAAAGGTGTTGTAGTAAACAGGTGGGTTATCACTAGTTACAGTAACCAGAGTAGATGTTACCCAACGTGCTTCATCAGTTGCGCCGAATTCACATTGCAAAACTGGATCTTGCGAACCGTATTGTGACGTTGGCACAAACGCATCCAGATTTCTAATATCTGGCTTCATTTTTACGTGTGCCGTTACCCAATAAGCTGGTTCCACGGGGCCTGTACCAAAACGTGAAGTTCCTTCTATAGTTGGAGCCATTTTTTCGGAATCGTTCTGATCTAAATAAGCAATCGCTCTATTTACATCGACCTGAGTCAATTCTGTGATCGCATTACCGTTGACACCGTTTAGGCAAGAAATCTGAGGAACAGAACTAGCAAAAACATCGCGTGTTACTTTATCTAGCATCGTGTGCATAGATTGCGACAGGTTATCTGCCGTCTCTGATGCTGTCGAATCCTCTACCACCAAAATAACTTTTCGTGAGAGCAGAACCACTTGGCCAAACTCTTGAATTGTTACGTTGATATCGAATTTGTTAACTTGAACTGGTGCGGGATCTGCATTTTCTGATAATACGACTGGATCCGAAGGAAGGTTTTCTTGTCTTCGAAATGCCATCGTATCGGTATTTTTTTGGGGGAGCATAAATGCTCTTCCAAATAAATTATGCACGTTTCTAGGTTTGCTACGTTGTAGCAACGCCCGTTGTGCCCATCTATCGGCCATAGAGCCGTAGCTTGAGGTTGTAGTTACTGACATTAGTAAGCTCCTTGCGACCTACCGTAGCTTCTGTTTCGACTTCCTCCACGCGTTAAATTCTGAATCGGACATACTGCTAAAATCTAGCACTTGATTTATTGCTGCCGCTTTTGGAACGCTTGCTGGATTCCCAGGAGAGTCCTTTTTCAAAGGCGCTGCTTTCAGTGCTATCTTTTGCTTGGGGGATAATTTATCCATTAACTCCCATGCCTCTTCATATCTATTAGACGCGGCCTCAATCGCCGAAGCTAAGTTCGGTCTTTGTTTTAAAAATTCAGACAATTTATCGTTAATATCAGCGACTTTTTCAGGGTTGGCTTTAATCCAACTGCTTTCTTGCACATCCCGAATAACCTGCTGTTTAACTTTTACTAAATCTTCCTTGGTGGCAGCTTCTAATAGGCTTTCGTACGACTCATGATTAGGCTCCGGATTTTTCGCCATCATCTGATCTTTATGCCATCTCAGTTCTTGCTCGACTTCCTGTCTTTTACGTCTCTCTTTTTGTAGAGCCGCAAGCGGAACGTTTTCTTCTCTTATTTGTTCCTGCACAGGCACATCGGCTTGTTGTTGTTCTTCCTGAAAAACAGGTTGTTCAACTGCCTCTTCTGCTACCACTTCTTGTACAGGACCGGTATCCGCACTCATTTTTTACCCGATTATTACGTGACTTAGCCAGTCACGATGGCCTATCATAATAACTATCACAATGATGATTATGATGACATTGCGCCCTTTGCTTGCAGGTAGGCGACACCTGACGTATTAAACTCAACCCTCAACTTTTTGCCTTGTTCCTTTGGGGGAACTGTCCATAACCATTCGCAAATCCCTCGTCTGTTACAGCACCAGAAAACAATCTGATTAGTAACGAACCTTGGTAAGCTGTCTGACGTGGAAATCTTCATCCGAGAATTGATGGAATCTGATTTCTCATGAAAAACAATGAAATATGGATCTGTCTTTTTCTGGTTTTGCATCACGATAGTATCAACGGCTCTGCTCAAATGTGATTTGAGGAGTTCTTTTTCATCCATAAAATCTGGATGAACGAGAAGCTCTGGCGTCTCTAATATCGAATGTAAAGCCATTTTACATTCCGCTTTGCCCGCGCTGTGAATCAACCTGAGCTTGCGCTTTCTGTAGCAATTTGTTTGCTTTCTGCATATCTGGATTGCTTCCAGGCCCGCACTCTGGCTTTACTTGCGAGGATGCTTTCATTGGATTCTTGGAATAAGAGCACATGCCCTTTCCGTTGTCCATGAATTTTCCACCATTACCGTTTTTCATATCTAAGCCTCCTTGGCTATGTTCTACATCGTAATGTAGTAGACATTTTTATCAAATTTATTTTTGCTTACCCTAAAGCAGGGGGCTGAGCAGCTTGTAAAGCTTGCTTGTTTTCCGCTGATCCTTCGGTATCGACATTGATCTTATCGGACTGATTTTCCACTTGTTGTTTTTGCATCTCTCGAGCTACTGCCTCTTGCTGCTCAAGCTGATTTACGAACGCCAGCACTTGCAAAATTCGGTCGTCGTGCATTTTTGCTATTTCTGTAATCGTCTTAGCTCTATCTAAAGCAGCCTGCGCTATGTTTTGTTGCGCCTCGCTTTCGCGTTCATCTTTAAGAGCCAGGTTGCTGATAACACGTGATCGTCGTTCTTGTGCCAGTCCGAGCTTCTCTTCTTTAGTTGCATTAAGTAACTCAATTTCCATCATTTCTTTTTTAGCTGCCATTTGTTGAGCTTGGCTAGTCTGCTCTTGTTGCTGTTCGATAGCTTTTTTGAGATCATCAAGGCCAGCCATCTGTAGCGCGCGGACAATTTCCGTTTGAGGTACGTCAACAATGCCTTCGCGTTTAAGAGAAACGAGTTCGTAGTAGTAGGCATCTCTTTGAGATTGAGAACGGACACCCTCTTTGATAACAGCATCATATTGCTCAAAATCTTTCTCATAAAACTGCTCTGTTGGTTTTTCTCCTATAATTCTCTCTACTTTTCCAGAGGGCATATGTAGTTGAATGGCTTTGAGAACGAGTCCGCCAAGCACTTTTTGGCTTAACTCTATGTTGTCAAAGATCTTTCTGTTGGAGCGAAGGCCCTGAGCGATTCGCACTTGCGCGAGTCTTCCTGAGACCTGTGTGTTACCCTTATCATCAACACCAAGCACGGATTCATTAACGTTCGCCAACGTGAGAGTTAATTGATCTAGTACTGCCTGATATTCGATCAAAGCTGGATTCGTACCGCCCCCCTCGAGCTGTTGTACTGAATCCATTCCGGCAGGAGCGTTTTCGGGATCTATTCCGATTAATTTATTCTGTCCGGATTGCTGTAAATCTTGAGGATCGGCCACGGAGCCGATCATATATTTGTATCCAGTCGAGATGTTGGAATCCATCATGTCGACGATTTTCATGTGACGCTTATTAAACTGTCGCTGAGCTGAATAGAGTGATGATGCGATCCCTTGTATGCGCTGCGATGGCATCCAGATTGATGGTTCCATATAACATATCAGAGGGCAGAAAGGATATGTCTCAACGATTCCGGTCTTGTCTTCGCCGTTATAAACTTCCTGACCGTTAAGCATAATGTGGAGTTCTACAAACGGCCGGTTCTCTTCACGGATCTCTAGAATTGGAGGCAAGTTATTCTGATCCACATCCATTGAGGAGGCATCTTCTCTAATACTTTTAAGCCTGCCTATCCCCATTTTTAGAGTTTTTACATCGTCATCGCTAAGATCTGTAATGTCTCGATAAAAAGAGGATTGCTCATCCACAAGAAATTTGCGCTTTCTTGTAGTGCGTTTATAATATTGGTCATACGCCATCAAGTTTCGGTTGCGACTCAAAGAGGTAAAATTGGGGTGGTATGATAGAAATTTGTCGTCCCTAAATGAGTTTTGTATGTCGTCAATTTCATTTGGATCAATGAAGGGGAGAAGCTGTTTAATAAAATTGCGGTCTAAAAGATCTCGAGTTATGGAAAAGGCGCAGTCTCGCAGGTCTATTCGCTCAAACGTAGGATCAAGGTAAAATTGGTTAAAAGTCCGCTTAAAAAAGGATATATCCCCATTAATAAAATCCCTGGAATAGTCCATCTGAATTCCTACAAGCGAAATTCCTGATTTCATCATCTCATCGGCGGCGTCTAAAAATGTTGTATACCCCTCGCCTTTATCCCACGTGTAGTAGGATAGCTTTGTCATTTGATCGGCCGTAGCTTGATCGCTGCCCTCAACTGGAGCAATGACGATAGAATTCAGGTTGTCGCGAAGATAGCCAGAGAAAAACTGAAGAGGTCTGCGCATGATATTTAATTCAAGTGGCTCTCGACCTTCCTTAACAAGTGATTCTAGCTCTTGATTGCTCCAAGTGTATCCAGATGAAGCCAAGGTATAAACCTGTGCGTTGGTGACGAATGGCGACCAATAGTCGTGAGCGTACCTATAATTTTCTTGGAACTCGGACCATATTTCAGTTCTTGTAAGCATGTCTGAAATTTAACGAAATAAAAGATATATAGCACTTATATTTTTAATCTTCTGTTTTCAACTATCTCTTTGTGCTTTTGTAAAGCCCCTTTCATGTCCCCAACAGCCTCCACATGCGTAACGGCGGAACAGCAATACTGAAAACAATCTGCGTAGTTGGAGTTGCTTACTAAAATGCCATTGGCAAAGTAGCAGTGATCGCATTCAACTTCGAGATCGTAGACGTCTACTTCTGTGTCCAAATTTAACTCCACAACTTTTAGAACATGTCCTGACTTTAGGATGTCTCTTTCGGTCGAATTCTTTTCCGCACTCTTCGCAGGTTTTGATTGTGGATGCTCTTTCTCGATTTGCCCACCTAATCTTATCGGCACACTTTGAGGAGCAGAGTTTTTGATCGCTGTATTTATTGCATTGATACTCCGAAAAGCATTGGATACAGGTTCTTGATTCAAAATCTTTTCTTGATAATGTACGGGACTTTGTATTGCAATTGGCCGAACATAAAAAAGACCAAGGATGTACGGTTTCATAATTCTTACTGCATATTCGACATGTTTTTTTAAGGAGCTCTCTTTTATCCAACATACTTTGAATTCGTTTCTTAAGACATCTTTGTCCTTCTTCACTGCGCGCCCAAATTTTGTTGTGCATTTTGAGATGTTCATCCCCTGGCAAGCATTGCAGGTTTGAAATGTCATTATTTTTTGGGTTCCCATCGATATGATGAATGTGATGGCTTTCAGGAACTTCTCCGTTATAGAAGGCCCACATATGCCGATGCAATCCACCGTACTTTGCTCCTCTATAATATCCGCACTTGTGTAATTTGTATTTGTACCCATCAAAGAAGATAATTGTCCCTGACTCATTAATACGAAATAATCCTTGAATCCTAACCCTTTCTCCTCTCCACTCAATCCAATTCGTTTCCATATATCCTCCTCATTTTTGGTAAGAACATATGAATTATATGTCAATGAACTAGCTTTTATCAATCCTTTTTTAGTGAATACCTTATGATGTGGAGTGCAAATGATAGAAGAGTCTCCCTTTTCTATCATAATCAGCTCTTTTGTTTTGTGCTTAAATACGTTCTTAACTAATCTTAAACCATTGGGTGTTATAACTTTATCTCCTATTGATATTTGATCGATTCTCTTTTCTCCTATATCTGTTTCAACTAAAGTTTCTCCTATGAAGCACTCAATCCCGTGGTGCGGACTATCTTCGTATTTTCCGTATTGTTCACTCCATTTCTTACGGTATTTGCCAAGCTGATCTAGGAACGGTTTCACCCTAGACAAGTTAAACACGCAACGATCGAATTTGATTTTAGCGTTTGATATTTGGAGATTTTTATCGGTTCTTTTGAGGACAATAAACTTAGTGTTCGTTTGAGCAAACAGCCGTTGGAAGTCTCTTTGGTATGTATTTTCAACCACAATGCCATCTCTATGAGCTGCGTCATGTGGTAGAAATATTGTGTGGTATAGGTATTTCTTATCTTGCTGGAGGTATCTTGCATAGAAATCGACGCCTTTATTTTTATCTTCGTAGTAGTCAATAAATCTTATTTCGCCGTGTACTATCTGGAAGAATGCCATTACCGTCAAATCATTTACTCCGATGTCCATAGCTACATAAACGTGGGTCAATGGGTCGTAAGGGTTAGTTTGTAAGCATCTATGGTCCTGGTATGCCTTCTCTATGCTGAGCTGGAAATAATACGCATCTGAACTGGATAGGAATGCCTCGGAAATGGTGGATGGAAATTCTTGTTTTATCTTTTCGCCTAGAATGCTCTTTTGGTGTGCGTACCAATACCGTTGCTTTTGGCTTATGTTAACGCCCGTTTCTTTTTCGATCTTAGCCATGTAGTCTGTTAGCTCTACGCCATAGCTAACGGCCTGATCCATTTGGTAATCTAGTTCTAGATACCAGGGGAAAAAGAACATTTTGTATTCTAGCAACGCTAAATTATCATTCCCTCGCGCTACGGCATTCTGGCACATCTCCGCGTAAAACCCTGAGTTGCCTTCACCCGTACTCTCGATAATAATACGCCCATTGATTGGCACGGTTTGTAGCGTGCCTGTGATTACCTCTTCTGCTTTTAACGGATTTCTAGCGCACGTTTTACCGTACTCCGATACCAAAACTAGCTGATAAGCTCCTCCTCTTAGTGTAGTGTCTACGCGCAAGAATGAGCCGTTTTTAAACGTAATCTCCCTAGCTGATCTCTGAATAACAGGAGCTAGAGGTTGTGCCCAATCGGGCATTGAATCTAACGCGTGTCCTATTATGCGCTTGAAAATATGCTGAGCGTGTTCTAGTGAGTAGCTAACAATTCCAGCGGATAAATTTGGATTGAATATAGCCTGATCGAGAAGATAAATGACTGCAAACGTAGACATGCCGAGTTGCCTCGCTTTCAGAATTAGATTACGAGAGTGCAAACCGTCATTTACTTTTTTTTGTACTGGATTTAGCCGAAACTTTATTGAGCTTCCGTTTCTGCTCACTATGTGGTACAGGTTGTTTAACCTCCACTCCTGACTCGCTAAGGCCTTTGCTTCCGGAGTCGCCAAGAACTCCTTTAATTCCCTTGAGCAATTCATTTACACCCCAATCCTTATTTTCTATTCCCTGTGTAGGTGGGTTATATCCCCGATTTCGCCCTTTGTTATTCAAGACAAATTTTGCGGAACTGAGTGAGGAAGGCATGTCGTCTTTTTGCTTCATCGCCAGCATCAAAACGGTTTCCGCCATATCACATATCGTTGTGTCAAAATCGTTCCGCGCGTCATCGATGGCCTGTTTTAAGTCTGGGTTATCTCTGATATGTTTTGCATATGTGGGGAAAGAAATATCTAAATCTGCGCATATTTGTGTAACTACGCCTTTCTTTTTTTTTATACTTTCAATTATCCTTAGTTTTGGTATATTAAAAGGAACTCCAGATGTACCCATAATTACCCTATTTGTTTAAAGTTTATTTCCACACTTGGGACAAGTTTTTTCCTGATTTTCTTCGCTAGAAGCGTCTTCTTCTGCACTAGAAACCTGCTCAACGCCTGATATAGAGAATTCCACTTCTGTAAATCCATAGGAAAGCAAATCTTCTACATCGAATTCGTTTGCCAGTATGTCAAAGTCCCACTCTCCATTATTCCTATTGAGTCGGATATTTAACTCTTCGATGTCTTTATCGGTCATTTCCTGTTCGGGTACGTAGCACTCAACTTCTTTGTGCTTCATTTTCTTGAGGATAGCTATGCGCTGATGTCCACCAATTATTAACCCATCTGCGGTGATTATGGGTTTGTCGATTAGGCCAAATTTCTCGAGAGATTTTTGAAGATGGGCAGCGTCATGCTTTGATAGCTTTCTAGGATTTTTAGGGTGAGGTTTTAAATCCTTGATCTTGCGAGTTTCAGTCTTCCAGGTTATCAATGTCCTCTCCAAGCACTTCGATTGATCTAACGTGCCTCATATTGGTAATGAGATTTAAGCTACCGTCTCTGCGTTTAGAATACCAAGCGCACTCAAAATCGGTGTCCAGAATGCCTTGCAGCATTTCGTGAGAATTGATTCCGTTTAGAGCCGATCTTTCCGTATCTCCGTTAGAGTATGTGATAAGAATATGTTTCATAATTTCACGACCGTACCATATAAATAATTTAAGTATCCATATTTTCCTTAATCTTCCGTGTGTATGCAACACTTCGTGTGTGATAAATGAAACATATGTTGCATGTAATTTTACGATCATGTACAATTTAGGCATAAACAACAAGTGACACGTATTTAGACATGAGATATTAATTAATTAAAGATAGGAGAGGAGGAAAAAATGAACGCAATGCAATACATATACGATAATTTGAATCCCTACGAATCACCGTATTATTTCCCCGAGGAAGAAGAAGAGGACCCCGAGGAGTTTGAATTTGACGAAGACGACGAAGACGACATTAATTAGCAGCTTCTAAGTCCTCTAGTTTTTCGTATGAAAATTTATTGGACATGCCTAGGCACAATGCTATGAAACTGCTATTGTCTTTAAAAACGTGCATTAGATCAAAAAACTCAGGCTCGAGGCTTTGTCGTGAAATGAAAGTTTCTTCCGTGTCGCCTGGAATGATCTTTTGTTCGTGATGGACAGCGCAAAAATGAGTCATTTGATCTAAGAAGGTTAGTCGATCCTGAAACGCACAATGCCCAGCTTTGTTATATCCGACCATTTTTATGAACATATTATATAATTTTTTATTCTCACTTAGCATATATCCCCAAATTTATAAGTAAAAAGAATAGTTCGCAGGCATAGTTTAGCACAATTACATATATAATTTTAAAAATATATCCCCCGCCTAATCTCATGCAAATGGATGCTCCGGAAATGGAATCCAGTGAGTTGGTTCGACTACGCTTCTTGTTTCTGGGCAGTAGTAGGAAGGGTCTTCGTGCGCCTCATGTTCATTCCACGCGACAGATACGCGACGCCCTCCTGTGTCTGAGTAGTAGGCAACGAGGACAGATTCCATAAATTCAGGTTGTTTGTATTTTATATCAATCCATTTCATGTTCGCTTCGCTCTCCTTCGCTCTGTACAAGTTCCGATTGCATAAATGTAGGCTGATCGCATCTGTAAATAACGGGTGGACATTCCATCCAATAATTAATCTTGGAAAAGCACTGATCATCCATTTCCATAATTCCGGTAAATTCATACGGACAAATAGCACAGAAAGGTTTTGTTTCAGAATCCCAATGAAGAATCCCGATCCTGCCTTTCCATATAACCAAAACATCTCGATCTTTCGGAATCTCTTGGTCTATCACATCAATCCATTTCATAAAACTCTCGCTCTACTAGTTCTGTGGCTTTCAAGAATGTTTCTGCATTCTTCAGGAAAGTGTTTTCTTTATCTAGACTTCTGGACGCTTGCCATGCCATGTACATGCATAGAGACATAATCCATGTATCGTTAAGGGAGGATTTGACTAGGATGCCATCTATCTCATCCAGGACCCTATCAACCTCTTTTTGTTGTATTGTATCTATGTCAGTTTCCATTTTTTTGCCTCTTTTTGATATCTAGGTATGTTAGGATATAGGAGATCATCTGTTCGTCAATGGATTGGGAGTGAACTGGTACACCTATTTCCCACAGGAATTTTCTAAACGATTCTAGCTCTTTAGTCATGGTTGCTCATATTTTGACTCCGCATTGTTCCTGTAGGTACCTTAACGCCACGAGGCGATTTTGTTCAATGCCTTGGTCTAGGGTTTTGTCGTAGTAGTCGGGGATGAGGTGGCATATGTTGGCCTCTCTGACCCTGGACTCTGCATCTAGCCATTTTTTATCGGCCTGGAGGCTGAGGCTAAAGTAAACCTCCATATCTTCGATTCTAAGCCTTTTTTTCTCAAACCTGAGTAAAGCATCGGAAAACCATTGATACGCCTCTAAATGCGATAAAAACGCCCTTCTTGCCAATTGTGGTAGGGTTAGAGAGCGTTTGAATATCATGATTCGCTATCTTTGTCATGAAATTTACTATGGCAACTTTCGCATAATACTATCAATTCTTTCATATTATTCAGCTCGTCTCCATGTATTTCATATGTTCTATGATGAGTTGCTAGATTTTCTGAATGATTACAAAGCTGGCACTTAAATCCCGCCTGAAGTTTTTTCTTTTTTGATATGGCTTTCCAGTATGGAGTTTTCAAAAAATCTTGATACTTCATGGATTTTATTTTTAATGCTATATCTTTCCAATTAACAAAAACTCGCTGCAAACATTCCAGCATTTCTGAAATTTTAACACCTTTATTCCAAGAACTTTCAGGATTTAAATATACATTTATGTATTTCAGTGTATTTTCCTTTTCTAGCTCATCTCTTTTTTTGATCTGATTTTCATGATCATTTTTTTTGTCTTCTTTAAGTTTTCTTAGGCATTCTTTACATAAAAAATTTTCATCTACAGATTCTGCTTTGTCATCTGTAAAAAATGTTTCTATGTAAGAAAAAAATAAAGTTTTTGCACAATCTTTATGAAAAAGGAACGAACACTTCTCGCAAATAATTTCTGTTCTTATTTTATGACTTATGCATTGTGCTGGCTCTACCAGCTTCATTACTTCAGTTTTTCCATAAGTCTTAACTAATTGATATATATCACCCATTTGCTCTATAGAAATTGGTGTCTTTAGATTTCTACTTATGAAGTGTTTTTTGTTCTTTCTTGCATCTAAATATAACTCTATCGCTTGAAAATCTATTTCCATATGATTCCTCTCTTTTTTATTAAGATTTAGTTAATTTAAGTGCCCGTCGGAAAAGTCAAGGTTAAAACTTATTAACCTGAGAGTAATATCTTGGCCATTCGACCTTGAAGTTCTGTTTTTTGGCTATGTTCATGGCTATTCCTACAAAGTACGACTCTTCACACTGAGGGCGAAATCCGCTTTTTCCTACTCTTTTGCATTCATGGAGTGTTTCTTGAAGGATAAATTCGCTTAGCAGTCCAAGTTTGAGAGAATTTTCCCTTGAGCAGTTGAGTTTTATGGCAATTTCTGGGATTTCTATATTTTTTTGATGGTGCGTAGCTAGATGACTAGCCTTACTAGTATGCCTTGCATAACTAGAATAACTATGTGTAACCTCTGATGTAACCTCTACCTTCTTAAAGAACTTACGCTTAATGAGATCGATTTGTATCAAGTGGTGTGGAATCGACAGTATTTTTGTCCTCTTATTACCCCTGGAAATGAGAGAAATCCATCCCAGTTTTTTGAACAGGTCTAGAGTTCGATTAACGTGCTTTCTAGAGCATCCAATATTTTGGGCAATCTTTTCTTGTTTTGGATAGGCACATGGAAATTTTTTACACCACCAAGAGACAGCTTTCCATATTTTTTGCTGAACATTTCCTAGCGTATCGTAGAATTGAAAGAACTCGTAGAGATGATCTTGGCTGATTTCTAGGTTTATTATGTTCATTTGGGCACTCCTTTTAGGTTTTGAGCGCCCCTGTATTCAACTGCAAACAACAAAGTATTTCTTTTAGATTCTTTTTTATTCGCCTATTTGGCAGAATCTACTACGTTCGATTATCAAATGAACGTTACCTTTTTTTTGTTGTTTGCCTCTGCTGAATACAGGGGCATTGTTTTTCTAGATCATTATTCAACACTGCACCTTAAAATTCAACAACCTTTTCTTATCGATACATAGATCCTATAAGTCTAGGCATGTCTGAGGCGTCGTCTATGTGTACAATGTGCGAACTATTGTTGCGTGTAGATTTTAGTTGCTTCGTTCGTATTAGGTAGTACACCCGTTGGCGGTCGCAACCGGACATTTCGGAAATTTGGCCTACCGAGTATTCTCCCTTTTCTGGATCATAAAGAGGAGATCCATCGTTTTTTTTAGAGAGCAGCCTAGAATATTTATCTTGTAGGTAGCGTGATAGGTCTTTTGGATTTATGAACCACTGCCCGCTTTCGTTTTTTGAAGCTTTTAGCCTTCCGCTTTTTATCGCAACGTAAACGCCCTGCCGTGTGATATTGACAGAACGAGCCGTTTGCGTGATTGTAAGCCAATGATCCATTTTCCCTCTTTAATTCATGCAACTTAAAAATTTATTCTATGTAAACTTTTATGTCCACTTAGCATATTCAGTGTCATCAAGAAGAATCCAAATATGACCGCAACGCGTACACTCAACAACGTCTTTCCAGACTATTTTGACCGTTCTTTTTTTAAAGTGTTCCATGCATGATGGACAGCAATTTACATTTCTCTTCATAAAATGGCTGAAGGAATTTTTGATAGACATGGACTTCACGTGACCCCCCTTTTGAGGAAAAAAATGCCTACATTAGATCAATGCGGTTTTGAGTGCATTAACTGTCATAAAATATTCTGTAATTTAGCTTGTGTTTTGGAGGGGGGGGGAGTGCAAATGCTTATGTGGTGTGAGGGATGTGAGAAATCTAATCCAACAGCTAACAAACCTAAGAGACGGAGGCGACCCCGTGAAAGATGCGCGATCTAAAGCCCTTAGATGGGCCAAAAACGCAGAGAAACTAAGAGCAGCGTCTAGAATTAGGACTAAGCCTGTCGTCAAGCTAAAGGCGCCTAAATCAAAGCCTGAGAAGACGTTCCGGCAGGGGTGGCGAGAGTTCGGGGGAAGGCGCGTATATTTTAGGTCTCGATGGGAGGCCAACTATGGACGATATTTAGAGTGGCAGAAACAACAGGGTCTTATTGTCGAATGGCTACATGAGCCTCAAACGTTCTGGTTCGAGGGCATTAGGCGCGGTTGCGTAACTTATTTGCCTGATTTTAAGGTGATTTTGCTAGACGGATCTCATGAGTGGATCGAGGTCAAGGGTTTCATGGACCCTAAGAGCAAGACTAAGATAGCGCGTTTTAAAAAATACTTTCCTAAAGAAATCCTTCGCATTGTTGACTCAAAATGGTATAAAGCCAACTCAGGAAAACTTTCTATTTTAATCCCAGACTGGGAAAAAGGATAATTTATGACTCACGTTTTGATCTTAACCCCCTTGGCCGTTTTAATCGTGTGGGTGTTTTGGTGGCACAGAGATATCCTGTAACTTTTTGTTTTTTAAGATATCGTGATCCCTTAAATCGTCGTGTGTACTGATTTGCCCAAGCGAAATCTCACGGATTCTCTTCATGACCTTCTCAGATGGCGCGTGTGTGCCTCGCATCCATTTGTGTACGTATGTTCGGTCGACTTTCATCAGTGCAGAAAAGTATACTAGTCGAATTTTGTTTTTGAAGAGCCAGTCTCTCAAGTTCATTTTATCCACAGTACCACATATGTTGAATTTAATTAGAGCATATGGTAGCATAGGTGTATGTTTTAACGCAAAAAGGAAGGAACATCATGACAGTTCAGACAACACAAACCGTACAAAACCACGACATTTCTACCATGTCGGAGGATAAAATAAATCTGTTGAAAAATACGATTTGTAAAGACGCAACAGACAATGAGCTACAGCTGTTTTTACACGCGTGTAATCGATCGGGATTAGATCCGTTTATGAGGCAGATTTATTTTATCAAAATTAGCGGCAAAATGAGCATCATCACCGCGATTGACGGATATAGGTTGATTGCCGAGAGGTCTAAAAGATACATGCCAGGCAGAGAGACTACATTTACGTATGGAAAGGATGGTCATATCACATCAGCCACCAGCTACGTTAAAAAGCTGGGGCCAGACAATACATGGCACGAGGTCGGTGTAACAGCTGTTTTTAGCGAGTATGTTGGCACAGGGCCTTTGTGGAAAAGCAAACCGCACGTCATGATATCTAAATGTTCAGAGGCACTTGCACTTCGCAAAGCATTCCCTTCAGACCTTAGCGGTATCTATACAAAAGAAGAGTTGGAAGGTGACGAGGTTATGCAACCAAAAGCCCCACCTGAGCTGCTTACATTTGTAGAGACAATTTCTAGCGAAGAAGCACAGGACCTAGAAAATATATTGTCCTCTGAGGACGCATCTTATAGACACTCTCTCCTTAAATACTACACAAACAAAAACAAACTATCAGCACCTATGACGAACTTTTTTTCTCTTCCAAAAGACTGCTTATTGGGATGTTTAAGAGCAATAGACAAGCGCAAAATTGAGAGGGAAAAACTAAAAAAACTGGAGGAGTCTGGTGAGATTGATGAAGAATTCAATTTCTAAAAAATTTCCCCTCTGTGAGAAGAGGGGAAAACAACTGGGGAGGTAACATATGCTAAAATTACTATAGTAAAATTTAAGAAATATAGGAAAGAAAAATGCGAATAAAATTTATTGACCTAGAGCAAGGTTCACAAGATTGGAAAGATTTTCGAAGAGGCAAAATAGGCAGCTCGTCTGCATCATCTATCATGGGCGTTGGATTTAAAACGCCCTTGCAACTGTTTGAAGACATGATGGAGGATAGGGAAACTCCTGTAAACGATGCAATGATACGCGGAACTATGATGGAGCCGATCGCACGAAGATACCTGAATACAAAATATGAATCGGACTTACAGCCAGTCGTCATAACTCATCCGCAAGATTTTTACGATTGGCATATCAGTTCGCTTGATGGATTATGGCAACGGCCCGATGGATCTGTGTTTGTTGCTGAAATAAAATGCCCTGGTCGTGTGGATCATCAAAAAGCTCTAGAAGGTCACGTGCCAGAAAAATATATGCCACAGCTTTACCACATACTGGAAGATCTGCCAGACGTGGATCGAATTTTGTACTTTTCTTATCATCCAGACTCGCAAGCCGAGGTGTGGGTATATCGCGACAAAGTTAAAATGGACGCTCAGTTTCAGGCAGAGTTTGCATTTTACAAACGTATTTTAGATTGCAAGCCTCCTGAGCCAATGGACAAAGATTGGGTCGATTTTGGAGAGTCCTACCTAGTCGATAAAGCTAATCGGCTTTTGTATCTAAATAGCGAAGTTGCGAATATGCAAGACGAAGTGGCAACGCTTCGAAACGAATTAATTGAAGGGACTCAAGGGTGTGTAAGGGCTAGGATTGGAGATCTAAAAGTTCAGAAAGTCACTAGAAAAGCAACGCCCCAGTATTCCAAAATACCGGAGCTTAAGGGAGTAGACCTTGATCAATACAGAGGAGATCCAGTTATCAGTTGGAGGTTATCGATCTAAATTTCTTATCCTGGCATTCCAAATAAGGTGATCGTTCCGAAAGATATTAATCCGCCAACTCCTGTCGCCGTAAACTTTAAATAATCTATATCTGCTGCTGCTCCGATACCTAATCCACCAGTAGCTAACGCACCTGTCATGATGTTGGTCGTAGAATTGTAATAGACCCCTTTTCCCGTTAGCATAAACTCAAACGAGTAATTAGTATCCAAATAATATACTCCAAATGTTCCCCCTCCGCCACCTGATTGATGCATTGGGCCAGTCATCAAATACGCAACTGCCGAATTATTATTTGTAGATACAGCTGTGTTATACCCAGTGGAGGTAACTCCTGATTGATATCCTGCTACCTTGAATGTTGCTCCACCATCATTAGATACAACAAGAGTCAAAATTCCTGCGTTTGTAGCAGGAAATATATTTTTAGTTACGATGCAATATATATTGTATGAATTATAAGAAGAAAGATCAAATAACACTAATCCGCCTGATGGTGTTTTAGAATCTAAATACTGTAAATTTTGTGAAAATGAAGGTAACGCAGAGGCCCCGTTTGATATCAAAACTTGGCCAGCTAATCCTGCACCTGCATTTTGCAACGCGCCTGTTGCCGTAGTTCCTGCACATACCACGCCATAGGCTGTGGTGAGTGTGGTTAAACCCGTTCCGCCACCTGCGACTACAGCTGTCCCAAAAACTGGTTGGCTAGCGGCTCCCTGTGAAATAACAGGAACTCCGCTAGTGGCACTGGGGGCAACCGAATTCGGTAAATTAGAAGCTCCACCCGTAATCACATTGTATTGCGTGATGGCAGTACCTACGATAGCGCTAGTTCCATTTCCTGTTAGGACTCCTGTAAGTGTAGTTGCTCCCGTTCCTCCACCAGCTACTACAGCTGTTCCAAAAACAGGTTGAGACGCTGCCCCTTGAGAAATAACAGGAACTCCGCTAGTGGCACTGGGGGCAACCGAATTCGGTAAATTAGAAGCTCCACCCGTAATCACATTATATTGAGTAATCGCCGTTCCAACTATAGTACTAGTTCCGCTGCCCGTTAGGACTCCTGTAAGCGTAGTGGCTCCTGTGCCTCCACCTGCTACCGAAGCAGTTCCGAAAGCTGGATGGGCTGCAACGCCCTGCGATATCAATGGGATATTGCTAGCTGCACTGGGGGAGACATTATTTAACAAATTGCTTGCGCCACCAGTCTGAACATTATATTGAGTAATTGTCTGTCCCGAAGG
>Ga0315284_10003441_pt1 | contig 22498 bp, 21 predicted proteins | sample YL17G09_16_MG_FD_203696 | JGI IMG/M metagenome (GOLD analysis project Ga0315284, IMG submission 203696) | Sediment microbial communities from Yellowstone Lake, YNP, Wyoming, USA - YL17G09_16 | ecosystem: Environmental > Aquatic > Freshwater > Lake > Sediment | place: USA: Wyoming | collected... | reverse complement strand
GGCCTGAGGCTTGCTCGCGGGTTCGACGTGGTAGTTGCTCATGCGGTCCGGTCCCGTCCGTTCGCTGCGCCGGTCACAGGGTGAAGAAGAAGCCGTCCACCCAGGGGAGGGTGAACGCGTAGCCGGGCCCCCGGAAGAAGATCCCGAGGAAGGTGACGACGAGGCCCAGGGCGCAGAAGAAGGTGAACAGCATGACCGTGGTCTTGCGGTCCGAGGGGCGGACGGCGGCCGGGTTGCCACGGTCGAGGAAGGGGATAAGGGCGGCCCCTCCGAGGACGAAGATCGGCACGAGGGCGCCGGCGACGGAAGGGTGGAAGTAGGCCAGCAGCTCCTGAAGGCCCAGGAAGTACCAGGGCGCCTTGGCGATCTCGGGCGTGACGTTCGGATTCGCCAGCTCCTCGAGGGGGGCGTTCACGATGAGCCCCAGCATGAGCAGGAACACGCTCATCGCGGCCGCGGCCAGGAACTCGATGGCCAGGAGGTGGGGCCAGGTCATGACCGTGTCGTCGGGCTCCTTCTGGACCCGGACGACGGCGTCCTGCTTGACGAGCGCGAGAAGCCGGTAGGGGCGCGCCGACATCGGCACGCGCTGCTTGTCGATCTCCGTCCGCCGCGTGGGATCGACGGGGAGGACGACGCGCCGCTCGGGCGTGGTCTTCGTGTCGGTCATGCTCGGCGTCCCTCGGTCCCGCGGCTCACAGAGGACCCGAGATCCCGCCGTCCTTCCGGATCCGCCAGAAGTGGACCGCAAGGAAGATGGCGGCGACGAGCGGGAAGACCATGATGTGGAGCACGTAGAAGCGCAGGAGGGTGTTGCCGCTCACCTCCAGGCCGCCCAGCAGGAGGAGCTTGCTGGGCGTGTTGAAGAGCGGGGCGTAGCCGGCCATGTTCGAGCCGATGGTGATGGCCCAGTAGGCGATCTGGTCCCACGGCAGCAGGTAGCCGGTGAAGCTGAGCATCAGGGTCAGGAAGAGCAGGACCACGCCCACGACCCAGTTGAACTCCCGGGGCGGCTTGTAGGCCCCGTGATAGAAGACCCGCATCATGTGGAGGAATACGAAGAAGACCATCAGGTGGGCGGCCCACCGGTGGATGTTCCGGGTCAGGAGCCCGAAGGGCACCTCCGACTGGATGCGCAGGATGTCCGAGTACGCCTGGCTGGCCGAGGGGGCGTAGAAGAACATCAGGTAGACGCCGGTCACCGTCAGGACGAGGAACAGGAAGAACGAGAGCCCGCCCAGGCAGAACGTGTAGGCGAACTTCACCGCGTGCTGCCGCACCCGCACCGGGTGCAGGTGCAGGAAGACGTTGTTCATGACCGCGTACGCCCGCGATCGCTCGTCGTTGGGGTACGGGTTCCGGAAGATGGACCGGAAGACGGGACTCCGCCGGATCGTCTGGTCCACCCGTTCCAGGAAGCTCACCTACCTGGCCCCTCCTGCGACGCCGGGAGTCCCGGCAAGCTGTGCGTCACGGTACGACTCCTTGTAGAGCCGCCCGTCCGTCGAGATCTCCTGCAGCTCGAACCGCTCCATCGTAATGGCGTCGAACGGGCAGCGCTTCACGCACAGGGCGCAGCGGATGCAGAGCTCCTCGTCAAGGATCATCGCGGCGCCCTGGTCCCAGCCGTACGCCTCCTCCAGCTCCGGCAGGTGGCCCTCCGCCTTGATCTGGTTGACGTCGATCATGTGGATGACGCCCTCCGGGCAGACGTCGGCGCAGGCGCCGCACAGGACGCAGCGGAAGGGGTCGAACCAGATGTTGTAGTTGCACATGAGGCAGCGCGTCGACTCGGCAACCGCCTGCGTCGTCGTGTAGCCGAGCTCGACGGGGGTCGTGAAGTTGAGCTCCGGGTCGGGCGACTGCATCCGGACCTGCACCGGCGCCATGGGGATGTGCTGGCGCGGGAGGACGTCGTAGAACTCCGGCATCTCGTGGCGCCACGAGCTCGTGATCTTCACGTTTGCCACGACCGTCACGTCCGCCCGTCCGGCGAGGTAGCGGTCGATCGCGTAGGCACATTTCTTGCCGTGGCCGGCCGACTCGATGAGGGTGGTGGGCCCCGTCACGAAGTCGCCGCAGGCGAAGACGCCGCGTACGTTCGTCGCGTAGGTGGCCGGGTCCACCTTGACCCGCCCCCGGTTGACCTCGAAGTTCGACTCGACCCACAGGAAGGAGAGGTCGGTCGCCTGCGACACCGCGGGAATGACGGTCTGGGCGGCGATCTCGAACTCCGAACCCTCGATCGGGACGGGCGAGCGGCGGCCGGACGCGTCCGGCTCACCCAGCCCGTTGCGGATGAAACGCACGCCGGTGACCTTGCCGTCCTCGCCCAGGATCTCGAGCGGACTGGCCAGGAACTCCATGCGGACGCCCTCGCGCTCGGTCTCGCCCAGCTCCTCGTCGTCGACGACGAGCTCGGACCGGGTACGCCGATAGACGATCGAGACGTGCTCGGCCCCGTGGCGGAGGCTCGTCCGCGAGCAGTCCATGGCCGTATAGCCGCCGCCGATGACAACCACGTGGGTGCCCACGGTGAGCGGGTCCCCAAGGTTGGCGCGCTTCATGAAGTCGACGCCGTACTGGACGCCGTCGAGGTCGGCCCCCGGAATATCAAGCTTGATCGCGTTCATCGCGCCGGCGCACATGGCGATCGCGTCATAGTCGCGCTGGAGGTCCTCCAGGAGGACGTCCTTCCCGACCGTGGTGTTGTAGTGGAACGTGACCCCCAGGCGCTCGATGAGGCGGACATCCATCTCGATCGCCTCGCGCGGGAGGCGGAAGGCCGGCACGCCGACGAGCATGAAGCCGCCGGCGTACGGGAGGCTGTCGAAGACCGTGACCTGGTAGCCCTTGGTGGCCAGCTCGCGTGATACGGCGAGGCCGGATGGGCCAGCCCCGATGACGGCGACCCGCTCCGGGCGCGGCGTGATCGCGGGGATGACGTCGGGGATGCCCGAGGCCTCGTGCCACTCGACGAGGAACCGCTTCATGGCCCGGATCGCCAGCGGGCGATCGATGTCGCCGCGGCGGCAGGCGCGCTCGCAGGGGGCGGAGCAGACGTACGCGCACATCGCCGCAACCGGGTTCGGGTCGCGGGAGAGGATGTACCCCTCCTCGAAGCGGCCCTCGGCGGCGAGGTTGAGGTAGCCCCGGCAGTTCGTCCCGACCGGGCACGCCTCCTGGCATTCGATGTTGCACTGGAGCCAGGAAGCATCGACCGGCTGGACGAGGAACTCCTGGTGCGGGTCGAGGGCCACGATACGGTCGCCTGCGTCCTCTGGGGGTGGGATCAGGTTGGCGTGCCGGGCGGCCCGACGCCCGGGGATCGACGCGGGCGGATGCTACACGACGATGCACACGGATGCACGCCCCGGGACGGCGCCAATCGCCCGGTGGAGCCGGCCGGCGGCGCGACACGGCCGGCGGCGCAACAGGCCGGCGGGCCGGCGGCGCAACATTGACGCGGAGCCCTGTGCGCGCCTACGCTCGCAGTGGTCCGCATCCGGGCGCACGGGGGCGCCGGAGCCGGACCCGGTGGCGGAGCCTGTCCGTGCGCCTCACGCACCGCATCGCGGCGCTCTTCGGCGGCCGGCGGGTGCCGGCGGGTCCGGCGACCGCGCGGCAGCATTCCTCCCCTCCGGTCGCGGCCGTTCCGAATGCCCGCCAGGCTCCGCCTCCCGGCATCCCGGCTCTCGGCACACTGGCGCCGAGCGGCCCGGGCGCCGCCACGGGCGACCTCGCGGATCCGTGCGGGCCGTCCCGGGTCGCCGTCACTGACGCCTGCTCCCTCGCCGACCGGATGCAGGCCCTCGCGCTCGCGGGGCAGGAGCGCCTGCGCGAGGCGCGGCATGCCTACGACCAGCACGTGGACCGGCGCGAACGGGCCGCCGTCGCGGCCGACCCGCGGGCCGTCCGCGCCGCGAAGGACGAGGCGCAGTCCGCCTTCCGGACGGCGCGCGCGGGAGCCCGGGAGCAAGGCGCCGTCGAGACGGCCGCCCGCGAATGGCTCCGCGAGATCGACCGGGTCAACGCCAGGACGCGGGAGGCGGTCCGCCTTCTCGCCCGGGAGCACGTGGAGGAGGCCGGCCTCCTCCACGCCCTGGAGCGGCTGGGCCTCGAGGCGGACGGCGCGCGCATCGCGGCCGAGAGCGCCGGGGAATCGTGCCGCAACGCCCGGATCGCGCTCGCCGCCTGCGAGGAGTCGGAGCGTCTCGGCCGCGGGAGGTCGGCCGCGCCGGAGCTCCTCGCCCCGGCCTCGGTGGTCGCCCGCGCCACCCCGGCTCCGACGACCGACCGCGCGCCCCGCGGAGCAGACGCGGAGCCAGCCCCCGACGCCTCGCCCCTCACCTTGGCGGCCCAGCCCGCCGCGGCCGAGGCCGCCGAGGCCGAGCCCGCCGTCCTCCCCCTCCTGGCCGGGAACCGCGACGTCATGCTGCGGATGGCGGCGACCCTCGCGGAGGGCGACGCCGAGGCGGAGCGACGGTGGCAGGGCGGGCTGTCGGCCCTCGTCGACGCGGTCCGCGCGCGGGCGATCGACGGCGCTGCGCTCACCTTCCCCGACGACGGCTTCTGGGCCCCCTACACGCAGGTCCAGGCCCGCGAGATCGCCGCGGCCCTCGCCGCGCTCGGCTACCGCTACGACGGGAGCGACGGCTTCGCCGACGGGCGCATCCCCGGCCAGCGGGAGCTCTCCCTCGCCATCGGCTACGCGGGCCTGGACCCCATGCGGATCCGGCTCTGGCCCTCGGAGGCGGAGCTGCCCCACCTCTTCGCGGGCGTCGAGGTCGATACCGGGCGCTTTGTCGCCGAGGCGGCGGGCGAGCTCACTCTCGGCGACATGATCGACCTCCTGGGGCGCCGCGCCGAGGAGCTGAGCGACCTCTGGAACGCCTGGGGCCGCGTCCGCCCCCTCCTCCTCAGCCCGGCCTGATCCGCGGCCCGACCCGCGGCGCCCTCAGGCTGCGCTGCCCTCGTGCGGTCCCTCGCCGGGATCGTCGTCGATCACGATGACCCGGAACGCCTCGGCGGCGGCGGCGCCGATCGGCTCACCTTCCTCGGCGGCCCAGGCCCGGATCCGCGCCTCGAGCCCGTCGGGGTCGGCAACCTGGCTGGCGTGGCAGCGCAGCGCGTCGACCTTGCGGTCGAGCGTCGCGCCGACGTCCACCCAGGCGGTCGGCGCGTTTGGCCAGAAGAGGTAGAGCCGGCGCACCGCGTGGACGGCGAGCCCGGCCTGGGCCAGCCCGGGGAAGGCCATCGGGTTGCGTGCCGCCGGGAAGACGGCGTCGACGGCGGCGATCCCCGCGGCGCGGTGGTCGGCGTGGTTGACGCCGGCGCCGGCGTAGAAGAGGACCTCCGGGTCGTGGGTGAGGACGGCGTCCGGCCGGAAGCTCCGGATCTCCCGCACCAGGAGCTCGCGCAGCGGCAGCTCGTTGGCCAGCGCCCCGTCCGGCTGGTGAAGGAAGACGACCTCGTCGTAGCCCACGATGCCGGCAGCCCGGCGCTGCTCCTCCTCGCGGGTCGCGGCGAGGCCGAGCGGGTCCGCGGCGGGATCGTCGCCGCCCTGGTCTCCCGAGGTGCAGCAGACAAGCCGGCCGATCGATCCGGCGTCGATCCAGGCCGCGGCGGTGGCGGCCGGGCCGAACTCGGCGTCGTCGGGGTGCGCGGCGATCACGAGGAAGCGCGCCGGCCGCCACTCGTGGGCCACGGGGCGCTCGCCCGCCGGCGGGGGCGTCGGCGTCACGGCGCGGCGGTCCCGCCCGCGCACGCGGCGCGCCTGGCGGTCCCGGGATGTGTCGTCCACAGGCCTCCTCTCACGCCTGCCGCGCGGCCCGGACGGCCGCGAGCGTGCGCACCACGTCCTCGGCGTGGCCCTCGGCCTTCACCTTCGGCCAGTCGTGGGCGATCCGCCCGTCGGGCGCCACCAGGAAGGTCGCGCGCTGGATCCCCATGTACGTCTTCCCGTAGTTCGTCTTCTCGACCCAGGCTCCGTAGGCCTCGGCGGTCGCGTGATCCTCGTCGGAGAGGAGCGGGAAGGTGAGGTGGAACTTCGCGCGGAAGCGGCCGTGGCTCGCCGCGTCGTCGGGACTGATCCCCCAGACCGTGGCCCCGGCCGCGACCAGGTCGTCGTTCGCGTCGCGGAAGGCGCAGGCCTCCACGGTGCAGCCGGGCGTGTCGTCCTTCGGGTAGAAGTAGACGACCGTCCAGCCGCGCTGGTCCGAGAGGCGGTGGACGGCGCCGGTCTCGTCGGTGAGGGCGAAATCGGGGGCCGGATCGCCGGCCGCGGGCATCGTGGGCATGCGCTGAGGCTACCGCAGCGCGACGATCCCCGCGAGGACCGCGAGGCCCGCCAGCACGACCACCGTGTCCAGCGTTGCCCAGCGGACGATCCGGTAGCGCGTGCGGCCGGCCGCGGTGAAGCCGCGCGCGTCCATCGCCACCGCGAGCCGGTCTCCCCGGCGGATCGCAAGGACGAGGAGCCCGACGAGGACCCGGGGATGCCAGGTGGATCGCAGGCCGCGCATGCGGCGCGCCTCGCGGAGGGCGACGAGGTCCTCTGCCAGCCAGGGGATCGCCTGCAGCGCGGCAAGCGCCCCGTAGGCGAAGCGGTCCGCCAGGCGGCCCTGCTGCACCAGGGCGTCCGTGAGGTGGGTGGGGTCGGTGATGCGGCTCCACGCGACGCCGACTGCGACGATCGCCACGACGCGCAGGCCGAGGGCGATGCCGGCCGCGAGCGCCGGCTCGGTGAGACGGAGCGGACCGAACGCCAGGACGACCGTCGCGGTCGGGTCGGCGTTCGCCGGGGACAGGACGGCGTTGAAGAAGCCGACCGACAGGGCGGCGAGCCAGAGCGGCGCCAACCCGCGGGCCAGGTCGGCCGGCGGGACGCGGCCCAGGGCGAGGGCGGCAGCGATCGCCACGGCGGTAACGAGGAGCGGTGGCCGTACGTCGGTCGTCGTGGCGAGGGCCACGAGCCAGGCGATCGCGATCGCCAGGGTGGCCAGCGGGTTGGCCCGCCCGAGCGGGCTCGTGGCGACGCGATCCGCCCGGGTCGGGACCGCGATCACGGCGCACCCTCCGCGATCCGGCCGCCGGCCAGGCGGATCGTGCGGCCGGCAACGTCGCCGGCGAACCGGAGGTCGTGCGTGGCGGCCACGAGCGCCGCCCCGCCCTCGAGCTGCTCCCGCAGGAGGGCGAGGAGGCCTGCGTAGGTGCGCCGGTCCTGGCCGAAGGTGGGCTCGTCGAGGACCAGGAGCCGTGGCCGGCGCACGAGCTGGGAGACCAGCGAGAGGCGGCGCTGCTCCCCGCCGGAGAGCAGGTACGGGTTCCGCGCCCCGAACCCGTCAAGCGGGAGCCCGAGGGCAGCCGCGACGTCGCCGGCGGAGGCGCGCTCGGCGGGGGTGAGGCCGGCCAGGACCTCGCCCTCCACGGTGTCGGCGAGGAAGCCGCGCTCCGGGTCCTGGACGACGTAGCCGGCGAGGCGTGCCAGGTCGCGTGCGGCCACGCGGGCAGGGTCGCGCCCCGCCAGGCGGACGCTCCCCGCGGTCGGACGCAGAAGGCCAACCAGGAGGCGGGCCAGGGTGGACTTCCCGCTCCCGTTCGGCCCCAGGAGCGCGACGCGCTCGCCGGCGGCGACGGTGACGTCCACGTCGACGAGGACCGGCAGCCCGCGGGCGTACGCGAAGCCCACGCGGCGCGCCTCCACGAGCCGCGGCGCCCCCCCGGGGGACCCGTCGCCGTCTCCGCCGTCCGCAGGGAGGGGCGGGAAGGGCTCGTCCGGGAGCCAGACGCCGGCGTCCGCCAGCTCCCCTCGGTGACGGGTGAGCAGCACGTCCGGCGTCCCGAGCGCGAGCGGCCGGCCGTCGGCGCCGAGGGCCAGCACCAGGTCGGCGAGCGGCCACGCAATCTCGGCGCGGTGCTCGACCAGGACGATCGTGGCCGAGCGGGCGTCGCGGATCGCCGCGAGGCGCGCCCCGAAGGCGGCGGCGCCGGGGGGATCGAGGTTGGCGGTCGGCTCGTCGAGGACGAGCAGGCCGGGGCGCGGCGCGAAGGCGCCGGCGAGGGCGAGGCGCTGCTGCTCGCCTCCGGAAAGACGGGCCGTCCGGCGTCGCCCGAACCCGGGGAGGCCCGCTTCGGCCAGCGCGGCGGGCACGCGCCCGCCCATCGCCGGGCGCGACCAGCGGCGGCCCTCCAGGCCGAACGCCACGTCGTCCTCCACCCGCTCCATCACCAGCTGGCTGGATGGGTCCTGGAAGACGACGCCCACCCGGGCGACGAGCGCGCCGGGGTCGGGGCCGCCCACCGGGATCCCGTCGACCTGGAGCAGGCCGCCCAGGCGGCCCGGCACCGACCACGGCACGAGTCCGGCGACCGCCCGGGCCAGGGTGCTCTTCCCGGAGCCCGACGGGCCCACGATCAGGAGGCAGGCGCCGGGGGCCAGGTCGAAGGAGACGCCGGCGACGGCGGGCTCGGCACGCCCCGCATAGGCGACGGCGACGTCGCGTGCGACGACGGCGACGGGGCCAGCTCGACCCTCGGCGGCGAGCCCCACGGGCTCGCTCAGGGAGCGCCGCCCGGGAAGCCCTCGAGCACGCCGGCCTGGCGCAGCGCCCGGACAAGGAAGAGCGATCCCCCGGCAACGATGGCGACGGCGGAGATGGCCATCAGGACCCCGAACAGGATGATCGCCGCCGGATCGATCTGCGGGAAGTAGAGGACCCAGTCGTGGACCCATGCCGCCGCGGCGGAGGCGATCGCGGCGAGGGCGAGCACCGGGAACGACCAGGCCCGGTAAAGGGTGAACGCGAAGACGAGCTCCGCCGCCGCCCCCTGGACGAAGCCGGACAGGAGCGTGTCGGGGCCCCACTGGCTGCCGATCAGCGTCGAGACGGCGGCCGCCAGCATCTCGGCGAAGAGCGCGGCGCCGGGCCGCCGGACGATGAGCGGGGCCAGCACGGCAGGGACCAGCCAGACGGCGTAGAAGAGGAAGCGGGCCGGCCCCAGGGCGGCCTCGATCGGCGACCAGGCGAGCCCCCAGGCCCAGAAGACGACGCCGAACGCGACGCCGATGACGGCGGTGACGACGATGTCCCGGGTGCGCCAGCGGGCCTCCGGAACGGCCGGGCCGGCGATGGGTGCGGAGCTCATGGGATTCCTCCTGGCAGGTGCGCCTCGACGATAAGCAGCCGCCCGGCCCGCAGCGAGACGCGCGCCTCGGGGCCGGATCGGACGTTGGAGAGCCCGCGGGCCGGCCCGAACCGCAGGGGCTCGTCGCGGAGCGCGTAGGCAAGGCCGGCGGTCGCGACGCGGGCGGCGTCGGCCCCGAACGGGAAGAGCGAGACGAGGTCGCCGACACGGCCCCGGAGGACCGCGGACGCGGGCGCCGCGGAGGCGTCGAGGAGCCGCACCCGGGTTGCCGCGTCCAGGAGGACGGCCGCCCGCCCGACGAGCACGGGATGGGCGAGCAGCCATGCGTTCGCCAGGGCGTGGTCGAAGCGCGGCCCGCCGAGGGCGCCGAGGATCGTGAGGCGGGTCGCCCCGCGGGCGACGGCGGCGAGGACCGCCAGCTCCAGGTCGGACTCGTCCTTCGCCACGGCTGCCAGCTCGACCGGGATTCCGGCCTCCCGGACGGCCGCCAGCCCGGCCGGGCCGAGCGAATCCGCGTCGCCGACCACGAGGTCGGGCGCCAGGCCCGCCGCGAGCGCCTTCGTCGCTCCGCCGTCGGCAGCCACGAGCAGGCCGGCGTCCGTGTCCCATCCCGGCCACGCCGCGTCCAGAGTCGCCCGCGCGGGCACGTCGCCGTCGCCCACGAGGATCGCGTGCAGGCCGGGGTGGCCGTTCACGGAATCGAAACGCCTCCGCTGGATGGGACGGAGGCGCCGCCTGGACTCCCTTCGCCGGCATGACCCGGATCAGGTTCCGAGGGTCTGCGGGTGGTCCCCGCACTCTCAGCGCCGCAGCGGCGCTCCCCTGTCCCGCTCTTCTGTTCGGCCGGTCTCCGCCCGGCGCCGCCCGATTTTACACCCGCGCGGCGAGGAACCGATCGACCCAGGCCGCCACGGAGGGGGCCGTCTCCGCGGCTCCGGCGGCCCGGAGGGCTGCGTCGTCGCCGAAGACGGAGTCGATGCCGACGGCGTGGGCCCCGGCCGCCCGTGCCATCCGCATGTCGTCGAGCGCGTCGCCGACGTACGCGGTGCCCGCCGCGCCCGGACCCAGCCCGAGCTCGCGGATCGCCCGGAGGAGCGGCGCGGGGTGCGGCTTCGCCTCGGGCAGGTCGTCCCCGTGGACCCGTACCGGCAGGAGCCGCTCCAGCCCGTGCCGGCGCAGCTGGGCCCCCACGTTGTCGCGGTGGCCGGCCGTCACGAGGGCCAGGGGATAGCCGGCAGCGTGGAGCCGCTCGAGGGCCTCGGCGGCGCCGGGCAGCAGGTCCGCCTCGTCGCGGCCCCGGTACGCCGCCCACCAGCGGCGGCCCGCCTCCTCGATAACCTCGGCCGGCAGGCCGACCGAGCGGTAGAGGGCCCGCCAGTCGGGCGTCCAGAGCCGGCAGTAGTCGTCCCACGTGAGGCGCAGCCCGAAGCCCGCGACCACCTCGTCGGTGGCCGCGTACATCAGGTGCAGGGTATCGGCCAGGGTGCCGTCCCAGTCGAAGACGATGGCGCGCATCGCGCGAAGCGTAGACCGCACGCCGGCGGACGCGCCCGGGACCAATGCTAGACTCCCGGCCGTGCCCGATCCCCTCGATCCCGTCGGCCTCGATCCCGCCGTTCGCCGCGTCGTCGAGGCGGCGGCCCGGAAGGGCGTCGACCTGCGCGTCGTCGTCCTCGACGCCACGACGCACACGGCCGAGGACGCGGCGCACGCGCTCGGCGTGGAGCTGGGCCAGATCGTGAAGTCGCTCGTCTTCGTGGCGCCCCGCGACGACGTGGGCCACGAGCCCATCCTCTGCCTGGTCTCCGGCACGAACCGGGTCGACGTCGCGCGCCTGGCGGCGGTCGTGGGGGAGCCGGCGATCCGGCGCGCCACGGCGCGCGAGGCACGGGACCTGACCGGCTTCGCGATCGGGGGCATCCCGCCGGTCGGCCACGCCCACGCGGTGCGGGTCGTGATGGACCCCGACCTGGGCCGGCATCGCGAGGTGTGGGCCGCCGCGGGCGTCGACCGCGCGGTCTTCCCGGTCGCCCCGGCGGCGCTGCGCGCCCTCACGAACGCGGTCGTCGCTCCGATCGCCGCCCCTGCGGTCCCGGCCGAGCCCGGCCCGAGGCGGTCGGCCGAGCCCGGCTCGTGACGGCGGACGCGCGCCAGGAGATCGTCGCCTTCCCCGGCGGGATCCGGGCCCGCTTCCGGTGGGCGGGCACGGGGCAGGGGGACGCGGTCTTCGCCCTCAGCGAGACGGGCGGCGCGCTGCACGACTACGGGGCCCGGGTCTCCCCGTCCTTCGAGCGCCTCTGCCGGGCCGAGATCCGGGTCGAGAGCCCGGGCGGAACCTGGGCCGCGCGGCTCGCGTCGCCGATCTTCGACGCGCCGGCGGGCCTTGCCTGGGACACCGCCGGCCTTCTCGTCGTCGCCTACGGCTTCGCGACCTACGGCCTGGAGGCGCGGACGGGCGAGCTGCGCTGGCTCCACCGCTCCGGCTCGCCGCTCGTCGCGGTCCTCGGCTCGTCGCGCCTGGACCACGTGATCGTGCAGGCCGAGATCGAGACCTTCGCCGTGGAGGCCGACGGCACGGTCCGCTGGCGCGTGGCGCACTCGGACGTGGTGGCCGGGGTCGAGCTCGTCGGCGGCCGGCTCGTCCTTTCGAGCTACGGCGGCCTGATCAGCGCGCTGGACCCGGAGACCGGGCGCACGGTCGCCTGACCGCGGCCGGCGCCGGGAACCGGAGTTGCCACGCCGCCGTGGCTGGATGGGGCGCGACCGCCCAGCATGTCCGACCCCCGGGTCCGAGCCATGCATGGAATCGTCTTCGACCACGTTCCGTTCGACGCGTCACGGGGCGTGGCAACCGCGCCCCGGGTACCAAGCGCAGCACGGGGGACCCCGACTCCATGAATCGGCGGGGTCCGTGACCAGGTGTGCGGCTCTGTTCCCGCGCGGTGACGCGGCGCCTAGGTGGACGACGTGTGGACAACCCGCACCGGATCCTCCGATTCCGTGGACGAGCACCGTTGACCGGGACGGCCCGCGGCCGGTAGCGTGGCCGTTGACCCGGAGGGGTCATGAGCTCGCTAATGGCGGAGGCTCCGGCCGAGGCCCACGCGACGCGGAGGTTCCTCCGGGTCGCTTGCTGCCCGGCACTGCTACCATGCCCCGCCGTGACCCCTCTCGTCGTGATCGTCGCGGCCCTCGCCGCGATCGCGCTCGGCACGCTCCTGCTGCGGACCTGCGGCCCCCGCATGCGCGTCGGCCGCCTCCTGGCCGTGACACCTTCGGTCGGCATCGACGAGGCCCGCGGGCTGGCGGCCGCCGGCGTCCGCCGCTATGTGCGCGTGGACGGTCGCCTCGACGCCGACGACGAGTTCCCCGACGAGAGCGAGCGCCCGCTGGTCTTCCGGCGGCGCCGCCTGGAGACGCGCCGCGGCCGCGGCTGGCGGCTCCTCGAGGAGCGCCTGGAGACGGTCCCGTTTCGCGTCGGCGTGGGCCTCGAGGAGATCGACGTCGATGCCGGGGCCCTGGACGTCGGGCTCGTGACGCTGGTCCGCGAGTCCGTCGGGACCGCCGCCGAAGCCGCGGCCTCGCTGGCGCCCGGGGTGCGCACGGGGCTGCCTGCCAGCGCGGTGGTGCGGCTGCGGATCGAGCAGCTCTCGTCGGTGGAGCACGCGACGGTCCTCGGCATGCCGGTGGCCACGCCCGACGGACGGGTCGCGATCACCGCCGGCACCGGACGCCCGCTCGTTGTCTGCACGCTGGAGCGCGACGAGGCGATGCGCGTCCTCGCCGAGGGGGGCCGCGCACGCCCCGTGGCCGCGGCGGTCGCCCTCGGCGGCGGGCTGCTGGGGCTCGCGGTTGGCCTCGCCTGGGCCCTCCTCGCCGGTACCCTGGGATGACGCCGCCGTGACGCGCGCGCGCGGCGACGAGCCGGCCGGCGCAGTCGGGCAAACGGGGTCCGCGTGGCGCCGCATCATTGCAGCGGCCCTCGCCGCCGGCGCGCTCTTCGCGAGCGTGACGGCCGCCCTCGCCGTCGATCCGACCGCGTCGCCTGCCGGCGGCGGCGACGTGCGCACGGACCCGGCGGCGCCGGGGCTCGTCGGCGATCCGCTCTTCGCGCTCCTCGGCGTGGCCGTGATCGGGCTCCTGGCCGTGGCCGTCACGCTGGCCGCGGTGCGCCTGACCGCTCGCCGGTAGAGCGCCGCGCGGCCGTCCCGCCGCGCCGTCGCGTGGCTCACCGGGCCCCGGGACCTTTTGCCTATTGGCAAGAACTGTGAAGTCGCGGAGATTCAGCTCGTCGACCTCATCGATCCTCCATTCGTCGATGCCCGGGCAGGCCGGCACCGGACCCGGGGGACCGAACATGCGGGGGATGATCCGATCACGCAGCTCGCGCCTCGTCCGGCCGAGGCGACCCTCACGGTCACCAAGGCGGCCCGTCTCCTGGGCGTCCACCCCAACACGATCCGGGCGTGGAGCGACCAGGGGCGGCTCCGGTTCTACCGCATCAACCAGCGCGGCGATCGGCGCTACGGGCTGGGCGATCTCCAGCGCTTCCTCGCTGCCGCGGAGCAGCCCGCACCCGCGAGCCCACGCGGACGCAGCCATGCCGGCGGACTGGCGCGGCCGATGCCGTCGATCGGCGCCCAGCTCGTCGAGCTGCGGACCCGCCCGACCGAGCGACAGGCTCCGGCAGGTGGCTCGCTCGACGCCGGCGAGCCGGCCCGTCCGGACCGGACGCTGCGCCTCGTGGTCCCGGTCGACCCAGCGGTCGAGCCGTCGCCCTTCGCCCCGCCGCTCTCTCCGCCGCTCGACGTCGAGCGGCGCCTGGTCGAGGTGGACCTGCTGGGGCGCCTGGCCGACCTGATCGCGTCGGGGCGCAGCCTCGTCGAGATCGCGGCTGCGGCCGTCGACCTCCTCCACGGCCGGACCGGCCACGACCTCGCCATCGTGCTGGAACGACGGGACGGCCGCCTGGCGCCCGTCGCCGCTCGCGGCGAGGGGTCCGATCGCCTGGGCTGGGCGGCGGAGTCGGCGGGCCTCCCCGGCCGCGCCCTGGTCGCGCCGGGCCCGGTCGGCGAGAGCGGGACCCTGGGACATGATTGGCTCCCGCTGGGCCACCGCCTGCCGACGCGCCTCGCCGTCGCGATCCCGGGAGGCTCCGGCCGGCCCTGGGGGGTCCTGGTCACCGCCGACGAGGCGCCCCCGACCAGCCTCGGCGAGCTGGAGACATTCCTCGTGGCCGTCGCCCGGCAGCTCGGTGTCGCCGCGTACGCGGACCGGCTGCGAGCCGAGACGTCCACCCAGCTCCACCGGGCAGAGGCGCTGCGGCGGATCGCCACCGACATCGGGAGCAAAGTCGACCTCGGGCAGATCCTGGCGGGAGTGGTGGATCACGCGCAGGTGCTGTTCGGCGGGGACCGGGCCGCGGTCTTCCTGCGCCGTCCCGATGGGCGGGTGACGGCCGAGGTCGCGCGCGGCCTGTCGGAGGCCTATCTCGATGCCGTCCGGGACTTCCCCGCCCCCTCGCTCCCCGCCGAGGCAGCGGCGGCCCGACGACCCCTCTTCGCAGCCCGCTACCGGGACGATCCGCGCGCGGCGGACGTCCGCTCGGCCGTGGTGCAGGAGGGGTTCGACACCATCTGCGCCGCCCCGCTCCACGACGGCGACGACCTGCTCGGCCTTCTCATCGTCTACCACGACCGACCCCACGCCTGGGCCGACGAGGAGCTGGCCACCCTGGCCGGGTTCGCGGCCCAGACCGCGACCGCCATCAAGAACGCCCAGAACTACGAGCGGATGGCGACCTGGGCGGCCCACCTCCAGTCGATCCAGCAGCTGGGAGCGCGCCTGGCCCGCCTCACCACCGAGAGCGAGATCGGGGCCGCCATCGCGAACGAGCTGGACCAGCTGATCGAGTACCACAACGTGCGGGTCTACCGGCTCCGACCGGACGGCTGGATGATCCCGGTCGCGATGCGCGGGCTCGTCGGCGAGTTCCACGACGAGACGCCCGACCAGCTCCGCACTCGCCTCGGCCTGGGGATCACGGGGTGGGTGGCCGAGCACCGCGTCCCCCAGAACATCCTCGACGCCGCCCACGATCCGCGGGCCTTGACGATCCCGGGAACCGACGCGGACCTGGACGAGTCGATGCTCCTGGCGCCTCTCGTCTTCGAGGAGCGCACCCTGGGCGTGATCGTCCTCTCGAAGCTGGGCCTGCGCCAGTTCAGCGACGACGACCTCCGGCTCCTCGTCATCTACGCCGCCATCGCCGCCCAGGCCATCGCCAATGCCGATGGGACCGAACAGCTGCGCGAACAGTCGATCCGCCTCGAGCGCCGCCTCGCCGGCCAGCGGGCCCTCCTCGAGATCACCGGCTCGATCCTCGGCACCCTGGACCTGCCGCGGGTCCTCGACGAGGTGGCGGACCGCCTCGCGGCGATCGTGCGCTGGGACAACATCTCCATCGAATGGGTCGACCCGGCAACCGGGATGCTCACGCCGCTCATGGCCCGGGGCGTCCACGCCGACGAGTACATCCAGCCCTGGGAGCCCGGCGAGGAGGGGCTGGCGCCCTGGGTCCTCGCGCACGGCGAGCCCCAGCTCGTGTTCGACGAGCTGCACGACCCGCGGATCCGCCAGTTCGCGTCGACCGGGGACGTGGAGGGCAGCCTGATCTGCGTGCCGCTCCGCGGTCGGGACGGCGTCCGCGGCGTGGTGTCGCTCGAGCGCCTGGGAACCGAGGAGCGCTTCGACGAGGACGACTTCGAGCTGGTCCAGCTCTTCGCGGCGCAGGCGTCGATCGCCGTCCGCAACGCCGAGGCCTTCCGGGCGATGGAGATCGAGGCCCAGACCGACGACCTGACCGGCCTCCTCAACCAGGGCACCTTCGCGGAGTGGCTGGCCCGGAGCGTCGAGACCCAGGAGCGCTTCGGGATCCTCATGCTGGACCTCGACGCGTTCAAGAACGTGAACGACCGGCTGGGCCACCAGGCGGGGGACGATCTCCTGCGATCGGTCGCCGCCGCCATCCGCGACGCCTGCCGCGACTCGGATCACGTCTTCCGCTACGGCGGCGACGAGTTCACCGTCATCTGCCCGGCCACGGACGCCGCCGGGACCGTCGCCCTCGCCGGGCGCATCCGGTCCAGGCTCAACGCGATCACCCTCGACTGGGGCCAGCGGCGCGGCGGCGGGCACGTGTCGGCCTCGATCGGCGTGGCCACCTATCCCGAGTACGGTCCGACCGCCGACGAGGTGCTCCTCGCGGCGGACCGGGCCTGTTTCGTGGCGAAGCGGCGCGGCCGCGACCAGATCGCGACGGCCGAGGAAGGCCTGGCGCTCGCGGGCGAGCTGACCCTCCAGGCGCCGACCCCGTTCGACCCGCGAGCCACCACGGAGGACGGGGCTGCGGTCGACGGGGCTGGGGTCGACGGCGCGGCATCGCGCGCACCCGGGGGGCCGACAGCCTAGCATCGCGGCGTGCAACGCCGTCGCCGCCTGCCCTTCCGCCTCCTCGCGCTCGCCGCCGTGGCGTGGCTCGCGACGGCCTGCACCCTCCCCGGCGGGAGCGCCCGTCTGGGTGCCTCGTCCCCGCCGGCCGGGACCCCAGCCACCTCGCCGTCGGCCTCCGGCCCCGACCGCCCGTTCCGCCCGACCCCCACCCCGGCCCCGACCTTCGCGGCCTACACGGTTCGGGCCGGGGACACGCTCATCACCCTCGCGAAGCGCTTCGAGACCACGCCGCAGAGCCTCGCCTACTGGAACCGGGCCCGGTATCCGTCGCTCGACCCGGAATCGCCCGCGTACCGGCCGGACCGGATCGAGGTCGGCTGGCAGCTGTCGTACATCCTCGGCGCCGTCGTGGATCCGGAGAACCTGCCGCCGGCGAGCGGCTCGCCGACCGACAACCCGGGAGCCGTCACCTCCGCGGGCCCGTTCCCGACGCTCCCGCCGGACGGCAGCGCCGCGCTGGTCGATCGGGGTCCCGCGGGACTGGACGGCGTCGCCCTGACGTTCGAATACGCCGGGGGGGCCGGCGCCGGGCCGGGCGGGGCGGCCGCGATCGTGCAGTGGCTCGCCGTGGGCAGCGTCCCCGCCACCGTCTTCGTGGCGGCGGCGGCCCTCGACGACCCGGATGGAGCGGCCGTCCTGCGCCGCCTGGCCGGATCCGGCTCCCTGGTGGCCGGCCTCCTGGCCCCCGCCGACGACGCGGCGCGGCTCGCGGCGGTCCTCCGCGCCGACGACGCCGCACTCCTGCCGGCGCTGGGTCGATCGACCGCTCCGTGGCTCCGGCCCACCCCGGCCGGAGCAGGGGCCGACGCGCTCCTGGCGGCGGGCACGGCCGGCTGGACGTGGGCGGTCGGCTGGGACGTGGACCCGGACGACGGCACCGCGCCGGGCGACGGGGGGCCGATCGCGACGGACATCGTGGCCCGCGTCGTGTCGCGGGCGAGCGGCGGCTCGATCATCCGCCTGCAGCTGGGAGGGGCGCGCACGCTCGACGCGCTGCCGGGGCTCCTGGAGGGCCTCGCGGCGGCCGGGCTGCGGGTCGTGCCGTTGGGCGAGGTGCTGGGCCTGGGGGGCGGCGGCTAGAGGCGCCCCGCCTCCACGATCCGGCGCAGGAACTGCTGGGTCCGCTCCTCGCGGGGCGCCCCGAAGATCCGGTCGGGCGGCCCCTCCTCGAGGATGCGCCCGGCGTCGAGGAAGCAGACCCGGTCGGCGATGTCTCGGGCGAAGCCCATCTCGTGGGTCGCGATGAGCATCGTCATGCCCCCGGCCGCCAGCTCGCGGATCACGTTGAGCACCTCGGCCACGAGCTCCGGGTCCAGGGCGCTCGTCACCTCGTCGAGGAGCAGGAGGCTCGGCTCCAGCGCCAGGGCCCGCACGATCGCCACGCGCTGCTGCTGGCCGCCGGAGAGTCGGTCGGGGAAATCGAGGGCCTTCTCCTCGAGGCCGAAGCGCCGGAGCAGCGACCGCCCCCGCTCCTCCGCCTCGGTCGGCCGCATCCGGAGAGCCTTGCGCGGCCCGAGGGTCACGTTGTCCAGCACGCTCATGTGGGGGAACAGGTTGAACGCCTGGAAGACGATCCCGATCCGGCGTCGGATCCGGTTGACGTCGACCTTCGGCGCCGTGATCTCCTGGCCGTCGACGACGATCCGGCCGGCGTCGATCGGCTCCAGGAGGTTGATGCAGCGCAGGAGCGTCGACTTGCCGCTTCCCGAGGCGCCGATGAGGCAGATCACCTCGTGCTCGGCCACGGCCAGGTCGATGCCCCGCAGCACCTCCAGCTTCCCGAACGACTTGTGGAGGCCCTCGATGACGAGGGCCTGCCCGATGCCGGCCCGGGGCGCGCTCACCGGACCCCTCCTGCCGCCTGTCGGCGCTTGTCCCTGGCCATCAGCCAGTCAGTCAGCCGGGCGAGCGGGATCGTCATCACGACGAAGACGAGGGCGGTGACCAGGTAGGGCGTGAAGTTGAAGTTCCCGGCCTGCTGGATGTACGACTGCCGGAAGATCTCGACGACGCCGATGTACGAGACCAGCACCGTGTCCTTCTGGAGCCCAATGAAGTCGTTCAGGAGAGGCGGGATCACGCGGCGGACGGCCTGCGGCAGGATGACATGGCGGAGGGCCTGGAAGCGACTGAGGCCCAGAGACCGGGCCGCCGCCTCCTGGCTCGGGTGGACCGACTCGATGCCCGAGCGGTAGACCTCCGAGACGTACGCCGAGTAGACCAGGGTGAGGGCGACGACAGCATAGAAGAACGGATCGACCGGGATCCCGGACAGGCCCAGGGCCGGGATCCCGAAACCGAGGATGTAGATCACGAGGACGCCGGGCAGGGCGCGGAACACGTCGACGTACGCGGTCGTCAGGAGCCGGACCGGGAAGAAGACGGCCCCGGGCAGGCTCCGGAGCACGGCGACGACGAGGCCCAGGACGAGGATCAGCACCTCGGCGATGAGGAAGATCTGGACGTTCACCCAGAACGCCCGGACGATCGACGGGAACGAGGACGCGAGGATCTCCCCGTTGAAGAACGACTGCTGGACCGCCGGCCAGCCGGGCGAGCTGACGACGACCCAGCCGACGACCCCGAAGAAGACGACGGTGCTGACCAGCGCGACGAGCGTCGAGCGGAGCGCCGACTGCTCGCCGACGCGCCGAGGCCCGCGCGACCCGGGGAGACCAACGTGGCCTCCGGGGTCGAGCGGGCCTCCGGGGCGGCCTGGGGGCGCCGACATCTGGCGACCGGCCCGCGGCGCGGGCTAGGGCTGGATCACCGGGGCGTTCGCCTTGTCGGCCATCCACTCCTGGGTGATCTGGGCAAGGGTCCCGTCACCCTTCATCGCGGCGAGCGCCGCGTTGACGCAGCCACTGATCGGGCTGCCCTTGGCCAGGACGAGGCTGAAATGCTCCTGCTCGGTGCCGGTCGGCTCGAACTGGCCCACGATCACGCCGTTGTCCATCTGGGCGGCGGTAATGTAGAAGGCCGTCGGCAGGTCGACGACGAGGCCGTCGATCTGCTTGTTCGTCAGCGCCTGGATGGCAGCGTCGTTGCTGTTGTAGACGCGCGGCTCCTTGTCCGGCTTGATGACGTTGACGATCAAGTCATAGCTCGTCGTGCCCGCCTGGGCCCCGAACTGGTAGCCCTTGAGATCGGCGATCGTCTTGGCCGAGGCGATGGGCGAGCCTCCGATCGCCACGAGCGACTGGTTGAGCCAGTAGTAGCCGTCGGACAGGTCGGCCGCCTGCGCCCGCTCCGGCTTGAAGGACACCTGGGCGAGGTAGAAGTCGAAGGTCTTCGGGCCCGGCGCATACGAGTTGTCGAACTGGACCGCGACCCAGGCGACCTTGTCCTTCGCGAAGCCGAGCTGGTCGGCGACGGCGTAGGCCACGGCGCTCTCGAAGCCCGCCCCGGACGTGGGGTCGCCGGAGAACTCCGTGTCCCACGGCGGCGTGTTCCCGCCCTCCTTCGGGAGCCAGTACGGCGAGTAGGCCGGGTTGTCCGTGCCGATCGTGAGCATGCCGGCCGTGAGGGTCTTGAGATTCTCCGGCGCGCAGGCGTTCGGCGTGGCCGTCGGGGCCGCCGTCGGCGCTTCGGTGGGTGCCGTCGTGGGGGCGGCCGTCGGGGCCGCGGTAGGGGCGGGCGTGGGCGTCGCGCCGCCCGAGCAGGCCGCCAGGACCGCGCCGGTCAGGGCGAGGGCGGCCGCGAAGCGGAAGGGGGTTCGCATGGGGTGCACTCTCCTCGTATCGGGGAACCGGCGAGAGTGTACCGCGCGGACTCCACGTGCAGGCCCGCCGGGCGACGCCGGTCAGCCCGTCTAGACTGGGTGCCGTGCGCGTTCGCCTGCTCGAGCTCCGCCTCCTCGCCGTCGGCCTCGCCGCCCTGTGGGCGACCGTCGCCGGCCTGCTCCTCGCAGGGTACCGGCCGGGCGGGCCGGCGGACCTCCTGGTGGGCCTGGCCGCGCTGGCACCGCTCGCGGTCGCCGGGGCCGCCGTCGCCTGGCCCCCTGCCGCGCGCGGCGGCATGACCTTCCGCACGATCGCGGCGCTCGGCGTTGCCACGGCGATCATCCTCGTGCCCACGCTGGCAGGTCTGGTCCGCCAGCTCGTGGAGCGCGGCCTCCAAACGCTCCTGCCGTCGCCCGAGGCGGCCTATCCGTGGGCCCTCGCCATCCTGGGAACCTCGCTCTTCGCCGGCCTCGGCATCGCTCGCCGCCTCCTCGGCGCCGGGAGCGGACGCCCCGGTCGGCTGAGTGCGGGAGTCGCCCTCGGGATCGGGCTTGCCGTGGCCTCGGGGTCCGTCATGGCCGGCGCGACGATCGCGAACGAGCTCGCGCTCCGGGACCGACCCGCGGCCGCCTCCCGCTACGGGCCGACGGACCCGACGCTGATCCCACCGCCCTGCGACGGGCCGCTCGCCGCCGGCGCCACCGCGGACCTGACCCTCGACCTCGCCGGGACCGTCGACGGCCGCTCGCTGGGGATCGCCCGGGTCCGAGGCGAGCGCTCGGGGCAGGACTTCCGCTGGCTGGCCGAGGTGACCACCACCCGCGACGTCGGCCTCCACGGCGCGGCGGTCGTCGGGAGTCGCGGCTGGATCCGCCAGACCGGCACCCGCTGGGTCCTGGTCGCCAACGCGAGGGCAGAAGGTGGTGAATCGCTCGACCTCGCGGTCCTCGGGGCCGCCCTCGACCCGCCCCAGCGCACCGCGGCGGAGGAGCTCGGCCTGGTCTACGTCGAGGGCGCCCGGGCCCGCCGCTGCCGCGTCGCCGTGGACGGGGCCGTCTTCCGCGCCGCGTTCCCCCAGGTCCGATGGCTGGTGGGCGCCACCGACCTCGCGGGCTGGCGGGGTGAGATCGACGTCTGGGTCTTCGGTGACGGGCAACTCGGTCGCGCCGAAGGGCGCCTGGGCGGACCGGGGTTCTCGATCGCGCTGGGCGCCATCCGGGGCGAGCTCACGGCGGCCCTGACGGCCACGCACCGGGGCGAACCGGTGACCGTGACCCCACCCACGAACTGAGCCACGGAGGGAGCATGGATCGCTGGGACCTGCCCGGGGGCGACACGCTCGCGGGCCGCAAACGCGACCGGGTGGCCCGGTTCTACCGGGTCGCGACCTACCTCTCGGCGCACCCGGACGGCGTCTCCCCCGACGAGCTGGCCCGGTTCCTGGGCATGTCGCGCCGGAATGCCTACCGCGACCTGAAGGCGCTCGACGAGGAGCTCGGGATCCCGGTCTGGGCCGAGGGCGGCCGGTGGGGGCTGGCCCAGGCCGCGCTCCTCCCGGCCTTCCGCCTGACCCAGGGCGAGGCGATGTCGGTCTTCCTCGCCGCGCGCCTGATGGCCAAGTACGCCGACGCCTACGATCCCGAGCTCGCTTCGGCCTTCCAGAAGCTCGGCGAGGCGCTGCCGGAGGTGCTGGGCCGCCACGTCCACCGGACCCTCGACGTCATGGCCCATCGCCTCCCCGACCCGGAGGGCACGCGGCGCCTCCATGCGCTCACCCAGGCCTGGGCGGAGCGGCGCGTCGTGGAGATCACCTACGACACGAGCACCTACGACCCGACCCGCGCCGCGCGCAGCGCCCGGGTCCGCCCGTACCTGATCGAGCCGTCCACGGAGACCCACGCGCTCTACCTGATCGGGTGGGACGAGACCCGCGGGGCCGTCCGGACCTTCAAGCTCGAGCGGATCCGCCGGCTGACGCTCACCACCGACATCTTCGACGCCCCGCCCGACGGCGTGATCGAGGAGGCGCTGGAGCGGGCGTGGGGGATCATCTCCGATCAGGAGCCCGTGGAGGTGCGGCTCCGCTTCTCCCCGGCGGTCGCCTCCCGCGTCGCCGA
>Ga0315284_10003440_pt1 | contig 22499 bp, 17 predicted proteins | sample YL17G09_16_MG_FD_203696 | JGI IMG/M metagenome (GOLD analysis project Ga0315284, IMG submission 203696) | Sediment microbial communities from Yellowstone Lake, YNP, Wyoming, USA - YL17G09_16 | ecosystem: Environmental > Aquatic > Freshwater > Lake > Sediment | place: USA: Wyoming | collected... | reverse complement strand
TTTTCTTATGTTTGGCAGGTGTAGTCCTTATCTCAATAACATATACTATTGTTCAAAACGCTTATAAAGGCACAACCGAAAAGCTGGGACATTCATATACAGATCCTAAAATAGTAAAAGATATTGATGGGAATGAATATAATGTAATAAAAATTGGTAATCAAATTTGGATGGCAGAAAACCTGCGAACCACGAAATATAGAGATGGCAAAGCTATTCTATTAGTAACAGATGGTACAGCATGGAATTATCTAAATACTTCAGGTTATTGTTTGTATAATAATTTTGTTGCCTATAGAAACAGCTATGGGGCGTTATACAACTGGTACGCAGTAAACACACGTATATTATGTCCAACTGGTTGGCATGTGCCAAGTGATGCAGAGTGGACTACTTTGACAACTTTTTTGGGGGGTGATAGTGTTGCTGGGGGTAAACTAAAAGAAACCAGTACGGTACACTGGAGTAGGCCAAATACTGGGGCTACCAACGAAAGCGGTTTTAAAGCCCTTCCGGGTGGCACTCGTTACAATCGTGGTTCATTTTACCACACTGGCTATTATGGTTGCTGGTGGTCTGCTACTGAATACTACAATGAATCGAATGCATGGTACAGAGGCATGAGCTATGAAACTTGCTACGTACGCCGGCATTACGACAGTAAGTCTGTAGGCTTTTCTGTTCGATGTTTGAAGGATAATTAACCTTTGATATTAACTTTTCATCAGCCCTCGGAAATCAGCTCCGGGGGCTTCTCATTCTAATAATCTGCCCATCACTTGACTTTAGTATCAGGATAGTGTAATTTTACTTCTCCAATTACTTTGAAAATTTGGTGGCAATGAAACCAAAAAACTTTGATAGATTCTGGAAAGAACTGAAACGTAGAAAGGTTGTTCATGTAATCACAATCTACGCTGCAACTGCATTTGTCATTCTCGAACTTGTAGATATGGTCGCCCGACCCTTGAAGTTACCTGACTGGACTGAAGCACTTGTAATCGTCCTCTTATGCATTGGATTTGTCATTGCCGTTTTACTTTCGTGGGTCTATGACATTACCCCTTCAGGTGTCAGAAAGACAAAACCTGCGGGTGAGATTAAGCATGGAAAAGAGACAACTCCTACTGTTTCAAGCGGGTGGAAAATTGCAACATATGTCAGCGCTGTCATAATTATTGTTTTGGTAGTATTTAACTTTATTAGCAGAGAAAACCTTGATGCTGACATATCCAAACTTGAGAAATCCATTGCTGTCTTGCCTTTTAAGTTACTTAGCGGTGAATCTGATAAGCAATATCTGGCTGATGGAATGATGGATGCGATCACACTTCACCTTTCAAAAATCAAAGATTTACGTGTATTGTCAAGGACTTCCACAGAACAATACAGGGAGTCTGGAAAAACAATAACTGAAATTGGCAAGGAACTTGGAGTAGCGTACCTGTTGGAGGGCAGTTTTCAGAAATACGGAAATGATGTAAGGTTAATTGTCCAGTTAATTCATGTCGGGAAGGAAGGTCACGTCTGGGCAAATAAGTATGACCGTAAATGGAATGATGTTTTGTCAGTTCAGAGTGAAGTTGCACAGGGTATTGCTGGTGAATTAGATGCCGTAATTACTCCAAAAGAAAAGCAACTGATTGAAAAAACTCCCACATATAACTTATCAGCATATGATGCGTATTTACAGGGTGAATTTTATTTTAAAAAGTTCACTCAAGATGATCTAATGACTGCAATGAAATATTTTGAACTTGCAAAAGAAAGGGATTCTTTATATGCACTTGCCTATGCAGGTATATTTAAAGTATGGGGTGGACTACAGCAAATGGGATATGTGTCACCAGCAGAAGCAGGCCCGAAAGCAATTAAAGCAGCATTGAAATCTCTTTTATTAGATAGTACTCTTGCTGAAGTACATTACACACTAGGGGTTATGGAAACATATGTAGAGTGGAACTGGAAGGCTGCCGAAGCATCATTTAAAAAGGGCATTGAACTGAATCCAAATTATGCGGAAGCCCGAGCCTATTATTCCCATCTATTAAATATTTTGGGACGATCAGAAGAAGCCATGAAGCAGATTGAAATAGCTTTAAGTCTTGATCCACTAAATCCATTTATAAAAGTATTTTATGGAGTCGATCTTATTTTCGATCATAAATCTGAAGAGGCTACTACTGCATTTCAAAATGCATTAAAAATCCAACCGAATTATCTTCTAGCTATTCAAAATCTGGCAATAGCACTTCATTTGGCTGGCAAATACAAGGAATCTTTTGAACAATTTAAATTATCCTATAATAGTTATCCAGATGTAGTAAATGCACTTGATCAAGGTAATACGCAGGGTGGTTATCAACAAGGATTTATTTCAGCAAATAGAGTACTGGAAGAACGATTTAAAAGTGGATACTGGAATCCAACTGATATTGCAGGCAACTATGCCTTGGCTGGGGATAACGATAAAGCAATAGAGTGGTTAGAAAAAGCATATACGCTTCATGATCCTAATTTGATTTATCTTCTGATGCCACATTATGACAATTTAAGAAATTATCCTCGCTTTCAGGCTTTGTGTCAGAAGATGAACTTACCCATAAAATAATTAGTTTCTACTCAATAATAGAGTTAAGAATTAAGAATGAATATTGCATTTTATAATAACGTAATATCTCTCCACCTCGAGGCATCAAAAAAGGCTGTTGCCGGGCAGAAGAATAATTAAACTGTAATCAGATACCTATAACATCAAGAGATTAACGCGCCCTCAGAAATCAGCTTTGGGGGCTTTTTATTAAATAAAATTGACTTTGGTTTTTTGATGGTGTAACTTTGTTTAATAAGAGGGTTAACAAACTTTAATGTGAATTGATATTTTAGAAATTTACACATATAACATTAAATTCTTTCCAAAATATTATTTACTTTTTATTAATTTACTAAAATCTTAAATCTATGAAAAAGGCAATCTTATTATCATTGGCTCTCTTATTCCTATTAGCAGGTTGTTCTACAAAAAAGTCAAAAGTCGTAACAATTTTGTGTTGGGGGACTCAATACTCTGACTATCCTGAAGTCCTTAACGGAAGTGTAAAAGAGATTAAAACAAACAGCTACTGGGCTGTTGAGAATAACGGGCAAATAGAAAAAGGAGCAATGCTCACCCTGAAGGAGCATAACAATAATGGCTTGATGCAGGATTTTCATGCATTTTATGATGTTTCCGGTGTGCTGCTTAAACATGATTTCCTTGGTGATAATTCACAGGTTCAGTGGAGCCATGTAAATGAAATAAAAAATGGCAGAGTGACAAAGGAAAATTGGGTTAGAAATGATTCTATTATTGGTTATGCCCTGTTCAATTATAATGGTAATGGTTTTATTACTGACATCCCAATGCGTTCGTCCCTGCCAGATTCAAGTAATGGCAAGCTTGTATTAACCTGCGATGAAAAAGGGAATATGACACAGATGAAAGTATTCAATTCAAGAGACATTTTTACGAGCAGAACTGAATATAAATGGAATGAGGCAGGTAAGATGACGCAAGAGGAAACCTTCATGGCAAATGATTCCTTACAATCAAAAATTGAAATCACATATAATGATCATGGCTTCTTTGATAAAGTGAAAGTATACAACAAAGGCGAAATAGTTTTTGATGGTTCAAGCTCTTATACGTATGATCAAAAAGGTAACTGGATCAAAGCTGTATGGAACAAGACCGCGAAACCATGGATTATTGATGAAAGAACTTATGTATATTACTAATAAATTAAACAATCCTCAGGATACAAGGATGAATTGTAAACATTCATGCAAATATCAGCCATAACGATTGATAGAATATTCTGTTATTAGAAATCTCTTTGGCGATCACAGTAGAACTACATTGATTATAGCCCTACGGAAATCAGTTCCGGGGCTTCTTTATATATGCAAATAAATATGTTTCTGGGGCGGCGCCTCCATTTTGATGTTATCCAATTATGTACTTAGGATCGTAAAAATATAAGTTCCATAACCGACCAATAAAATGATGTCGTTGTGAGGGTGCTTTTGTTTTTCGCTCGAAGCAATCTTCGTATGATTACGGGAAATTAATAATTAGCAGATCCTTACTTTTCTTTACTGCGTATCTTTTTGCCAGATAGCGGACCACCCAGTGCAGCACTTATGTAGCAAATGTCAAACGCTCCGGCGCTCAATGGAAGAACACCCCATACCATAGATATCACTCCGAGCGCATGGTCCCGATACATATAACCGACCACTAGGAATCCTATGCCGGCGACCAGACGTAAGATTCTGCCCGCCAGACTATTGAGGAATTTCGAGAAACCTGATTGATTGAAAGATTCGTACTTAGTCATAATAAAACTTTTTTGGTGATTAGTTTATATCTTGGTGGCACGTCCTAATTACCACATTTGAAAAACAAAGTTATGGTGAAAAGGTTCATTAAGGTGAAATTAGTAACTTTGACTTAAATAGGTTAACTATTCAATATGAAAACGATTGAAGAAAGGGAATCAATACTTGATAAAGAGATTTTCAAACTTGTGAATCATGGATGGAAACTTGCACACAGATCTGATACAAAATGTCTATTAACAAAACCTAAAAAAGCAAAAGATTATATTTTTATAATTCTTCTCTTACTTTTTGTTGTACCTGGAATAATTTATTTATTAATGCCTAAAGGTGAAAGCACCATTAAGATTGAAATAACTGAAGAGGGTGATATTAAATGCTTTACAACTGGATTATCATTATTTGATACCAATGAAATGGAATCTTATTTATAATAGGATTTATTTAAGTCTATATGAAGAAGCCAGCCCTCGGAAATCAACTCCGGGGGCTTTATTATAAAATAATTTTGACTTTGGCTTTTAGCTGGTGTAACTTTGATCTCAGAGCAATAATACCAAAACAAAATGGGAAAGCTGGAAATTTCAAGAAGAAAATTCATTGGCAAAGCTTCCACAGTAGCAGCAGGTTCCGTAGCATTTGGATTAAACCATGTATATGATGAAAGTCTTTATGGAAAATTGAAGAAAAATACTGTAAGTATTGTTCGGATAAAAGACGGGAATATTGCCAAAGCTGTAGAAGAAGCGATTGATCTTTTAGGTGGGATAAAGGCAGTTACTAAAGGGGTGAAAAGTATAATGCTTAAGCCGAACCTTACAGGTGATAGTCCTTCATTTACAACAAAACCTGTTGTGGTAAAAACCCTTGCTCAACTTTTGCAAAAAGCTGGAAAAGAAGTAATGATAGGAGAAGGTTCTGCTGCCGCCCTTTCCTTTAATGTCATTAATAATGAAATCTTCAGGACAAAGAAAAGAGAAATACTTGATAAAATGCAGGAGCATGTTTTTAATACTCTGGGATACACTGAAATGGCTAAATCCTTAAACATTCCTTTAATTAACCTTCATTCCGGAGAAATAGTTGAAGTACCTCTGAAAAACGGATTTGCAGCAAAATCAGTGAAAATCCATAAATCTCTCACAGAAGTCGATTTATTGTGTTCAGTTCCAATGATGAAAACACATACTCTGGCAACAGTCACACTTGCAATGAAGAATTTAATAGGTCTTTACCCTGGTACAGAATATTATGCGGTTCGTTCATGGCTCCATGACAGAGCAGCGGAAGCAGGCTCTCAAGGGGTAGCTTATGAAGTTATCGACATGAATAATGCTGTCAAAACAGGGCTTTCAGTTATTGATGCATCTACTGCAATGGAAGGAAATGGTCCAAGCGATGGTACTCTGGTTGATATGGGATTAATTATTGCTGGTACATGCCCACTTGCGACTGACATGGTTGGATCATTATTAATGGGTTTTGAATTAAATGAAATACCAGTTATTGTCCTGGCGCATAAATCTGGTATGGTTCCTGCTGCTTTAGATGATATTGAAATACGTGGATTAAATATAGATCAATGTAAACGCCAGTTTTTGAAACCAAGTATTTACAAATGGTTAAATATTAATAAGCTCTGGGGTGTAAAAGAATTATGAAAGATTAAATGTTTTATACACATTTTCCAACCTAAGCACCTGATCTGCGATCTATTCCTATTAACTTTCTACTCATTTTTGAACTATTATTCCAATCCTGATCCTGGAGCATTCCTTTCAAATGTCTTTGATTATTGCTTTAAAATACAAATTAACAATCCTTATTTAATTGATAATAATTTCCAAATGCTGATACAGACGACATATCCTATTCATCGAACTTTACTTTTAACTAAGCAGGGTTAAATGCAGCGAGACATTTATTCCGTAAATAAATCAGGTGATGTCGCTTTTTGTTTTATACAATAATAACTTTTTATAACTCTCAGCTTTTGGGGCTTTCTTATAAAATAAAATTGACTTTGGCTTTTTACTGGTGTAACTTTGATACGAATCGACTAAGGAGTGCAACCTAAATTAGTTATATTCAACTCTTAAATTCTATCGAAATGATAAACATTGCTTCGATCTGTTTTACCCTCATTCTTATTTTTACGGGATCAACCTGTGAAAAAAATAATCGGTCCCGTAAAAACAGGCAACCTGAAGTAAAAACCTACATGAACCCGGTATATAATTACAGTCTGCCAGATCCCACTGTCATCAAAGCTGCCGACGGTTATTTTTATTTGTACGCGACAGAAGACATACATAATACTCCTATCCTCCAGTCGTCTGATTTAACGACATGGAAGTTACTTGGCACAGCCTTCACCGATCAGACCCGACCTGATTTTGAACCTAACGGAGGATTATGGGCGCCAGATATTAATTTTATAAACGGACAATACGTTCTCTACTATTCAATGTCAAAGTGGGGAGGCGAATACACCTGTGGAATCGGATTAGCGACAAGTATGAAACCGGAAGGACCCTTTACCGACAGGGGAAAGCTATTCAGGAGTAATGAAATCAACGTTCAAAATTCAATCGATCAGTTTTTTATCGAAGATGAAGGGAAAAAGTTCCTTTTTTGGGGAAGTTTCCATGGAATTTATGCAATTGAGTTATCAGATGATGGACTTTCCATCAAGCAGGGTGCAGAGAAACAGCAGGTGGCCGGAACAGCTTATGAAGGCACCTGCATCTACAAAAGAGGCGGATATTATTATCTTTTTGCTTCCATAGGTACCTGTTGTGAAGGAATTAACAGTACATATACCACAGTGGTCGGTCGCTCTCAAAACCTTTTTGGTCCTTATTTAAACAAATCAGGACAAAGTATGAGCAACAACGGGCATGAAATTCTGATCAGCGGTAACTCACGCTTTGCAGGAACAGGTCATAACTCAGAAATCGTTACCGATAAACAGAACAAAACCTGGATATTATATCATGCTGTAGATAAAACTAATCCCAGGGGCAGATTACTGATGCTTGACGAAGTTCAATGGAAAAACGGATGGCCCTTCGTTGAAGGCAATGCACCGGGTTTAAGCTGGGCCAGGCCATCCTTTTAAAATTTAAGTGTCTACATAAAGTATTCCAAAGACTCTGCAAAAATGGTAAAATCTGATGAGTTTTAAAACTCCGAAGACTGGTTCATCATTGCATTCCGGTATTTATCCATCAATTCCCTGTTCAGATCAAGTGGAGGTTTTGCTCCTTCCGGCAGAAAAGTCTTATAGGGGTGATTTTTAGAGTATCCGGTAAACTCGGTCTTTATCTCTTCAAGCAATTTTGGTTTTGTTATCAGATCGATCGCTGTTGCTGCGATTACTTTTGCTCCAGTATTAAGCCCTTTCCATGCAGTCTTACCGTACACCGAAGTTACCGTTGACCAGTGATGTCCTATAATTCCCGGAACTGCCCCAGGAAAATTAAGAGTTGCGGTCGGGGCTATTAACGAAACCTCTCCTACATCGGTAGAAGCACCTCCAATCTCTACTCCTGACGGCTGACGTAAAGGACTGATCTTCGCCATATAACCTGCCTCTTCAGCCCCCAGCTCCTTCTGAAGCGATTTTGCAAAGGCATTTTCATCTTCCGTCCATTCAGGCAAGCCGATAAGTTCAATATTTCTTTGTATAGTTTCAGCCAATCCTTTATTTGAGTGTTTCTGATGAATGGCTGATAAGACAATTACAGTATCAAGGACTGTACCGGATGCCAAGGCAGCCCCCCTGGCACAATCGACTACTCGTTTGTACGTCTCTTCAAGTCTGTCGTCAGTATTCCTAACGTAATACCATACAGAGGCTTTATCGGGAACGATATTTGGGGCTTTTCCGCCTTCGGTAATAACATAATGTAACCTGTGTGTATAGTAAAGATGCTCCCTGAGATAATTAGTTGCAACATTCATCAGCTCGACACCATCAAGTGCACTTCTTCCGCTCCATGGCTCTGATGCAGCATGCGCTGTTCTGCCTTTAAATGAAAAGAGTACTGACATGACCGCATTTCCGCTCACGCCGTATCCAGTTGCCAAATTTGAAGAAGCGTGATTATCAATTACAGCATCAACATCTTTGAATAATCCATCCCTTACCATATAAGGCCGGCTTATCAAAGTCTCTTCGGCAGGAGATCCGAAGAACTTAATTGTGCCTCCGATATTATTCAGCTCCATACTCCTCTTAACAGCAATAGCTGCTGCAACTCCGGCTGTACCCATCAAGTTATGCCCGCATCCGTGACCAGGAGCACCTGGAACTATGGGATCCTGGACAGCAACAAGAGCTTTTTGAGAAAGCATAGGAAGTGCATCATATTCACCAAGAATCCCAATTGCTGGTTTTCCATTACCCCATGATGCGACAAAACAGGTAGGCATTCCTGCTACACCTTTTTCAATATTAAAGCCTTCTGCTTCCAGCGTCCTGATAAGAATTGCTGACGATTTAAATTCCTGCATACCAAGCTCCGCAAAGTTCCAGATTGAATCTGATATGATACCGAACTTTTTCGCTATCATGCTATCTCCAAGAAATTCCAGAACATTTTTCTTAGCTTTATAAAGATCAGCTTTACCCTGATAGTCATTTTCACCTTTTTTCTGACTGAAAATCATAGTCAATGGCAGACAGAAAAATATACCTGCCATAAGTAGGTTCTTAAACCGGATCAATCTTTTCATCAGGATACAGATTAATGATTCATGAAAAAGGAACTATTCACAAATTTAATATTTAAATTTTATGTTAAATTTTTCAACTGCTAAAGTCGTAAATGGTTAAAGCCAATGACGTTCCCAACTGATTATTAATAGTTAATAAATAACTGATCAGCTAAATTTATATTTATCGGGAACTCGGGCAAAAGCGACCAAGCAGTAACCCCAGTCCTCAGATCAGCTCCGGGGATAATAATTTGAGCAAGAAAAATCCGGCACTTGACCGGGTCACTCCTCATTCCAGTTATTTAATAGTAAAGAATTTCTTAGGGTTGTAATAAGGTGAGAGTTTCTGATTCTCATAAAATCTCTTCCTTACCTGGTCATCAGGCACGTTGATCTGAGTCCCTATCCAGGTGTAAGCATTCACCCGGACATATTTGATTGGTTTCTCCATTATTTACGTATTCTTTATAGTAAGCAAAGGTAATAAAATAGATTGTAGGAGTCAGGACAACAACCACAGCTCCGGGGGCTTTTTTTGATAATCCTATTCTTGGGGAATTAGTAACTTTGAATACAAGAGATGAAAAGTCAAAAGGTATTTTTATCCGCCATTTTGGTATATATATGATTACTTTTATTACACAAATAAATTAGCATCCATTTGCAACTACTTACGAGACAACTTTAAGTCCACCTTTGAATATCTCAAATTATGAGAGACTTATGTTCTACTAAGACAAATTAACCATAATCAACCGACCGCTAACTAATAAGCAATAGCAATTCGATTCAAAAACCTAAAATAGATAATCATGAATCAGAGTGACCTTTTTGACTTGATAAAATTATTAATTACTGTTGTTTCAATAGTATTTGCCGTATGGCAGTATTTGAAAAACAGAAGAATTAAAAACTTAATTGCATTGGAAGCAGTTGAATTACATCAAAATGTAGGAATGGCACTCGGGGCAATTCAAGCTGCTAAAGCCGCTCTTACAAACGCTCTTTCCCCCAGTATTGAAATTGGACGAACTGAAGGATTGTGTCAAACTATTCTTTTTGAAAGTGCCAAACTTTACTGCAACTTGAAAAATACAAAAATTGATGATATAGATGATTTGATAAGTAATGGACAGTTAAAAGACAATTACAAAAATATATATTATTCATTTTCTAATAGACGTAGAGGATGGTTCAGGAGCAAACTTAAAATTATATCTAAATTCTTCTAAGATAATTTTATAAATGCCACTGGTATCATCGCCTTCTTTCTTATTAGATTAGTTGAGCAGGTTGGCAAATTGAAAGACGTCATACACTATAACTTTAAAAATCCAAACGAAACGCTAACACGAACAATTATGTAAATAAGTTTGTCCCGGTTTTTGTTTTGAGACATACTATATTAGGGGGAGTTATCCGGGAGGGTCGCTCCCTTTTTCATTCTAAAATCTTTCAAATTCGCCCTATTATAGACTCTATCTCTATAAATAATCAAATTCGGCAATGGACAAAGACAGTGAAAAGGGAATCAATTAAAGAAGAGCCAAAAATATCTGAGAAACGAGATAAGAAGTAATATTCTATTTTAAAATTGAATGGGACATTAGAACATAGCTTATTACTTCATATAACTGCTCTTGAATAGCATAAATCTCACCCTATCAAGTCCAGACATTACATAGCGCTGACAAGCAATAATACCATTTAGAAGCGATTAGAGCCTATCTTTAGGAAGAAGAGTACTAATTCCAGAAAAGGTTCGCTAAAGCCATCTATGTGCTTCAGGATAGGGAAAAAATAACACATAAGCGTATCGCTTCATTTATGGAATGACTACCAGAAATCTTAGAAGGTATAATACTGAGATGTATACTGAACTGATAGGAAAATATAACAATGCCATTAAATTACAGAAGCAAAAAAGGTGAAATGCATCCGTTCTTCAGTATGTCCATTCCTCATGCTTTAAGATTAACTGGTTCAGTTCTTCCTTATAATTACGCCATAAAGGCATAAAAGAGTCCATATAAGCCACGAATCGTTCTGTATGGTTGCGTTCCAAGAAATGAACCATTTCATGAACAATGATGTACTCTAAGCAGTGTTCAGGCTTTTTCGAAAGTTCGAGATTTAGCCAGATACGTCTGGCTTCCCTGTTGCATGTCCCCCATCGGGTTTTCATTCTCTTTATTTCCCAATCAGCAACTTCAACACCAACAACCTTTTGCCATTTTTCAATCAAAGCAGGTATTTGTTCTTTTAAATTCTTCCTGTACCAGTTGGTCATCAGGTTTTCACATTGTTCGGTTGTATAATCTTCTTTGATATACAAATCGATGTATTTCTTGTTCCTGATAATGATTTTCGGATAACCTGAATGGTGAATTACATTAAGCAGGTAACGTTGCCCTCTAAAGTAATGACTTTCACCGGATATATATTTCCTTTCAGACTGACGTTCCTGATTTACATATTTTGCCTGATTCTTTTTTATCCATGATAGTTTTGATATTGCGAATAGACGAACAGCTTCATCATCAACTTTTGTTGGAGTGGCAATCCTGACCCTGCCCGATGGTGGATAAACAGCAAGATGAAGGTTCTTAATATTCTTCCTTACAACATCAATCACTATATCATTGACAACAATCTGGTGCATACTAATATTCCGGTTGGTTTTTTGCCAGTTCAAAAATTTTCTTCAATTTTTCTTCGTCTTTAATGTGCTTCTTAATGACATATAGTACTTCCTTCTCTTTTATCTTATTTCCACGCCAGTCATCTTTTTTTGTGTAAATGATTTCATAATCCAAAACCATAGCCAATTCCTCATTCTGGTCAAGATTGTCGTATAATGCTCTTTTTGCTCTGGTGTCAAGAGTTTTTGGATATCTGGTTTCATTAGGACGTGTTATTTGTCTGGTCAACTCTACAATTTTTGCCAGATACTTTTCATATTCTATGGCGTCTTGTCTTCTTTGTAATATCAATTCGTCAAGAAGTTCGGACATATTTTCGTAATATTTTGGATTTATTGGTCTTTCATCATGAATAACCTTCCGTAAGTTGTTTTCGATGGTCTCGGCAACTGCTTGTCTATTTCTACGAATATTAGTAGGTAGTGCTTTTAATGCTTCCTCTCCACGTTCAACAATCAACTCTACAAGAGACATATCATCAAATGCAGAAATGACTTTGCTTTCTTCAGCATTAATGTAAGTATCAATCAAATGTCGCATGGCTGGTTCATATGCTTTTAAATCGATATAGTCTGCGCTTGCAAGTTTTACTTCTGCTCTTGCACTTTCATAATGCGTAATTTCCTGTAAAATCTTATCAGCATCGATTTCAGAATAGCCAGCCTCTTCCATTTCATTGGCAATACCAGCATATGCACGAACCAAATGTGAAACTTGTTTATAGAATGCTAACCGTTTGGGTTCGTTCTTTTTAATTTCATCATTATCATCTTTATTTTCACCACAGAAATACCTGATATATGCCAAAGTGTCTTTTGGTTCTTTAACAGGTTCACATAGAGTTCTTATGCTTTCCAACGCATCATCAAGTACTTCCTTTGCCGCCTTTAAACGGTTGGTTAATAAACCTGCAACATCAGCTTCATCATAACCCTGTAATGCTCCAGACGTATAATCTGTCACGGATGCTTCCAAACTCTTGAAAAGGTCTTTATAGTCGATTATATAGCCATAATCTTTATCATCACCATCCAGTCTGTTTACCCTGCAAATTGCCTGAAACAATCCATGGTCTTGCATACTTTTATCTATGTACAGGTATGTTGCAGGCGGAGCATCAAAACCTGTTAAAAGTTTATCGACAACAATCAGAAGTTTCATTTGTGATGGTTCATCGACAAACATCTTCTTTACTTCATCTTCAAATATTTCTGAATTCTTGCCATTTAGCATTTTCTGATAAACTTCATATTTTTTCAGTTTATCTGTTATACTATCTTCATCTATGCTTTCTCCTTTTATATCTGTTGTTGTTGGTATATATGAAGTAACAATGGCACATTTTTTTAACCCAGAGTTTTGAAATAATTCATAGTATTTGCAGGCTTCGTAAATGCTGCCAGATATAAGCATGGCATTACCATAACCACTTTGTAGACGGTCTTTAGTTTCCATATCGAACATGATATCAGCGACTATTTTATCAAGCCGTGATTGTGAACTTAAAATAGATTGCATAGTCCCCCATTTCTGTTTTAACTGCATTTTAGCATATTCCGTCAGTCCCTTGGTATTTGCTTCAAACCATTTGTCAATTTTGTTTTGTGAAGTAATGCTCTGGTCAATATCCCGTGCTTCGTATCGCAAATCCAGCACTACTTTATCTCTTACAGCTTCATCAAATTTGTAAGTATGGATATATCTCCCGAAAATTTCAATACTTCTTTGTTTATCGACTTTCAAAAGTGGTGTGCCTGTAAAACCAATGAACGTAGCATTAGGCAATATTTTCTTCATTGCTTTATGAAGTTCCCCAGACTGGGTTCGATGACATTCATCAACATAAACATAAATATCACCCTTGGCACAGAAATCTTTGGGCAGGTACTTTGAAATATCTTCAATATATCCCTCATAATCTGCTTCTTCTTTATTGCCGAACTTGTGTATTAGCGAACACATAAGCCATGGCAGGGATAAATTGAGTTTCTCCACCAAATCTTTACCACTGGTTGTACGGTGGATTTGTTCATCAACACCTTTGAATACCGTTTCTATTTGCTTGTCCAACTCATCACGGTCGGTAATTATTAGCACACGGGCATTATTTATATGCTCTCTAATCCATTTGGTAAGCCATACCATTATCATGCTCTTGCCACTTCCCTGTGCATGCCAAATGATGCCACCTTCACGTTCTCTAACCCGTTTTTGCGCTGCTTTTACACCAAAATATTGGTTGTGACGACAGATTTTCTTTATACCAGCATCAAATACAATAAAATCATGAATGAGTTCAAGAAACCGTTCCTTCTGGCATACTTGTAGAATTTGTCTGTCCAATAAGTTCTCAACATCGCTTTCTTCTTTCCACTTCAGGTAATACTTCTCTGGGGTTTGAATAACAGCATACCTAAGACCTTCGGTATCATTTCCCGCCATCACCAATTGAACAGTTGAAAAGAATGGCATGATAAACATGCTTTTCTGGTTGTCTAAGTTTTGCCGTATCCCTTCTGATACTGAGACTATGCTACGTTTTAATTCCAATGTACCAAGAGCAATGCCATTTACATAGATTACTATATCAGGTCTTTTTTTGTTTTCACCCTTAATGGATACTTCTTCTGCGATAGCAAAGTGGTTACTATTTGGATTCTCCCAGTCAATTAGCCATACTGTCTGGGTGTTTTCTCCAGCACCTTCCCTGACCTTTGCACCATAGCGTAGGATTGTATAAACATCTTTATTAATGTTATAAAGACTTTTATTCTGAACTCCGGCAACCTTCTTTAGTTCATATATGGCTTTACCAGCTAAACTATTAGTATAACCATTTTCATACAGATAGTTAAGAAGTAGGTCTTCTTCAATATTACTATTGTTTAAACGGTCATGCCAATCCCCCAGATATTCGTAATCGAGTTTGCTCTTATCAGCAAATAATGATACGATTCTATCTTGTGTTATGCGTTCAACTTGACCTACGGGACTCATTTTAATCTGATTTTACCTGTTAGTAATACTTGCATCATGCCCTGCTTTATCATCTTATATTTGAAGAGTTTTTCTTCTAATGCTTCAATCTCATCATCCATGTCAGTAAGGATTTGTGCAATATGTAATTGTGTTTCGTAACTTGGGATTACCATTTCAATATTTTCAATGGTTTTAGCATTTAAACTTGGAACACCTGAAGCCTCATTATAGGAATACCAATCAATTAATAAAAACTTATAATAAATAAATTTTGGTGAATAGCCTTTTTTGATTTCGGTATAAAAAAGTGTATCAACAGTCCAAAATGGACAATCCATGAATTGTGGTTTATCAATAGTTCCCTTTCTACCTATCAGAACTGATTCCGAGTCACATAAATATTCATTAGCGTAACCCATTAATCCGCCTGACCCTAAGATAGGATAAATTCCGCTTTCACTCTGAACATCTTTTTGGCTTCTACCATGTCTTACCTTTAAAATATCTCCTATTTTACTCTTTCCCCATTCATCTTCAAATCCAGCCAATCGTTTTCTACCAGTAAGCAATTCCTGCATCGCCCCCTGTTTGATGTTTCGCTTCTTAACAATGAGTTTTTCAAGATTTTCAATTAGTACCTCGGTATCGAAAAGGATTTCAGCAACACGGTTTTGTTCTGCTATCTTAGGGAATGAAATTTTAAAACTTGAGAGTGCTTCTTTTGTAATTGTTTTTATAGTTCCACCCGGTGCTTTCTGCTTTTCTTGCTCAAACAATGCATAAACTAAAAGCATGAAAAAGTATTTATTAAATGGAACAAAAAAACTCTCAAATAGTAATAATGTTCTGTCAAGATAAGCATCATATTGTGTTATTGCAGTTCTGCCAATTGAACCTTGAATTGTCAGGACTATTGAACCTTTCTCAACAAAAACACTCATCCTTTGTGCTTCTTTGCTGATTCTTCTCTTGGTTGTACTTTTTAGTTTCCAGTTTTCATCAACATCAAAAACCTGAACAAAAGGTAATCCGTTGGTATCATCATACCATTTATCAAGTCCATATGGTTGAGGGAAACTACCTCTTCTATATCTTGCTACCTCATTAAGAGTTTTAACTTCCCAATCCTTTGGGATAAGACCAATTTCTGTATATTGATAACCTTCGGATATTTCAACTTCTTTTACCATACAAATCCCATTTTTTGAAGGTGTGTATTTACTTTGCTTTCCAATTCAGTCACAGTACTGGTCATCTGTGGCATGGGCGTTTCATAACGTTCTGCAAGTTCTTTAATCCGCTGAGTAAGTCGCTGACTTATCCGTTCAACTTCAGTTTTGACATCTTTTTCAATGATTTTCATCCATTTTTCGTCAACCACAAGTTCTTTTATATCGTCAACTGTTAGGGTTTTGTATCTTCCAGTAACCATCTTATCCAAATCCGTATATGCTTCTTTTATCTTTTTCCCGATTTCAGCGTCTTCATCCGATAACTTCAGATATTTTTCCAAAATTTCAATTTCATCAGCATATTCATCATCACCTTTAATCTCCTTCAGGCGTTTCTGAGCAGTGGCTTTAGTCAGTTTGTCCTTTTCGTTTTTTGCATCAGCAAGAAGACCTTCCTCTCCACCATGTTCTTCTTCCAGTTCGGATAATTGTTGCTTAATTACTTCCCTGTCTACTTCAAGTTTTTCAATAGTGTTTTTTTCATTTTGGAAGAATTTATCGATAACAAGATACTTTGGCAGCAAATCGCAATCCCATGTTTTTTTCTTTTCATCCAATGACAATTCTGCTTTCCATCCCTCATCGGCAATCTGATATAAATCATCTTGCATTGTCGACATCCAATAGTTCATCAGGGTTTGGTAGATGTCATAATTATCAATAAGTGGTATATCTGAGAACTTTTGAAGTAAGTATTCTGATAAGAACTTTATTGTTTCTTTTGGCTTGACTCCTACAAGTATGTTTTTAAGATACGGAACATGTTTATTTTGCCATGCCTTCAGTACAACATCTACTTCTTTGGAGTACTTAATGAAATCTGGATTTTCAAAAATAGTTTTTTTAATCTGTGCTTGGTCAATGATTAACTTACTGAATCCTGCTCTTGAACTTGAAGTAAATAGCATTTTTTTCAACGATGGCATTGAATTCCAGTACTTTTTTAAATCATTTACATCTTTATCAGGAATACCACCAAATAGATGCGCTTCAATATCATGTATATCTTCTTCTTCCTGACTGTTTATATATCGGGCAATATTCAGGTTATAATCGTTTTTTGAGTCACTGATTTCACTATGTAAAACCATCCGGCTGTACTTCAGCAATTCCAGTTGGTTATTAAATACATCCACAATTTTATGAATATCCTGCTCACGTAAACGGTTCTTGTTGCCATCTTTAATGAACCCTTTGCTGGCATCAATCATGAAGATTCCGGTACGATTCTGGGAATTTTCTTTATCCAGTACGATAATGCAGGCAGCGATACTTGTACCATAGAAAAGGTTTGTCGGTAAGCCAATAATACCTTTGATATAACCTTTTTGGATGATGTTCTTTCTGATTTCTGCTTCCGCATTACCACGGAATAACACACCATGAGGAAGAATTATCGCACCCTTACCAGTGCTTTTCATAGAACTGATTAAATGCTGCAAAAAAGCATAGTCACCATTCTTCTTAGGTGGTATGCCAAATACAAATCTGTTATATTCATCATTCGCAGGGTCAAAACCATTGCTCCATGCTTTCGTAGAAAACGGTGGATTTGACACGCAAAAATCGAAAGTTTTTAATCTTCCATCAGGGTTCTTAAAATATGGCTTTGAGAGTGTATTATCTTGCCAAATCACTGCGGTAGGATTATTATGAAGAATCATATTCATTTTTGCCAAAGCAGCAGTGGCATTATCCATCTCCTGACCATAAATAGTAACACCATGCTCACTCTCATCGGCAGCCTTTAGGAGTAGTGAACCACTTCCTGACGTTTCATCGTAAATTGTCTGTTCTTGGCTCTTGGCTTTACTTATGCCAATAACCTTTGCCATAATTCGTGATACCTCGGCAGGGGTATAAAATTGACCCTTACTCTTACCAGATTCGGTAGCAAAATTACGCATTAAATATTCATAAGCATCACCAAGCAAATCATCACCTTCTGCTCTGTTTTTGCTGAAATTCAGGCTTGGATGTTCAAAAATGCTGACCAGATTTGAAAGTCTGTCCTGTTTTTCTTTACCCTTGCCAAGTTTATCATCATCATCAAAGTCCGCAACGTTAATAACACCTTTCAGGTAATCATTGGCTTGTGCCAAATTCGAAATAATTGTATTAATTCCTTCACCTATGTCCTTTTGACCCTTCAGAGCAACCATATCAAGAAAACTACCACCTTTGGGTATTTCTATTAATGCATCTTCCTTGCCTTCATACTTATCTGAAACGTACTTCATAAATAATAGTACCAACACATAATCTTTATACTGAGAAGCATCCATTCCGCCCCTTAACTCATCACAACTTTTCCAAAGAGAAGAATACAGTTCACTTTTTTTAATAGCCATAGAATTCTGTTTAAATCAATTAACTAATTTAATTACTCCCGATAAGTTCTCTTCTTTTTAGGCTTTTAACCGAAGAAGCAAGGTAATAATTTTAGTGCACAAAAAGTGATAATGATTATACCTATTCTTAATGAAGCGTTTATAGTGCTATGGGGGATTCAGTTTAGCGACCAATTGCCTCTTATCGATAATATAAATTTCGCTATCATTAGGGATGTTTAGTTCTTATCACAAAACCGCTATCTTTGAATACAAAAGGTAAAACATTAATCAATTATATGATAATCATTCACAAAATCGGAAATTTTCTGGAAGAACTTTTTCCAGAATTAAAAGGTAAAATTGACAATGAAAAACTGATTGTAGATACAATAACTGATTATTATACAATTGAAAATATACGCCCTGATGTCAGAGTAAAAGGTGGTTTTATTGAAATCCGCATTAAGTCAGAGGAAATAATCACTCTGAAGACTGATTTTAATAAAGCAAACATTCTATGTCAGAACAGAAAATTCAGAGAGGCTATACCAATATTAAAGACATTAATTGAAAAGAATCCTTCAAATTCTGAGTACTACAGGACGTTGGGACAGGCATTTTCTATGATTGGTGATGATGAAGAAGGAATAAATTATTTAATAGATGCACTTAAATGGAATCCGAAAAACAATTATGCACTGATTATGATTGGGAATATTTTCGCCAGAAATAAAAATGATATTGAAACAGCACAGAAATATTACCAACAGGTTATTGAAAACGACCCAAATGATGCCATTGCCATAAATAATCTTGGGACAAACTTATTGCAGGTAGGAAAGATTGATGAAGGTATGGAGTACTTGCTAAAAGCAAATGCAATCAATCCAGACTATCCAAACTCACTTTATGGTATTGGATTTGTAAACCAAATCAGAGGTAATAATCAGGAAGCATTTATTTATGCAGTTAAATGTTTAAAGAAATGCGGTAAGCCAGAACAGGAGTTAAGTAAAAGGGCACAACAATTAATGATTGAAACAGCAAAGGCAATCATTAAATCTGATATCGGGGACAAAATATTTGAAGATCACCGCCAGAGTCTACAGGAAAAATCAAAACGTGAAATCAGGGTTGAAATTGATAATACTCTTGAAACCGCAGCATCCTTTGAACTGGCTGAAAATTACAAGAGAAATTATCATTTAATTAAATATAACCAAAAATATCCGGCAGTGTATCATTTGATGATGCATGAATTGGTGCATCTGGAATATATGTTGGATGCCAGAGAAGCCAATTGCAATAAATTATTTGTATCAAATCAGTTAAATAACAAAGGTTTCATTAATGACCTTCGTCAGCACCGTCAGAAATTGCTGAAATTAGGATTACCTGATGAATCGATAACAAACACATATAATTCTTTATTTAAAGGAATTAACAGGCAAATCTATAACACTCCAATTGATTTGTTTATTGAAGACAAGCTGTTTGATGAATTTCAAGACCTAAGACCATATCAGTTCCTATCATTATACGCAATCGTCTCTGAAGGCATTAAAGCGACAACAGATAAAGAGGTATTAAAATACATGCCACCAACAGTATTACAGCAAAGTAAAGTGCTCAATCTTGTTATTGCCATGCAATTCAAAGATTTATTCGGAATGGATTTAATATCTCGTTTTAATCCATCAGGCATTGAAAGCAACATGGCAAAGAAATTCTACGAAGAGTTCTATGAATATCGTGATGACAAAGTAGCAGGAGAAGAATATGAGTTGGTTGAAAACTGGGCAAAAGACTTGAAACTCGATAAATATTTCAGCCTTGTTGATGAAAATGAATACCGGAAAGATAAAACCTTTGATAGTATTATTGAAAAGATAGAAAAAGACCCTTTTGGCTTTGAATCCGATGACCCTGAGAAAGAAAAAGAAATGCTGAAGTTCCAAAAATCACAGGAAGGAATCGGGATTAACATGGCTGTTGTGATGTATATGGTTGATGCATTGCAGTATTTTGATGGACTGCCAAAACAGAAAATAAAAGAAATCGCACACGAAATTGCTTTGCAAGGTACGCAAGGCTACAACCCAAAGAATAATTATAGGCTGAGTTCAATCCCGGAGATGGTATTTTCCGGGTATCAGATTCTGGCGTATTACTACGTCAGTTGGAAGATAGTAGCACCAGAAATGGTATCAGAACTGCAATTGCCGTATGACAAAGAGTATGAAATAGCCTTGCAAATGTTTGAAAAGTAAGAGAACTTAAAATGTATATAACTAATATGCAGCACTTCCTTGACGAAACAGGAAATATTCCAAAACAAATGCCGAAGGAAGCCACAGAACTTGCAAGTTTCATGGGATTGGTAGTTGATAGTACATTCAGAAAAAGTCCTCAATCATTAACGGCAACGGATATAAGGTGCTTTAGAAAAGGATGCCATGGAATGATTAAAACTGCGCTAATGCCTAAGACTGAAGAGATTCATTGGCATTGTCCTAATTGCGAAGCAGACGGTGTAATTAGTGGCTGGCAGGAGAGTAAGTGGGATAATAAATGATTTTCATAGAGCGGGTTAAAACCATTTTTTATGCAGTATTCTGGCTTCATCTCTATTCTTTTATTTTAGTTAATTGAGTTTTATATCCTTTAATTAGGGTAAATAATTTCATATGATATTCTAAAAATTCTCCAAATATGATAATTGTTGTTTTTTCAATTCCTTTTTCAAGTATAAGCCGTTTGGCTTTATAAAAATTAGGCATTATATCTTCAGATACAGATTTATCAGAGTCAAATTGTAATGCTTGTTCACAAAAACTAAGATAATTACTACATAACCTATCTAATTCTAAAAACAATTGCTTTTTTTGTTGTTTTAAAATAAACTCCGATTCTAAAATTGAATAATATAGAACTACAATATCTCTAAACCAATATCTTGTTTTACGAAATCCAAGAAACAAAATAAACATTTGCGATATTAGTTTATCCACTTCATCAATGTCATTTTCTTCAACCTTTATTGATTGTCCTTTTGATAATAATTGAATATATTTATTATAGTATTTGTTATCAACAATATATATTAGTGGCGTGTCTATATAATTTGTAAAATTTGAAAAATCTATTTCTTTTGCATCCAAGGAAAGTAATTGATTTATAACCTTATTTGAAAGGTCTGAAAATACAAGTTCTTTACCACTTTCGTGCATCTGATAAATATTTTTGGTAAATCCATCATAAATTGGTTGTGCCATCATTATCTTATTCTGGTACATTATAATTCTATTATTTCTCTTGCTCTCACTTAATGCCCAAAGCAAAATAGCTATCGTGGTAATAGCAGTAATTGACGTCACAATCAGCTGTAATTGTTCCGTTGTAAATGTTGTGATATTTAATACTATAACAACTCCATCAAGTCCTATTACAATAGCAAGTATAATTAATGTTGTATTTGCTATCTTGTTTTTACTTGAATCAAATAATTTCATATCGTTTTCATTTGATTCCGACATTACCAAATTTACTATTTATAATCAGAAATAAAGTAATGGATAGGTAATTGGCTTGAAAATCACTAAAGGTACTGATACAAAAGGAAAATGAATTATCTACAACATTTTCTACTTAAAGAAAAAACCCATTGTAAATTACTGTTTTACAATGGGTTTGCAATTTATTCAGTCGGGGTGTCAGCCTCTTCTTTCATTAATTTTAGCAAAACTAATCTACTCTTTTAAGTTTGATAGCAACAGGTCCTTTTTCTCTCTGTTCAATTTCAAATTCAACTGCCTGACCTGCCTCAAGTTCGGTATGGGAAACCTCTAAACCTGAACGGTGGATAAAGACATCCTTATCATCTTCTGTCTGAATGAATCCATAACCTTTTATTCTGTCATACCATTTAACAGTACCTTTCATAGTTTTAGAATTTTTTTACCTACCTGTAGTTGTCTCTTCTGCTTCCACCGCCACTACCACCTCTGCGGTGTAAACGGTAAATAACAATGCAAGTTTTCGGCAATTAAGGATGCGAGTATTCGGTAAATAAGGATGCGAGTATTCGGTAAATAAGAATGCAGGTATTCGGTAAATAAGAATGCAAGTTCCCCCTCTTCGTTAAGTTTCCA
>Ga0315284_10003439_pt1 | contig 22499 bp, 23 predicted proteins | sample YL17G09_16_MG_FD_203696 | JGI IMG/M metagenome (GOLD analysis project Ga0315284, IMG submission 203696) | Sediment microbial communities from Yellowstone Lake, YNP, Wyoming, USA - YL17G09_16 | ecosystem: Environmental > Aquatic > Freshwater > Lake > Sediment | place: USA: Wyoming | collected... | reverse complement strand
GAACAAATACAAGCAATATTAAAAAATTCAGTTAAAAAAGCAAATAAAACAACACCCGAAACACCTAATAATTAATCATAAATACCCAAAATACACTGTTTAATATCACGTCTTATAAATTCATCATCACTAACATTATAAATTTGATAACTCATATGAACTAAACTAGTTCCTTTATTTCTCCAAAATTCTTCTAATAATATCTTATAATAAACCTCACTATTATCATCAATAAATGGAGTATTTTTTCGTTTTATATAAACATCTATTAAAATATTACCGTGTGTATAAACTGACATATCATCTATTGTAATCTCATTTTCTCTAGTTTTAAAGTTTTGAAACAAATTCATAGGCATTCTATATAAATCAAATGCTATTTTTATATCTTTTATATTTTTTTTTCCATTTGAATCTCTATTAAGATTTAAATCATTTAATAATTTTTTAACTAAATGATTCAGTTGTTCGCTAAAACAATCACTCCCTATATTTGAGTCTAATTTAGCTTTAAATCCTTCACATTCACCACATTCTGCAACAATAGGACAACGTAAATAATCAGTATTAGCCATTTTGAGAAATAATAAAATTAGTAGGTAGGTATGAACTTATTAATTTGTATAAATAGTTTATCTTTAAGTTGATTTAATTTATATATAGAAAATAATTGTAAATAAATTAATTAATATAAAGAAAAAAAATCATACGATTTAATTTTTTTCTCGATGAAATAAATTAACAATATTTAGCTATCGATAATTTTAAAGTCTAAAAAAAATTAAAATAATTAAAATTGTTGTCTAGTTTTATTATATATAGACAAACCACTGTTATGGATAGAAATATATTTATCATAAATAATAAAACGAAATATTTTAATATAATATGATTTTAATGTGATATAAAAAAACAAATTAATTCTATTTATAAGCGAAAAATTATATATATTAAGTATAAAAGACACAAATATCAACTATCAATTATATACATTTTAATATGCCTTTGGTTAGATTAGAACGACGATTCCCTAATACCAGCCGAGAAAGCACATATCAACAAGGTTCTTCTATTGCAAATTCTTTCTACGATGCCCGTGATATTGGCAACCCAGACAATGGAGAAGTTGCACCAAGTGGGCGTTTGGCGTGGCGCTACCCTACTAACATAGCCAGTAATACTATGGGCTTTCAAATACCAGACCTAGGAGCAAATCCTAAGAACTTATATTATGGTTCAGCTAATGGATTGATGGCGGGAGCAGGAACTAATTGCGCTTCATCAGGTTCAGCAAGTGACTATCTGATGTATAATAAGTTCTTCGAAAATTTACTATATCCTTCTAATAGACGAGAACTACAAGATGAAATTCAACCATTATATGCTAATGCTTCATCTGTAATGAATGGACGCGGATATGATGGAATGAAAGGATGCGGAACAAATGCCCCCAGTTCTGGAAGTGCAACTGATTTTTCACGTAATAATCCTTATGATTCTTTTGCTGATACATTTATGGGTAAAGGAACAAACGCACCTAGTTCAGGTTCAGCAAATGATTATAGTTTAAATAATCCTTATGCCAGTTTTCATCCAGATACTTTTGCAGATACACCTATCGAACGTTTTGCACCTAAATTACAGATGCGTGGTAATGGTATAGATTGGGTTAATTTTATTAGTAAAGTAAGTGAAAATATACAAAAGTTACCTAAAATGTTAGAAACTGGTAGTAAAGTAGCTTCTACTGCTAATGATGTAATTAGCACTATTAAACAATTACGCCAAGAATTGAAACAAGAAAAAGGAGTTAAACAAGACAGCGAAGAAGAGGAGCCAAAACGCCGTCGTCGTCGCCGTAAGCATAAAATGCGAGGCGGTGATATGTTTCATTCATCTTAATAAAAAATATAAAATCTAGTAATAATATAAATAGTATAAAAATATAAAAATGAATCGATATGATATTGATTTAGATAATAGAAGCCAACATGATTTACGTGGTGAATATGATACAACACAAATTATAGTAGATTCACAAGTAAATTCTGTATGGTCTGGTTTTGGAGCGCAAACTATAGACCCTACAACAACTCTACCAAATGGAAAAGGTAATGCGGGTTTCACATGCATATTAAGCAATCCTTTAGTGTTAGATTTCAATTACGAATATGTCATATGTGTATCGAAATTAACATTTGATATAACTAATTATGCTTCTAATGTCTGGACTAGTTTCAATGTGAATTTCGACCAAATAGCATTTCAATATTTTGATGGAGGTATGCAACAAATTCTACATAAAACTTCACCAGTTAAAAATACAGGTAATATAAATACAGGTTATTTTAACCCTTATCGAGAAGAACCTAAAAATTTAATATATAGATTTCTAAATCCATCTAATAAAGTTATAAGTCGTATTACATTTAATATAACAGATACAACTGGAAATGCTTTGAATAGCACTAACCCATTATATCCTACACAATTACAACTAGTTTTAAAAAAGGTTAGCGCAACACAACAATATTAAAATAAAACAAATAAAATCTATTAATAATATAAATAGTATAAATAATATATATAAATTAAAAAATGAATCGATATGATATTGATATAGACAAAAGAAGTCAAAACCATATGCGTGGTGAATATGATACAACTTTAATAATGGTTGATTCTCAAGTTAATAGTATTTGGTCGGGATTCGGAGTTCAAACTATAAATCCTATAACAACTCTACCAAATGGAAAAAGTAATGCGGGTTTCACTACAGTCTTAAGCAATCCTCTCGTGTTGGATTTCAATTTTGAATACGTCATAAGTGTTTCTAAAATATCATTTGATATACAAAATTATACAGTGCCACCATGGACTAGTTTCAATGTGAATTTTGACCAAATAGCATTTCAATATTATGATGGAGGACAACAACAAGTATTATTTAAAACCGAACCAGTATTATGCACTAATTCATTAACAACTGGATTTTTTAGTCCTTACACTGAAGAACCCCGTAATTTAATATTTAGGTTTTTAAATCCATCTAATAAAGTTATAAGTCGTATTACATTTAATATAACGGATACATCTGGTAATGCTTTGAATAGCACAGACTCAACTATACCAACACAAATTCAATTAGTTATAAAGAAGGTTAGCAAAACACAACAGTATTAATTTTATATAGTTATTATATTTATTTTTTTTTTTTTATATATATATTTATTAAAAGATGTATCCAGAGTATAAGTTAATAAATATTAAATCAGCTACTGATAAGAAGCATAAATATGTTGCTACTTTTTTAAACATGAAAACAAATAGAAAAAAGAATATAAAATTTGGCGCCTATGGTATGGGTGATTTCACCATCTACTCTAAAACACTAACAAAAGAACAAGCGCAAGAACACAAGCGGTTATATTTATTACGTCATTCTGGTATGGGTGAAGATTGGAATAATCCTTTAACAGCAGGGGCACTGAGTCGATGGATTCTGTGGAGCTATCCATCACTAGAAGAAAGTATTAAAGATTATATAAAAAGATTTAAACTATAGGATTGTCTAGTTTTATTATATATAGACAACACTTTATTTCTTCGCATAAACATTCAAAGCCATTTCGGTAGATGTCCCCATTTTATCAGTTAATTTTTCTAACTTATTAACTGGTAGTTCATTGCTGATAGCAATATGTCTATTAATAGATATACCTAGCTTCTTATTAATAGGTTTGCCAATGCCACTATATATTACACCTAAACGATTACGTGTTAATGGTGCTGTTGCTGAATCATTTAATAAGAACCAATGTTCGTCATTAAAATTATCTACTGCTTTTTTATAAGCATCTAATAGAGTATATAAATCATTATTAATATCTATGTTCTTTTGTCCATTAGTTTTAGAGGTCTTATATACATTCATTTGATATACTGCTGTTTTGTTTTTCTTATCCAATATAATATAATTGTATTCATCATTTAAATCCTTTAGTAATTTTGCTGTTGGTTTATATATGATTTTAGCTTCTGCCATTTCACTGCGTGATGGTATATCTTGGTAGATTTTAAATAATACTAAATCGCGAAGTTTCACTAAGTCCCGAGGTGTCTTAATAGTCTTAGGAATATTATCTTCTAGTATCTTATTTAATTTTTCAACGTCTTCAGCTTCTAGCCATCCTTCTTTCTGGCGGGTGTTCTTTTCTTTATCTGATAGATTAGATTTAACGTTACCATTTAATATTTCTATTTGGTTTGCATAATCCTTTAAAGCATTATTAATTGTCTTCTTACTTTTCTTATCACTAATACATTTAAGACAAACTATAACACTTGCTATCTTAGTCTTAATAGTATTTGGCTTTTCATACTTCTCATTTAACACCTTAATGATTTCTTTAGACTTAGTTAAATCATTAATATCATTAGACTTAATAAACTCTAATACTTTATTACAACAATTAGCATAGGTCTTACAACTCATATGACTTAGTTCGGGTTTAGCCTTTAGTATTATATTTTCAATACGCTTCTCCATTTTTTAAAATGTTTAACTCTGGATACACTATTATTATTTATATATATTTTATTTATTTTATTATATATATATTTAATTTAATTATTTATAAATAAATGCTATTTATTTTTATCGATAGTAGCTATCGAGAATTTTAAACAGTGGCGTGAGATATATATATTTCAAATGTGTTTTATATCCAATGGCGTTTATTTATATAAAATAAATTTCTATTTATATATTAAATATCAACTAACTTTCTTTTACTAGCTTTTAATAAAATGAATAATTATCAATCAGCAAAGATTTATAAAATTGTGGATATGAATGAAGTCATGAAACCTTATATAGGTTCTACTACTATGGCTTTAGAAGATAGGTTCAGTAGGCACAAGTCCCAATACAAAAGCAAGAACTCAAATTTAACTGTATATAAAATCTTTGACGCTCATGGTGTTAATAACTGTAAGATTTTATTAATCGAAAATTATCCGTGTGAATCCAGAACAGAACTAGAAAAACGTGAAGGCGAGTTTATGAAGTCAATAGAATGTATTAATAAAAATCGTGCTGGTGTTAATTACAAAGAGAATCCAAAGGAATATACAAAGACATATAATAAACAATACTATATAAAAAATAAAGATAATCTACTAATGAAAAGAAAAATACAATATCATAATAAAAAAAAGCAACTAACAAAAAATATTAATACTATATATACTAATATAATAGATAGTAATATAGAATCCCTTTTAGATTTGATGGATATATCAACCGATTAGACCTTTATTTAGTTTTATGTGTGTATAATTAGATGATTTTTATGTTTTTATGTATTTATTGTATCTATGTATGTGTATATAGCACATAAAAATCGATTTTTATGTATGTATATGTGATAAATAGAACCAATATATACATAAAACAATAAAACGGTTCTATTTCTATCAATAATTATAAAGATTATTTCATTTTTTTTAGTTTTTTATCAAAAATATATATAATATATATAAGTAATCAAGTATATATAAAATAAAATGACTTCAGTCATATCTAATGCTAATAATACCAATCAACCTATATTAGCTTTACAAACATTTGGCGGTAAGTTTGAATTAGTAAATGCTTATACAGCATTATCATTTGCTATTACTACAGATACTAATTGTTTAATTACAGTATATCAATCCTATGATGGTGTTAGTCTGGATAGTGTTAGTGCATATGCTTCTGTAGCAGGTGTATTTTTTAGTAAGCAGATTAATCTATTATATAAATATTGTAGGATTTCAGTTTTCAATCCTACAGGAGTAGCACAAACATATATAAGCTTTATGACCCGTTGGATGTCTGTGATACCTCTACCACTAGAAACTAGCAATGTGGTAGTTGTTGGCGGTTCTATATCATTGGCTCCTAGCAGTAATACAATAGGTAATGTAGGTGTAAATAATTTAATTACTCAAACATTAGCAACTAGGCGAGTGGATTTTTTAGTGGTTGGTGTTTGGTATAGAGTTGCTTCTGTGGGTTTAACTACAGGGGCACAATGGAATGCTATCGGTGCTATAGTAAATGGTGAAAGCGAACCAGTAATAGGACGGCTTTTTCAATGTCTTTCTATCGGTCCCGCTGTGGCAGGTGGTGGAGAATGTTATGATGTGGAATATACTACAGATATAAATTGTAATATTACAAATATCCCAGCAATACAACCAATAAGTGGAACTGTATCTTTAACAGACCCGACTACAGTGCGAATAAGGGATGCTTACGGAGACCCCATTACAACTACAGCGGGTAATTTGATGGTAGGTATTAATAATATATATACAGCTAATCCATTACACACAATAGTAGATAGTGGAACAGTTAATACTACGGCTCCAGATAGTTTTTCTGTAAGGGTATCTACAGCTTCATCTACAGGCGTTCAAGTATCAACGGGCGGACATTTGTTGTCTTTTTTAGGGGTAAATTTAAGTGCGACAGCAGATGCTTATATAAAATTATATGATAGTGTTTCAGCACCTATCCCAGCAAGTGACGTCCCATTTATTATTGCGCATGTATCTCGTGATGCCTCCACACGACAACCTTCTATACAAGTAGATACTTCTAATTTAAAGATAACCAATAAATTATGGGTTCGTGCGGTGACGGGTTCAGCAGATACAAATACAGATGTGACAGGTTTGAGTGTTGATATATGCTTTTTTGGAACTTCTACTTAAATTATTTATTATTATTTATATTTTATTATTTTTTTTATATATATATTAATAATAATATATCCAGAGTAAGAGAAATAATATATGCCTTATAAATTAGAAAAGAACCGTGATAAATCTTTTAAACTAGTTAATAAAGAAACAGGTCACATTTTGGCGGAACATACAAGTCCAGAACGCGCAATGAAACAAATCAAAGCTATTCACGCTCACAAAGACAATATAGCCAATAAATATGCAAATAATAAAGGCGGTATGCCTAAACATCATCGTATTCGCAAAAATGTTGAAATATTACAACATCGTGTTATTCGTAATCCTAAACATCGTAAATTTGTAGATTTAGCAAAAAATCTATTAAAACACGAAGAGAAACATGGGGATACTTTTTGGGGTGGGGCTTGGTATGACGATTTATGGGATTTTACAAAGGATGTTATAAGTCTCCCTTTTGATATTATAGAAAATGTCCCTTTTGTTAAACCCGCTTTAGAATTAGGTTTAACCGCTATTGTTGGACCCGAAGCTATTCCTTTATTAGAAGCAGGTATAGGAGTTAATAAGATGATTTTTGGTGATACTAATAAAGGATTAAAAGAAACGTGGAATCCAGACAAGAAAGCACCAGAACAAGAACAACGTCAAGCACCACAAGAACAAGAATATGAAACTATAGCCGATGTAGTTGATGATACAGTTCAAGATATTGTAGATGTTTCTATACCTTTACCAGCAAGACCTCAAACAGCAAGAGAAGAGATATTAAATCCTTATGGAGAAAATCAACCTACTTTATATAATCCATTACAACATCTGATAGCAAGTAGTAACTTAGCATTTCCTCCAACTATGCATTTTGACCCTCGAGAACAACCATTAGGATTACAAGCATATTTAGCTAAGCAATCCGTAGCAGGTGTTAAAGTTCATCAAGATGAATATAATGCTATAATTAATAAACAAAAACCTCAACTATGGATTTCATTTCCAGATAATGGTTATTATAAAAAATACCCAAGTTACCAAACAGGAATTAATTAATTTAATTTAGATTTTTTTCTTTTTTTCTTTTCTAAATAATAAGTAAGATAAACAAAAAGTATTAAATTTATAAATTTAAAATAATGTCTCATCATCGTCGTCATCGTATGGCTGGAGGTGCCGATTTAGAACCCCCTCAAATGGTAGCAGTAGAAGCAGGTCACCAAGAACAACTAAAGATGAGTCATATTATGGTCAACGATAACTACTTCGGTGTTGACCCTAACTGTTCGTTTGATAGCTCGACCATTCTTTGCGAAGACCGAGTATATCTTTGCGATACTACACCTTTAGCAACCCAACCAATTACGTTCACCATTCAACCTCAGTTCAATGTGTTCCGTTCCTATAGTGAATCGCGTTTCGTATTCCAAGTATATTTAACTGGCACTAGTGCAACAGGTGGGGGGACAACATGGATTTATGCCCCTAAGGCTTATTTCTCTGCCCTTTTCGTTCAGGATATTACTATTAATATCAATAACGTCAATTGTAGCGACCAGCATTCAAGCACAGCCCAATACGCTCATTTTATCAAAACCATTTTATTCGATGCTAATACTAAATCCCCTAATGTTTCAGCTTTAAATGTTACTAATGAAGTTGCTGTAGTTGGTAATGTTTTAGTCCCTATCTTAGACTTTGGGGCTAGTGGAGATGACTCAAGAAGTCTTACAGAAGGTATTTTGAATACAGATTGGCTTAATGGTTTATCTACATTAAATTCTACTCACGGCTCACTATTAACATGTATTGATGGTTCATTCAATAACCAAAATTTTACAAATAACGCTGCCGCTATTGAAATCACTTATCGACCTCGCGATGGCGTGTGGTTAACCCCTAAGATGCTACCACCAGGAGTCGTAGAGAACTTTATCCTACGTCTTAATAGTGCTACTAATATCTTTTCAGCTGCCAATAGCACAATATATTCTACTACAGCAACAGGTGTTGGTGGTTTTGGCTATCAAAGTTGGATAGACCAACCTATTGGCGCTGGTGTTGTAATGAATATTCTCAGTGCTAAATACTATGAACGCCAATACACACCCACTCAGTCCGCATTACGCTCATATCAGTCACTCATTAGTATGCAACCCATTTATATTCCAGTAGTTTCAGCTAATGCTTTTCTAGTTCCAGTTCCATCAGGACAGAACTCTGTTTCGCTCCAGAACGTCCTAGCGGGACGAGTGCCAAACATAGTCGTCATCGGATTGCTTAACCAGAACCCTAACAATGCTTATGTGAATGAATTACCTCCCGCAGGAGGTCAAAATCCCGCTGTAGTCGGTCCGTCTCATCAGTTTAAAACCTATGCTCCCCTTCCTCCTCGTGATACAGTGGCAGCTAATAAACAGTGTTTATCTTCCGTTCGCCTCACAGTCAACGGCAGGATATACCCACACCTCTACAGTTTGAACCTCGCAGTTAACTCAACTCAGGATACAAGTCAATTATATGAGATGTATAAACAATGTGCTTTAGTTCGCGATTTAAATGGTCGCACTGATGGTTCTAGCAATATCAATATGAATCAACAATATAAAATGGATAATCCTATTTTATCTTTTGGTGAATTTCGTAGTAATTTCTCTTTCTTTTGTTACAATATTCGTCGTAATAGCACTTTACCTAACGCGTCGGGCGATAAAGAGGTAGGCAGCGTCGATATTGTTGCTTCCATCGATACTACTTTATTCCCGTTAGCAGGACTTTCTCAGCTCCTTGTAGTAGGAGTAAATTCCGATTCACTTTTATCCATTACGGACGGAGGCAGCACCACGTCCTTCGTGTATTAGAGGTTTTGTATTGGGGTTTTTCTAGTTATAAATAAATTATTTCATTTTAATTTTTTTTCATAAATTTTAATAATTATATATATTAATATGTAAAATGTGTTTGCCTCCTAAACCTTGTATAATAGATGAAAAATTAGCTTCACAAATGTGGGTAGTTTCTTCTACTGTAGATACTATTAAAAATTTAAAATTAGAAATAATAAAACTTAATAAAATTATAAAGGATTTAAATGAATCAATTGAAATATTAAAAAAATTTAATTACTTTTAAAAAATATATAAATAAATATAAATGAATAAACAAAAATGGATGATATGGTATTAACTTCTTTAATACTTAGTATAGCTAGTATGCTGAGTAATATAGTTTTGCATTATAAATTAAAGCATTGTCATAGTATGTGTTGTGATAGTGATTGCGTAAATACTCGTTCTAATTCACCAATAGATAAAGAACCTAAAACACCATTAATAAAACATAATGTATAATTTAACGGCGTTTAGCCTTTGCTTCTGCTAGGCGTTTAGCCATTCGTGTGGCATGTGGTTCATTTATTTTAATGTCACGTGTTTCTCCCCGCATTTTAGATTCTGCTAGGCGTTTAGCTAATCGTGGGTCGCTTTCTTTGCCTAATTCGCGTTCCATTCTGGCTTTTTCTAATTTAGTTAATTTATTTTTAACCCGTTTTCCTTCTCTTGCTCTATACTGTGTATTAATAGCTTCTTCGCTTATTGTTGGTTTAGATTTTAAATTATAATCTCTTAGATTTATTTTTTGTTGTATATCTTTGTCTTCTGCTTTTCGTTTATCTAAATAAGCTTGGTTTAATTTTAATTGCTGTTCTTTTGTTAGTCGTTTTGCTTTTGCTGGTGCTTTTGCTGGGGGTCTGGCTTTGATTCGTTCTTCTCTATCTAAATCTTCAATAGCTCCATATTTTTGTTTAGACATAAATCGCTTTTGTTCTTCTAATTCGCGTTTAGTAGGTGCTCTTAAATTACGGTCTGCCATCATTTCTCGGGCTTCTCGTTCATATCCCCGCCGATTTTCATCATACATTTCATAGTCTCGATATTGTTTAGCAATTTGACGCTCAGTTTCTGCCATATCATAAGGCTTTTTTACTTTTTGCCTTTGTATTTCCTCGATGTCCCTATATTCTTCTTCTTCTCTCATTTGTTTAGGTGTTTTAGGTATTTTAGGTGCTTGTCTTGTTGGTTTTTTTGATTTTTTTCCTGACATTGCTTCATCAAATTCTCGTATATATCTGTCTGTTTGTTCTTGGTCTTCTAATCCTTCAGTTGGTTGATAGTATATGTCACGTTTAGCCTTTCGCCCATCTTCTAATGTTCTTTCGGCATCATCCCACAAATAATTACCACGTTTTTCATTAGGTCTATATTCTGGTAACATATCGCGTTCCGCATACATATCCCTTACTTGTCGTTGGCTTGGTGTTTGTGGTGTAGCTCTTGGACTAATGCGTTCTATAGGGATATTTGATGTTTGACGCCTATTTGTTGGTCTATCAGAATACGCTGTGTCACTATAAGATGGTGTTATTTCATCATATTCAGCAATTGATGTGCTTCGTCTATTAGGTCTATCACTTAAAGGTTGTTCTATATGTTGCCATTCATCCAAAGGTTCATATAATCCATTAGTTTGATTATATTCAGTATTAGGATGCACTGTTCTACTAGAAGGTCGATTACTTCTACTTGGTGGTGTAGCTCTATTAATTCTATCATATAATTGTGAACCTTTATCAAATATTTCCATACCAGTTTTTACAAATCCTTCAACATCTCGAACACCACTTACAAAATCATTCCAACTTAAACCTGAACCTTTATATAATTGAACCATTTGCCGAGGCATATTCATAGCCATAGTAGGTATATATCCATCATTAATTAATTCCTCTTCATAAGTTCTCTTAGGTTTATGTAACATTTTTTTACCTTTCTTTTTTCCAGAACCTGATACAGTTGGTATAGGCATTTCATTATCAGCCATTTCTTTAGAATATGTATATTCACCCTTTTTACGTTTATCTTCACGTCTAGACCGTATTTTTGCATAATCCATATTATCCAGTGGGGAGCCTAAAAAATTTAACTGGTCACTAGGCACATAATCCTGTGTATAATAGCCTTTACCCGATGCCGTTCCAATTGCTGTTTCAGCTTCACTTGTAATACCTCTTCCGATAGCTGTTTCTATTGCTGTATTTGCTGTGCTTGTAATACCTTTACCACGCATAGAACGCGCTTTAGCTAAATTAGCTAATCGCATTTCCTTAGTATATGTTCCTTTTGCTTTGGCTTTAACTTTACCAGAACCAGCCATAGCCAATAGCTTAGTTTCATATGATTTAATAGTCATTTTATTGTTTTTACTCTGGATACACTATTATATATATATTACAAAAATTATTAATTTTATTATATTATATTATGTATATTATTATTATTATTTATATATATTTTTTATTTATGTATCCAGAGTATAACTATATATTTTTTAAGCATTTGCTAGACTTTTATATACAATGTCTAATTCTGTATCACGAAAACGTAACAGTTTCGAATCTTCTAAATCATATTGACCTGTTATAGTATCTATAATAAGACATCCGCCTTTTTTACTTGTTGATTCCTTCCACGCTTCTACTACATTATCTCTACCAGCTTTTGATGTAGTCATTCGATGAGCTAAATTTACTACACTGATAGCATCTGGAAATTGAAACAGCACAAAATACTGAACGTTCTGTTGCATATTTCGCGATTGCTTACCTCCTACGAATATACTCTGTATTAATTCAAATATAGTAATATTCAGATGTCTACCAGCTAAAAACAACTCAGCCGTAAATTTACCTTGTTCCATCATTAAATCATCTATAATAACACATGTATTAATTTTATCTTCTTTATTATCTTGAAACATCTGTTTTAATTCTTTTTGATTCTTTTCTAATCCAATCATTAGTATAAATTTATCTCCTAATTTTGTTTGTAATTTTTTTATCAATTCTTGTTTAGAACTTAATTCATTTGTAATCCATATAATCTCTTGAAAATCAGTATCAACATTCATTAGATAATTAGCTATCCAATATGTTTTACCGCTACCACTAGACCCACATACTTGTATTTTAGACCCCTTTTTAAAAAGTAGTTTAGGGTCTAATTTAACATTATCATTTTTTTGCATATCCATAATAACAGCTTAGTATTAGAATTTTTTTTCTTTTATTTATAATAAGATAATATAAAAATTCATTATAAAAAATGCTTATAAAATGTAGAGTGAAAATAGTCAATAATCGCGTTGTATGCGATAGTGAAAAGAAATTAACAGAAAAAATAGATAAAAAAAAAGAATTAATAAATGAAGGATATGGATATATTAAACATAAAGATAAATTAAAACATCTACTAGATATTGGTGTAGATTTAGATAAATATCATCCTAGTATATTACGTGTTGTTTGTGATGCTGGACGTGATTCTAAATTAACAGAAATGATTAGACCACAACTAGAACTAATTGCAAAAGAATCACACGAAAAGGGATTTGTTCCTTCTACATTCGGATATAATAATAAATTTCATAAACATATAAAGACTATATCTGGCAAACCAAAGAGAAAATATAATAAAAAACGCGTTGTTAGCAAAAAGCCCTCTAAACCAATGGAGAAAGCTGAAGCAAAAACCGAAATTAAGGGGGGACACTTAACAGATATCGATGATGTATTAAGTGAAATCGAAAGCGATATAGAAGCAGGTGAAATAACAGATGCAGAAAGTAAATTAAAACGTATTAAAAAGCGAATCCCAGAAAAAACATATAATACTATTATGTCTTCTATAAGGTCTTAATCAAAATTAACAACTACATCAGGCAGTTCATTCTGTTTATTATTCCATTCTACACGGGCTTTTACAGCCTTATCTAGTTCTTCTTTTTCTAGTATTGCTTTTTCTTTCATTGCTTCTTCTCGTAATTTTTGAAACTCTTTATATTGTCCATAAGCTTGTATAATTCGTTCTTCTTCTTCATCACTTATAATTTGTTTAGATTCTTTATCTTTCATATTAGCTTCATATTCTCTATGATAAGCACTTCTATCATCTTTAAAGGTTAAAGCAAATCGTTCTTTTACTTCTTGTTGTTTCCATTCAGGATATTCATTTAAATATTTAGAAGCTACAACTCCTTGCTTATTAACATCAGCAAATGCTTGTTTAGTCTCTTCAGGGGTTAAAAACTTGATATCGCTATTGACATTCATTATAAATTTATAGTTTAGCTCTGGATTACTTATTTATATTATTATTATTTATATATATTTTATTTTTATAGAAATAAAACAAATTTAATTATTTATATAGTTTAATTTATATAAAATTATTTTCTATTTATAATATAATAACTTAAAGATATAATATTAATATAAATTACTTTGTGTATCCAGAACTAAACTTATAAAAAATGACTACTATTACAACTCAAATCCCTACTATGCCTATTATGCCAGAAGAATATAAGCAACAATTCAAAGCTTATATGCAACATTATAGAGATACTCATAAACCTAATATAGAAGCTTCTAGAAAGAAGTGGGTAGAAATCCATAAGAATGATGAAGAGTTTAAGCAAAAGCGAAATCAACTAGCTAATAACTATTACAAAAAAAATAAAGAAACTCTACTACAACCTATTAGATGCGCTTGTGGTGGTGTTGTTTCTAAGCTTACAGGGGCTCAGCATAACAAAACACAGAAGCATATTAAATATACTGAATCACTTAAAACACCAACTGAAGAATTTATCGAATAATATATATATATATTTTAATTTTTTTATATTTTTTTATTAACTATCGATAATTTTAAAGTTATCTATAATTTTAAACAGTGGCGGATAAACCCTTATAAACTACTGTAAAAATGCCTTTTATAATTAGCGTTTATTTATTGAAAAATATTTCTATATATAAATAAATCAACTTAAAGATAAAATACTTTCTATAAATTAGACAACTATCAAACTTTATATTTTCAAAATGGCTACTACTTCTTTTACTCGCAAGGAATATATAGATATGACTAAATTGCATCTACTTATCAACTCTAATGTATTATTAAAATGGGATGACGCTCAAACGCAAATAGCAGATGAAACAAAACGCTACCCAATTATAAGTAGATTAAAAAATTTAGAAAGTTGTGTTTATGATGATAGTGTTGAAATTACATATACATTAGATAAGTATGGAAGATATAAGAACAATAATGAAACGGGATTAGGTTTTAGCTATACGAATATGTTTGGTGAAATCCGCAAAATTCTAGCTAATAAATATTACAATGATTTAGATATAAAAAATTGTCATCCAGTTATTATTTATAATTTATGTTTAAAACATGGTATTACTAAATGTAGCTACTTAAAGAAGTTTATAGAAAATCGTGAAGAAATACTAAAGCAAATTGTAGAAGATAATCCAGAGGGGCATATGAATGAACAACGTATTGAAGGTAAAAAAATGGATAGGGATGTAGCAAAGCGCTTTTTGCTTACGTTTTTCTTTGGTGCTAATTTAATAAATCAAAAAATAACATTTAATATTAAAAAATTAGATATTTTTATAAAACAGTTTTATGATGAATTAAATAATATTATAGATACTATTTATGAATTAGATTGTTATAAGGAAATAGCAATATATGCTGAAGAACAATGTAAAAAGAAAGGAAAAACAGATAATACAAGAGGTTCAGTATTTAGTCGTATTATATGTAATTATGAAAGACAGTTAATAGATTTACTTACTATTGAAATGGAAACTAAAGGATATAAAATAGGGACTTATATGTATGATGGGCTTTTTGTAGAGAATAATAAGGAAATTGTAAAGGATGATATAGATTATTTCAATAAAAAACTAACTGATTTTTTTAATGTTGAAAATGCTATGCCTATCGAATTGACTATTAAACCAATGACAAATATCGATAATAAATATTTAGATGTAGATATAGATTATAATAAATACTTAATGTTTAAAAAACGATTAGAAACTAAGGATAAAGTATGTAAAATTAATAAACCTATGTCTTTTTATATGGGCGAAAAAGACTATATGCCTCAAAATTTAGAAGGTGAGACATTTATAAGTAAAGTAGAATTAAAGGATATTTTCAATAATATGGGTCAGGTTAATCTTAGATTTACACCTAAATGGAAATTTATAGAAGCGTGGTTAGATGATAAATATTGTAAAACATATGAAACAATAGTTTTTAATCCAGATAAAAACTTTAATAATCCTAATGTATTAAATAAATTTACAGGTTTCGAAATAGATAAGTATATATATGATGACCTACCAACAACACAAGAAGAACGTAAAGAATATTGTAAAGTATTATTCAAATTTATAAATGATATATGTTGTAATGATTCATCAAGTATCGAATATATTACTAATTTTATAAGTGATTGTTTAAAACATCCTAATACAAAATTAGATGCTATGCCATTCTTTAAGGGATTAGCTGGAACTGGTAAAACTACTATATTTTTATTAATACAATCTATTATAGGTCATAAGTATTGTATTGAAACAAGTGAATTAGAAGAAAAAGTATTCGGTAAATTCGCACAAGCACGTGTAGATAAGTTATTAGTATTATTAGATGAGGTTTCTTATAAAACATCTAGTAAATTTACAGACCAACTAAAAACATGTATTACAAGTGATACAATGATTATAGAACCTAAATGCATTAATGCTTTTCGATATAATTCATATGAAAAATATATGGGTTGTTCTAATGATGATTGTCCTATACCTTTAGATGATAATAATAGACGTATTAGAATGTTTGATTGTAATAAGGTTAAATATGGAACTATAGAAGAAAAAACGTTATATTTTAATGAAATATATAAAATAATTGGAAGTAATAAATTAATAGAAGGAATTAAATATAATACTAATTATAAAATATTACGTTGCTTTTATGAATATATGTTAGAACACGATACTGCAAATTATAATTATGGGGCTAATGTTAATAATGAAGCTACTAATAATATTAAAAACAAATGTATTAGTTATTCATTTTTACAAGACCATTTATATAGAATGCGCGAAGATATGGAATTAGATGATAAAACAATCGATATTAGTCTAAATAGATTATTTTCATATTTCGATAAATATAAAGAAAGAAATAAAATCAATATGGATATTTCTAGTAATATTTTTAGTAGAAAATTAAATACTTATAGCTTTATTACTAAAAAACGCACTACTAAGGGTATTGTTTATAGTTTTGATATTGATAAGTATAAGGAATTCTTTAATTGGGAACAGGCTGTAGAAATTGATATGTAGGATTTTTTTTGGAATGTAGGATTTTTTTATACTTTTTTATTTATGGATAGAAAATTCTTTATCTTATTTTCTTTTTAAACTATATAATGATGTAGGATATTTTATTAATGTAGGATTTTTAAAATTAAATAAAAAAACCTACATATGTAAAAAAAAGGAAAACGTATGACAAATGTAGGATATGTAGGATATGTAGGTTTTTTTTTGAAAATTAAAAAAATAAGTATTTATATATAGAGATTAAATTAAATAGAATGTAGGATTTTTTCTTACATATCCTACATATCCTACATTGTTAAAAATCTAAATTAATATCTAGCCATAAAGTAAATAATAAAATGTCTCAAAGTGAAGCTCTAAAAGCCAGACACGAACAAGTAGCATATGTTATACCCAGCTATAAACGCCATACTACTATTAAGCAAAAGACCATTAAACTATTAGAAGACTATAATATTGATAAAAAGCAAATCTATATATTTGTAGCAAATGATGCTGAAGCTATACTATATAAGGAAGCACTACCAGAATATACTAATATAATAGTGGGAGTTTTAGGATTAGCAAAACAACGTAATTTTATAGTAGATTATTTTAAACCTAAAAAAATGATAGTTTCATTAGATGATGATGTTGCAAAATTCTATACAACAGATAAAGATAAAAAGAAAACAATTATAATAGAAGATATTAAACCATTTATAACACAAGCATTTAGAGACTGTAAAAAATACGGTGCTTTTATATGGAGTATTAACAATACAGATAATCCTTATTTTTTTACAAATCAAACATCATTCGATTTAAGATTATTATATGGAGGTTTATATGGTTTTATAAATAGACATAGTAATGATTTAAAAATAGAATGTGACCATAAGGAAGATTATGAACGAACTATTAAGTATTTTATAAAAGATAATATAATACTAAAATATTGTAATTATGGTTTATATACTAAATGCTATAAGGGAGAAGGTGGAATGAATACTAATAAATTTAGAAAGGAAGATAATGACACAAGAGTGGAAGAACTATTAAAAAAATATCCCGATTATTTAGTTATAAAAAAATGCAAATCACCATATAAGGAATTACGTATTATAAATAAACAAGGAAAATACAATCCAGTAAAACAACTATCAAAAATCGAAAGAACTTTATTTATAGAAAATCTAATAGATAAATTAGATGATACTCAATTTATAGTAAATCGTGATAGGGATACAGCGGGATATGGTTTTACAATGACATTCGGAAAGCATAGAATAAGGCGAGTAAAAGGACTACATGATTGTAAAAATAATATAAAATATAATGAATTATATAAAATGCTATTGGAATATGGAGCCCAATATGTGCCTAAAGATATAATATGGAATTCAATACAATGTAATAAAAATTATGCTAGTAATCCTCATAAGGATTTAAACAATAAAGGCGAAAGCTATATTATCGGATTAGGTAACTATAAAGGAGGAGCTACAACTATAAATGGTAATAAATATGATATATGCTTTAAACCAACTATATTCAACGCTAAGATATGGGAACACAGTAATGAATTATCTAGTAATGATAAGGCTAGATATTCTATATGCTTCTTTAATATGGGATAAATAAAATCTATAATAAATATAAATAATAATAATATATAAAATAAAATAGTTATCCAGAGTTAAAACAATGTCTAAATCTAAATTGCATATATTTACAGCTAAAGAACTGAGGGACATAGCCCGTGATTATAATTTACACGTTCGAATACCTAGATATACACTACTTAAAAAATTAGAGTTAATCCACGAATTAGATAAACATATAGAAATAACTGATTTGGGTAAAATACGTATATTAGGTAAGCCTGAAAAACTGGCAGTAAGCAAAGAAGCAATGAAAAAGGTTGCTAATCCTGAACTAGGGGAGGCTTTAAGGCATCCACGCAAGAAACCTATTAAAATTAAGATTAAAAAAGTAGTAAAAAAAGAAGAAGAAGAACCTAAAAAATCAACTAAAAAAACTACAATGGCAGAGTTATTTGAACCTGAAAAACCAACAACATTAAAGGAAATGAAAAAAGAAGTTAAACAGAAAAAAACTATAACTTTGAAAAAGAAAAAAAAAGAACCTGAACCAGAACCAGAAGAGGAACCAGAACCAGAAGAGGAACCAGAACCAGAAGAGGAACCAGAACCAGAAGAGGAACCTGAACCAGAAAAGAAAAAACGCGGAAGACCTAAACTACCTAAAGTATTACAAGATATTGTAGATGAACCACGTGAAAAAATGGATTCGTGGAAAGAAAAGCAAGAAAAAGTTAAATTATATAGAGCAAAAAAAAAAGCATTAAAACTTAAACTAAAAAAAAATAAAAAACCAGAAAAATTTGAAAGAACAAAAAAGACAAAATTAGATAAATCTATAGAAGAAGTAGAAGGATATGGCTCACGTTATTGTAGATAGGGTTGTCTAGTTTTATTATATATAGACAATCGCTATTTCATATCCTTTAAATATCCTTGTAATTCGTGATATTGTTCTAGGGCTTCTTTTATCTGTTCTTTTCGTGTTCCTTTCTTAAGCACACCTATTAATTTTTTATGTTCTGTAATTAAATCCTTTAAGTTCATTTTTTTGTAATTTATACCAGAACCCGATTCAGTATTTTTTATATTGTATTCATCACTGTTTAATACTTTAGAAGCTTTTAAAGGTTTCTCTTTTAATATATTTTTTTCATCTATTAATTTTTTCATTTGCGGGTGACTTAACTTCTTTATTATACTTAAGGGGCGACATACTGGATACTCATTAAATTTCTCTTTTGTATTACTAGAACCACATTTAACAATTTCATTATTATGATGATAATCATTAAGACTAGACCATTTTTGACCTAACCATTTTTTTGTATTCATTTTATTAGATTTATCATTTGTATATATCCCACCCGCTTTTTTATATTCTTTAACAATCATCATAGACCTATATGCACTATGTTTAGGATAATTTTCAACTACTTTCTTTTTTATAGTATTATATAATTTCATATTTTTAGGTATCCCACCAGACCCCACTAAATCATTATCATTATCTTCTAGTAAATTCTGGTTCTTATATTTAGTCATTTGTCCTTCACCTTTTAATAGTTTAGATGGTGTTTTTTCACGTTTTGATTTTTCTTCTGGAGCTGTTCTGTAAGGCAGATATTCAGCGGGGATAGGTAGTAATCGATTGGTTTCTAAATATTCTTTAGTTTGAGTATTCATTAATTCATACATTTTATCTCTATAAGATTCTAATTTTTTACGTTGTTTTAATGGATTGTGTTCGAATTCACCTAATAATTTTAAATATTCTGTTTCATGTTTTTCATAAGTTTTATTAATAAAATTCGAAGTTCTAAATCTAATTTGATTTAACATATACTCAATTCTACCCATATCTATATTTTTATAGTTATCAAAAATATAGAGTGTTGTATTAAGGTCAGCTAAAATTTGATAAATCCGCCCCAAATCACTATTAAACAATCTCATTAATATTTCTAAAACTCGCAAATTGGGGCGTAGTCTGTATCTTTCTATAGCAAAAACACGTTTAGCTACTTTAAAATAATTATCATCATAAATTAGGGGAGGTATAGTTTGTTGTAATAGTAATTCGCGGTCTTCTTCATTATAACCAGTATTTAAAACGTGTCCGCCCAGTTCATATAAATATACCATACTAATCTCTGGATATCGATTTACATTAAAAGCAATTACATCTATTTTAGTTAATTCCTTTTGTTGAACTGCTTCCTCTAAAGTAAGCTTCAAACCACGTCTAACAAGATAACCCTTTTTAATTTCTTCTGGAGTCCATCTAGCAATATTAAAACGTATTTCTTTTTTTACTATAGCTATATCAAAGTTACGTAAATTGGGTTTTAAAAATTTTAAACATAAATCTAATTCAGATTTATCTATTTTTTTTAATCTAAATAATTCTCTGGATTTATCCAACATACTGGATAATTCTTTATCCCATTTATCTTCATCTATATCATTTGGCACAATACGCAAGGCATCTATACTACCAGCTTTTATATCTGCTATATAAAGTCCTTTATAAGCTTCTAATCTTTTTATAACTGCTTTAAATTCATTTACAATTGCACTTATAGATTTTGCTTTTATTTTTTGATAGCAATCATAATCAGATGGAGATGATAGCTTAATACTAGCACTACCATATATAATAGGGTCTTCAACATTTAAACTACTAGATTGTTTATAAATTAATGCTTCTAATACAGCAATTAAATCATCAGTATAATTTTCGGGATAATGTTTGATACCAACTATATCACTACTATTAATACTTAGAGTAGCCATTATTTATTATTTTTTTATTCTTATATATACCTAAGAAAATTGTATAAGTTTTCTAATTAATATATCATTCTTTTCTGGAGTAGTCCAATCACTAACAAAAGGCGCCCACGGGTCTGGGTGATTCATATATGGCACACATTGATTTACAATAGCATAGGTAGCATATTCTCCGCATGTATCACTAGTGGGAGCTTGTATATTTTCCTTATTATTACTAAATCTATTTCTACTATTACGTTTTATATAATCTAAAAAATAGGTCTTCTTATTTAATACATTATCAGCACCATCTGGTTTTCTACCAAAGCTATCAAAATAAAAAGATGGCTTACCATTATCTTGGTTTAGGTTTCCCATTCCAACCCAATGCGTCCCTTCTTCTCCTTGATTGCTATAATTAGCTATTAAACTTGAATTAGGTGGTAGTAATTTAGGCAGACAATCAGCATAAAAACAACCTAGAAATCGCCCTTTGTAATGCTTTGATATATAATCTTCTATCTGTTTATTGGTAGAACCCATATTAATATATACTTTAACTCTGGATACACTATTATTATTTATATATATTTATTATTGTATTATTTATAAAAAAAAAGTCTATAATAATAATAAGTATAAATATATTCTATTTACTAAAAAATAAAACTAAATAATGTCTTCATTAAGCACAGCTTCAACTAATTGGGATGAATTAAGAATAGAACGTGAAGGAGTATCTGTAGAACAAATACCAACTCCAGAACCAGAACCCAAAACTGAAGTTAAAGTTCCTTATAAATTAGAAAGTCATATTTTCAACTGTGTTCGATATGAAAATGAAGCCGATAAGGGTTTCACTGATAATCTTAATAATTTTCTATTAGAAATAATTAAAAGTGAAAATGTAATGGATGAAAATTTAAAAATAGTAGCTAAAGCTATAATGAATAATTGCATAGACCATCAAATAATAAAATATACAGACGAACAAATACAAGCAATATTAAAAAATTCAGTTAAAAAAGCAAATAAAACAACACCCGAAACACCTAATAATTAATCATAAATACCCAAAATACACTGTTTAATATCACGTCTTATAAATTCATCAT
>Ga0315284_10003438_pt1 | contig 22499 bp, 20 predicted proteins | sample YL17G09_16_MG_FD_203696 | JGI IMG/M metagenome (GOLD analysis project Ga0315284, IMG submission 203696) | Sediment microbial communities from Yellowstone Lake, YNP, Wyoming, USA - YL17G09_16 | ecosystem: Environmental > Aquatic > Freshwater > Lake > Sediment | place: USA: Wyoming | collected... | reverse complement strand
TAAGTCGCCGAGGACATGCTGTTGGTGATCGAACGTTTCGCCGACCGCACCGAGATCAACGGCCGCACGTCGTACACGTCGCTGGTGCAGATCTTTCAGCAGCAGTGCGAGGTCATCGAGGGCCGCGTCGTCGTCCTCGCGCAGACCGGCGGCGACGTGATTCAGAACCCGTCGGACCTCGATGCGACCTACGACGGTCACTGTGTTGAGTGGAGGCAGGGTCAGGGCTATCAGGTGCAGTTGAGCGAGACCTGCTCCGCCGGGAACGACGGGCAACTCATCACGGGCGTGATCCCCGAGACGGCGTGTGCGAGCGACTCGAAGGCGGTACGGCCGATGCTCGGGCAACTCGCCGCGAACGGCCTGGCCCCCGAGCAGATGGCGGCCGACACCGCCTATGGCAGCGATGAGAACTACGTGATCGCGGAGTCGTTCGGTGTCGAACTGATCGCCCCGTGCCGGGCCGCGTTCCTCACGTGGAAGCCGGAGAACTGACGCTCGACGACTTCGCACATCATGAAGTGACCGACTCGGTCGAGGCGTGTCCCGCCGGCCACGCGCCCCTGCACGTCACGCGCGACGCGGCGACTCACACCACGGTCGTCGAGATGCCGTCCTTCACCTGTGCGTCGTGCCCGCTGCTGAAGCTCTGCCCGATCCATCAGACGCCTGATGATCGCTTCGAATTGAAGTTCACGGACCAGGCCCGCGGCCTCGCCGAACGCCGTGTCGAAGAAGAGACGAGCGTGTTCCGCGATGGGTACGCGGCACGCTCCGGGATCGAATCGACGAACAGCGGCCTGAAGAATCGGTTGAGCCTGGGCTGGCTCCGCGTGCGCGGCCGGGGTGCCGTGTTCCGCACGATTCTGTTGAAGGTCAGCGGTTGGAACGTGCTGCGAGCCGCGGCCTCGAAGAAGCTCCGCGCGATGATCCAAGCGAGGCTCGCCCAACTGCTGGGAGCCGGGTGGGCCTCGCCGTTTGGGCAATCCCCCGTCGTCGCCTTCTCGCCCGAAAACCAATTCCCGCGCTCCCCGAGTGCCCCAAAACGCCTCCGCTTCAAGCCCCCGCGCGCAGAAACGTTTTTTCAATCTCCACACCTACTCACTGCCTGACTTCTGCCGGACGCGTCATCACTGGATTGTTTCATCGGAGTGGAGCAGGATATGTGGAAGGTCCCTTTGTCATACCCGAGTTTCCCCCGGTCCGGTGGCGAGAGCGGATACAAGCTTGGACAAACGCCAATCGTAACGGAGAACCAACATGACCGGGTCCGGTGACCAAGAAATCGACGTTCTTGGGGAATACCTGCGATCGTTTCCCGCAATCGATACGCATGACCATCTTTACCCAGTGGAGATGTTGCAGCAGCAGGTTGTGACGCCGAACGGCCCCGGTATGGATCTTTGTGGGCTTTGGCAAACGAGCTACTTCCCTTGGACGCTGCCTCTTCCGTCTAGGCCCCCCGCACAACCGTTTTCCCAATGGTGGGCTCAGGCCAAATCCGCCTTCCCCCACGGACGTGCGCTCTCCTCCTACCACCACCTGACGCGGGCCATCCACGATCTCTACGGCGTGGATTTTGGTCGGATAGATGACGATGAAGCGAATCACCTTAATGAACAGGTATTCTGTAAATATCAATCGACGTCGGACTGGGCGCGCGAAGTGGTCACAGAGCGAGCCAATATCGAGCTGGTGTTTATCGATCCCTGTTGGCATTACGGTGAATTGCGCTACTACTACCCATTCCAGATCTTGGTGCTACGCATTCAACAGTTTTTGCATGGCCACTCGCCGGCCGAATTCGCCCATGATCCCGTAGTGCCCGGCAAGCACCGCATCAGTCCCTACGATTTGGCTGGACAGTGGGGCATGCAAATCGACGATTTCGATGATTATCTAGACCTCATGGACCGCGTGGTGGCCGAAGGCAAAGCCATGGGGGCCTACACGCTCAAGCAGGCGGTGGCCTACCTCCGCACGCTGCATTTTGCCCGTGTCCCCAAGGCCCGCGCGGCCCGCGCGTTTGGCAAGCCGCGTGGCGAGTTGAACGCCGCCGAGATTCAGGACTTCGAGGACTTTATCATGTGGCGGCTTGCCGAATTGAGTGCCAAATACGACATCCCCTTTCAGATCCATACCGGTCCTGGCCTCTTGCCGCATTCCCATCCGATGCTGCTGTGCAATCTCATCGAGGCCAATCCGGCAACGCGATTCATCCTGTTTCATGGCGGCGTGCCGTGGGTGAGCGAGATTGGCATGATGGCCTTCAAGTTCCCCAACGTCTGGCTGGATGCCAATTGGATGCCCATCCTCAGCCAGACCATGGCCCGCCGTGCCTTCCATGAATGGCTCGACATGGTCCCTTCGAATCGCATCATGTGGGGATGCGACAGCCTGACGCCGGAGGGACTGTACGGCGCGGCGGAGATCACCCGCGATGTCCTCGCCCAAGTTCTGGCGGAACGCGTGCAGATGGGCAACATCGGACGTGATGATGCGCGTGACATTGGACGGAAGATCCTCCGCGACAACGCCTTGACGATGTTCCCACAGCTAGAAAAGCGACTCTGGAAGCATACCGGGAAACTGCCTCCTGCTCCATTTATTGCCGGTATGGTCGCCAGCCGTTAGCGTTCCACGAGTGATTGACTAGTGCGGAGGTAGGCAAATAGATCACACAGCTGCTGCACCCAGGCGTCTGAAAGCGAAGCTGAAGAACCCCCGCGAGGTGTTAGACATTACAGACGATTCCGGCCGGGTATGGGCATTCGCTTTCATCTACTACAACAACCGTTTCTTTGGGGTGGACTCGCAACGAATACCGCCTGACGGGAATGACAGCGTTCCTCCGGGATTGCAATTTGAAAGTCGGTGACAAAATAGTTTTGCGCCGCGAATCAGCGAGAATCATTCGGATCACATTTAAGCGAGCCAGCGACCGCGGAGTTGGCAAAGTGTTGAAGCTGTCCACGACATGGAAAGTGATCAACGCCGAATTTTGAGGGCTTGTCGATTCTTTAGGTTCCTATGACAACGTGCTTTCCGGCAACAAGGTTACCGGGCTATAGCGTCAACGTTCCTATCGCTGAGACCTGCCTCCCAACCGCCATGTGTATGAAGACGTGCTACTTTGCTAGAGGCGCCGCGAGCTGGGCGAACTCACTCCGGCACCAACGCAAGGTGCATGCATCGATGCAGTCTGATCCGGTTGCATTTGCCGAGCGGGTGGCAATGGAGTACGACAACCTCGGGCTTACTTTCATCCGTTGGAACGGTGGTGGCGACCTGTTCGAGGAAAGTGTGACGACAGTGAACTATTTGGCCAAGATGCGGCCAGACCTCGTGATTTGGGTGGTCACTCGCGTCCCCAAGTGGGCGGCGTTGATTGAGCAGGCCCCCAATGTGTTTGTTCATTTCAGTTTGGATAAGCACTCGCTGGCACGGCGGGAGAGTTTTTTGAAGCACAAGCCTCGAACCTCGAATTACTTCTTTTCATATTCAGTGCGACGAAGGCGAAGTCCCGCCGCTGGAGAATCTAGAAAACGTCGCCGTGTAGTTGTTTGATAACGACAAGCCCACCACCGATCTCGCCCAATACCGATCCGATGTCGTCTGCCCATTGAATACCGTTTCTGACATTACCGGGGTTTGTGAGCGCTGCCGCCGGTGCTTTAACGGTGACGCAGTTAATCGTCTAGAACACGGTTGAGCGGACTAAGTCGCAGGCCTCGCCATAAAAACGGAATTGATACTGGTGCTTTTGCTGGCAGCGGCAAGCCCAACAGCCTCGCCACCCGGCACACACCCGACGGCCTGCCGGTGTTCATCTCGGTGACGCGATTTCGGATCGACGGGTCATCGACCGGCCGTTGCAACGCACGCTGACGCTGCTGCGGAGCTAAGTGATTGGAACGGACATCAGGAGATCACCAACAGCATGGGCGAACTGCCAAGCGAATTCTGAGGAGGCGTTGATTGGGAATCTGGCAGAAACGATGATGAGCGAGAGGCTCTGGCGCATGGATGAGCGGGCTGTTTCGTGTGTCCTTAGTAAACGCGGCAGCTACCGAATAACCACCGTGATACGGAGACTTCCGGCGGCAAAATGAGCGGACGTGAGACTGGGTTGCGGTCGCATCAAAGTGTCGATAGAGTCCACAAAAACAGTGGATTCCAACTGAATGAGCGAGGCGGCGGCATTCGACTGGAGGTCAAGAAGTCGCAGGGTTAAATTCTGTCCGCTTGATGTTTTGTAAGTGGATACCGAATTGTGAGTGCGATACCTGACGGCGTTCGTGCGTCCGGTAAGAAGCCAAAAAAAACTGTCGGTATTTGTCCCACTCGTTGAGAACCGGCACCGATGAAAGCACGAACAGTGCTCACCGTATACACATCACAAGCCGAGTGGACAGGCTCGCATCGACGTCATTGTTCTCGCATTTCTCAGGGGCGGTTCGGATCAGAGGCCCGTTGTATCGCAGACAGTCTAGAGCGTGAGGAGCGAGCGTATTGACACCCACGTCTTACGGCCTAGCGACCGTCGCTGGCCTCGTTGTAAACGTTGATGAACCTCCATTGGAAAGTTGATCTGAGGAACGGATGAAACACTCACTCGTCGCGGGCATCTGCGGTTTGTTGCTGTGTCTGGCGACGTTCGCCTCGGCACGCTTGGAAGCGCCATGCCGTGTGACGTTGCGACTGGTTGACTCCCAGACCGGCGAGACACTGCCGGGATTGATCCGTATCGCCGGTCGCGCTGGCAAACCGATCGACGTACCTGTGGCCGCGGATGCTCAAGGATCCGTTCACGAACTGTTGTCGCGTGGGCTGGGACTGAAGGACCAACCCGCGATTGAACGCTGGTCGGTGGTCACTGGCCAGGTCACGTTGCAGCTCCCGCGTGAGACACTGGCCATCGAAGCCTTCTCGGGTTTGGAGACGGAGATCGCGAGCAAGACGCTCGATCTGACCGGTCTCGAGGAGATCCACGTGGTGATCCCGCTCACCCGGTTTTATGACGCGGCAGCGCGTGGGATGCGGTCGGCCAACACGCATCTCCATTTGATGAAGCTGAGTCGAGAACAGGCCGACCGGTATCTTATCGAGGTGCCGCAGGCGGATCGGCTGGATGTCCTGTTTGTGTCGTACCTAGAACGCGCCAAAGCCGACCACGACTACATCACGAATCGTTATTCCCCCGCCGATCTGGAGCGACTCGCACAGGTGAGCGGCACCGTGTTCGGCAACGGTGAGGAACATCGGCACAACTTCAGCGCGATGGGACAGGGCTACGGCCATGTGATGCTGCTCGACATCCCGCGGTTGATACAGCCGGTCAGCATCGGCCCCGGCATCACCAATGCCGGAACCGACGGGTTGCCCTTACAACGCGGCATCGATCAGGCGCGACGCGACGAAGCGACCGTCATCTGGTGTCACAACGATTGGGGACTGGAACGGATTGCCAACCAGGTGACGGGACGCCTGGACGCGCAGAACATCTTCGACGGCGGCATCGACGAACATGGCAGTTACAAAGACAGTTTTTATCGCGGCCTAAATGCAGGCCTGAAGGTGCCGTTCTCCACGGGAACCGACTGGTTCATGTACGACTTTTCACGGACGTACACCAAGCTCACCGAACCCCTGACCGCGCGTTCGTGGTTGAAGGCCCTCGCGGCCGGACGCAGCTACATCACCAACGGACCGTTCCTAGAATTCCAAGTTGCGGGCCGCGAACCAGGTGAGCGCGTGAAGCTCGACAAGCCCGGATCGGTGGCGGTCGTGGCGCGTGGAGTCGGGCGAGTCGATTTCCAACGGCTGGAACTGATTCAGAATGGCCGCGTGATTCGAGCTCAAACCAGCCGACAAGACGCGGGGCACTTCGTGGCCGAGCTGCGATTTGATCTCGCGCTGACCGCCCCCTGTTGGTTGGCTCTGCGGACACCACCTCCGCCGGTGAAAGGCGACACTGATCCTAGCGATTCGGTGTCGATGAACGAATACGGGCAGCCGTTGTTTGCCCACACGAGTGCCGTGGATGTCGAGGTCGAAGGACGAACACACTTTGATCGTACGGTCGCACTGGGTTTGTTGACCGAGATGCGCGATGGCCTGCGAACAATCGACGAACAGGCTCAGTTTGCCGACGACACCGAGAAAGCCCGCGTCATCGACGTGTATCACGATGCGATCGCCGAGTTCGAACGGCGTTTGGCTGCCGATCTCCGAAAGTGACGTGGCGAGCCGGCGTTGAAACATGCGGCAGAGAGAGTTCACGCTGGCTGTTGACGTCACGCCGCCAACAGCAGCCGTATCGGTACCAACCCACAAAACGAATGATCGCGATCGCGTTGAGACATGAACGACTGGGCGTCACGCGATACCCTCGGCACAGGACACCGTTGACGGTGGAACGATTCACACGAGCGGGAATGGATGATCAGGACGAATCCTGAGGAACACCGATCGGGCCTCGCGTGTTTCCACGTATTGATTCCAAGACGGGCCGTGGATCGACACCAACAAGCCACCTTGACCGATTCGCAAGTCTCAGCGTGAGGGATCTGGGTTGCTGATCCGGTGACTATGGGAATCAATGCGTCGCAGTCGGTCCGAACAAAGCCTCGGTACATGCCGGGTGGTTGAACATTTTTTCGTGATCGTGCTCGACCCCCTCAGCGACCACCAGTTGCCAATGGAACGGCCAGTTCCTTTCTGCAGCCAATTTTTTGGCGGTATCGAAGGCGTTCTTGCCGCGCGCCAATCGGAACGGGCCCTGCGCATCGGCGGCCGGTTTGACGTCGAGGTATTCATCACGCGTGATGTCTTTTTCGCCGAGGTAGATCGTCAGCGGTTGCGCCAGATACGCCTGCAGCACGTCGTCCGTCTGTAATTCGGCGGGGAGCCCACCGAAACCGTAGGGGAACTCAGCGGAGAGTGTCGCAAACGTATGAGTTCCCGGATTGGCAGCCACAATTCGTTGCGCATCGGTTTGCACGAACGCCGCGAGACGAACCAAAAACTGCCCCCCTCCTGAATGACCGATCAACGAGTACGGCATATTGATCCGGCCTTCTCGCTGGCGAATCTCCTGCGCAATTCGATTCACGTACTCACCCGTGCGACACCGGGACTCGACCGCCTTTTCATCGACGACAATTCCACCGAGCTGGTACTTCGCCAATGGAAACGTCTGGTCATCGAATAGCGGAGCAACGATCATCGCTCCAAACCGCTCACCCATCGGAATGGCGTGATCTCGATATTCCTCGGCATTCCGCAGCACTCCATGAAACACCAAGAGCATCGGTCCGTCGCAAACGTCCGTCGGTTTAAAAACGAACAATTTCAGTGCGACTTCGCCAAACTGAACCTCAATCGTCGACTTGCCGAAGGGGAGTGGATCGGCCGTGAACAGAAGCAGGCTCGTGATGAACAGAGTCTCCATGAACGGGTCTCATTTTTGTCAGAGAGGGGCGGCGGCAACGTGTCAATGATAGACATCCCGTCACGCGAGATGAAGCAACCACTGAGTCGAGACTTCCCCTAAAAGTATGCTCACTGCCTGACCGGACTTCCTGCCAGACGTCCACGACGGTTCCGACGGCGAGCTCCAACGTTATACGCGGGTGACCCGGCCCATGGTGTATCGCGATAGGGGCCGGCGGCGGGACAGTGCCGGATTTTCCCAGATCGAAGTCAATGCGTCTGTGCAGCGACCACTCACGAGCGCGGGTTCGTCATGAGCCCTGCTTCATCCGATGTCGAACTCCCGTACGGACTCCGTGTCAACCGTCGATGACGTGTTCATCCGAAAACCCGTCCTGTGACGCTCGCGATCATCGCCATGCCTCTTCCCGCTGCCAACCCCGACGCGTTTTTGTGACTCAGGCCGAAACTTCCAACGAAAAAAAATCATCCGGCTGACCGATCTCGCAAACGCAGGACCTAGAACGCGTTTTGCCTGATCTGGTTGGGGTCGTCCACCGGGGCCACTGAACACGAGAAGCACCAGGAGAGCAATGCGTTGCCATCTTCATTTTTGTCAGATACGATAGAAAATCTAGAAAATCAGCGACTGTTTGGATTTGGGTCGCCTCAAAATGGGGTCGGTGACTTGGTTCGCAGAGACTCGCATCACACAACCTTGCAGAGACGAGGCACACGAACCGACCTAGTCCGAGACCTTGCGACGCACGATGACGCTTCGGGAGTTGACACATGGACAACTACTTTTGGACTTCGCCCCGAGTCCGACTCTTCGCCGCAATCTTGATCGCAATCGCGATCCTTTCGCTGACTTGGCCCTTCGGAAACGAGTTGCGAGTTTTGCTGGCGTACGACATCGGGATGGCGACGTATATCGCCTTGATCGTGGTCCGGATGGTGCTTGCCGACGCCGAATCGACACGCATGATCGCCGAGAAGAAGGAACACCAAAATCTGCTGGTTCTCGTCCTCGCAGTCATTCTGACGGCATGCAGCCTGGTAGGGGTCGGGATGATGCTCTATCGCTCAAGACAATGGACGCCGCTCATTGCGAATCTCAATCTGGCAGTGTCGTTGCTGGCGGTGTTCCAGTCGTGGTTCCTGCTACACACCTTATTCGCTATCCACTATGCGAGGATGTATTATGATCCTCGCATCCGGCGTGAGGAACCGACTGGCCCGTGGCCGCTCGAATTTCCGAACGACGAGCTCCCCGATTTACTTGACTTCATGTATTTCTCGTTCACAATCGGACTGTGCTATCAGGTATCGGACGTGACGATTCGCAACCGCCATGTGCGTCGTGTGGCACTCGCACACGCGTTGCTATCCTTTATGAATGTGACGGTTATTCTTGGACTGTTAATGTCGATCATCTCCAATGTCGTCAATTCCGGCAGTTAAATTCGGTCATGAAGGCGATGACGATCGGCGGGAGCGGATTTGCCCTGAGTCGCGCAGTTCTGGCTCGATTGTCGTTGCCAGATCACCACCGTCATCGTTCCAGTCCTTTCAATTCGATGGAAAGAAATCCCAACTCGCAGTCCCCGTGGACAGACTTTTGTCTGCGACTCGAACGGTCGGATGATCGCATGTAAAACTCGAATTCGATCAGACGCAACAACCGGTCGAATGGGTACTGACCACGCTCGCTGTTTCTGAGGACTCTTTTTTGGAAATCCGACAGGCATTATGACCGAGCAGCAGGAACACAGGGGCCCGGAGCACAGCCATTGTCATCGTCCGCCCAGCCACAACGCCGCATTTGCGATCGGCATCACGCTCAATCTTGGCTTCGTCATTGTCGAGGCCGTCTATGGCTTGGCCGCGAATTCCTGTGCTCTGTTATCTGATGCCGGACACAACTTGAGCGACGTGCTTGGATTATTGATCGCGTGGGGCGCGATACAGGTCGGCAAGTCTTTAGCGACGAAACGCCACACTTACGGTTTGCGCCGCTCTTCGATCTTAGCCGCCCTCACCAATGCCATCGTTTTGCTAATCGTCGTCGCCGGGATTATTGTGGAGGCGATCGGGCGTTTTTTTCACCCTGAGACCGTTGTGATCAGCACCGTCATCGGGGTTGCCGCGACGGGCATCGTCATCAACACCGCCACCGCATTACTCTTCATGTCCGGCCGCAAGCACGACCTGAACATTCGAGGTGCGTTTGTGCATATGGCTGCCGACGCCGGTGTCTCGGCCGGCGTCGTCTTTATCGGTTTCGCGATCCACGCTACGGGTTGGCAGTGGCTCGACCCCGTGACGAGCATTCTGATTGGCCTCGTCATTGTCTGGAGCACTTGGAGTTTATTGTGTGAATCGGTCAACCTCGCGATGGACGGGGTTCCCGCCGGGATCGATCCTCTTGCCGTCGAAGCATATCTGGCCGGCTTGGCGGGCGTTCAGGCCGTGTACGATTTACACATTTGGGGGATGAGCACAACCGAGGTGGCGTTGACCGTCCACCTTGTCATGCCTCAGCCCCCCCACGACGACACGTTCCTCCACGAAGTCAATCAGGGGTTACACAAGCATTTTGAAATTGGCCACGCCACGATCCAGATTGACCACGGCAACGACAAGACTCTGTGTGCTGCGGTCCCTGTGATCTCGCTTCAGGCCGTCTCCGAATCGAACGACGTCGCCTAACGCTCGCACGTTTTTTGTTTCTGAAGTACGCGCAGGCGAGTCAATCACGTTATGGCAGACAACAAAATCCGGCGGTTGAGCGTGCTCCAAGACAGTGAACCAGTAATGCCAGTCTCAAGTGTTTTTAACAAACGGTCGGTGATGTGTTGTGCCGCCGTGGGCAGCCGACGGCGGATTGAGCGTCACCCGCGAAATTCGTCCGTTCTGAGTCGTCGCCCAGCAGAGTCCGTTCACGAGCGGATCGGCTCCCCTTGGGGCCCATGAATCGGATAGGCTATTGGCAACCTGGAAACGAACGCCCGCTGTTTGTTTTCAAAACAAACGTCCCTTCTCTGCCAACCGCCAAACGCGAAAAAATCTGTTCGGAGAACCGCTCATGTTGCGTCTGTTGTTTGTGTCGATTCTGTGTTTGTCCGCGTTATCGATTCCCCTTCACGCCGAACCGCTTTGGTTTGCGGCCACTGGCTGCGGTCCCTATTCCGCTGAGGAAGAGCCGGTATTGGAAGGATATCTCGACCGTGTCAGTCAAGATGGAAAAAGTGAGTTTCTGGTCCACTTGGGTGACGTGGTCAGCGGATCCAAAAAGACATGGCCGGAATCTCAATATACGGCCGTTGCGACTCTTTTAAAGAAGTCAAAGCGGCCGGTTTTGGTCGTCTTAGGAGATAACGAATGGAACGATCTCGACAACCCCAGTGAGGGTCTTGAATTTTGGAACCGCAATTTTCGCAACTTCGAGCAGTATTTTCCTGACGCACCTCTACTTGAAAAGCAGTCCGTTCGGCCTGAAAACTTCGCCTTTGTGGCGAAGGGTGTTTTGGTGATTGGGCTAAACATCGTCGGTGGTCGAGTTCACGACAAGGAGGAATGGGCCAGTCGACTACAACATGATGCCGACTGGGTCAAAGAACAATTTCAGCGGCACCAATCAGACACACGCAGTGCTGTACTCCTGGCGCAGGCGATGCCTAGGCCCGACCACGAACTCTTTTTTCAGCAGCTGACAACCTATTGTCAAGAATGGCAGAAACCGGTCCTCTATCTGCATGCGGATGGTCACGTCTGGCAAGTCGAGAAGGCGTGGCGCGCTCCCAATCTGATGCGAGTCCAGACAGATCAAGTCGGACGGAATCCCCCTGTTTTAGTGACTGTCACCGACGATCCCTCGGAACCCTTTCTGTTTGATCGCCGACTGGACATCGAGACTCCTCGGTAGATTTTATAGGCGACTTGCGGATCGAATAACAGCGCGGAACACGTCGCCAAAGGCACACACTCGAGCGGCAAAATCGTGCCCTCGACGGTGACTCACCCTGAGCAGGAAAGGCCTTAGGGGGCGACATGCTGTTCGCCGACGGAGACCGGTTTCGGAGGTCCTCTCGTGACGCTGATTGCGATCAGAAGTCCGCACGGTTGGCTGTTCCAAAATTCACCCGCGATCCCCAAACTCACGACGTTCTGCATGCAGAAAAACAGCAACTCGCATTCGTCCACGGGATTGGTTCGCAAAGAGAACACGCTTCAAAACCGTGATTTGCCCTCAATCTCATTTTGCGAATCAGAGCGGATCATTGAGTTCGACGCCAATTCAAAAAGTGGTCTGGAATTTGTCTCTACGAACAGCAAACACGACCCATGCCATCCAGACAGCCTAAGCGATACACATTCACGGCAATAGCGTCTGATGAATCCTCCGAAATATCTCACCTGGCACGAGCCCGATGAGTGATCAGCCGAGGTGGGACTTTCTGAATTCACGGCATGGAGCGGGCAGCCACGCCGACGGGTGTCGAGCGATTGTTGCACCCGTGTCGTGGCACACAAATCTTTTCTGCGATGAGTGGCAGCGAATTCCTGCAATTTTTCGCGAGCTTTCTCGGCCGCTGAAACAGTGTTTCTCGAACAACCGAACGGCTGTTCTGTTGATTGTTTGCACGTGCCCGAGGCGATTCCAGCGCGCTTCCGAATTGCGTCAAATCTCTGTTCTAAAGCGACACAACATGGGGGAATTTCTGATCGTGACGTGGGATGAGAGCCTGTGGGCAGATGGCTACAAAAGCGATTCGAATAGTTCTCGCATTTCCGCTGCCGCATGATCGTCAGCGGTCCGATTGGCCGCGAGAATTCCCTGCGTCAAAACAGTTCGAGCGGCCTCATTTTCGTGGCCTTCCGCGAGCAGTTGCCCACGTCGAAAGTATGCGGGAACGTGATCGGGAAATCGGACGTTCATTTCGGAAAGCCGTTCCAAGCCAGCCGCTCGATCACCCTCTTTAGCCAACTCCAAAGCGAGGGCGTAATGCAGGAATGAGTCATCCGGTTCGGATGCGAGCATTTCTTGGAGTTGCTCACGGCGTGATCGGTGCATGGCGGAGGCTTTTCAACAGTTGAGACGGATGAGTTTGATTTGTCGCTTTCTGCCGAAACAGAAGGGACATGACATCGGACTTTGTTCGAGCAGTGTCCAAAACATTTGTGACGCTGTTCAAACTTAAGTCAAGCTTTATCGGTTGAGTTAGAACAACACAACTCAAACGCAATTTCGCGTTCCAAATACCCTAGGCTTTCAATCGGTCGGGTTGGGTGGTCTGTGCGCGATCGCGGGTTCTGCTTTCAGCGTGAGACGGGACTTCGTCGATGTCAAGCCCCGTGGAGAGATGAGGGATCGTACTCTGAGACCGTTTCGGTGGTTTGGTTGTCCGATCCCAACGAGTATCCCAAAGTTCAATTTCTTGAATTGAGCGGTGAGAGGCTTGTCATCTAAGGAATGTAGCTCACGCAAAGTCCGTACGCACCTTGATCAAACCCAAGCGGCCCATGAGTAGACCTTTCCAATGACACATTGGTTTCCATTCCTGACTGCTCGGAGTGCACTGATCCTCTTGACGGGAGCAGTCGCTCTCGAAGCGGGCGATCGCCGGACACCCTTAACGCAGGCTGCAGCGCGGGCCATTCCCTCTGTGGGCAATATCCACACGGAGAAGTCGGCCAATCCCCAAAACAATGTGTTTGCGTCCGAGAAAGGTCGCAAGATCAACGGCATGGGGACAGGCGTCGTCATTGACGAACGTGGCTATATGATCACCAACCACCACGTCGTGGCGGATGTGGACACCATTCGCGTTGAATTCGCCGACAAGAGCAGTTACTTGGCTCGAAGAATCAACGTTGATCGCGATCATGATTTGGCGATCATCAAGATCGAAGGTTCAAAACAGTTCAAAGTCATTCCATACGGCACCTCCTCTGATCTGATGGTCTGTGAACCCGTGATTGCGATTGGTAATCCATTCGGATACGAAGGATCTGCGACGGTGGGATACATCAGCGCACTCGGTCGTGATGTCGAAGCCAACGAGACTCAGTTCTATAAAAATCTGATTCAAACGGATGCGGCCATCAATCCTGGCAACAGTGGAGGGCCGCTGGTCAATATTGATGGCGAAGTGATTGGCATCAATGTGGCAATCCGGGCCAACGCTCAAAAGATAGGTTTTGCGATTCCGATCGATGACGTTCGGAAGATTGTTGAACGGCTGATCAGCATCGAACATCTGGAAAAGACCTATCACGGGTTGATTCCCAAGAATGTCAGTAATGCCACTTCGCGGATGCTCCTAGTGGATGGGACTCATCCGGACAGTCCAGCCGCCACCGCGGGTCTGAAGGCTGGGGACGTAATCCTGCATGCGGGTGATGTGGATATCGCGGACGGTGCGGACTGGGAACGATCTCTGTTGGGACATCATGTCGGCGATAAAGTCGAAGTCACCGTTCGCCGCAGCGACAAATTGGAAAAAATAACGTTGGTTCTTGGCGAATACACCGGCGGCCGCGTGGTTTCGCATTCGGAACCTCTGAGCGTACGACCGGTCGTCAAAAGCGACAGTGTCGCCGACGAAAAATATTGGTCGCAGTTGGGACTGAAATTCGTCGCTCTTCCGGATAGCCAAAAAAGCGTTGTCGGGCCAAAATATCGAGGTGGACTGCGGGTGACAGATGTTCGCACCGACGGACCGTCGGCTAACAACGGAATCGTCAAGGGTGATATTCTGGTTGGTTTGGATAAGTGGGAGACGGTCTTGCCAGACAACATCGACTGGATTCTGCGTCAACCGCATGCACAGATCACAGACGGCCCGGTCTCCATGAAATTTTTTGTGATTCGCGGTACGGAAACGCGGTACGGCTATTTGTCTGTCGCTGCCGCTGCTCCTCCTCGAATTGCAATCGACAATCGTTAAACGCGTCATCTGAGTTTGTATGAGTTGCGATCTGAAATCTTTTTCACCCGAGTATCATTCCGATGATGCCCGGGTGTTTTTGTTTGTTGTACACTCCGGCGTACGCGTTGGTATCCGGTGCCGAGCATCGACATCACGACGGGGCCGGATTCATGGAACTCTCACCGTCAGGACTGCTCACCGTGGATCGTCCCGAGTTCGAACTTATCGACTGGATTCGTCGCCAAGTCATTGACCGTGATCCAGTGACACTTGGCATCGGTGACGATGCTGCAGCCATCAAGTCCTCTTCAGGAGGCGAACTGCTCGTGGCCACAGATATGCTTGCGGAAGGCGTTCACTTTGCCTTTCCTCCAGCAACTCCCCAACTGGTGGGCCGAAAGGGACTGGCGGTCAATCTCAGTGACATTGCCGCGATGGGAGGGCGGGCGACGGCCGCATTCGTCTCGATCGTGCTGCCGATGGATCGAGGTGTCGAGTTTGCTAAGCAGCTTCACACAGGTTTGCTAGAACTAGCAAACGAATACGATGTGGTCTTGGCGGGTGGCGACACGAACAGTTGGCGAGGCCCGCTCGTGGTAAGTGTCACTGTGGTCGGAGAACCCCTGGGCTCACGTCCGATAACCCGCCGGGGGGCAAAACCCGGCGACGCTCTGTTCGTCACGGGCTCACTCGGCGGAAGTATTACAGGACGACATCTCACGTTTGTGCCGAGGCTGCGTGAAGTGAAACGGTTGCTGGAGATGGTTGAGATTCATGCCATGCTCGACATCAGTGATGGCTTGGCGGCCGATCTGCACCATCTGTTGGATCAAAGCGGCGTCGGTGCCGTTCTTGAGACCCACCGACTTCCGATCAGCAACGCTGCTCAGGAACAAGCAACAGCAGAACGTTCGGCCTTGCTGCGTGCGTTCAGTGACGGTGAGGATTTCGAACTCTTGTTTGCCGTTTCCCCCAGTGATGCGCAGCGTCTCGAATCCTGTTGGGAGGATGTCACACCCGTCACAAGAATTGGAAGCATCACTGCGGAGACCGGCTGTTTCGTGACCGAAAATCACCGGTATTTCACGCGTCTGGAGCCCCTCGGCTGGACGCATCGGCTGTAATGGAAACGTCGTTTGGCATAGCGTTCCCCAAGAGATATGGGGGGACTGGTGGCCCCTTTGTGTGTCTGACGAGCTCAAATGGAATAACCGCGTCAGTCCTTTCCTCCCTGAATCATGGCCGATTCGTCGAACATTTTGACCCTTGGGGGTCTTGACTCGAGAGTCGAGTGAAAGGACTTTCCTGTGGGGCCTCACACCGGTTATCACGGTCTGTTTGGTCTTGGCGCTCCGGCATGATGGGAACGGACATTGTCCTGTCGACAGGATGCTTCGTTCGAGTCTGCTGCGTTGTGACAGAAGTGAAACGGTCCTTGGTGTCATTCTGGAACGCGGCGACGTTGACGATGGATGCGGATTTTGTGTTGCAAGGCCAATGGATGGTCTTGGTTGGTCTGGAGGGAGGGTGAGGGCTCCATCGAAGATCGGCTCGGGCGTCCCCAGCACTGGCCTTAGGACGGCGTCTGGTCACTCCAGTCGCATGGTGATTCGCGTTCAGGAGCAATAGGCCTGTGGTTCTGCTCTTTTTTCCGGTCATCGTCCCCATGGCGAGGACGCAACAAGAGTCACCATCTACGGTGTTGACCCCCTTCTGATTTGCAACGCTTCTGAGCGGCACAGGCTCATGAATCGAGACGAGCACCAGTCGGCTTATTGACTCCCTGCTTCGGCCACCTCAAAAACCAATAGGGAGCATCGGGAACAGGGCTTGGCTGAGATTTCCAGCGACCCTCCTTGCACGGATCGAACGATCGCTCTGTGGATCACGACTGCGACCACTCGACCAACACGGCTCGAATCCGCGGCAAGACAGGCTCCGATTCATCTGTTGGGGCAACGTGCTCGTGGATTGTACAGACCATCCTTGCCTCGGGCGGACCCGATCTGTGAGGTCGGGATACTGATTTCATTGCGTGTTATGGCGAGCGACTATCACCGATTTGCTCGGAATGAAATAAAGACCCGAAGGAGGGTCTTTATTTCATTCCGAGCTGTTTTTCCGGTCTGTTTTGATGCACAAAAAAAGACCAAGGGAAGCCGATCCTTGATCACTGACCCGGCCGTGATCGTTCGACAGGAAAGTCATTGCCCGGTGTCCGAGCCTCGCCCAGATCAAAGTCGCAGAATGTCGCGGTGCTTTGAGCAACAGCAGCGATGTTCTTGGAATGCGTTCTTGCCCCCTCGATCCGACGGGCAGAACTGTTTCAGATGTGCCGTTTGAGACCCAAAAATCGCATCCAACGGCGTTCGGATGCTGAGCCATTCTCGACCGTGATACTGTTCATATCGTCAATAGACGTCAGCCCGAGGCGTTTGAGCTGATGATGAATGGATTCCCGATCGGTCTCTAATTGGACACGTTCTCGCGACAGTCTGGCGCGTTCGAGTGACATTTCAACTTCCGCAAGGCGGAAGGGATCTTCCAACGCGTTGGCCGACGGATTCACACGGGCACTTTGCTCTTCGGACATTTCCACAATATCCTGCCCGTTTTTCGGCAGCGAAACCGCCCGCCGTGATCTCAACATCCGAGTCAATTTGATGATATAAACGTCCCGGTCAACACAGGCCCGTTTTAATTCGTCCCGTGTGGCCAAATCCAATCCGATCGGTAGTGGAGCTGTCACGCTCATCAAATCGAAGTCTGCCTCACCATCGGCTGTCTCGTGAGTGCAGGTTTCTATCGGAACGACGCTCAGAGGTCGATCTGTCTGACCCTCACCCAACAGGTCCCGTTTCATTGTTTCCCAAGTCGATCCAGCATTCCCCGTATTCGAACACGTGAGTTGTCCGGTTTCCGTGGTTGAGGAACGGCTGGTTTCATTGGAACAATAGGACTTTGATTCGGCGGTCAACGAAACTATCGAACTGACGGAAAGCGTTCGAGACCGGCCCTCCAACAGTGATCGCATTTCGGACAACTCCGCTTCAATCCGACCGAAAATGTTCGATGTCTGAAGCGTCTCCCAGTGATCAACGACTCGCTGCAGGTCACTCATCACCTGCTGGTGATCTTCAGAAAATCCGGCTGACTTCACCGTCGCTAAGCTCCGATCTCGTTCGTGTCCGCTCCGTTGCATGCGGTCCATCTGATCGACGACGTGCTCGAGTTGAACGACCAACGCAGAAATGAGTTCGTCCTTTCCCTCCAACTGTCGATGCATTTCCGCCAGCTCAAATGTCCGATTTCCTTCACGTGCGTTGGGCACCGAATACAGATCCTTCTCGTGTGTGTTGCTGCTGTTGGTTGGCGAATCATCGGCGAAGATGGCTTCACAGACCAACTCCGTTTGCAAACTAATCGCAGTGTGATCCTGTGCTGCATCGCCTCGAAAATCATCGATCACAAGGGCTTCCTCAACGGTTGTTGATTGGTTGAACATAAAAATCCGAACGCCTCCTTCGATCAACAGGCGAGCGGCCTGCAGCCGTGGCGTTGCCTACAGAACGGTCTCGTCGAACGCGGTAATGCCACGGGGTCATGAATTCAATAATGAAGAGCACGTTGTCGAGCAGCGCTCACGCAAAACTCTGTCCATGTCACAAAGCGGATTGATCCGAAGCCTGATTGAAGTGAACAAAACGCTCCGATCGCGGGAAAGTATAGCTCAGGATTGGGGAATCTCCTGGGGAGCAACACGCAGCCGCATGACTACCGCTCGAGGCGAATGCGGCAGACAGCGAATATGCCGATGGTAGTCATTGTGCGGGCAGTCATTGTGTTGGCAATTCAGACGGCCTGTCGCGGCGGCTTCTGCGGGGCAGGTCTTTTTGGCACAGACGATGAAAACACGAGAGCACGTAAGGCGGCCCAACAGTTCTTTTCGCAGGAATTCGAAAACAAACCTGTCGGAAGAGGTATCAGCCCTCCAGTCGGAACAATCTCTTCAGGGCATTGATCAAACCATGAGGGGTTCCTTCGCGTGACTCGTTCCGAAGAATTTCGAGCGGAGGGTGGAGCAGCTTATTGACGATTCGTTCTACTGTTCTTTCGATCGCTTCCCGGTCTTTGGTCAGCAAATGCGTCTGTTTTACAAAGAGCCGATCGAGTTCATCCCTGCTGATTTGGTGCCAATCCTGCATTAATTGAGAGACGACATCGCCGCTTGCCCGACGATGGAACTCCGCCGTGAAATTGGCAATTTCCTCGGAGATGATCCGCCTCGCATTTTCAATTTCCAAGCCTCGAGCCCGTCGATTGTCATCACAGGTCTGCCGCAAGCAATCGATGTCATACAGAAAAACCCCCTCGAGTTCTCCGACCGACGGCTCAAAATCTCGCGGTGCTCCGAGGTCAAGAATAAAGGCCGTACGCCCATTCGTTGCGGAACGGGCCTTCCGAAATCGGGCGGCGTCAACGAGAGGTCGTTCCGCACCTGTTGTACTCACGATCACATCGGCTTTGGCAAGCCAGAGGTCCAGATCTGACCACGGTTCAGCATGGCCGCCCCATTTCTCGGCCAGTCGCTCGGCTCGTTCCAGACTGCGATTGATAACGACGACACGCCGAGCCCCCTCATCTTTGAGATATCGCAACGTTTCTTCGGCCATCTCTCCAGCACCAATAGTTAGCACCAATTTGTCGGAAAAATTATCGAAGATGCTTTTGGCAAAGTCTCCGACCGCAACACTGGCAATGGAAACTCGGCCCTCGGACAGTCTTGTTTCGGAGCGGACTCGCGCTGACACTCGAATGGCGCTTTGGAACAGGGAATGGATGAGCGGCCCGCAAGCCGCATGCTCCTCGGCCATGCGATAGGCCTCCTTCACCTGATTCACGATTTGTGGTTCGCCGAGAACCATGCTGTTCAACGAGGAAACGACCTCAAACAAATGACTAACGGCTTCTGTTCCCGAGCTGGCACTGATCTCGCCGATGAAATCGTCTAGGGCGATGTCGTGAAATTCGGACAGAAATTGTGTGAGTAACTGCTGAGTTTTTTCCGCGTCCTCACTGGAATGTGCGAGATACAACTCCACGCGATTACATGTTGAAAGGATAACGACTTCGGATTCAGGAAATCGACGCCGCAGATCGCTGTACCCGCTCGTCAACTGTTCGCGAGTCGCAAAAGCAAGACGTTCACGAACAGCCAGAGATGTTGTTTGATGAGTACAGTAAAGGACGATCAAATTCACGCAGAGTCTCGATTCATCATTCGGGCAAAGGCTGGGAGAAATCCTCATTCTGATACAGGGCTATTTTTCGTTGTGGTCGACGGCAGCCATGGCCTTGTCGCGGGCCACTCGACTTGTGCAAACCGTCTTGATCGGCCTGCCGATCAAGACCTCCTGGGAATGAAATTGTGACAGAAGCGTCCGCTCCAATAAATTTTCAACGGCCGTTGGAATTGCTGTGACGAGGCGCACGTGTCATGTCGGCTCCGTGCAATGAGGGCATCTGCAGTGTCTCCGTCAAGACTTGCAGGCCCACTAGCATGAAGAGCAGAAACCCGCAGGACCAGACCGTCAACCCGGCCACCTGCCGACCGGGGGTCCGTTGTTGCGACAACAACCATGCCAGCAGGCCACTCATCAAAAACCACATCCCGCTTCCACCCAGCACAACCGGATCCGTCCACGTCGGTGCGGCATCGTGATTTGCAAATACCGTCAAACCGATGCCCGTGGCGACTCCAAACGTCAACAGCGGTACGGAGATGAGAATCGACCATCGGTTGAAGCGTTCTAAGCATTCGAGACTCGGTAAAGTCAGTCCACTTCCCAGCGTCTGCCGATGTTTGAGTCTCCGATGCTGCCACAGATACAGCAGGCTGAGAACAAAGGCGAGCAAAATTGACGCGGTTCCAAAAACAAGCATGGAGGCGTGGAGCATCTTCCAACCGCGATGAAAATCGAGGACATGACTGGGGGATGATGTCACAAAACGCGAGGCGATGATCAGTATCAACACGGTTGGCCAGACGACGAGTCCCGTTGCAATCTTGGAATCGAGTAACGAAACAAAGAGATGCGTCAGGACTGCGAGCCATGCCAGAACCAGTAGCCAGTCGTGCGCAGAACTAAGAAGGGGTGGTTGCTGCGCCTGACTGGAACGCAACAACAGGTAGATCGTCTGGGCCACGAGTCCCGCAACACCAAACGACAGAGAAATCCACCGGCTCCAGATGGACCTTGAACGCAATCGAAAGATGTCGTACCCCAACGCCACCAAATAGCTGGCAAAAAAACAAAAAAGATTGACGTTGGGCATTTCAGACACTCCTCGGGACAACTTCACCCAGCTACCAAGCACGCGATTTTATCCGTGCTTCAATCAGTCGATCGCCATCAAACCTGGCAATATCCCTCAAACTGAGTGCGGATCCGATCACGTTATCTGGCTTCTGATTCCAGACCGTAATCCGTGATCTTTTTGTGCAGAGTATTTCGATTGATTCCTAGTCTTAACGCTGCTTTCGTCTGCGTTCCCTGACATGTTCTGAGGACTTGTAAGATTAATTCTCGTTCCACAAGTGAAACGATTCGCTGGTGAACGTCTTCAGACTCCTCGCCAGATTCCATGATTCCGAGTGTCACGAATTCGCTGCAGGTTGTCGAGAGACCACCAAACTTCGAACGACCCAAGCGGATCGGAGCCAGGCCGCGAACATGGGGTGGGAACAGCGACAGCGTCAGCACATCATCGGTGCATAGAACGGTCGCCCGCTCCATGTAGTTCTGAAGTTCACGTACATTGCCAGGCCAAGAATAAGCCTGCAGCATAGAGATCAAGTCGGACGCGATCTTGGGTGCCGCGCGGTTGTTGTTCGTGGCATATTTTTTGGCGAAAAATTCAACCAGATCCGGAATGTCCTCCGGTCGCATGTGCAGCGCGGGAAGGTAAATCGGGATGACGTTGAGTCGGTAGTATAAATCCTCACGAAACGTGCCGGCATCAATCTCGTCTAACAGGTCGCGGTTCGTCGCGGCAACGATTCGACAATCGACACGAATTGTCTTCGTGTCGCCAACACGCTCGAACTCCTGTTCTTGCAGCACACGCAACAGCTTGACCTGCAAAATATAGCTCATGGAGTTGATCTCATCGAGAAATATCGTTCCCCCATGTGCCGCTTCGAATCGGCCAGTCCTACTTTCGTTGGCACTCGTAAACGCACCCCTGACATGACCAAACAATTCACTTTCCAGCAGGCTTTCACTCAGTGCCCCGCAGTTGACCCGTATGAACGGACCGGTGGCTCGCGGACTGAGTTCATGCAAAGCCCGAGCGACGAGTTCCTTGCCGGTTCCGGTTTCACCCAACAGAAGTACTGTCGCCGTCGTTGACGCAATTTGCCGTGTCAAACGATAGACCTGCTGCATCGCAGGTCCGTTGCCTATCATGCCGTTTAAGATCAAATCGGGCGATCGAACGGAGGTCGTCGAATGCGGTTCGTTCATGCTGTTGCCATTCCCTGATGATATCTCGAGCCTATTCTCTCCCTGCATTATGATTATCACGAGTGCCGTCATTACAGGCAATCGTTCGCGGAGTGATCCCCGAAAAACGATCGGTTTCTGTAATCCCCTGATCCTTCGTGAAACTCAACGACGCAGAATGCCTATTTATCAGGCATCGCGTGTGATTTTCAATAAAGAGGCTGGATATCCAGTGTAACGCGACGACCTACCACAAGCTGACGTTTGTGGATCGTGTGTCGAAGTTTTCTCGTGCCAATCGATGACCTTCGATCTGCGCCGGTTTAGAAAACATGCCTGCGTTACTGGAAACCACTGAAGTTCTGTTCCTTGTTGAACGAGTGCGCAGGACTGATGTGCATTCGACAACACAGAAAAGCCCCCCCGTGAAAACGGGGGGGGGAACGGGCAGGCTGTTAGGCGACGCGAACGAGTGGAACGGTGTTTCGGCCAATGACCCTGCCTTGATGTCCATTATTTTGCTGTTGAAACAGGCGTTTTAGCCCTTCGTCCAGCATTGGCATAGAGACTTCTAAGGCACGTCGGATCTTGCGGGTTTGTAGTGATGTCTCGCCACATCCGAATC
>Ga0315284_10003437_pt1 | contig 22500 bp, 17 predicted proteins | sample YL17G09_16_MG_FD_203696 | JGI IMG/M metagenome (GOLD analysis project Ga0315284, IMG submission 203696) | Sediment microbial communities from Yellowstone Lake, YNP, Wyoming, USA - YL17G09_16 | ecosystem: Environmental > Aquatic > Freshwater > Lake > Sediment | place: USA: Wyoming | collected... | reverse complement strand
TGCCTTTAAACGATTTCAATTCCTTGCCGTCATTGTCGTAGGCAGTGGCCGCGGTATAGCTGGGCACCGTAACCCAGCCCCCTTCACATTCGATGACGATACCGATGTCGGCCCCTTTGTACTTGTCCATCTGCTTAGCTTCGGTTTTGGACGGGAGCCCGCGCACTTCAAAGATCAGCGGCGCGCCGCCGGGATAGTCGTGGTAAATAATCTGAGTGTTCGGCGTTTCGCCGTCGTCGACGTAACCGAGGCGGCAGCCGACGCTGAAAACTCGCGACGACACTTCGCCCTGTCCCAGGAACCAGCGCGCCACGTCCATCTCGTGGATTCCCTGGTTTCCCAGGTCGCCGTTGCCCGTGTTCCAGACCCAGTGCCAATCATAGTGCAGTCGCTTCCGCGTCAGGGGCAGCTTCAGAGCAGGGCCGCACCACAAATCGTAATCGATTTCCGCCGGGATGGGCTGTTGACCATCCGCCTTGCCGATACTTTCACGCCGCTTGTAGCAGAGTCCGCGGGAAACCTTGATCTTGCCGAGGTTCCCGGCCTTGACCCAGGCCACCGCCTCGGTGATTCCGGTTATGGAAGACCGGCTCTGGCAGCCGGCCTGAACGATCTTGTTGTGCTTGCGGGCAAACTCCACCACGCGCCGGCCTTCGGAAACGTTGTGTGAAATCGGCTTTTCAACGTATACGTCCTTCCCCGCCTGAATGGCCCAGATCGAAGCCAGGGAATGCCAGTGGTTTGGCGTGGCAATCGAGACGGCATCGACATCCTTGCTTTCGAGCAGCTTCCGGATGTCGATGTAGCCTTCGACGGCCTGGTCTTTGTCCTTGAGCGCTTTGACATTGGCCTCCAGGACTTTGCTGTCCACATCGCACAAGGCCACGACGCGCACGCCCGGTACGCTGCTGAATCCCCTGATGTGATCCTTGCCCCGGCCATTCAGGCCCAGGACGGCAACGCGGATGTCGTCGTTTGCGCCGATTATGCGCGCCCAGGAGCGTGCGGGCAGGTTCAGTGCGGCTGCCGTCAGTGTCGTGGTTTTGAGAAAACTGCGACGGTCCATTTGTGACATGAGATTTGTCCTTTCGTTTTGTGATTCAGCATTCGATGAAAGTGAGCCTGGATGGACATATTCTCGAATCCGATACCCCAGATGAGGCTGCTTTGCCAGTGACTGTGGCCAAAGTCCTGATACATGTCTCACTCATTGAATTCGGGAAGATTGTAGCACCCTTTACTCCGTGAATTGTTAAAAGCGCAGCCTGTCCCGGATTTTCATATGCTCCCCCTCGGGAGCAAAGATCAGCTCAACGGCCATGGCGAGTGCGAACTCCGTGCCGGATGTGGTCCCAGGAGAGGGCAGAGCCCGGTTTCTTGAGCAGGTTCTGCTTGCGCCGGTCCAACTCTTCCTTTTGCCAATCGTACATTGGCACGGCCGTGGGATCGGAGGCGATATCGTCCCAGAGATCTTCGAGAAGCTGCAGTTTCTCCGAGACGCTCAGATCGAATACCGATGTTTGTGAGGAACTCATGGATATATCCCCGCAACCTGACAGACCTGTTACAACACACTCGATCGCCCGGGTCTATGGCGCGGCGGCGTGATTGTGCAGACCGCTCCGAGCAGTTACGTCATAGGACCAGGATCTGCAGCTCGATGTGCTGTGCGATCTGCGTGAAATCACTGTCGCGATGAAGCAAGGGGCTGCCATGGTCCCGGGCAATGGTAGCGATCAGGATGTCGACGGTGCCGATTGTCAAGCCGAGGCGACGCAGGCCGAAGGCGATCTTCCCAGCCTCGTGCCAATGCCGATCCTCCACTCTCAGCCAGTGAAGGCCGAGAAAGAGAGCCTCAAGCTTGACCCTCTCCGCTTCGGACCGGCACCCCTGGAGCAATTCCAGAACAATCGGACCGGTGATCGCGACCCGGTCATCATCCAGCAAGGAGCCCAGGCGAGCCTTGATTTCCGGGTAGCCGCGTCTGGCAAAGAAACAAATCCATGCGCTGGAATCCACCAGAACGGGTCCCGCGATCGCCCCCGTCATCTCGAACTCCGCCTTCGCAACCGCCGCAGTTCGGCGGGAGCCATGTCCACAATCCCGCTCCCGGCAAGGGACTTCAGGGCCTGCCGGCGCCGCGACCGGATCAGTTCCTCCAGCGCCATCCGGATGGTTTCCTTTTTCGTCGCAGCTCCGCTCAGGTCCTTGGCCTCGCGTAGAAGATTGTCCTCGATATCAATCAACGTCTTCATCGCCTCCTCCTTTGGATATATAGATATGCGATTCTGATATATACGTCAACCCTTGGTTCTGGGGGTTCGGGGTCCGGAAATTTAGAACGACCACGTGCTGGGGACAACCGTATGAGCTTGACAAGATGGGGGGAGTCTGGTTCTTATAGGCCATGACTGCAAAGAGGCGTACGAGCAAATATCCACAGGTGGGCGCGGGAAATTCGGGAGGCGAAGCGCGCGTCGCCGAGAATTACCGCTACCCTGAAGCCGATAGCCCGATGCGGCCCGAGGTCGGGACGCAGGCGCAGTTCAAAAAGAAGAAGGCGCCGCGGACCTACCGCTACGATTCTTCGCTCTCGCCCGCCCTCGACTGGGATGGGCAGAATCCGGCGCGCGAACAGGGCGAAGCGCTAATCCGCAATGTTCTCGAAGCCGCAACTCTGGAAGAGGCCAAGGCCGCCGCGGAAAAACTCAAGGCGCTGGGGAAGCCGTTCCTCGACTGGGCCGGCAAGGCGGAACGCCTGTCATTCGACGTCCCCACGCTGCCGCTGTTCGTGCATGAGCGGCTTTCAACCAAGGCCATTCTCGAAACGCTCAAGAGCCACAAACGCGACAAGCAGATGTCGCTCTTTGACCTGTTCTCCGACCCGCAGCATTCCATCGCCGATCAGGTTCTGCGCGCCTACGAGCACCGGGGCGATCCGGGGATATAGAACGCACATGAAATTTCGAAATCGGGGACAGGCAACTCAACTCCCGAATTTATTCCGTGGTGGCGTGTTGCTCCAGTAGCGTCAGAGTTCGTAAGTTGTGTCGCCTGTCCCCGAAATTCCAAATGGAGGCCTTTGTGCTGAATATTAATCATGATTCTCGCCAAAGACCGTCGCTTTTCCCCGCCTTGATTGACCTCTCGGAATTGGTGGATTTTTGCACAAAGGTATAAGCGTCCCCTCAGGCGAAAATGGGACAGGGGATCTGCCGAAATCTCGCGTCGTCGGGTCTTAATGTGGAAGGCTTTTGTGGTAACGTAGCGTGAGAGGTGAGCATTGAAAAGAAAAAAGGACATCATCTGCGAAGATCCGGGGGAGTATGTTCCGCTGGAAATCGGACACCCAGAAAACCCGCAGACCGCAATTCCCAATATAGCAAAGGATAGGGAATTGGTGCGGCGCATTGAGGCGTCCGTGCAGCAAATGCCCACCTGGCACGAACTGTACCGTGGAGATGCTCGAATCGCGAAAATGCAGCCGGGAAGTGTGCACCTTGTCATGACCTCCCCGCCCTACTGGACGCTCAAAGAATACCGCCAATCGACCGGACAGCTTGGACACATCGAAAAGTACGAAGAGTTTTTGGTAGAGCTCGACAGGGTGTGGCAGCACTGCTATGACGCATTGGTTCCGGGCGGCAGAGTCGTCTGTGTGGTGGGCGACGTGTGCCTCTCGAGGAGGAAGAACGCTGGGCGGCACACAGTAGTACCGCTCCATGCTTCGATCCAGGAACACTGCCGGCGGATCGGCTACGACAATCTGGCTCCGATAATCTGGTACAAAATCGCCAACGCTGCCTACGAAGTCGAGAACGGTTCGGGCTTCCTCGGGAAACCATACGAACCGAACGCGGTTATCAAGAATGATATCGAGTACATTTTAATGGAGCGGAAGCCGGGAGGCTACCGGACACCGAGCGTGGCGACGAGAATCCTGAGTGTCATCTCGACGGAGAATTATCAGGCCTGGTTCCGTCAGATCTGGGACGGAGTCACGGGAGCATCGACGCGGGATCACCCTGCGCCATATCCACTTGAACTCGCGGAGCGCCTTGTGCGTATGTTCTCCTTCGTCGGGGATACGGTGCTTGATCCGTTCTTGGGTACGGGAACGACGACTGTCGCCGCCGCGAAGTGGGGACGCAATAGCATCGGGTATGAGATCGACGAGCATTACTACGAGCTGGCTTTGAAGCGCATAAAGCGGGAGACCTCCTCGCTGTTCAGCAAGACGGAGATCCGGGAGCGGAGATGAATCTAGAGCCGAGGGTGCGAGAGGCGGTCAAGTATTTTTGGTCAACCAGAGAGCGACAAGCGGCAGAGCAAGGGGGAGAATCCGGGAAAAAGGATGCGGGAGCGCGGGCTGCGGTAACAGGCGGCGCGCAGATGAACGGCTTCGTTCGCTTGGTGCGCGACATTCTCTACGACAATGGGATTAAACAGGGCGAAATTCAACACGAGAGCCGGATGGAGATTCCTGGCTGGTATCGGGCAGAGAAGAAATGGGATCTGCTGGTGATTGCAGATGGGGAACTGGTGGCTGGCATCGAATTTAAATCACAAATCGGGCCATCCTTCGGCAACAACTTCAACAACCGGGCTGAGGAGGCGATCGGAAATGCGACGGATCTTTGGGCGGCGTATCGCGAGGGAGCGTTTAAGCCGTCACAGCGGCCATGGCTGGGATACCTGATGCTCTTGGAGGAATGCCCGGCATCGACCAAACCTGTCCGGTGTTGGGAGCCGTACTTCCGGGCGTTCCCAGAATTTGAGGGAGCGTCCTACGCTCGAAGATACGAGCTGCTACTCACCAAGCTCGTGCGCGAACGTCTGTATGACGCCGCCTGTTTCATCGTATCGGAGGCAAAGAACGGGGCGAACGGTACATACCGTAAACCATCGGCTGAACTGGGATTTCAGAACTTGATACAATCGCTTATGGGTCGGGCTGGAGCGATCGCCGGGGCGAGGTGAGCTTAACCTTGATGGCCGACATCTTGGATTGCATTTTCTGCTAATTCACCCCGGCTAAAAAAAGATCCTTCTCCACATAATCTGCACCCTTCTCAGGCGGAGAGCATGGACAGGTCGCCGTCAAAGTGATCGACGATCGCGGCAACGAACTGTTGGCGGTCAAAAGCCTGAAAGAGGCAGAGGGATGATCCGCAAGGTAACGTTGCGCCGATTCAAACGCTTTGATGAAGTCGTGTTTGACATTCCCGGGCACGTCGTCCTGGCGGGCCCAAACAACACCGGAAAAACGACGCTCCTTCAGGCGGTCGCCGGTTGGGCGCTCGCACTCAACCGCTGGAAACAGCTCAATGATTATCACAGGCATGGCGGCGGCTACACCAAGGCGCCGATCGCACGGCAGGCGTTCTCGGCGGTGCCATTGCGGGCCTTCGACCTGCTCTGGAATGCTCGCGATTACCGGGAACCCATCGAAATCGAAATCCAGGGTGCTCAGGGATGGAGAGTCCCCATCGAGCTGATCCCCGATACCACGGAGCAGATCTTTGTGCGCCCCAGATCCGATGTCGAACCATCCGACGTGCGGCGCGCGGGCTTGATGGCAGTGTACGTGCCACCGATGACCGGGATCAGCACCGACGAACCCGTTTACCAGCGTCCCAAACAGGACCAACTCCTGGGTCTCGGAAAACCGGGCGAGATCATTCGCAACCTCCAGGTCCAGGCGCACCAATCCGCGGCTTGGGATCGTTTGCAGGACTCAATCCGGCGTCTGCTCCACTGCGAAATCCTGCCGCCCGACGCGGCCGGGGCAGACATCGTCGCCGAGTACCGTGCTCTGGATGAAAGCGCGCGCCTGGATATCGCGAACGCGGGGAGCGGGTTTCAACAGGTACTGATGTTGTTGACTTTTCTGCACACGCGTCCCGCCTCGGTGCTCCTCGTGGATAAGCCTGATGCCCACCTGCATGTGATTCTGCAGGATACGATCTACAGCGAACTCCGCTCCGTCGCCGCGGCCCAGAAATCGCAACTCATCATCGCCACACATTCCGAGGTGATCATCAACTCCGTGGAGCCGTCGGAGCTGTGCATGCTTTTCGACAAGCCGAGGTTGCTCACGAGCGCAGTCGAGCGCGACCGCCTCGCCGACTCCCTTGGCATCCTGACTCACACCGACATCATGATGGCTCTGCAGGCGCCCGGCGTGATCTACGTTGAGGACTACACCGATATCGACATCCTGCGGGAGTGGGCGAAGGTGCTGAATCATCCGGCCCTGGCAACCCTGACCACGAAGCTGTTCTGGAAGAAAGCGCTCTGGGAGACCAGGTTGGGCGCCTCGGGTATCAAGGCTAAGGATCACTACGAAGCCATCCGGCTGGTGCGCGAGGATCTGCCCGGCATCGAATTACTGGACGGCGATGCGCACTCAAACGTCCAGGCGACCGAGATTACTGGAGACGGCCTGCAACGCTTGCGCTGGCGGCGCTATGAGATCGAGAGCTACCTGCTCCATCCGGCCGCGCTGGCACGATTCGTCGAGCGTGAGGTCGGCGGCGCGGAGGCAGCCAGGCTGCATGTGGCTGACTTGTGGAAGCACTTCGAGGACAAATACCCACGGACCTTCCTCTCCGAACCGCTCGGGGATTTTCCGTTTCTCAATGGCATCAAGGCACGCACGGAACTGATACCTCCTGCCCTGACAGCGGCCGGGCTTCATGGTTTTCCCTACACCCGTTATCAGGAGATCGCGGCGCTGATGCTGCCGGAGGAGATTCATCCCGAGGTGGTGGAGAAGCTTGACGCCATCCAGAGGGCCTTCAGGCTATGAGCAGCTACGAGGTCCCCGAGCCGATCATCAGCTTGCCGTTTGAAGAACCCCGGGAGCACTGGAATATCATCGAAGGTGAAGTCCCGGAGCGTGTGGCTGGCCGCCGCAAGGCCGTCTACTTTTATCGCGATCCCAAGGCTGAGCCGGGCAAGCGCGCCGGCGAAGGCGTCGGGACGGTCATCGAGCTGAAGCTGGTCAACCTGATCCGGGAGCGCGTCTCGGAATGGCGGCGGGCGAATTATCCGGGCGTGACGCGCACCACGCTCGAGCTGCTCTCCTGGTGGTGCCGGGACGGACGCGAACAGCGGCTCTTCTTCGCCCAGATGGAGGCCGCCGAGACCATCATCTTCTTAAACGAAGCGCGGACCGATTTCCGCCAGGGGATTGCGATACCGCGCGACGAGCCCGGGGATGAGAAAAAATCGGAAGGAACCACGGGCTTCACTCGTTACGCCTGCAAGATGGCCACCGGCGCCGGCAAGACGACGGTCATGGGGATGCTCGCGGCCTGGAGCATTCTCAACAAGGTCAACGATCGCGGTGACGCGCGCTTTTCGGATGTTGTGCTGGTGGTTTGCCCAAATGTGACCATCCGCGACCGATTGCGCGAGCTGGATCCCAACGGCGGTGAAGCCAGCATCTACCGCACGCGCGACCTGGTCCCCGCTCACCTGCTGCCCCTTTTGACGCAGGGGCGCGTGTTGGTCACCAATTGGCATGTGTTCGAGCCGCAGGCCGTGCAGACCGCCGGGATCGGCGCCCGGGTCAGTAAGGCAGGCGTCGCCGTGCGAGTGGTCGAAACCGTCAGTATCGGCGCCAGGACAACCACGGCCCGGGGCACTCGCTATCTGACAGAAAACACTTACCAGCGGCAGGTTGCCGCGGGGCTGTTGAAGATCAGGAAGGAAATTCGGGACAAAGACGGCGGACTGGTCAAGGCTACCGTCGAATCTGTGAAGTATGTGGAGAGCGACACCTCTCTGGTTAACCGGGTTTTGGGGCGGGAAGTCGGCGGCAAACAAAATATCCTGTTGATGAACGACGAAGCCCATCACGCCTATCGGATCAGGCGGGAGGAACCAGAGGAGGAAGAGGCGGAGACCTTCGGGGAGGAAGCGGAAGCCGAGGAGTTCTTCAAGGAAGCCACGGTCTGGATTGAGGGATTGGATCGGATTCAGAAACTGCGCGGGATCAACTTCTGTGTCGATCTTTCGGCCACGCCCTACTTCCTCGGCCGGGTCGGGCAGGCTACCAATCGGCCGTTTCCCTGGGTGGGCGATTTCGGGCTGATCGATGCGATCGAGTCCGGGCTGGTGAAGATCCCGCAACTGGCAGTCCGCGACACCACGGGCGCCGAAATTCCAGGGTATTTCAACATCTGGCACTGGATCATGCCGCAGCTTACTCCCGCGGAGCGCGGCGGCAAGAAAGCCTCCCCCAAGCCCGAGGCGATCCTGAAGTATGCGCACCACCCCATCGCCATGCTGGGGAGTTTGTGGCAGAAGGAATGCGAGGAATGGGCCCGTCTGGCCACCGACCGACGACCTCCGGTCTTCATTCTGGTATGCAAGAATACCCAGATCGCCAAGGTGATCTACGAGTGGCTTGCCGAGGACAAGGCGCCGATTGGCATTCCCCCGGTGAAGATCGAAGGGTTCAAAAATAACGGCGGGATCAACACCATCCGCGTCGATTCCAAGGTCGTCCATGAGACGGACACGGGGCAGGCGCGCAGCGACGAGTCTCGTTGGATGCGGTTCACGCTCGACACGGTCGGCAGAATCGCCTGGCCGGCGGACCGGCAGGGGCGTGCGATTTATCCAAGAGATTTCGAGGAGCTGGCGAAAAAACTGGGCCGGCCGCTGCACCCTCCCGGCCGGGATGTGCGCTGCATTGTGAGCGTCGGCATGCTTACGGAAGGGTGGGACTGCAGTACCGTCACGCACATCATCGGCTTGCGCCCATTTATGTCGCAATTGCTGTGCGAGCAGGTGGTGGGCCGAGGGCTGAGACGAACCGCCTATGAAGCCGGAGAAGACGGCAGGTTCACGGAAGAAGTCGCCAAGGTTTTCGGCGTGCCATTCGAAGTGATTCCGTTCAAGTCGAACAAGCAGCCCGCGCCGGCGCCCATGGTAAAACGGCGTCACGTGCATGCGGTCCCCGCCAAGGCTGAATTTGAGATCCTCTACCCTCGCGTCGAAGGATATACACAGAAGATCCAAAATCGTATTGCGATCAACTGGGCAAACGTGCCGCCGTTGTTCCTCGAACCCGGGCGCATACCGCCCGAGGTGGAAGTCAAGGCACTGAGCGTCTCCAACGAAGGCAAGTTATCATTGTTCGGGCCGGGCCGCCTCGATGAGGTCACCCTGTCGGAATTTCGGGCCCGGCGGCGCATGCAGGAGCTTGTGTTCGATCTGGCCCGGGGACTCGCGCGGCACTATATGGCGCAGGGATACTGCGATATTCCCGCGCATGCCCTCTTCCCGCAGTTGACACGAATCATCGCCCAGTACGTTGAAAAGAAGGTGCACGTGCAATTCCCCGCCCATAAAAAGGATCTGTTCCTCGCGCCTTATTACGGCTGGCTGGTGGAGCGGCTGGTCGAGGCGATTGGACCGGACACGTCCCAGGGAGAAGCGCCGGAAGTGCCGATTTACGAAAGCAGCCGCGGCCCCGGATCGACCTCTGAGGTGGATTTCTGGACAAGCCGCGAGGTGCGGGAAGTTCTGCGCAGCCACGTTAATTATGTTGTGGCCGACACCAGGCGATGGGAGCAATCGGCTGCGTACTATGTGGACAGGCATCCTGAGGTCGCAGCGTTCGCCAAGAACGCCGGATTGGGATTCGCGATCCCTTATCTGTACAACGGACAAATGCACGATTACCTGCCGGATTTTCTCGTCAGGCTGAAAACAGACGTCCAGGTCCATTTGATTCTCGAAACCAAGGGTTTTGATCCTCTTGCCGATGTTAAGAGAGCTGCGGCGGAACGATGGGTAGCGGCAGTCAACGCCGAGGGCCGCTTCGGGAGTTGGCATTACAAGGTGACAAGGAAGATCGAGGATATCCCTCGAATCATCACGGAGGCGGCAGAGAGGGGGTCGAGAGGCTAGGGCGCTCATAAAAGTGCAGGGCTTTGGATCCGTGAAAGGATAACAGCATCCATCCCAGTGCATCTCGGGTCTTCCCTGATTTGGGCTCCGGAGAAGCGATCATTCTCCTTGGCGGAGGATTCTGGCATAATGCCAGGCCTTATGAAGAAAATGTCTCCGCTTGCAGTGCTGGCGCTCCTGGTAACGGTTCTGTCCTGGAGCAGCATCCCTCTCTTCCTGAAGCATTTTACCGCCTTTATGGACGCCTGGACGGTGAACGGAGTTCGCTATGCCATCGGAACTCTGCTGCTTTTGCCTGTGCTGCGGGGGGCTTCGCGTCCGAATTCCAGCCGGTCGAGCCTGTGGCGCAGCGCGCTCATACCCTCGATGGTCAACAGTATCAGCCAGATCGGCTTCGCTCTCATACCCTACTTCGTCACCGCCAGCGTCCTGGGTTTCGGCATCCGCGCATCGTTTCTATTTACCCTTGCGGGCAGCCTGTGGCTCCTGCCTGAAGAGCGCTATCTGTTTTTCTCTCGTCTGTTCTGGGCAGGTGGCGCACTCTGCATTGCCGGTATCTTCGCTCTCTTCTGGGGCTCGATGCAGCAAGCCACGGCATCGATCCCGGGGCTTCTGCTTCTTTTTGGTGATGCCGCTGCCTGGGGATTCTATGGCGTTACCGTTCGCAAGTATATGCGTGGTCACCCGCCGCACCACAGCTTTGCCGCCATCAGTCTGTACACCGCCGGCATTCTGGTGGTCCTGATGTTGATTTTTGGCCGGATTTCGGCGCTGGCGGAACAGAATGCGCAAACGCTGGGTCTCCTCGTCCTATCCGCAGCCATAGGCATTTCTCTGGCGCACGTGGCGATGTATTACGTCCTGGGCCACCTGGGTGCCATCATCGAGAGTGGAGCGGAGATGTTGACGCCGTTCCTGACTTTCTGCGGGGCCGCATTTCTCTTCGGCGAGCGCTTGAGCGCGCTCCAGTGGGCGGGAGGGCTCGGAGTGATTGCCGGCTGCGCATTGATGATCGGCGCTCACGAACGCAGACCTGCACGAGTCCATCCGATGCTGACGCTGCGCTGTGAGTGACTCGGCAGCGAGCCACGGCTTGAGAAGGACAAGGATCCTGCCGCGTACCGTTGATCCCGGGCCCGAGGCGAATCGTCAGAGCAGCAACACCATTCCGTCTATCTCGATCATTTCCCTGACCAGGTGGCCGGCGGCATCGATCGAGAAAGGCCTATGGCTCGCTTTTTTCTGCCTTGCATGCAGCCTGGTGTAAGATGTCGAGTAAACTCTTTGAATCGGGGGTAAAGCCATGAAGACACGGAGGGACCTGCTGAAGGCTGCGGCGCTCGGCGTTCTCACACCCCTCATCCCGGCCATCCAGCGGGATGCTCAAGCTGCGCCGGCGACCCGAGGAGAACTGCGGTTATGGTACCGCAAGCCGGCGCCTGACTGGAATGAGGCTTTGCCGATCGGCAACGGCCGGCTGGGGGTCATGATCTTCGGCGGCATTGAAAACGAGCTCCTTCAACTCAACGAAGACACCCTGTACTCTGACGAACCGGGCCGCAGGGATCTTGCTCTCGATATCACCCCCGATTTTGATGAAGTCGTCCGAATGCTCCGGGAAGGCAATTTCAACGAGGCGGCAAGTGTCATCACAAAAAAGTGGCTGGGGCGGGCACAGCCCTGCTACCAGCCTCTCGGCGATCTCCGCATGGAATTCCAGCATTCCGGAGCTGTCGCTGAGTACGAGCGCGATCTAAACCTCTTGACGGCGACAAGCACGGTCCGATACCAATGCGGGGGCATCACGTTTACCCGGGAGTTTTTCGTCAGTCATCCGGACCAAGTTATCGTCGTTCGCCTGACGTCCGATGTTCCCGCCAAGCTCAATATGCGTGCAACGCTCCATTCGATACATCCGGCAAGCGTGCTTGCAGTCACCTCGTCACACGGAATCCGGCTCACGGGTCAGGCGCCGGGTTTTGCGTTGCGCCGCGCACTGGAATGGGTAGAGCAGAGGAACGATCAGTGGAAGTACCCGGAGATCTGGGACAAGGAGGGAAAGCGCCGTACCAACGCGGCGACGGTTTTGTACGGAGAGGATATCGGCGGACTCGGCACTTTTTTCCAGGTCAATCTGCAAGTCGCTGCAACAGACGGCAAGGTCACCGCGGACCGTGACGGTCTTCATATCCGCACTGCACGCGAGGCGGTCCTCCTCATCTCGGCAGCGACCAGCTATAACGGCTTCAAGAAAAGCCCGAGCCGGGAAGGTCTCACCCCTTCGATCCGGGCGGAAGCTGATATTGCAGCCGCCGCGGTCAAAAAGTACCCCGCGCTGCGCGATGCCCATGTCAAAGATTATCGGAGCCTGTTCGACCGGATCTCATTGGATGTTGGCGGCGCGACAGAACAAAGCCGGCTCCCTACCGATGAGCGCATCGAGCAGTTTGCGAATGGAAAGGACCCGTCACTTGTAGCCCTGTACTTTCAGTTTGGGCGTTATTTGATGATTGCGGGCTCGCGGCCCGGAACCCAGCCTCTGAACCTGCAAGGGATCTGGAATCCCATGGTGATCCCTCCTTGGGCCGGCGCCTACACAACCAATATCAATGCCGAGATGAACTACTGGCCGGCCGAGACAACGAACCTGTCGGAGTGTCACGAGCCGCTTCTGCGCATGATTGGTGAACTGTCGGTAACGGGCAAGGAGGTGGCGACGAAGATGTACCATCGGCGCGGCTGGGTGGTGCATCACAATACGTCCATCTGGCGGGACGCCCAGCCGATCGACTATACAGCAATGCCATCCTTCTGGCCGATGGCGGGCGGCTGGTTGTGCCGGCATCTCTGGGAGCACTATCTCTTTACCGGTGACCGCCGGTTCCTGGAACAGGCTTATCCCCAGATGCGCGGGGCGGCGGAGTTTTACAGCGATTGGCTGGTAGACGACGGCGGCGGCAACCTGGTCACCCCCGCGGGCAACTCCCCGGAGAATCTTTTCCAGTACAAGGACGAGAACGGCAAGCAGCAGACAGCGGGCATTTGCATGGGCCCTACGATGGATCTGGCGATCATCCGGGAGTTGTTCGCCAATTGCATCCGTGCCGCTGAGTTGTTGGGACGCGATGAAGAACTGCAACAGGAGCTGAAAACGAAGCTGGAGAAGATCCGGCCTTATCGGATCGGGAGCCGGGGGCAATTCATGGAATGGTCGCACGACTTCGCGGAACAGGATCCGATTCACCGCCACATATCGCACCTCTATCCATTGCATCCCGGAGATCAAATCACGCGGCGCGCCAAACCGGAGCTCTTTGCCGCAGCGCGCAAGACCCTGGAACTGCGCGGGGACGAAGGCACCGGCTGGTCCCGCGCATGGAAGATCAATTTCTGGGCTCGCATGGAAGACGGCAACCACGCGTACAAACTTGTGTGTAATCTGCTCCAGCCCGCGCGCAGCGGGCCTGGACGTTATGACAGAGGCGGGGTCATGCCCAACCTTTTTTGTTCGCATCCGCCGTTCCAGATCGACGGCAACTTTGGCGGCACAGCCGGAATCGCCGAGATGCTTTTGCAGAGCCACGCCGCAGAGCTCCACCTTCTCCCCGCGCTCCCGGATGCATGGCCCGCAGGGAGTGTGCGCGGGCTCTGCGCACGCGGCGGATTTGTTGTGGACATAACGTGGAAGGAATCCCGATTGACCGCAGCCACGATCTCATCCAGGCTTGGCGGCCTGTGCAGGGTGCGTTATGGCGAAAGGGTTATTACCTTCAATACCCCAAGAGGTCGGGCCTATAAGGTGCCCCGATTCCAGCAGAAATGATTTCCACGGAGAGAAAAAATGCAAAAAAGACAAGCAGCTCTCTGCGGCCTCTGCACTCTCTGCGCTGAGGTTTTCCGGTTGCGGATATTCGGCGCCGCGTATTTCGTGGTTCCTCAAACTTTGATGTGGCTATCTGCGATGCCAGAAGCGGTAAACAGCTCAGGAAAATTGAGCTGCCAAGCGGGTTGAGTCCCCGGGACCCAATACTATTGGCGTTCCCGGATCTGAAAGCCTGTATAATGAGAGCCTGTATAATATAAACTGAAACCTAGGATTTGAACGGTGGGCAGCGGAACTCATCCTGTTTCTGATGCAGCAACGAAAAAAACGGTTTACATCGAGACGACTGTCGTCAGTTATCATACCGCGCGCCCAAGTCGCGACCTCAGGGTTGCTGCTCACCAGCAAGCGACAAATGAAATATGGCCGAGACTGACATCTCAGTTCAAAACCTTCATCTCCGCGCTTGTACTTGAGGAGGCGGGACGAGGAGATCCGGATCAAGCGAAGGCGCGCCTCCGGGAAATTGAGCTGTTCCCCCTTCTTGACATCGACGAGGAGGCGCGGGTGTTGGCCGAGCGTCTCATTGCCGGGAAAGCGATACCGCAGGAGTATCCTGAAGATGCTCTGCATATTGGCGTTGCCGCAGCAAACGGGATCGATATTCTTCTTACCTGGAATTTCGCTCATCTCAACAATCCCTTCACGCGCATCCTGGTCCGGCGAGTTGTTGGGAATGCCGGGTATCAGTGCCCGGAAATCTGTTCCCCTGATGAGCTCTTGGAGTCAGACCGATGAAAGATCCGATTGTTGACGAAGTCCGCAGGCACCGCATGGAGCACACACAGAAGTTTGCCGGGGACATCGTGGCTATCTGCAAGGATTTGCGCCGCGCACAGGATGCGTCCGGGCATAGCATCGTTCGTCTTCCGGCGAAAAGGCTGGAGGAAGCCGTAAAAACCAGCGGAACCCGTACAAGGCGTGGCGCGTGATCGTGCTGCTTGCTGGATCCCGGCTTGTTGCTGCTGGCCGGCACGGTTGTAAGCTGGACATTACCGCACCCAGGGGTGGATCGCTTCATCGTAGCCACGGCCGGGCATGATTCCGTAGATGATGGTGTCGTCTGTCACCGCTGCCCAGAGCCACCAGCGGCAGCCACCGACTCACCATCCCGATTCGTCCGGAGCGGATCCCCTGCTTTGCCGCCGTTGCTCCCGCCCGCTGAAGATGGTGAACCTCATCGACGCCCCGAGTGTCATCGAGAGAATCCTGCGTCACCTCAAACTCTGGGACCGGCCGCAACGTCCGCCTCCCGCTCCCGGACTGCGGACACTACACTATGATCTCCAAATCCCCGCCTGGAAGGACGACGCCGAATCCTTCGATCAAACGGAATAAAGTTCACCTCGTCAGTTCCCGGATTCCGGAAGGCAATTACCCATCGGTAAGAGTATAGAACTGGTAAGCGATTGCCCAGCATGCTTCGCGATCGGGATCAAGTTGAAACGTAACATAAGGCTCGGGACAGAGCGTGGTTCGTATCGACCAGAAGACCAGTTTCGATATCGGCTGGTCACTTTTGATCCTCACGCCCGCGCCCGTTCTGCGATTGGAGATGGTGATGTCATAATCTGCGGCGGTCTCCCCGAATCCTGCCAATGGCGTGAGTATGCTTTGGCCTTTCCGCAGTTCCTGCAAGTAAACCAGCTGCCTGCCGCGAATCTCGGCAAGACCCTTCAGATCACCGAGGGCCTGCACTTCGAAGGGGAACTCGACCACAAAGTCCGGCCCGGAAGGCAGGCCATCGATTACGAAGAAGTTGTGGTTGTACTGAGTCGTCTCGATGGGACGGCAGCCGGTGTTCTTCAATGAGTGTTCCAGCACCAGGATTGCCCTTCCGTCGAGCAGCCGCACATTCTTGCGGTAGATATATTCGTACCCGGATCCACCATCCAGTTCGTGGACAAATTCCAGGTCAGTGCGTCCGTGATGGCATTTCCACCGGCCGGGATCCAGAATCTCATATGTTCCGAACTGGCGATAGGCAGATTCCTCCGGTTTTCGGACCACGCCCACGCCGATTCGCACAAAGGCGCCTCCGGCGTCGGCCTCAGCGTAACCCAGGCCGGCGCCATTGGTCTGAAATTCCTCCACGGGGCCGGTTATCGCATCATGGACCATCGGGTCATGGCGCTCAAACCACGGACCGAAGTAATTGTGGCCGGCGCATTCGAGAGCGGCAACGACGCCGGACCAGTCGAATCGTGTGCCGCGATAGTAGCCGCATATGGGATCCGGCATGTAGAGCATCGCTCGAACCATGCCATTGGAAATCTCGGCGTACGGATGCTCAATAGCGCGCGGACCGGCGGTTCCTGTCACAAATCTCACCCCCAGGTCGACTACGGCACGCGAACTTTCACGGTGCAGATCTCATAAGGCTTCAGGCTCAGCACCTTCTGATCTCCCGTGCGCTGGTCTTCCTCCAGCATATTGACGGGACGGAAGCTGCGGTCCTGGTCGAGGAAATGCAAGGGGCTCTGAACGCCTGTCCCGGCGATCTCGAAGACCCGCAGAACGATCGCCGAATCGCGGTCGGCCTTTTTCAACGCGCTGATCACCAGGTTGTCGCCGTCCAGCCGGCAAAACGAGCGCTGCGGAGGCAGCGATTTCTGCGAGAGATCATTGACCGCGCTGACTGGGATCAGCGGAGTGTTGGAATCCATCCCGGCGCGCCAGGATTTCCCGGCCACCCAGTTTCCTCGGGAGGAAGTAAAGCTGTAGCGATAAACGTATCGTCCTGCCGGGGGCTGCTGAAGCAGCACTGTTTTGCCATCCCGCACGATGTTGACGGGATTAAAGCGGGTGCCGCGCAACATCCCTGCCCGGATCGCGGTATCGGTGACCGTGAGCAGCTGGTGATCGGCGCTAATGGTAATTCCCCATTCGTTGTTTCCGGCGAAAATCCAGTCCTGGATCTGGCGCCAGGTTTTCCAGATTTCCTTAGGCACTTCGTCGCCGAAATGCGGTCCGGAGTTCGGCATCAGGTCGGCAGTCGCCGCGGAGCCGAACGGAATGCCGTTGCGTACCTCGGCATTGGACTGTTCCAGCGGAAATATCTGCTCGATTTTCATGAAGCGGCCCGGCTTCCAATCCACGGTGTTCTCCAGGTCGATCTTTTTCAGCCCGCGATACAGCGTGAGCCGTTGTACAACCGGAATGCCCGCGACATCGCCGGTGATCCGGACGACCGCCCGCACCGGGCTGTTCTCTTCTAACTCCACTCCTCCGACCACGTTGATAATCGTGCGCCCGGTTTGCGGTTCGACGCTGAGAGAGTTCCCGCCGCGCTCCTCGGATGCCGCGATTTCGAGATTCCTTGCGACCGTGCGATTGAGTTCTTTGTCGAAGATTTCGAGCCGCCCGGTGGCCCGATCCACCGTGACACGGTAAAACTCATTCTCCAGGAGGTGGGAGCCGACCACGCGACGTGGCTGTTTCACGTCATTGTCCGTATCGAGTTTAAGCTCACAGGCATTGGAGAAGGTTTCAGGCTGGCCGGCGGGCACCAGGTAGTAAGTCTTGTAGCCCAGCGATGGCACGTCCCGTGCGACGAACGCCAGTTCCAAGGCGCGTGATATATTCTCGCTGTACTGTTCGATGCGAAAGGGTATGGCCACGCCGGCTTCGTCCACCAACCGCATCCCCTTCCTGTAATCCTCGAGGTCGGAGGGCGCCACGTCGCCGTAAAGGGTCACATGCGCTCTGACGATGTCGTTGCGCGTCCAGCCCAGGGGATTGAAGACCACGATGGGGGTGCTCGTCGCGAATGGATGCTGCACGCGCTCGGCGATGTTGCGCAGCGAGTCGCGCAAAATCTGGCCTGCCTGAAGGATAGCTGCCTGGGCATGACCGACCTTGCGCTCGTCTCCGATGTCGCCTCCCTGGCCGTAGTTGTTGTGATCCATCGCCTCCAGCGCCTTTTTCCAAAGCGATTCCAATTCCTTTTCGGGATATTCCGCGTAGCCCAGCGCATAATTGATGGCGGCGAATTTTTCGGCGTTCAGCAGAGTGTCGGTGGCCGTGATCACCGGCGGCCACAGGTGGCTCATCGACGAGATGACGTTGGCCCATGACGACGGAATCTCGCCAGACAATACCGGGATGCCAGGCGTCTGAGCCGCGGCCCGGAAATATTCTTCCGGCGACGCCAGGTGGAATCTCGAGGGGGACAGACGCTGATTCAAAACGGCAACATTTTCCACGAGTTTTGTGGTCGGCGACCAGAGGTCGGTGCCCCAGCCGAGATAAATCGGGCCGGCCGTGGTGGCCTGAACACCGGCAGTTTCTTTCGCGATCCGCTCGAAGCGGGCATCATCCAGATCGCGATGCAGTCCCAGCCCGACTCCCCAGCCGTATCCTTTGATCGAATGCCAGGTAAGTACCTCCGAACCGTCGGGCGCCTTCCAGCGGAAGAGCGACTGGTCCATAGGCGCCATGCGGGTCATTACCATATAAGGTATCGCGGACTTGGCCAGGATCTGGGGATACTGCCAGGTATACCCGGGGATGTCTCCGAGGTGCGCCACCTTTGGATCCACTCCGAAAACCTCGAGTGCATATCGTTTTCCGTATACAAGGTTGCGTACCAGGGCCTCGCCGCGAGGGAGATTCTGATACGTCCCGACCCATTTCGGCGCGATTTCGATGCGGCCTTCTTTAACCAGCCTCTTCAGCGCTTCCAGCTCCGGGGTGCCCTGCTGGCTGTCAACAAAATTAGCGACAAATATGTCATCTTCGAGCAGGAAACGGAACTCGGGGTAGCGCTGGCAGAGCTGAATTGCCCTGGTGATAATGCGATTGCCTCGGCTGAGGCATTCTTCCTCGGTGCCTCCCCAGAAGAGGTCCAGATGCGAAAACGGGATGATGAACACGTCGGACTTGCCGGGATTGGTCTGGCCTGCCGGGAATCCGGCGGGCAACAGAGTCAGAAGCGCGAACATAATAGTAGGTAATCGCATAGATAGCCCTTTCTGCCCAGCACCCTAGCATGCGGTCGCTCCGTAGGACTATTGAAATGAAATGAACGACCTTTAACTCTTTTGGAATCGAGTGCGGACTCGCGGCGCAGGCGCGGTAAGCTTGCGCAGGTCCTTTTCCTCGAGATCGCGCGCGCTTTCGATGAATGCCTGGACGGGTTGCGGCAAATAGGTTGATTTGCGCCGTACCAGGGCGATTTTCGAATAGAGAGGCGGTTCCGCCTGGTGGATCAGGTGGAGGCGGCCTTCTTTTACATCCTTCTCCACCACCCACATGGGCAGCATCGAGGAACCGAGCCCGCTGCAGACCATGGCACGGATGAAATCGGGATTATCGAAGCGCATGATGACGTTGGGCTCAAATCCATTCGCCCCGAAATACCGGTCGACCGATTCCTCCAAACGGGATCCTTTGCGAAACAGGATGAATCGGTGTCCCTTTAAAGCGGCAAGAGGTGGACGCGCTGAGGGAGCGCGCTGGTGAGAGACCAGCACTAATTCGAAATTCCACGAGGTCTCCACGAAGAATTCGTTCTTTTCGACCAGGTCGCAGGATACGAGAAGCGCAAGATCGAGGGAACCTCTGCCAAGACCGTCGAGAAGAACCGGAGTGTTCCCGGTCTCAACCAGGATCTCAACCTGGGGATTTGCACGGCGAAACCTTTTGAGAATGGCGGGCAGAATATAAGTGCTCGGCCCGGTGCCGATGCGCACAATCCCGCGCTTCAATCCCTTCCATTCCTCGAGTGCCGACAAAGCGGAGTTGTATTGCGCCAGCATGTCCTTGACGTAAGGGAGCAGGATTTCGGCAGGCTGAGTCAGCTGCAGGCGCCGCCCGATTTTTTCGTACATGCGGACGCCGAGTTCCCCTTCCAGGATCTTCAGCTGTTTGTGAATGGCCGGCGGGCTCAGGTGCAGCCGCTCTGCGACCAGCGAAATACTGCCCAATTCGGACAGGGCCACAAGACAACGCAATTCCTTGAGCTCCATGAGAACCAAACTAGCACATTTCACCGGAAGTGAACAACGATTCAAAACACTTCACGTGACATAACCGACGGCAGAAAATATAATCCGACTCTTATGAACCGGCAGTCTTGGCAACCCAAGGCAAGTGCTCTGCAGAACCGGACCGACTATTTCGTCTTTATCGGGACGTACACAGGCGGCGCCGGCGGAGGCATCCATGTCTGCCGTTTTTCCGCACAGGGCCCCGAACTCGACCTGGTGGGACTCGCCGCGGAGGCCATCAATCCCTCTTTTCTCTGCGTGCATCCGAGCGGCAGATTCCTCTATGCGGTCAGCGAAGTTTCGCGTCACATGGGGCAGCCCGCGGGCCTGGTGATGGCCTATGCCATAGACCTGAAGGCCGGAGCCCTCGCATTCCTAAACCAGGTCCTCTCCCGCGGAGCGGGGCCTTGCCATATCTCCACAGACAGAACTGGGAGGACCGCCCTGGTTTCCAATTATGCCGGCGGGAGTGTGGCCTCGATCCGAATTCTCGAGGACGGCAGCCTCGGCAGTTCGATGTCTGTTCTCCGGTTTTCAGATTTGTGCCGGAACGGGCAGCCCGGGCAAAAATCGCACGCACACGGTGCATTCGTTTCGGGCGACAACCGTTTCGTCGTGGTTCCGGATCTCGGACTCAATCGGCTTTGGGTTTACAGGCTGGAGTCGAGCAAAGGCACGCTCGAGCCGGCGGAAATTTCCAAATCGGATCTGGAACCAGGCGCCGGCCCGCGGCACTTTGCATTCCATCCAACAGGCCATTATGGCTACGCCATATGCGAGACCGATTCGACGGTCAGGGCTTTCCATTTCGATCGGGTCCGGGGCAGCCTGCGCCAGTTCGATTCGGTCTCCATTTTGCCGCCTGGCTACCTCGGCAGCAACATCGCGGCGGAAATCCAGATCGATCGCGGGGGCAGGTATCTTTATGCAACCAATCGCGGCGCAGACAGTATCGCCGTGCTCGCGATCCGCGAAGAGGGCAGGCTCGAGCTCGTGGAAAATGTGGGATCCGGCGGCAAAACACCCAGGCACTTTTCAATCGATCCCACCGATTCGTACTTGCTGGCCGCAAACCAGGATTCCGGCAATGTCGTGCTTTTTTCGCGAGATCGCGCCGGCGGCCGCCTGGAGGAGACCGGCCGGCGCGTTGCTGTCAACAAGCCGGCCTGCATCGTATTTGTCCGGGCGGAGTAAGAAGTTTTTTTCCCGGCGGGCGCTTTGGGAATCATGGGCACGCGCTCAGGAAATCGTGTTCAGGAAGGAGAAGGATGCAATGAAAGCAGCGATTCTTTATCGAGACAGAGAAATCAGGTTAGGTGATGCACCCGATCCTAAAATCAGACCCGGCCATGTGATTGTCTCGCCACGCTACGTCGGCATCTGCGGTACGGACCTGCACATTTTCAGAGGCGAGTTTCACGATCGCGTCCAGTATCCCGCGATCCCAGGACACGAATTTGGGGGGATCGTGGAAGAGGTCGGTCCGGAGGTAAAAAATGCGAAAGTGGGCGATCGTGTGGCCATCGATCCAATCATTCCGTGCTATGGGTGTCCCGCCTGTCTGACAGGGCACTTCAACGCCTGCCGGACCCTGAAACTGCTCGGTGTCGATCTCGACGGAGGGTTCGGCCAGTACGTTTCCGTTCCATCCCACAACCTTTACTCGCTGCCGGACGGTGTCGCCATGGAGCACGTGCCGATGGTCGAGATGTACGGACTCGGCCTCCACATTCTGCAGAGGGGGCAAGTCCAGCTGGGAGAGACCGTGGCCATACTCGGGGCGGGCCGGCTCGGGCTCTCGGTACTCGACGTTCTTTGTCACGGCGCGGCTCCATCCCTGTCGATCGTGACCGACCTGCAGCCATTCCGGTTGGAAAGGGCATGCGAGCTGGGCGCCGACTATGTCGTGAATATCGCCCGGGAGGACCCGGTCGCTCGCGTGCTGGAGTTGACCTGCGGGGTAGGAGTGGATTGCGTCATCGAATGTGTCGGCCACTATCATGCGATCGCCGGGCAGGAACCTCCGCTGGGACAAAGTGCCCGGATGGTTCGGAACGGAGGGCGCATTGTGGCAGTCGGGCTGGGGGAGCAACTGTCGCCGGTGCATTTCAAGACGCTGGTGATCAAAGAAGCGCAGCTGATTGCATCCCGGGTGACCCGGGGCGAATTCCCGCGCGCGATCCGGATGCTGTCCAGGGGCCTGCTGCACCCGGAGCTTTTGATCACTGACCGGATGCCGCTCCGGGAAGTCGCCGCCGCCTTTGACAAAGTCGATCGGGAAGATCCGGGGACGATCAAGATCGTCCTGGACGTGCACGAGGTTTAGAAAGTGGTGCGCGCCTGCCGCCGGGGGGCCGTGTGGAGTGCGGCCATTCGGCAACCTGTGCGTGATGAATCCGGATATGACTCTAACGGGGCCTTCTGATATGCAGCTCTCCCCGCAGTGCGCTGGCTGTATCCCACACTTGACACTGTGGGGTTGGGCTGGATTGTCATGCCATTGGCATCCCGGACGAGGCCGGCCGATGCTTGAGGGCGGTCAAAAAATCGCGGAGTCCGGCCCCTGGGACCGCGGGCGTCTCGCCCGCAAAAAGTCGCCTAAAGATCAAGACTGGCGGCTGCGGCATCCCGAGGCGGACTGCGCAAGCCGCTGTGATGCGAATGCATGAGTATTTTGCGGGCGAGACGCCCGCGGTCCCA
>Ga0315284_10003436_pt1 | contig 22503 bp, 35 predicted proteins | sample YL17G09_16_MG_FD_203696 | JGI IMG/M metagenome (GOLD analysis project Ga0315284, IMG submission 203696) | Sediment microbial communities from Yellowstone Lake, YNP, Wyoming, USA - YL17G09_16 | ecosystem: Environmental > Aquatic > Freshwater > Lake > Sediment | place: USA: Wyoming | collected... | reverse complement strand
TGATTATAAACTTGATTAGTTATTTCTTCTGCGTTCATATTAAATCATTAGTAACTTGAGAATAAACTCGATTCCTGACTTGATTATAAACTTGATTACTAACTTGATTCTCAACTTGATTATAAACTTGATTACCAATTTGAGTCCTAACTTGATTCCAAACTTGAGAACTAAGTTGAGTATTAACTTGATTCCAAACTTGAGAACTAAGTTGAGTATTAACTTGATTATAAACTTGAGTATTAACTTGAGTATTAACTTGATTATAAACTTGATTAGTTATTTCTTCTGCGTTCATATTGTATCATTACTAACTTGAGTCCTAACTTGATTCTCAACTTGATTCCTAACTTGAGAACTAACTTGAGAACTAAGTTGAGTATTAACTTGATTCCAAACTTGATTCCAAACTTGAGTATTAACTTGATTCCAAACTTGAGAACTAATTTGATTATAAATTTGATTCCCAACTTGATTATAAACTTGATTATAAACTTGATTATAAACTTGATTAGTTATTTCTTCTGCGTTCATATTAAATCATTAGTAACTTGAGAATAAACTAGATTCCTGACTTGATTATTAACTTGATTCCTGACTTGATTTCCAACTTGATTACAAACTTGATTCTCAACTTGATTCCAAACTTGATTATAAACTTGAGTATAAACTTGAGTATTAACTTGATTATAAACTTGATTATAAACTTGATCCCTAACTTGATTCCAAACTTGATTAGTTATTTCTTCTGCGTTCATATTAAATCATTAGTAACTTGAGAATAAACTTGATCCCTAACTTGATTATAAACTTGATCCCTAACTTGATTACAAACTTGATTACAAACTTGATTCTCAACTTGATTCCAAACTTGATTATAAACTTGAGTATAAACTTGAGTATTAACTTGATTATAAACTTGATCCCTAACTTGATTCCAAACTTGATTAGTTATTTCTTCTGCGTTCATATTAAATCATTAGTAACTTGAGAATAAACTCGATTCCTGACTTGATTATAAACTTGATCCCTAACTTGCTTATAAACTTGATTACCAATTTGATTACCAATTTGAGTCCTAACTTGAGTATCAACTTGATTATAAACTTGATCCCTAACTTGATTCCAAACTTGAGTATTAACTTGATTCCAAACTTGATTCCAAACTTGATCCACTTGATTAGTTATTTCTTTTGTTTTCATATTGTATCATTACAAACTCGATCCCTAACTTGATATGATACTACGTCAATATATCCGCATGTTCAAACATATTTTGATTTCTCCATTGTAAGGCATCTTTAACTGTAGTAATTTCCGGAGAAACTCCTTCAATATGAAATACTCCAATGCTTGGATTAGTCATTTTAAGATAGCGAGCATCAACTACTTCTTCGCTCAAGGTAATAGAATAAAGTTGATAATTGCCTTGAGTATCTAATAATTTATGTGGCATTTTTTCAAAAACTTGTTCTAATCCAACTTTACGAATTAACTCACGTCGAATTTCGGCATTAGTCTCTTTAAAAATCATCTCACTTGTGATTTCATGAGAAGATGTTAATACATATTCTTTAGGCATTACTACCCCATTAATAGCATAAAGTTCATTATCACCATTGTAACTTAATGCAGGTCCATCTTCACAATGCAATCCATTTGCATTTTTCTTAATAATAGTTGGTGGTTGACAAACAATACAAATTTCATCAAGAGGATAAACCATGCCATATCCGATACAGGCACACATAGCATCATATTCATCTTTATTTGTATATTCAATACCCAATTCCTTTTCCATGAATTCATAAAAAGAACACCATCCAGACCAATACTGGCAATCAAAATATGGATAAAAACATTTCATTTTATCAATATCTTTAAAATACATCTTCTTAATTTTCCTGTTACATTCCAAGGGAGAATTCAGAAGAATTACTTCTGGTGGATTATTTTTTTTCAAAATTATTTTCTGAAATTTGAAAAAGTCAATTTTAGCATCAGTAATAGTACGTTGAGTTGTTGTAAGTCCTAATGCTGTCCACTTAGAAACATATTCAGGAATTTTAGACTCCTGTTTTTTTGTTAATTTTTCGATCATATATAATGCATTTCTGTTGTTAATTACTAATTTATTAAAATAATGTCTATGTAGTTTGCTGGTTAATATTCCGAATTTAGTCTGTTACCTTACGAACCATTTTTGAGAAATAATCATATTCTTGAACCCTTCCTATTTCCCAAATACCTGGGTCTAAAGTGATATGATGATGCTCTTGATGAGTCAATGTCGCAGTTTCTTTCAGATCCATGTAAACTTTATTATTAATATTAAACAATTCGGAATCTTTCTCAAGAATTCCGTGATAATGTCCCGTAACCTCTCCCTCTGCCAATACCATTTCCCCACGATTATTTTTGTTAATTCTGATACGATCTCCAGTAGGTATCTCGTCGATACGTTTAAGGATCACGTCGCCTTGTTGTGCCGTCTGTTTTAATTTATTTTTCATATTGATAGATTATCATACATCGGATGAATGTCAAGTATTTAATTCCGATTTCTACAAGTTATTATAATTTTCAAATTCATTTTTCTTCCTCAATATCTAACCAAGCAAGATATTGTTCTACCCATTCCTCAATATGCTTATTTTCCAAAGGTGCTCCACCAAGACGTTCCATATTAAGTAAAAAGTAAGCGAAATTATCACAAATTATATTTCTGAATTCGCTAATACTTAATTTATTTGGAAAAATTTCAAGTGTAGTTTCTTTTCTAATTGGATGATTAAATATTCTACGGTCATTCATAATTTATTTCAAAAGTTATGGATTTTCAAATATGTTACCAATTACTTCCAACGATTCCTTAATAAAGCTATCATTATTAGTAGCAAATATTAATTCTTTACCAAAGTAAAAAATTCCCTCTTTAAAAAAAACTTCGCCTATAGTTTTTTCAATGCCGGGTTCATATCCACGATAACTAAAACTCACAATGTCTCCTTCATAAATCTCCTTACTATTTTTATCTAAAAGTCCGATAAATTGCTGGATAACCCAATTATCTAATGGCATATAAATTGGGTCTAGTTTACCAGTCTTTACATATTCGTATGGTTCCATTTTGCCAGATTCATCCCATACTTCTAATATGTTTGGATTATGCCAGCATTTATTTTCTTTATCCCATAATCTAAATTTTAATTCTCTATTCATTTCAATAACTCCTTATTTTCAAAAATATTACCAATAACCACACAAATATTATAATTAAAAATAGACTGACAACTTGGCCAAACGTCTTCCCAAATTTCATTTGAATCTTTATCAAAACCCGATAATTGCTTGCCTATTGGAAAATTTTGAGTTCCATCCTTAGAAACGAATTTCTTAGGATTAATAACAAAAGAACCGTGATTAAATTCTATTGTAAATAAATTTCCTTGATTATACTTTTCTGGTAAATTAGCGAAATCCAAATAAACTATATCACCTTCGTAAATCTCCTTACCGTTTTTATCTTTAAGCCCAGTAAATTGTTGGGGTATTAATTTGTCATCGTAAAACGGGCTACCCAAATCAGATTCCTCTAATTTGATGGGGTTATACGAAGACCCATAACTATTAGTCTCAGTTCCCCCAATCTCCAATCTGAACGCTTTTTCTTGCCAAATACAAAAATCATTTTCGTCAATCCATTTTTTTGTAGTTCCATCCCAAACTCTAAATTTTATTGGTCGATTCATAATCATCTATCTTTCGGGGTTCCAAATCTTCGTCTCTTTTTTTCTTCTGCGTCGTCGTATCCATCATTATAAGCTGATTTTATGCGCCTTTTTAAAAGTGTTTTAAAGTTGGGCATACATTCTATCAAGAATCCCCACCCTCCCTCGTCTGAATAAAATCCATGAGCGTCTATGCTGTAACCAAGTTTCTTTAATGTTTCTATATTTTCTTTTGATTCTTTCATTTTAATAATTCTGGATTTTCGAAGATATTACCCATGATTTCAAATTCGCAAGAATCCCCTATTTTAAGATATAAAGGGTGCTCATGGTCAAGTCCCTTATAACACCAAGAAAAAGTTTCTTTATCTCCCCATTCCACCTGTCTTGGATCTCCATCTACATTTATAATATCGCCCTCATAAATTTCCTTGCCATTTTTATCTTTAATCCCAGTAAATTGTGACATGATTAAGTAATATCTACTGCCATAACTATCCTCAACTCTTCCCACGCTAAGATTTCCATCGGTATCATCCTCATACCAGTAGCAATCTTTTGATTCAAAAATATCAATTGGGGAAAGCAGTTTTTTTGCATTAGCGTCCCATCCTCTAAATTTTATTATTCTATTCATATTATTACCACTCAATCTGTTCTTCTTTAAGATAATGGATTAATTCCTTGTTTTTATCTGCCATCATTGATAATAAATCCATAGTGCCATCTTCCTTTATTATCTGTTTACTACCATCTTCCCGCAGAACATAACTCTTTATTTCAAACATAGCAACAAATTTTTGACCAGTTTTCTTGCCAATGTTTTTACTAATGTCTTTTTGTTTAAAGTAAATCATATTAATATCTTCCAAATCCTTCTCGGTGTCCTCGTATAACCATTTTTGCTATTGCAATCCACGATAATTTCTTAAATACCTTTCCATCAATAGTTGTTCCAACAAGCGTATCAAAAACGACTCTGTAAGCACGAATATCTTCCCGACAAACCATTTTCCTATCAAAACTCATTTTCATATTTACCAATTTTCATCAAAATCAAATGTCTTATCTGCTAGTTCTGCACCACGGTTAGGATAATTCCATCCTATACATCTATAAATTTCAATTTGCTTACTTTTAAGTTCCCTCTCATAAATTTTTTTCCTGTCTATATGATGGTCAATAAATTCTAATATTTGATCGGGGTCGGTGTCATCCGCTTTAATCGCCAGCGTCTCAATACAAAAATCATTTGGTAATAGATATACCCACTTTATCTTACTTCCATTCTGTATTCGTTCCACTTGCTTATCTAATTTCCATATTTTCATAAAGTCATTATATGCAAGTGCTGCCTTTACTTGTGGAGGAGAACCTGGAATAAATTGAAATAATCTTCTGTCAGATGGATTGTAATTATGCTCTCCGTTTTTAGAAATATATTTTACCGAACTGGTCTTTGCCAAATCTATAACGGACGGATTATTAATACATTCTTCAAATACCATAATCTTTTCATCGATAATTTTTCGATCTGTACTACGCAAAATCATGTCCAATATTTCAGAAGCAAATTTACGAAATGCGGCAGGGAAACTTGACCTAACTACATCTATACCTTTTACTTCTAATTTTCCTTCATTTCCATCTTTATCTTGTACAGATTTATTCTTTTCCATATCATGCACTTTAAGCATGACATAACGTTTCTTTGCAAGCCATAATGCTTTTTTAGCAATAACATCTGGAATAATCTTAATCCGATTATTCGCCGGTGCAACGTTGAATATACGTGGTATCATATACTCATAAAATCGATTGAGCAAGTCAGCCACTTCAGTTACAAGATTAATTGTAAACTGCTTCATTTCAGGCATTTTATCCTCTAACCTTGCCAATGGCATTGCCGATACATAAAGCGAATCAGTATCAATATACTTTACAAAATCTTGTTCTGGCAACGGGACATTCTTAGCAGCAAACTTTTTCTTATACAAGTCATTTACCAGTTCTTCTGCGCCACGAATAATAGTTTGTCCAGAAATTGTAGTTGCTTCGGCATTGTCACGATCATAAAATCTGAAAATAGGAAGTCCTAGTGTTCCATAAACAGAGTTAAGAAATATTTTTTGTCTAAGTTGCCGCCTATTATAAAATTCAGACTTTTCTTTATTTCCTTCATCAGAATACTTTTTTGCCAGATTACGAAATTCAATACGTTCAGAAAACCATGTGTCAAGAATAGTAGGAATAACGCCCTTTACATCTTGACGATAAACTATTCCATTGGAACTAATTGAAAAAGTATAGTTATCAATCATCTTACGAAAGTCTTTTAAAGAATATGCTTGAGTTCCAGTGCTTATTGTATTCATTTGTCCACTATCATACAATTTTCTATCCCAATTTTCAATCTTTCCTATTTTAGTTTCAGGACTTATATTCAATGACATGATTACACTTGGATATAGAGATGTAATATCTGCTGAATAAATCCAATCATATAATCCTGGAATTGGTTCCTTTACATAAGCTCCTGTAAATCCATCCTCATCATTCTTCTCCATCTCATCATATTCTTCTCGTCCACCCACAGGTTTATTAGGAGCAATCAAATTATTACGCTTTAAATACATCAAAATAGCACCGTCAATAAACCGACTTGACATTTGGAACCATTCATATGGCACATGCCCTTTATGACATACAGTTTGTGCTAGATAAATAAAATCATATTTCTTATCCAACTCTACGACGATTTTAACGTCTACTAAATTGTATTCCACAAATCTATGAATATCAGTCTTATATAAATCATTTAGATCACCACGATACGTTAACTTCTGGTGCTTTAGATTTTCATCTTTCGCAACATTAGAAAGTGAATACGATGATTTCATTACTCCAAGAAATTTCTTATAGAGATCCATATAATCCAAACAAGAAATGCCTGCAATAATCATTCTCTTATTGAATCGGTTTTGATATGCGATGTTTATTGGAGATAAACGATATGCCGATTGATTTCCCAATACTGCTCGAATACGATTATAAAGATAGGGAAGGTCAAATCCATTACAATTATGAGTTTTTACTCCACCAGTAATAAAATAATGAGTGTCAGTTTCTATATCCATCATTCGTGTGGATGTACCGATATATTTTGCTTCCTTTACCTTTACCCAATAAACATCCCCAATTTTTTTAAATCGGATCTGCTTTGATTTTTGTTTAGAATCCCGCTTGAGTATAGATATATTACTCTTATCCCATCTCTTATTTTTTAGTAAGGATAAGTCTTTAAAAGAAAAGTCTATAAATCTTAAATAATGTTTACCCTGGGTGCAAAATATTCCATTCCAATTGCACAATTCATGAAGAGAATTCAAATCATTATTATAATTACACCATGATATATTATTAGCAGATACATATCCATCACCATCAAACAATCCGGATAGAAACATCATAAACTGTTCATATGATAATGTTGAAAGTTCTTCTATATTTAATTTTTTATTATAATGGGAGTCATAAATCAATTCGTGGGCAGAACCCATGATAGTTCGCTTAATATTCCTACTATAACATCCTTTATAGGGTCCAACCACATCGGAATTGACCCCAAATTTGTCAAGTTTTTTAATAAACTCATAATCACTTTGATAAAAAGTATATCCACTGGTTTTACTGGACTTATCTTTTAATGAACCATCGGTATAAATTAGTCCAGCAAGATATAATTGTGATAGAGTATATTTTTCATTTTGTAAATTAATGTTTTTTCTGAGTTGGATTGCACAATAAACATCCGCACACTCATTGAACGATTTAATCTGCCGTGTTTTTAAATCAATCTTTATAAAATTACTCTTATTACTTTCCTTAAATGTGATGTATTCATTAGGATTTACTAACATTACTGGGAATTTATGATCTCCAGACGAATATATCTTCTTCCCATTACTAAGTTCAATACTCCACTTTTCCTTAACAGATATAGGATATTTATTTAATAACTTACTATCATATAATTCAACAGAATTAATATCTTTAATTTTTACAATTTTATTTTTAGTCCATACTGATTGATCTAATGGAATACAATTCCATCCACTCACAATAGTTGGACCAATTTCTTCCCATTTATTTAAATATGCATTTAATAAACCTTCTTCCGAACGAAATGAACGTAAGTGAACATTTTCTTTGGTAGAATCTTCTACCTTACCATCTGGATCAAGAATGAAGCAGTAATATCTTTCAATACTTTGATCATATAATGCAATAGCGGTGATGGTTTTATCTCCTGTCATAATATCAGGAAATCCACCATCAGTACTAGTTTCTATATCTATTACAACAATCTTATGACCTTTAGAAGGTTCATCACTATCATCGTATGCATCAATTAATACCCGCATTTCTGGCAATACATCCGACTCAAATAACTCTGGATCACGGTCATTATAGTTATTTACCATTTCTAATTTGTCACCATATAATGAAGTGTACTTCCCATTTATATTACGCTTATAGGCATAACGTGGATATGGAAATTGTGTAAGAGAATGTTGATCGTCCCATAAATAGACTAACATCTTCTTCTTATCTATAAATATATTTTGATACATTAACTTATCTTTTCCGTTGATCCTGTTTCTGGTGTAGATGTATTTCCATCAACTACTTCTGATATAGAAGATGATGTTTCCGATGATGTTTCCGATGATGCTGTTAAATTAGATGCAGGAGGAGTCTCATATTTTATTTCTCCTTTTACTCCTAATTTTTCCATAAGAGAAGAATATACGGAATGACCTTCTATCTTAATACTTGGAAATGCAGAGACTAACTTTTGAATAAGGATATTAGGTTTAATCCAAGTTAAACCACGAGCTGATACTTCATGATTCCTACCCTCAATCGGACATATGTCATTGATGATTATCAATGCCATTGCTAATTCTTCTTCCGTTAATGTATCCAATTGATTAATTGTCATCTAAGAAGATTACCATAGACAATCCATCTATACAACTTATTTTAATCTTATCCCTACAACTATATGATCAACAATGAAAAATTGAACATTATCTCTCTTTTTTTCAAGTTCAGAAATTAATGGAGAATAAGTATTATTCTGTTCTATGGATAACGGATTAGATGTCTTCTCTGTATTTGATTTACTTCGTATTTGAGAATTACCTGAAAAAGCAATCATCAAGGTTGATTTTTCATCAATAGTAAACACATATGTCCCACTATTACATTTACGAATCATATGCGGTGTAACAATATTAAACATAGAATATTTATTTGTATTACTATATAGTATAGTAAATTCACCACGAGTTAAAGTTAAATTTAAATTATGTTTTCCAAATATTGCCTTAGATGGAACAGCATCTAAATTATCAATTTCTTGTTCCAATAAGTCAATACTTAATATTGAATTTGAATTTACACCAATGATAAGATTTCCACCTATAAAATATAAAACCGATTTATTAGTAAATTCAAGTTCGGTAATATTATTATCAACGATATATGTTTTACCCGCAATAAGTTGATTAGTGGCAGTTCGCCCACTCTGCTCAATCAACCTACGTTCACATGGAGTATCAATATAGAATATTCCATTAGTCATCTCAGACCCAATGATAGGAATGATGCTTAACACATAAAACAAGAGTGAGGTAAATAATTTCATAGTTAATATATATCAGGAAGTAATGATTCCGTTTCACCATATTCAGGTTTCCATGGCACTGGCAATCCTCGCTTTGCCCGTTCTATATCTGTATCTGGTTGAATAATATCTCCATTACGATGGTCATGCACAACTTTATTTCCACAATTCCAGTGTATTGGGTTCACCTTCGTCATGTCTTTGCTTGTGTCTATATCTGCAACAAAAAATGCAGATCCATCCGGTAAAATTGTAATTTTGCTCATTGTTTTACAAGTATATACCATTAAAACAATTATACAACTTATTTTAATATTATTCTACATTTAAAATTATAAAAAATTGATTATGTCTTTGAAGTATGTTAATCTACTGAAATGTCTGACGAAACTAAAAAGAAAAAAACAGTATCTTATTCACAGTTTTCGAACTGGTTCACATGCCCTCATAAATGGTATAGGGATTATATACTTAAAGAAAAAGAATTTGAAGATAACTTAATAATGACTTTCGGTACTGCTATTCATGAAACGGTTCAAAATTATCTTAAGACCTTATATGAAATAAGTGATGCGGAAGCCGAGAAGATCGATACCGCAAAGTTTTTCATGGAATCATTTAATAAACAAATTGAGACTAAGAAGATTCCACATACTAAGGAGGAATATGACGATTTCGTTGAAGATGGACGATTGATTATGAATGAGTTTAAAGAACCATCTAATCGTCTCTTACATTTTCCGAGAGATAGATGGGAATTACTTGGTATTGAAGATAAATTTGAGGTCGATATTCGTAATAATGTTGTAATAAATGGATTTATTGATATTGTATTTAAAGAAAAGCAAACTGGTAATATTCGCATTGTCGATTTTAAAACAAGCACCAGAGGTTGGACTAATTATAATAAAGAAGATTTTACAAAAACAAGTCAACTTGTTCTATACAAAGCACTTTATAGTAAGAAGTACAATGTTCCTCTTTCCAAAATAAATGTAGAATTCTTCATCTTAAAAAGAAAACTTTATGATGAAACTAAAGCAAAATACCCACAATCAAGAATTCAATTATTTAAACCAGATGCCTATCAAAAAGATGTTTTAGAAGTTCTGCATGAATTCGGAAAATTTGTTGATACATGCTTTATTGATGGAGAACATAATTTGAATATTAAATATCCAAAAAATCCAGGTAAGGGAAAGAAAAATTGTAAATATTGTCCATACTTAAAAAATAAGAAATGTGACGGACACGCTGAGCCCTTAGACTAACTTAAAATCACTTGACTCAAGATGCTTCATCTTGATCGACTAGATTAATAATAGTTGCCGCAGGAGTACGTGCTTGTTGAGAAAGGTGTGGAAGAGATATACTAGCAACAATAGAATTCAATGCATTTGCAACTTTTTGTGCTTTTGGAGATTTTCCCATAGGAAGTCCTTCATTAAGTTTAAATTGATTCCCACCTTTGTTTTCGAATAGTTTTTTAATCATATCATATAAATAGTTTTTTTAAAAATAAAAACGCATCTTTTCAAATTTTTATACATAGTTATACGCACATATATACATAGGTATATATGAACATATATCTTATACTATGAAACATAATAAAGTTGCAACTACCATAAAACTCGAAGAATCATTATATGATGGATTTAAAGTTCTTGGAGTCCGTCATAAAGTCTATCTACAAAGTCTTGTAGAAAAATCAATATATCGATATGTGAATGACCCTGTATTTAGAGATCAAATGAACGAGTTTATTATTCCCATTCCAACTGGAGAACCACTCCCAACATCATCTTCCATAGTATAATTAGGTTTTACAAAAATAAAAGTGGTTTTACAAAAGTAAACACTATATATTAGAAATGAAACACAATAAAGAGTTACGACATATGGTAAATATATTGGAATCCCAATATAAAATAATTTCCGATTACTGTAATCCGAGAAATCTTATTATTGGAAAATGGATGACATCCGTTTGTATATCTTATATTAGTAATTCATTGAGTGGGTCAAAAAGTTTCAATAAAAAGGAAAATATATAATGGCAAAAAAGAAAATATTACTGTTATCAGACGATTTGAGAATGAATTCTGGAATCGCCACAATGAGTAGAGAATTAGTATTATCTACTGTACACAAATATGACTGGGTACAATTAGCAGGTGCTATAACTCATCCGGAAAAAGGTAAGGTATTTGATTTATCACAATCGACTAACGAACAGAAAAAAATAAAAGATTCATATGTTAAATTATATCCTTGTGATGGGTATGGCAATGAACAAACTTTATTCCAACTCATTGCCATAGAAAAACCAGATGCAATTTTACATTTTACTGACCCACGCTTTTGGGGATGGTTATATGCGATTGAGAAGCAAATTAGAAGCATAATACCGCTAACATATCTTGATATTTGGGATGATATTCCATATCCAATGTACAATAGACCATTTTATGAATCATGTGATGCATTATTTGCTATTAGTAAACAAACCGACAATATAAATAAAATGGTATTAGGACCTGAAAATTGTTGTAGAATAGATGGATATTATAATAAAGAAGGAAATCTTATACCTCACAAGAAAATCTAAAATTATTAAAACACAAGGAAATAAATAATATGGCATATGAAATTAATGGAGTAGTAGAAGAAAGAACATTGTTACAATACGTTCCACATGGAATTGACAGTGATACATTTTGTCCTTTGCCAACAAAAGACGAAAGATTAACAGAATTGAAAAACAGAATGTTTGGAGGCAAAGATTACAAGTTTGTAATCCTTTATAATAGTCGAAATGTACAACGAAAGAGAACCAGTAATATTGTATTGGCATATCGTCAATTTTGCTCAAATCTTACAGAAGATGAAGCAAATGAATGTGTATTGATATTACATACCGAAATTATGCAAGATGCGGGTACGGATTTGATTGCAGTAAAAGAAGCACTCTGCCCTGATAATAATATTGTATTTTCACCTGGGAAACTATCACCTCCAGATATGAATTTATTATATAATACAGCAGATGTAGTTGTTAATATATCATCAAACGAAGGATTTGGATTATCTATTGCAGAGAGTATAATGTGTGGAACTCCAATAGTAGTTGCTGTTACCGGAGGTTTGCAAGATCAGATTGGTCAAGTTGATGATGAAGGTAAACCAGTGGAATTTAGTGCGAATTTTGGATCGAACAATGTAGGTAAATATAAAAAACATGGACCATGGGCATATCCAGTTTGGCCAGTCACCCGATTAATTCAAGGAAGTATTCCAACGCCATATATATTTGATGATTTGACCAAGTGGGAAGATACCGCCGAAGGATTTATGTATTGGTATCTTGCAGGAAATAAGAAGCGTGAGAAATGTGGACAAGTGGGACGAGATTGGGCATTAAATGAAGGTGGGATTAATTCAAAGAACATGGGACAGCAGTTTATAAATGGAATGGAATATGTCTTTGATAATTGGAAAAAACCAAGACGGTTTGGGGTATATACTATCAACGATTATGTCGGCAATAAAATGAAAGATAATCACATGGGATTTGAATTACCTAAGATTGATAAAGATGCTTTATTAAAAAAACTAGATAGTTTACCATCATAATATTGTTATAAAAAGTTGCATTACCATGGGTTATATGTTACAATCTGATTTAGAATATGATTACAATAAATTGTCAAATCTGTGAAAAAGAATTCGAAATCAGAGCATATCGTTTAAAGACTGTGCCTTCGCCAACCTGTTCCCGCAAATGTATGTCGGAATTATTTAAACGAAGATTTAAAAATGGAGAACATCTAACACTAAATCATCATACAACAATAGATTCTGTTTTTGCAGATAGAATTAAAAATATACAATCCAGATGTAAACCAAGAGGCATTGATTTTTCATTATCAATAGAAGATTTAAAATATCATTATTCATCCCAAAATGGATTGTGTTTTTATACTGGAATTCCACTTAAATTAAAAACCGAAAATAAACCAGGACATTTGGAGTTTAATTTATTATCGGTGGATAGAAGTGACCCAACAAAAGGATATACCAAAGATAATATTGTTCTATGTTGTAATTCCATAAATATGCTTAAAGGAACGGCATCTATTTCCGACATGGAGAAGATATTTGATTATATTTCAATTGCAAAAAATAGAAGCATTATAAAATTCAAAAAAACAAGACAAAATGCAGTCGCACCAGCGAGAGCGCATTTTGGTGATATTGGTTATGATGTTACTGCTGCTCATATACAAGATTTGGGTGATAAAATAAAAGTATACACCGGCATATCAATTGAACCCGAAATTGGATGGTATATTGAGATGTATCCCCGTTCATCAATATACAAAAAAAACTTATTACTATCTAATTCAGTTGGTATAATTGATAATGGATATAGGGGCGAGTTAATGTGTATCTTTCAAAAATTACCAGGAAGCTTGCCGATTGAGATAGGAGAGAAAATAGCACAATTAATTCCGAAAAAATATACATTGGTCAATTTTATTGAATCAACTGAATTAAATGATACTCAACGATCAGATGGTGGATTCGGAAGTACTGGAAAATAATATGAATAGAATTGAGAAAAATTGTGGAGTTACCGAACTTTTAATTAAAGTGGCAAAATCCCAAGGTTATAATAAAGGCAATTTGGATTGTATTGATAATGTTCTTGATATTGTATCTAATATTCAAAATAAATTCTCATCTTCTAAAGATGAAGAATATATGAACACATTATTAGATCTTAGAAATGGAGTAACAAAATAATGAATATAGAATTATTTGAAAAAGATTTGACTGATTTAATAAATCGACATAGTATTGAAAATGGAAGTAATACGCCAGATTTTATTATTAGTAAATTTCTTGTGGGTTGTCTAGTATCATTTAATTCCTCTTGTAAAAAGCGGGATGAGATGTCTTCTAACAATAAACCTAAAACGGATGTTATATTACCAAAAACGCCAACGGAAACCAAACCAACTGGATCAAGTGAAGTTAATGTAACACCATCAATTCCAACAGTTTCAAAATTAGAAGAACTTTATATTAAGTCTGGTGGAGTTCAAGTTAGAGAAAGATACATCGATGAAATTAAGAAGAGAGATAACCTATAAATTTAAACAATAAGACAAATTAAAAAACATATGAGCAAACCGACATTCATTTTACAAGCACCGCTATGGACAAGAAGTGGATATGGAGATCTTGCAGTTGATATTGCAAAGTCTGTACAGAGATACAATAAATTTGATTTACATCTTGCACCAACTGTTTGGGGAGCATGTAGTAAGAAAAATTTGACCGAGGAATTGATAGACCCTGAAGGCAAGGAATTATTAGGGAGAGTTCTACAGTCGCCGTTACAGAAACAACCGGACGTATTCATGCAGATTACCATACCGAATGAATATTCTACTCCAGCTAAATATAATATCGGACTTACTGCTGGAATAGAAACAACGGTACCAAGACCAGAATGGATAGAAGGTCTTAATAGAATGAATTACAATCTCGTGACATCAGTTCATGCTCGTGATGTATTCGCTCATGCAAATTACAACAAAAAACTGCCGGACGGTTCATCGGAAGAATTAAAAGTTAAATCTCCAATGGAAGTTTTATTTTGGGGAGCAAATACAAAGAAATACTTTAAGACAAGTGAGAAAGTTGCTTCATTGGAAGAGAGTATGAAAAGTATACACGAAGAATTTTGCTTTTTGTTTGTAGGTCAATGGACATCAAATAACATGATGTCAGATCGAAAAGCAATTGGATTTTTAATTAAAACATTCTTGGAAACATTTGCGAATACAAATAATCCTCCCGCACTCATTTTAAAGACTAGCGGTGCTCAAATTTGTGTTATGGACAAATATGACTGTATTAAGAGAATCAACGAGGTGACTAATGTAGTGAAATCAACTCTTCCTCCAGGAAGTAAACTCCCTAATATTTATTTGTTACATGGCGAACTCGAAGATAATGAGATGAATGCATTATACAATCACGAAAAGGTTAAAGTACATACTTCATTTACGCATGGAGAAGGATATGGACATCCTCTATTATTAGCAACCCTGAGTGGAAAACCATTACTTGCTCCAGCTTGGAGTGGTCATTTAGATTTCTTAAATCCAAAATTATCAACTTATTTTGGCGGGAGTGTAGATCCTATTCCTAATGAGGCAATAAATGATTGGTTTGTCAAAGATGCACGATGGTTTAATGTGGATTATGCTGATGCAGGACAAAAAATGAAGTATTATTTCAATAATTATGGAGGAAGAATACTGGAAAATGCAGAATCTCTTCGTGTAGAAAATATGGAGAAATTTTCTCTTAAATCTATGGATGAAAAATTCCATGCAATATTAGATAAGAATATTCCTACATTTGTAACAGAAGAAAAAATAATTTTACCAAAACTTAAGAAATTAAACTTGCCAACTGTAAATACTCCATCTGCTCCAGTTACATTTGGTGGTTGCTCTCCTTCAAATGTAGATACTACATCAAAGACTACAACCGATACAACCTTAACAAAAGTTTAACTATGATTAGAGCAATAACCGGAGATATGAAAATTAATATGAAAACATCACCCTATGAACAAATATTGAATTTAAGAAATGAATTTGTTAAAGAAAATTCACCGAGCAGATGCTTTAATCGAGACATTAGAGATGGGGAATCACAATCTAATGATCTTTTTATTAGAGGGACTTCACAAGAATTGGTTAAATATGTAAATGAAAACTATTTCCCTCCTTCAGAAAACAAATCTGAATGGAAAGAAGGAGATAAATATCTTATTTGTCCAATAGATGAAGAATATTTTAAGGATATTCTTAAAGAATCGCCAACGGCAACAGGGTTTATATTTTTTCTTAATAAAAAGGATGGACAAATTGAATTAAAATCAAATCCTGTTTATGTTTTACAGCCCGTAGCCGCATAAAATTTTAAATGAAAATAAGTTATTTAATTACATGTAGTAATGAAACAGATACATTAGATAGACTGTTGTCTTTAGTAACTAGTGCAATTGGCAATGATGAAATAATTATTCTGATGGATTCTGATAATTACTCAGATGAAACAAGTCACATAGTACATAAGCATTATTCAATGAATACAGAAGGAAGTATTATAATAATGAAAAATTCATTGAATAACAATTATGGGGGGCATAAAAATCAGGGAATACAACAGTGTAAAGGACAATTTATATTTCAAATTGATGGGGATGAACTTCCACCGGAAAACTTACTTGGGGAAAATCTCCACGCATTTATTGACGGTAATCCTACTATAGAAGCATTTGCTGTCCCAAGAATTAATGATTTTAGGGGAGTAACTCCGGAAAGTGCTAAACCATGGGGATGGAAATTAACTCAATCTCCAACATATAATAGACCAATTGTAAATTTTCCAGACTTCCAATTTCGTATATTTAAAAATGATTATCCAAGAATTAGTTTTACTCGAAGATTACATGAGAAAATAGAAGGATATTCAACATTTGTAGTAATTCCTCCAGATGAAGAATATGCAATATATCATGACAAGACAATTGAGAAACAAGTGGAAACTAATATACGCTATAATAAAGCGTTTACACAACAAGAAAACAAAGGTCATTCCGTATTTAAATAAGTTATGATTAAGCTAATTATTTTCGATATGGATGGTGTACTTTGCGATTGTAAGGAACTTCATTATGAATCACTTAACAATGCCTTGGCAAGTATTAATTCCAAATATATAATTGGAAAAGAAGAACATTTATCGAAATATGACGGATTAGACACATTTAAGAAATTGAATATGTTAACGGTGGAAAAGGGACTCCCACAGGAAATGCATAAAAAAATATGGGAAATGAAACAACATGAAACCCTTAAAATAATTAATACTTATAGTCCAGAATATAGATTGCGAGACGTTTTGGAAAATTTAAAGTCACGAGGATATACCATTGCGGTTGCGTCTAATTCCATTCGTGAAACCGTTAAAATGATTCTTGTAAAAACAGGACTTATTGATTTTATTGATTTCTATTATTCAAATCAAGATGTAAAGCATCCTAAACCAAATGTTGAAATGTATCTCAGGTGCATGATTAAGGCCGAAGCATCTCCAAAAGAAACTCTTATTATAGAAGATTCTAATATTGGAAGAACTGCCGCCATTAATAGTGGAGCACATTTATTTGCCGTAAGAAGTTCTTATGATGTTGATTTTACTAGTATCATGGGATTTATAAGAGAAGTCGGGTCAGTCCCATCTATTCCAAAATGGTCAGGCGGAAAAATGAATATATTAATTCCCATGGCAGGACTTGGCAGTAGATTTTCAATAGCCGGGTATTCCTTTCCAAAACCATTGATCCCCGTAAAGAACTTCAACGATAAGCCAATGATTCAGGTTGTAATTGAAAATTTAAATATTGACGCCAATCATATATTCATTGTAAGGAAAGAACATTATGAAAAATATAATTTAAAACAATTATTAACAGCAATTGTTCCAAAATCAAAAATTATTGTAATTGATAATGTTACCGAAGGTGCTGCATGTACCACATTACTTGCAAAAGAATTAATTAATAATAATGACCCACTTTTAATAGCAAACAGTGATCAATTTCTTGAATGGAATAGTTCGGAGTTCATGTATTCAATGATGAGTGATAAAATTGACGGGGGGATTGTTACATTTAATAATTCACATCCTAAGTGGAGTTATGTAAAACAAGATGAAAATGGATTTGTTACCGAAGTCAAGGAAAAGGAAGTAATCAGTAATGAAGCAACCGTTGGGATTTATTATTGGAAAACAGGTGTTGATTATGTTAAATATGCAGAACAAATGATTTCAAAAAATTTAAGAGTTAACGGGGAATTTTACACTTGTCCAGTGTACAATGAAGCAATTCAAGATGGTAAAAAAGTAAAGATATTTCATGTAGAAAAGAATTGGGGCATTGGGACACCAGAAGACTTGAATTATTTCCAAGATAAATATAAACCATAAAAAAATGAAAATTCTAAATCAATATACCACATTCAACCAACTCATCGGTCTTATTAATACTATCTCCCCAAATTGTATGGCAGTTCATAGTCATGCGGGTGGTAAACATATCGGATGTGGATTTAGATCCCATATGTTTCCATTAAGCATCAACGAACAGGAATTCAATTACCTACACGATGTCATTATTGCTAATCAATTGACCAACGGATTTGAGTTGGCAACTGGAACTGGAATATCTACTATTGCAATTGGCGCAGGCATGAAAAAAACTGGTGGACATCTCATCACTTTGGATTCCTATTTTGAAGCCGCAAGTCAGTTATCTACTGGTCTAATTCCAGACCCATCCATTGACCATAAGGTGGTTCAGGAGTCTTATGATTATATCACCATTGCTAAATTACTAAAAGAATTTGAATTGTCCGATTTTATAGATCAAGAAACTGGATGGAGTCCAACCGATTCTATTCGCCTACTATCCGCTTACAATCGCCCAATAGATTTTGCATTTTTGGACTGTCCAAAGGGAGTAGAGGAAATCAAACGAGATGTGTCCATCCTAAAAGACTTTGTAAACAAAGATAAATTTGTTATTTTTATTCATGATATTAATAGTGATGAGGCACGAGACGAGGTTAATAAAATGTTACATGAATTGTGTGGGTGGAAGGTCGAACCCATAGGCGAATATTTTAAAGGAACTCCAAATCATGCCAAAGTATTTTTTCCAATTCATGTCATCAATCACAATTGCATACTAGAATAATGAAATTTACATTTGGAATCATAACAATAGAAGGAAACGAGCATTATGTTCAAACAGTATTAGATTCTATAAGCTCGGAATTTGTAAATAATGATGATTCCTATGAAGTTATAGTTGTTGGAGGTTCACATTCATTTAAAGAAGATAATTATACCGTTATTCCATTTAATGAAAATATAAAACCATCATGGATTACTCGTAAAAAAAATATTATAACTGAAAATGCCAAATATGACAATATAGTCTATATGCATGATTATATAAAATTGGAGAGGGGATGGTACGACGGATTTAAAAAATTTGGCAATGATTTTGATATATGTATGACTCCAATTCTAAATGCTAATGACACCCGTTTTCGGGATTGGACTTTATGGCCACATGACATTACACCTGATGGAAGTCCAAATCTACAGTCGTTACTCCCATATGACGTAAGCGACTTATCTAAATTCATGTATATCTCAGGAGCATATTGGATTGCCAAACGTAAACTCATGCAAAAGTTCCCATTAGACGAAACTTTGAGTTGGGGCGAATCAGAAGATGTTAAATGGTCCAAGCAAGTGCGGGAAAAATACAACTTCAAATTAAACAAATATTCATCTAGCAAACTATTAAAACAAAAGGATCGAGTATTTAGTGAGGCAACTCCCACACTAATCGCTAAATTACAGAAGAAAATAAAATGAGAATCTATGATTGGAATAATTTCATCGGTGGATGGTTCATTGGAAACTTTTTTCCATCAATCATTCCTACCGACGATGTAGAGGTCTGTATTAAACGATATAAAGCAGGTAACAGTGACCCCGCTCACTATCATAAGGAAGCAGACGAAATTACTATGGTAGTAAGTGGAGAAGTCCGAATGAATGGCGATTTGTTCCAAGAAAACCAAATTTTATGGATCAAAAAAGGTGAAGTAACCGATTTCGTCGCAGTCACCGACGCTGTAACATGCGTAATAAAAATGCCGAGTGTAATAGGAGATAAATATATAATATGATCTATATTTTTGGAAATAGTCATGCACATTTTTTTACCAATTCAACTCCTTCTAAATTTGGGGAGGGCGAAAATAAGAACGAATATTTTAGATCATTTTCTATGGGACCTATAATCGCATATAATTTTTTCAAACATCATTTTCCAATAATGTTACAATGGGTGAATCAATTGGAAATTACAAGAAACGATCATATTCTAATTGCGATTGGAGAAGTTGATTGTAGATGGCATATTCCATATCAAGCATCAATTCAAAATAAAGACCCAATAGACATTGTTCATGAATGTATTAATAGGTTGTTTGTCACTTATGATATACTTAAAAATGATGGATATAATGTAATAGGATGGGGAGGACATCCTTCTACAACTGGAACACATGACACAGACCCTAGTAATCCAGTATTTGGCGATTGTATTAGCAGGAATAAAATATCAATAGAATGGAGCGATTTTTTAGAACATAAGTGTAACCATAATAATATAAAATTTATTTCTATAGTAAAAGATTTAATAAATATTGACAAATTGACAAAAATGGAGTACTATACTGATTATTGTCATCTTAGTTCTGAAAAATACTTGGCAATAGTAATAGAAAAATTTAAAACGAACGGATTATTATGAGTTATAAGGGATATACAAATCAAATCGAATTTATAAAAAACGAATATAATAAATTTTATATAGATAAAGGTCCAGAAAATGGAATTTTACAAGGAACCAAATATGCAGGTGCTGCTACTCATGCCAGGAATTGTTTATATACACTTGTCAAAATGCTTGATCCTGTAAATGCACTTGAGATCGGGTCTATGCATTATGCAAGTTCGGATGCAATTGCCGATGGCATGGATTATTTACGTGGAATTAATGGGGAAGGAATTGTAGATTCATTCGATATTAAACGAGGTGGTTATACGGGTGAAACTCAATATCTACCAAAAAACAGACGAGTCCGACCTGGATTCTGGTATCCATGTAAAACATATTGGGACACATGGAAATATGATGAAGATCCATTGGTAGTATTTCCAGAATTCAAAAATATGACAGATGCCGAAATAGAATTCAAAAATACAGAAATTCTAAATGAAAGAACAAAACCATTTGGTAAATATGATCTTATTTTTATAGATGGAGATCATTCATTTGATGGTGCAAAACAGGACTATGAAATGGCCTTGAAATTTTCACATGAAAGTACAGTGATTGTTATTGATAACGTATGGGATCTTAGATTAAATGAAGTTCGCCAGTTTTATGATAGTTTAAAAACTATTAAATGGGACTTCGAAGAATGGAATGACCAAAATTATAAAAATAACATGGTAATGGACAATGCCGTAAGTTTAACATATTAATATGAAATGTATAGATAAATCACATTACCCATATTCACTTGACCCACATCTATGGTCGCACTTTTCTAATTATGAAGAGTTTGAACACATTCCAACTAACACTAATTTTAATTTTATATATTCTATTGTTCGTCCGTCAATATTTGACTATTATGATAATATTGTAATAAATTGGTATGATGAACCAAACTGTCTAGTTGTAGACGGACTTCATGAAACAATTGTCAATAATGATTCAAAAATACATAAGATCCTAACTCCATGTAAATATAGCGTGGAATGTTATAATAAAATGTATGCGACTGATAAATGGACTCAAGTATTTTATCCATTCAATATGGCATATTTACCAAAAGAAAATAGAAAGGAATATGATGTATATTACACTGGGAATATCCGTAGTCCCGTAAACTTTGCATATCCTATAATAGAAAAATATAATCATTGTTTCGTATGTTCAAATTATGGAAATCATAGAGGCGTAAGTTACTCCGAAAAAATAGAATTAAACTCAAAAAGTAAAATTTCCATTACACATGGTATAATGGAATGGCCAAAGAAATTTAATTATATCGGAGAAAAATATCCTTTACATAAAGGATTTGATTTATTAAAATCTCATGCAGTAGTCCCACAATTTAAAACCCGAAATTTAGAAGCCGCCGCTGCCAAATCCTTAATATTATGCATGAAAGACCCATGGAATGAAATTGAAGAATACTTCACGCCAGATATCGATTTTCTGTACTGGACAAATGCCGAAGATTTGGATGAAAAAATTAAATACATATTAGCACATTATGATGAATTTTTACCAATGATAGATAGAGCGCATAATAAACTCATAAATAATTT
>Ga0315284_10003435_pt1 | contig 22509 bp, 11 predicted proteins | sample YL17G09_16_MG_FD_203696 | JGI IMG/M metagenome (GOLD analysis project Ga0315284, IMG submission 203696) | Sediment microbial communities from Yellowstone Lake, YNP, Wyoming, USA - YL17G09_16 | ecosystem: Environmental > Aquatic > Freshwater > Lake > Sediment | place: USA: Wyoming | collected... | reverse complement strand
CCTTTTTTATGAGTATTCAAAACGATTTTTCAATATCGCAAAAAGCGAAAATATGCCGTTTTTTTTCCAGGCAAACTCCCACGACCCGCACAGGCCATTTGCCGGGAGTGCTCTTGACAGCTCCTCGTGGGGCGGGAACCTCCCTCCGATTACCAGAATATACAAACCCGAAGATATAGAAATGCTCGGATACCTTCCCGACATACCGGATGTCCGCAAAGAAGTTACACAATACTATAATTCGGTTTATCGCTGTGATCAGAATATCGGAGCTGTGTTAAAAGCACTTAAAGAAAGCGGATTGGAAAGTAATACACTGGTGATATTCCTGAGCGATCACGGGGCATCATTCCCGTTTTCTAAGGCACAATGCTATCTCAACAGCACCAGAACGCCCATGATCATCAGGTGGCCGGGAATAACCAAACCGGGTTCAGCAAACATTGATCAGCTGATATCCGGTACTGACATCATGCCCACAATATTGGAAGCAGCCGGAGTACCTGTTCCGGAAGCCCTGGATGGGTCAAGTTTTATGCCATTACTCCTGAAAGGAAAATATACGGGAAGATCTTATCTTTTAACATCGTTTTACCAGATTTTTGAGAAGAAAAGATACCCGATGAGGTGTCTTCAGAATAAGGAATTCGGTTATATATACAATTTCTGGTCAGACGGTACAACCGCAATGACCGGCGATGCAACAGGAGGGCTGACATGGAATGCCATGCTAAGGGCAGCTGAAACTGATCCTGCTATTGCCGCCAGAGTAGAATTGTACAGGTACAGGGTAAGGGAGGAATTTTATGACCTGAAAAATGATCCCGATGGCTATAACAACCTGGCAGATGATCCAGCCTATGCTGACAAAATAAAGGAATTCAGGGAAATGATGCTGAAGGAAATGAAGAAATGCAATGATCCTGCCTGTGATGCATTCAGGGACCGAAATAAACCAGGTGTAGTGGATAGTTTTATGGAGCTGCAACGTAAAAAAGCAAAGAACACCAAATTTAATGTGAATTTTTGAGCGATATACATAATTCAATATTTGAAAACTTAATTTATAAAATTATGAAAGGCTTTAGTTCGTTTACAAAATCCGTTTACTTAGTCCTTCTGCCGGTTTTTGCTTTTTTAATTCATTGTCAGACTGTTAATAGTCAGGTCAAAGCCTGGGAAGGGACAATAACTATCCCCACCTATGGCTGGCAGGAGGATGTCAATCCCAAATTCTGGGCCATGGAAGCAGGTGCTAAGGGTGCCACTACTGTTAAGGCTTCCATTACATATCCTTATAATATGCAGGATCATCTTTCAAGAAAGCTGGAAGATGTTACCTACAAGGCACTTTCTCTGGAAAATGAATATTTGAAAATAACCTGTCTGCCCGAATTGGGAGGCCGGCTTCATTCGGTTTACGACAAAACCACCGGACAGGAGGCTTTCCATAAAAATAATGTTATTAAGCCCAGTATGATCGCAATGAGGGGCGGCTTTATCAGCGGAGGGATCGAATGGAATGCAGGCCCGCAGGTACACACTGTAACAATTCTCTCTCCGGTAGATGTTCTTTATGGCGAGAATGACGATGGCTCTGCCTATATTGAAGTGAGCAATCTTGAAAAAAGCCTCAGAACGAAATGGACGGTTCGGGTAACACTTCATCCGGGGAAAGCACTGCTTGATGAAGATATCACTATTTACAACCCGACCGATGCAATTAATCCTTACTATTTCTGGAATTGTACCGCTTTCCCCCAACGTAAAGGAACTCGGTTTATTTATCCTATGAGCAGGGGTACCGACCATTTTGGCATCAAATACTTTGACTGGCCTGTCAACGAAGGAAAAGACTTATCGTGGACTAAAAATTACGATGATGCCTCGTCAATATTTGCAGTTGATTGTTCTTACGATTTTTTCGGAGCCTATGATGTTGACCTGGACAGAGGAATTGTTCAGGTGGCTGATCATAATGAGCATCAGGGGAAAAAAGCCTGGACATGGGGACAGGGAGGATACGGACGTGTCTGCATGAAAAATCTGGGGGATAAAGATCCGGAATATATCGAAGTCCAAAGCGGGCCGTTGCAAACACAGTCTGATTATGGAATATTATCTCCCGGAGCTGCGATCTCATGGAAGGAATACTGGTTCCCGGTCCACGGACTGAGCACCGGCTTTGAATTTGCAACTGAAAAATTAGCCATTCAGACTAATCATGAAAAAAACAAAATCGGAATCAGCCTCTTTTCAACCGAGATAATAAAAGGGGTCAATTGTATTGTTATTGCTGACGGAAATGAGATACAGCGAAAGGTAACAGATCTTTCGCCACAATCGGCTGTAACGCTTGAGATGAATAAAAACAATCACGATACCGTGACCCTGTTAATAACCAATGATAAAGGCAATTTACTGGCAAAATTTAAATCACCTCTTCCGATGCCATATGTAGCGCCCCTTGAACCCCCCTCGTATGTATTAAAAGCCGACGAAGCTCTGACCGTTGAAGAGAATTACCTGAAAGCCCAGAAATTCGACAGGGCGCTCGACCGCCTCATGGCAAGGAAATATTATAACGCGGCTCTCCGTACCGACTCACTGCATCTTTCTTCACTTCGCGATCTAGCCATTCTTGACTTTGAACAAGGTTTGTACGAGAGTGCTGAATCAAGACTGACAAAGGCACTGAAACAGATTCCTAACGATGACGGGCTGGCCTGGTATTTTCTCGGTTTGTGCCGTTTAAAGGAAAACAATCTTGACGGAGCTTTAAAATGCGGTTTCAAAGCCTCGCGATGCCAGGGTACAGTAGCAAGAGGATTTGACCTGGTGGGCAGATGCTTCATGATGAAAAAACAATATTCCCAGGCAAAAGGATATTTTCAGAAAGCTTGTCAGTCTGATATGAACGACCCGCTGTTATACCACCATTACCTTATGGCCCTTTATGCATCCGGTGATAAAGAAATGGCTTCTGAAATGGCAGAAAAGCGGGTAGCTGAGCATCCTACTGAACTGACATCCAGATTTATCCTGGTCGTGTCAGAAAAGAACAATGACAGAAATATAAATGCCATCAGGGAATTTGTTGGCGAGGATGACTTTGAAATCCTGGAGGCCGGTCTTGATTTTTCGCGGTTAGGTTTGAATAAGGAGGCAATAACAGTACTTGAAGAAGGATGCCTGAAACCTGTACCTTCTGACAAGCAGAATCATCTTATCCTTTACCAGCTTGCTTATCTGAATCACATGATCGGTCATAATGACCTGGCCGGGGGTTATCTGAAAAAGGCAACTGCTAATTATCAGGATTTTATCCTTGCATCAAGTCCGGAGATGGAAGAAACCCTTCTTTATGCCCTTAAAATAAATCCTAAGGATGCTGTGGCCTCCTATCAGCTTGGAAATCTGTACGCCAATTTTGGAAGGTTGTCAGAAGCCGAAAAATACTGGAAGGGAGCCACTGCAAATGATCCTTCATTGAGTATTCCCTGGAGAAACCTTGGACTAAATTACTGGGTTGATAAAAATGATCATAAGGAATCTGAATCATGCTACAGGAATGCGATCAGGGCAAGGCCTCTTGACCAGACTCTTTACCGGGATCTGGCCAAAGTACTGGTTGATAACAACAGGAGAAAGGAGGCGATCTCGCTTCTTGAAAATATGAAATATTCCGGAATGAGAAGGTCGGATATAATCATTGATCAGGCACAGTATTATCTTGATGAGGGCAGGTATGATGAATGTATCAATCTCTTAAGTTCTGTACCCTATTTCGTTAACTGGGAGGGTACCAGTATTACCTGGGATATTTTCAACATGGCAAATTTGAAAAAAGGGATTGCACTTTATGAAAAAGGGGATTTAAGTTCAGCCTTAAAAGCATTTGAGAAGGGGCTCACTTTTCCGGAAAACCTGGGAGTGGGAAGATCTGCAAGGACGGAAGAAGCTATGTCATGGTTCTGGAAAGGCAAGGCACTGCTGGCAATGGGTAAAAGCAAGGAGGCCATGGCTGCCTGGAAATCTGGAGCATTCAGTCCCAAGGGCTCTGAAACGCAAAACCGCTACATACAATTCTGTGCTGACCTGCAGAAATAGCAGGATGATTTACAAAATGAAATGCAAATGATTAATATCAGGCAAAACATGAAAACTATTCCCGCATTATTGGTCCTTCTTTTTTGCTTTCTGTGTGAAATAATTTACAGAGAAAAACACACCGGGATATATTCCTGTTTGGTGCAGTATAACAATATTCCTCCAGAAATAAATGCTGACTGGAATAAAGAAATGTGGGAAATGACAATACCTCTCTTCCCATCCTCACTGGCTCACATGGGCTCCGTTAGATTATCCGCGGCCAGAATTCCACCTGCCTGAATTCTTTGGACGGCTTGTTTTTGAATAACCTCTAATTATATAATTGACTGACAATGAAATACAGATTTATCCTAATCCTTGCCCTTTTATTCTTTGTTTGTCTAAGTATATCAGCCCTGGAAAAAATAGATCTCTCAAAGGGATTTTCTCTTGAAAACAAATTTGCAAGGTATATGTTTGAACCTGTGGGAATGGGATTATCTGCCATGATTGATCTGAAGACCGGGCAAAATCACATTCTTCCGATTGAGGGGAGACATCTTTTATGGGAAGTGGTATTCGGGAAAGGGATCATGCGTCCTGCTATCGATAATAATTACAAACCATGCAGTTACGGGTGTCTGACAAAAAAGAAAAATGGTGATCAGGTGTTGACGCTCGAATGGAATGATCTTCGTTTCTGGGAAGAGGACAGTATCTGTTCCGTTAAGGTAACCATTGAGTTGCCTGAAGACGATGGTGTTGCAAAATGGAGAATTTCAGTAAGTAACCGTTCCGATTATTGGGGATTGTGGGAGGTTGTCTGCCCTGCAATAAAAGGTTTCCCTGCCGAAGGAAGATATGACCTGGCAACTCCTGTTACCGGCAGCGGGGGGCACCTGCTTAAAAACTGGAAGGGGTCTTTGAAACAGAGGTCCCCGTCAGGTTTTCTCCCAATGCAGTTCATGTCTTTCAATGCCGGGACAAACGGTGTATATTTTTCCAGCAGCGATGGCGAATCGAGGGCAAAGGATTTTGTTGCCGATACGAAAGAAAAACGTTTGTCGCTTATTAGATATCCCGAAAATATGGGGGTAACAGGGTCCGACCTGCCTGACCAGTACCAGGTTTGGTTTGGTCCGTTTCAGGGTGGCTGGCTCGAAGCAGCCCAAAGATACCGCAAGTGGGCGATGAATCAGGTATGGACTGCCCGGGGACCTGTTTCCCAAAGACCCGATTTTCCTGAAATAGCCACTAATATCGGTTTCTGGGTGCGTGATACCTGGGTCTGGGATCTGCCCCCTGAAGAAGTTAAAAATACAGGAGACCCGACTACATGGAAAAGGGATGAGCGAGATCCGCACGAAATGAACCTTCCCTTCCTGAACGCCATGAAAACCATGGAAGTTCCCATTGCATTTCAATGGTACGGATGGCACAAGGTATTTTTCGACAATGATTACCCGCATTTCCTGCCTCCATTAAAGGGTTTTAAGGAACGTGTTGCTGAACTGGTGGATTCGGGTGCCCTGATTGTTCCTTACATAAATGGACTAAGTGCCGACAGCAAAACATATGACTGGTACAAATTCGATCCTCATGCCATCAAGGACCAGGCAGGTGGATTACACCAGCATTTCTACAGGGATGGGGCAGGCCGGCTGACACCCATGTGCCCGAATCAGAATTTCTGGCACTATACCATCAATAATGTGGTTGACAGTATTATCAATGTCTACGGAGCCAACGGTATTTATATGGATGAAATATCGTGCAATTCACATGAACTCTGTTTTAATCCCGACCACCGGCATCCGCTGGGTGGAGGCCGTTACTGGGCTGATGGGTACCGTAATCTCTACCGAAAAACACTGAATATTGCCCATCAGGACGGAAAGGAAGTTGTAATTACCTCAGAATCAGCGAATGAGATTTTCTTTGACCTGGTTACAGCGAATCTTTTTACCATTCATCCATCGGACTATGAGATACCAATGCTGCAGGTGGTTTACTCGGGGTATACTCTCTTTTATGCAAGCCGATGTGATTTCAGAAAAAGCGACCAGCTGTTCAATTTCTGCGTCGGCCAGGGATTTATTGACGGAAAACAGATCGGGTGGATGGATTTCGACCTGTTCAGGCCTGAGTTCAGCAAAAAAGTGGAATATATGAAAAACTGTGCAAAGTACCGGATGGCTACCAGGAAATACCTGACATTCGGGCGGTTATGGGAACCAATATACCCGGATAATAGAATACCGGTTTTTGAAGAGGAGTTCCCGGGAGGAGGAGTTCATACAGGTACAGCACCCTGCGCTGAAGCCAGGTTGTGGCAGGCTGAGGATGGAAAAATTGCGATTTTCATTGCCAATTATGTCAACCAAAAGGTAGAATTCACCTATACGATTCATCCGGAGAAATATAGGCTGGAAGATGCAAACTACCAGGTAACTGAAATAACTCCGGAAGGGAATAATCCTATTTCCCGTGCAGGAAGGAAAATTTCAAGAACCGAGATCCTTGAACCAAACAAGGTAAAAGTGATTGAATTTGCACCAGTCAATTAATCCGGAATAAATGCAGATAAAATAAGATGGGAACAATAAGTATCAGAACATTGACTTTTTTGATAATCCTGCTCACGGTGCAGGCTTTGTTTGCACAGAAACAGGTTGATATAACCAAAGACCTCGTATTGAAAAACGATCATGTTCGTTTTCAGTTTGAGTCAGAGAACATGGGGCTTGCTTCGATGAGAGACCTGAACTCCAACTATGAACACATCACTGCGGTGAATGGCAAACACCTTCTCTGGGAAGTTGCCTTTGCCAAAGGCAGGCAGATCTACACCATAACCAACAATTATAAATCCTGTTCATTTGCTTCCGTCGAAAAACTTCCCGATGGAACCCAAAGGGCGGTATTGCAGTGGAACAGGATGCGATGGTGGGAAGAGGATGATGCCGTTTCGGTGACCGTTATTATTGAACTGCCTGAAGACGAAGGCATTGCAAAATGGAGGATTTTTGTTGAGAACAACAGCGATTACTGGGGATTATGGTCAGTACTGTTCCCGATTGTCAACGGATTTCCGGAATCGGGGAAATATGAAATTGCACGCCCCTCTTTTGCCAGAGGAGGTGAATTAATTACGGCCTGTGACCAGAAGTTAAGCGGACGTTACCCCGGAAGTGTCTGGCCCATGCAGTTTGTTTCATTCACCAAGGATTCGAATAGTATCTACATGGGAACAATGGATCCTGAAGCCAGGGCAAAAGATTTTGTTGTCCAACCAATTAAAGGCCTTGATAGCCAACGGTATCCCATCATCTTTGAAGGAAGGAGGCACAGAAACTTTGATCCTGAGCCGGGTGAAAGGGTGTATATTGAACATTATCCCGACGATATGGGGGTGCAGGGTTCTGATTACCCCGATCACTATCCGGTTGCATTTGGCATATTCCGGGGCGACTGGAAAGAAGCGGCCAGGATTTACAGACCTTGGGCCCTTCAACAGAAATGGACACAAAAAGGACCGATCTCACAACGGACCGATGTCCCTGAAAACATTCTCAACATTGGTGTCTGGATAAGGAACCAATGGGTATGGAACCAAGCGGAAGGAACCCCGGAAGAAATGAACAAACCCCTCCTGGAGGCAGCAAAAACACTGGAAGTGCCGGTCGGACTGCATTGGTACATGTGGCACACTCCTCCGTTCGATAACCTTTATCCGCATTACTTGCCGGCAAAAGAGGGATTTAAAGAAAGAGTTGCTCAGTTGAAAAGGAACAACATAATCGTGATGCCCTACATCAACGGATCAAGCGTGGATATGAATATTCCTGATTTTGACAGGTTCGAACCTCATGCGGTAAAGGATGAGGCAGGTGGTTTGCGACACCATTATTATTCCGACAAAGCTGGCAGGCTTCTTTCAATGTGTGGCAACCAGGTTCCATGGCAGGACGAGATTGAAAAACTCACGGACAATATGAAAAGGCAATACGGGGTTACCGGAATTTATATCGATCAGGTATCAGGGCTTTATCATGAATTGTGCTTTGATAAAACACACCTTCATCCGTTGGGAGGAGGAAGTTATTGGACAAGCGGAAACCGAGATCTTCTGGCTAAAGTAAAAAATGTATGCCTGAAAGATGGCGGGAATATGGTCGTTACCTCTGAAGGCGCTACCGAGGTATTCTTCGACGTGCTGGATGCCAACCTTTTCTGGTCTCAACCATCCGAACGAGAGATTCCGCTGATGCAGATGGTCTATTCAGGATATACCATTTTCTTCGGAAGTACCTGCGATTACACTAAAAGCGACAATTACTTCAGGTATGCACAAGGCCAGGCTTTTATCGATGGACGGCAGAACGGCTGGATGGATCTGGGGCTTTTCAAGCCTGAATACCAGGAAAAGGTTGAATTCCTCAGGCAGTGCGGGAAATGCAGATTGAAAACCCTTAAATACCTGGTTTACGGGCAACTCCTTGATCCGGTTATTCCCACCGAAAAGATCGGTTCATTCAGCGATAACGGCTTTGGCTGGGGGATTTATGAAAAACAGCGTACAGCAGAGGTTCCCTGTGCTGAAGCACGGCTGTGGAAGTCCGAAGAAGGTACACTGGCGATTTTTTTCGTCAATTATGTGGATAAAAAAGTCAACTTCACATACAGGATCAATCCAAGCGATTATGGATTACCAAAAGGTAAATGGCAGATAAGGGAAATTGGATTGAAAACTTCAAAGAGTATCGGTGAGTTTACCGGCATTCTCGACCGGACTGAAATCTTAGAGCCGGGTATGATAAAAGTGTTAGAGATGGTTCCAATCATGTAATCTTTAAAAAGTTTAAAGATGATTAATATAACCAGACTTAAAATCATTATTACTCCGATCCTAAGTGTTTTAACTTCTTGTGTCTTTGAACAAAATAGTATTAACTCATTCGATCAGGCGAAATTGCACCCCATTATAAGAAATAGTCCAGCCCCTGATTTTTTTGAAGGCGCATTGATTGGTAATGGTGGAATGGGGATTGTGGTTTGCACAAGACCCGACGCTGTGGTACTCCGTTTTGGACATAACAATGTTTGGGATATTCGGATTTCGGAAGATAGCAAGGATTCAATTGGCACATTTAAGGAAGTTATTCAAAAGGTAAAATCGATTGATCCGAATCTGAAACAGCTTGAAGATGACCCCTGGTATGCCAATTATAAACGAATTGCCAGGTCTAATTATGCAAAGCCCTACCCATGGCCCTTTCCATGTGGCAGCCTGGTTTTGGGATTCGACAGACGGGAAGTGGAATTAATTGGCCACAAACTGGATATATCAAATGGCCTGGTCAGTATTGAAATGCTGATGCAAGGAGAACCTGTTTTCCTTCAGGTTTTCGCCGATATGGAACAAGACCGGGTTTGGATGAAAATGCTGAATGATAAAGGCGAAGCCATACCCGGCATTTTTGACAGGATAAACCTGTTTCCTGATAAAAAAACACCACCGGAATTTCCTGAATTTGTTGTCAATAAACTTGATAAAGCAATTTCCTTCACACAGGTCCTTCCATATCAGGAACCCGATGAGTATGACAAAGAAAAAGGGCACCCGAGGGATGAAGCTTTCGCATTGAGTGTCATGACTAGTTGTAAACTTGAAAAAAAGCAGCAGCTGGACAGGAATGCTAACCTTGTCAATATGGAAATTATGGAGTATGTCATGCTGAAAGATGATGCTCCGTTTTGGGCATGCGTGGAATTAAGAAATGGTTTGGCCAGAGAGCTGAGTGATGATTATACTGCATTCGAATCATTAAGACTTGATGATCTGGAAAATACTTTTGTTAAAAATAACAATGGCTGGAATGAGTATTGGTCCAGGTCGGCCCTGAATCTGGAAGACAAGGAGTTGGAATCCATCTGGTACCGGAACCTCTACTTTTTCAGGTGTGCAGCAAAATCAGGGGTTAACTGCCCGGGATTGTTTGCCAACTGGAGCTTCAACGATATAGGTACGGCATGGCATGGCGACTGGCATATGAACTACAATACACAGCAGCCTTTCTGGGCAACTTTTACATCCAACCACCTGGAGCTGAATCTGCCTTATGTGGAAATGGTTGAGTTCATATCGGAAGTTGCAAAAATATGGGCCACGGATTATTACAAAATGCGGGGGGCTTTTTACCCCCATTCGGCCTACCCTGTTGATATGACCATGAACCCATATCCCGTTCCTGACTGGGGATGGGAGGTATTTGAGACGCCCTGGGCGGTTCAGGGCGTATGGTGGCACTATTTATATACCGGCGATACCAGGTTTTTACGTGAAAGGGCTTTCCCTTTAATGAAGGATGCGGTGTTGTTTATCGTTGATTACATGAACCGGCCTGACGCTCATGGGAAACAGTGGGGCGACGACAAATACCATGTTTTCCCAACAGTTCCCCCTGAATTATATAAACTCAGGCCAGGCTTCAAATATAACAGCGACGGGTTGGCTGACCTGACTTTGAATAAATTCCTGTTCAATGCTTATTTGCGCTCAGTTGATATTTTAGGTCTTAAATCGGAATCCGAAACGGTAAAAGCTGTGCAGGATATTCTCAACCATTTCCCCGATTATCCAACAGAGAATTCAGAGAAATATGGCGAAGTTTTCGTTTCGGTCAAAGGTGAATCCATCGAAACGGTTTATAACGCACCGGTCAATTTAATGACAGTATTTCCGGGAGAAGACCATGGTTTACATTCCAACGAAGAAACGATGAGGATACTGACCAACACCAAAAGGAACAACCAGAATGAGGGAGGGAACGACCTGGTATTCCAGCATCTTCAGGCGGCAAGGTTGGGAACGCTTGATCTTGAGTTTTTTAAAAGGGCAGTGCAATATTGTACACTGGCAAACGGCACCTGTTCCGATTTTGTTCTTCAGGTAAATGGAAGGTACAACGACCACACCAATTTTAAGTATATGGAGAAAATGGGAATCTGGTTTGAAAACTTTGGTTTACCCGCGGTTATTAATGAATGCCTGATACAAAGTTACAATGGAATTATCCGGATGTTTCCGAACTGGCCTGAAAACAAGGATGCTGAATTCAGTTCATTAAGAGCTACAGGAGGTTTTCTTGTCAGCAGTTCAATGAAAAGTGGTAAAATACAAGAGATTGAGATTTATTCTGAAAATAATAATGAATTAAAGATCTATAATCCCTGGGGTAAGAATATTGGTGTGAAACTGTTTGTTGATGGTTCTGAAAAAGGGAAAATGGAAGGTGATATTCTTCAGTTGAAGGTTAAAAAAGGACAGAAAGTAATATTGAAAGAATAATAAAGATGAAAGAAGTGTTTGCTGACGCGAATGTCGAGGCAGAAAATCTGACGAACGGCAAAATCACTATTGAAGTTGCGCACAAAATCTAACCCTCAAGATTTTTTTAAAGATGGAGAATATAAGATCTGTGAATAAAACTCTGTTTTTACCGGTTTGCTCTTTTGGCATTCTTATTTCAGGCTCAATCATTCAGGGTGCACTCAATGCTAAACCTTCAAAACCAAATTTTCTTGTCCTGATATCGGATGATCAGAGATGGGACCAGGTCAGTTACCCGGGGAATCAGATCATACCTGAGCTTAAAACGCCAAACCTCGATAAGCTTGCTTCCAGGGGGGTATACTTTACCAATGCCTTTGTAACCTCCCCGATTTCCGCGGTGTCCCGGGCTTCTATCATGACCGGAAGGTACGCTGGTTCTCATGGTATGAACCATTTCAATACACCACTGAAAGAAGAGGTATTATCCAATACATATCCTGCTCTGCTGAAAAAGGCCGGTTACAGGACCGGTATCCTCGGCAAATGGGGAATGGGAATGGCTGGAACTGAAAAAATTTTTGACGTGTGCAATGCCTGGGCCGATCAGGGCGTATATTTTCTTAATAGTGACACCGGCAAAATTCACAACTCGGAATGGCTGGCGATCAAAGCCAGGGAGTTTCTCGGCTCAGGCAAGTCAGACCAGCCTTTTTGCCTGACTGTTTGTTATAAGGCGCCTCATCACCCCTACCAGCCGGATATAAGGGACAGTACCCTTTTTGAAGATATTAATATCCCTAAAAGAAAGTCTGATACCCCGGAAGCATATACAGCGATGTCGGGTCGTGTAATGGAAAATTCACTTAACAGGTGGTGTTATTTTGATGAAAGAAAGGATGAAAAAACCAGGAATGCTTTTGAGAAAAATTTTCTGCGCTGCGTGGCCGGCCTCGACAGGTCTGTTGGGAAACTGATGGATGCGCTTCACGAATTGAAACTTGATGAAAATACGGTTGTAATTTTCCTTTCAGACAATGGCTATATATGGGGTGAGCATGGCCTGGGCGGAAAATGGATCCTTTACGAGGAATCAATACGTATCCCCATGATAATAAAGTGGCCAGGAATGCCGGAAAAATTTAAGGGAAAATTACTTCAGCAACTCGCGCTGAATATTGATATTGCTCCGACAATACTCGACATGGCAGGCATAAAAGTGCCGGAAATAATGAACGGGAAAAGCCTGGTGCCAATCATTAATCATCCTGAATCTGATTTCCGAAAGGATTTTTTCATGGAACATATTGGTATTATTAAAGCTGAGTATCCTATTCCTGACAGCTACGGGATCAGGACAAAAGATTGGAAATATATACACTATGTCAACGTTGAACCTGAAGTTGAAGAAATGTACAACCTAGGCAGCGACCCGATGGAAATGAAGAACCTTATTGATAATAAGAATTTTATTCATGTAAAAAACGATCTGGTGAATAGGTATAAAAATTACATGAAATCTATTAATTCATTGGCCTATTGATTATTCAATCAAAATAAAATCGATATACCGTCATTTTAAAAGGATATAAATAAAAAATACATGAAAAGAAAACAAACTGTTATCGTGATTAAAGTTTTCATGATATTGTTTTTTCCCCCAGGTTTTGTTTTATCAGGTCAGCCAGATAAGAAGTCATCTGATGCAAAGAACAAGGATAAAATAGTTAACCTGTGGACATTCGATGATGATATCCCCGGGTTTACCCTGGACAGATCTCAGAATCAACAAGATTCGCTTTTTGGTAAATATGAATATGTTGCAGGGGTACATGGGAAGGCAATAAAACTTGACGGATTCAGAACATTTGTAATAACGGCATGGAAGAATCAGCAAGTTCTGTCAGATGCATTTACTGTTGAGGCCTGGATTGCCCCTGCAACATATCCGTGGTCACGGTGTCCCGTATTTGACTGTACTGATCAAAAAAAGAGAGGATTCTTTTTTGGGATTGACGATATCGGGCATGTTGTTTTCAGTGTTGCAGCAGGAAGTTCATGGTATGATATAAAATCAGGATCAACCATTCCGCTAAGAAAATGGTCCCACATCGCAGCTGTTTTTAAGGCCAATGGACAGATAACTATTTTCATGAACGGAGAAAATGTAGCATCAGCAAATATTGAAGGGGCATACGTCGCTTCCGGGATTTTTACTTCTGCCACTATTGGGAGAAATAACCATTCGCAGGTATGGAAGGAACCTCAGCTTACCACTCCCGATACCTATTTCTTCCTGGACGGATTGCTGGATGAAATCCGTATTTATGAAAAAGCCAGAACCGGCAGTGAGATAAAAGAGGATATTTCTGGTGTGGGAAAGCTTCCTAAACCAATTCTGAGCGAACGGGGAAATTTTCCCAAAGGCCCGGTTGGCTCCGGCACTTTTGGGGCATTTTATACCAAACTTGATTATTATAAGGAATGGGATGAAATGTGGAGGGTTGGCAACGATCCGGATGTGTTTGTAAGATTTGACTGTTCTCCTGTTCAGCTTGTTTTCTGGAGAGGTACCAGTTTGGTACCCTGCTGGGTTTCTGAGAATGAGATCTGGTACACCAATGAATGGCTGGAAACATGGGGCAACGATGTTGTCAGCTGCGCAGAACCCTTAATGGATCGTCAAACCAGGTACTCACATGTCAGAATCATTGAGAACAACGATGCCCGCGTTGTTGTGCACTGGCGATATGCGCTGGCGGATGCCTTTTATAGTTTTGTGGCTGTATCGGATGACGGCCTCGGAGAATGGTGTGATGAGTATTACATCATATATCCCGATCAGGCAGGAGTCAGAAGAATGGAACTGCATTATTCAAAACCGGAGCGGAAACATGACTGGGTCGAACAAATCGTATTAACACCTCCGGGTAAGTATCCGGCTGATTTAATTGAAAAAGAGGGTATATTGCTTGTTAATATGAAGGGAGAGATAAAAAATTATTTATGGCATGATAAGCTTGAAAAAGAAATGCCTGAGCCAAAGGGGGCAAATATTTCCATCGTCAACCTTAAATCGGAATACCGGCCATTTATTATTGTTCCGCCTGATCCAGTAAATTCTGTTGAAGGGGTCTGGGATTCACCCTACTTCAGAACATATGCTGCGAATATGGCTGGAGAAATGTTTAAGCCTGATTCTGTTCCTAGTGTTTACGGATGGTGGAATCACTGGCCGGCAGCCCTGATACCTGGTGACGGCCGCTGGATAGTTACGCCGGATAAACCCGGTCATTTTAATCTGACTACGTTTGTACAATGGAAAGAATACAATAAAACTGAAAAAACAAAGACACGAATAATGTTACAGGGAATGATAAAAGGTAAGGCCGGTGAACTTGTTTCTCTTGCAAAATCCTGGCTTCAGGCACCTGAAACGACTATTTCCACAGAAGGCTTTAAAGGTGGAATTTATGATGAAGCAGAAAGGGCATATGTCATGGAAAAAACATCTGAAAGTAACACTCTCCTTGAGTTTAGTATCAACGGATCAGAAGAATCTCCAGTAATTAATCCGTCTTTTATTATAAAAAATTGGGGGAACCATCCGGCGACACTTTCCATCGATGGCAAAAACAGGATGCAGGGAGAGGATTTCAGACAGGGCATCCGAAAAGGACCGGACGGGGATGATCTGATCTTGTGGATCAGACTGAACAGGAAGAGTCCTGTTGAATTTACATTGAAATTAATAAGTAGCGGATAATTATAAACCAACAACCTGGAATACATACAAAATGAAAAAAATGTGGCAGCAGGCAGAAGAAATGGCACATCTCAGTAACTTCCGGGAGGCGGCACAAACATTGGGCGATAGTAAAAAATTTAAAGATAAACAATCATGAAATATTCTTTTCGAAACAGTGTAACTACTAAAAAAATACCTGAATGGATGATTGCCATCTTTCTGATTCATGCAAATCTGTATTCCGGAATTGTATATTCACAGTCTGTTGACAAATACCCATCTCCCCGGATGGGTGATGTTCCTGCTGAAACCATAAAGAGGCTCCGGGAAATTTATGAAGACAATGCATTTAATACCAAATCTTTCCAGGGTGCCTGGATGCCGGATGGTTCAGGGTACATGGTCCTGGAAACTCAAGCCGGAACTGACTTGCAAACGCTGGTGAATTACGATTTGCCCGGAGGTAAAAAGAACGTACTGATTTCTTCATCAAAGCTCCTGGCACCTGACATGGCGGGATCAGTCCGCATCAGGAGCTTTTCGGTTTCACCGGATGGTAACCAGATCCTGATGGAAGCTGCCGGTCAGAAAAACGGGGAGGACAAGACTTCCTACTGGGTGCTGGAACGGAAATCAGGCAAGCTTCAGAAAGTAGAGGGAGGGATGAGCAACACCATCTCTCTGGATGGGAAAAGTATCCTGTTCACTTACGAGGGGAACCTCTATGTATATGATTTGGAAAGTGATTCGAAAATACCCGTCACCAGAAATCCTGGTTCCGGCTCCATCACCAATACCCGGGCAAACTGGAGCTCCGACAGCAGGCTGATCGCCTATGTCCAATCGGATGATTCCGGAGTGAGATCAAGAAGTGTGCTTGTCCCGGGCGATCCGTCCTACCCGGAAGTACAGTCAGATAAATTTGCCAGGGTGGGCGGAACAATACCTTCCCTGCGCATAGCGGTCACCGATGCAGCAGGAAAGGAAACCCGCTGGATCTCCATTCCGGTTCCGTCAGAAGGTTATTACCTGGGGCAGGTCAGTTGGGCAGGGAATTCCAAAGAATTATTGGTGGAGAGGCACAGCCGTTTCCGGGATAAGAGGGAATTTTATATAGCTGATGTCACCAACGGTGCGGTGACTAAGATCTATGAAGAATCTGATCCGGCCTGGGTGATTGCGAGTTACGGAAACAATACAGGCCTGGAGTGGATTAATAATTACAGCAGGTTCCTGGTACTGAGTGAAAAAGACGGCTGGCGCCATGCCTATAGTTTTTCGCGCGACGGGAAGGACCAGCAATTATTAACACCCGGGGATTACGATATCATTGATCGTTTAAAAGCAGATGACAGGAATGGTTGGTTTTATTTTAATGCTTCACCGGATAACGGAACTCAGAAATACCTGTTCCGGGTGAGGCTTGACGGATCCGGAAAACCAGAGCGTATAACCCCGTTGAACCAACCTGGAACCCATGAGTATAACATTTCTCCCGATGCCAGGTGGGCATTTCATACCTGGTCTTCTGACATAACCCCGCCCATCACCGAGCTTGTCGAACTTCCCGGTCACAGGGTAGAACAAATTCTTGAAGACAATAATGAACTGAAGGAGAAAATAAAATTGCTGAACCTTCAGGCAAAGGAGTTCATGAAACTGGATATTGGTAACGGGATTGTGATGGATGCCTGGATGATCAAACCAAAGAATTTTGATCCTTCTTTAAAATACCCGGTGTTTATCTATGTTTACGGAGAGCCGCACGGACAAACCGTGATGGATGCCTGGGGGCATGCCATGGCCGATTATCATCGTGTGGTAGCGGACCTTGGTTATATAGTTGTTTCAATTGATAACCGGGGAACTCCCTGTCCGAAGGGAGCTGCCTGGCGTCGGGCTGTAGCAGGCAGCTTGGGTCCCCTCTCTACCGAAGAGCAGGCAGCAGGTTTGAAGGAACTGGGGCGGCTCAGGCCTTATATTGACCTTTCCAGGGTCGGCATCTGGGGCTGGAGTGGCGGAGGATCCAACACCCTTAATGCTATGTTCCGGAAACCGGATGTGTATCATGTTGGTATTGCGGTTGCTCCCAAACCACAACCACATCTTTACAACGCCTGGTTCCAGGAGATTTACATGAAAACGCCCGAGGTGAATCCGGAAGGTTACAAAAATTCAGCCCCGATAAATTTTGCAGAAGGACTTAAAGGCAATCTGCTCATCATCCATGGCACCGGAGAGACTAACACGCACATCCAGATTACTGAAGGCCTGGTTGACCGGCTCATTGAACTGGGGAAACAGTTTGATTACATGACCTATCCCAACCGTGACCATGGCATAAGGGAGGGAAAAGGCACCTCACTCCACCTGCGGATCTTTATGGTGAGGTACCTCCTCCAAAACCTGCCGGCCGGCCCAAGATGAGGGTACAGAGTTTTTTTATGAATTGTGATGTAAACAATTAGAAATCAAACAGTATGAGATTTTTATTCTTCTTATCAACGGTGATCATAATTGCCCAGGGATGGTTATCCGCGCAGTCAGCAACCATTTCCCTGAAAGTTCCCGAGCGTGGTTTTATCAGCTCCCGTCCTGCAAAAACATGGGAGGAGGGATTGATCAGCGGCAACGGAACCATAGGCATAAATGCGTTGAGCCACCCGCTGGATGAAACGATCATTTTTACTCACGAAAGGCTGTTTCTTCCGCAAGGCCCCCCCACCGTACCGCCCGACAATTCCCACATGCTTTTCGAGATAAGGAATCTGATAGACAGGGGCCTGTATAAGCAGGCCACTGAACTTGCCTTTAACTTGTCCGGGCAGAATAGTTTTATGTACCCAGATCCCTTCGTCCCTGCATTCGACATGAACATTTGGATGCAATCCGACGGGGAAATCAATGATTACATGCGATCGGTCGATTTTCAGACCGGTGAGGCTACAGTACACTGGCGTGACAACCGCGGGGTTTTTGAACGCCGAATGTTTGTGTCAAGGGCTGACGGACTGGCCGTATTACTGATTACCGGACCCAAAGGTGCACTCAGCTGTGAACTTGGCCTTAATCCAAGGAACCCGGATAATCTTGATTTACGAACCACAGGGCGGTCCTACCAGGTTTTCGAAAGCCATGTTTCCGACATTGTCAGAAAAGTGGAGAATAAATCAATCACCTACAGGAACAGCTTTACAAAAGCATACCCTGGAAGCATCCATGCGCTGGAAGGGGTGGCAAATGTAGTTCTTAACAACGGGAAATTAACTGAAGGCAGGGAAATCCTTAAAATTGAGGATGCTGATACCGTTTTGGTCCTGGTTGACATCGAAATGATCTACAATCCGGCCGAATCAAAGGCAGCGAAGATGAAGGAGTCCATGTCGGGATTGACTGCTGACTATCAAATCCTCCTGAAACGCCATGCGGCCATTCACGGGGAAATGTTCAACAGGATGAAACTGGATCTCGGAGGGGGTAAGGACCATTTGCTAACCACCGAAGAGTTAATTGAAAAATCGACCAACGATAACCTGAACCGGGCTTTGCTGGAAAAAGAGTTTGATGCCGGCCGGTATAATATCCTGTCATGTACCGGGGAATTGCCCCCCAACCTTCAGGGCGTCTGGGGCGGGACCTATGTTCCCGGATGGGCAAGCGATTATACCCATAACGGGAATGTGCCTTCGGCCATTGCCAGCATGTTGATGGGGAACATGCCTGAACTGATGCTGGCCTACACTTCGTATATCGAGTCGGTTGTTCCTTATATGGAGATAAATGCGAAGCACATATTTAATTGTCGTGGGGTGGTTCTGCCGTCGCGCTCCACTACCAATGCCTATAACAATTCACTGGCAAAAAGTTTTGCCGGTGGATTCTGGGTAGCAGGTGCTGCCTGGGCTGCCCACTTTTTTTATGATTATTACCTCTATACCGGCGATAAGGAGTTCCTGAAAAACCATTGTCTCCCATATATGGAAAAGGTGGCTGTTTTTTTTGAAGATTATCTTTACGAAGACAAAAACGGCGTGTTTGTTTTTTCTCCCACCCAATCTCCTGAAAACACTCCCGGGAATTCTGATTCACAGGGTTCATTCAATGCCACCATGGATGTTGCAGCCGCAAAAGAATTGTTGACCAATGTGATCGCTGCTTCAAAAGAATTAGGGGTGAACAGGGATAAAATACCATTATGGAGTTCAATGATCAGAAAAATGCCTCCTTACATGATCGATGAAGCGGGCATTATCAAGGAATGGCTGACACCTGCTCTTGACAACAATGACAACCACAGGCACTCATCACAGCTTTATCCCCTTTACGATGGAATTACTGATGAAATAAGAGAAAGCAAAGAACTTCAGGCGGCATTTAAGAAAAGTATTGAATATAAACTTGATAAACACTGGCGGAATAACCAGTCAGGCTTCATGTCATTCGGATTGGTGCAACTGGGACAGGCAGCCACCAGCCTGGGTGAAGGTGAGCTGGCTTATGAATGCCTTCAGCACCTGGTAAACCGTTTTTGGCTGAATAACCTGGCCTCCATGCATAATCACCGTTCGCTGTTCAACATGGACATCAGCGGTGGAATGCCGGCCGTTTTAATCAAAATGCTGGTTGCCTCCGATCCGGGGAAAATTTGCTTGCTGCCTGCCTTACCGGCAAAATTTCCCGAAGGATCAATAGACGGAGTTTTATGCCGCGGCCAGGTGGAAATAAAAAACCTGACCTGGGATCAGAAAGGAATAAAGGTGACCCTGTTGTCAGGAAAAGAACAAAAACTAACCCTCGTAATGCCTTCAAAGGTGGAAAATATTTCAGTAACCGCCGGAAAATGTATAATAAAGGAGGCTGGAAATAGAAATGACAGAATGATATCACTTCCGGAGAAGGAGATTGTCACGCTTCATATTAAAATTGCAAATAAATTATAACGTCATGTTTCCTCAAAAAACTTACACCGAAAGAAGAAAAGTATTACAAGATAAGATTGGAAAAGGTTTGATCCTGTTGTTCGGGAATGATGAGTCTCCGATGAATTATACCGACAATATCTATCATTTCAGGCAGGACAGCACATTCCTCTATTATTTTGGCATTCAGAGACCGGGACTGGCAGCAGTGATTGATGCCGAAACCGGCCGTGAAATTATTTTCGGGGATGAATACACCGTTGAAGATTATGTGTGGCGCGGGCCGCAACCCACCATATCAGGAGAGGCTGAAAAGGTGGGTGTTACATTGGTACAGCCTGCCGGTAATCTTCAGGAGATGTTGGATGCAGCACAAAAAGGGAAGCAACCTGTTCATTTCCTGCCACTTTATCGCCCTGAAAACAAAATCAGGTTACAGGAAATGACAGGGATTATGCCCCGGGAAGTGACCAAACTCTTTTCCATTGACCTGGTTAAAGCGGTTGTCAGTCAGCGTGAATTCAAAACCGCTGAAGAAATTGCAGAGCTGGAACAGGCTGTGGATGTCACGGTGGATATGCATCTTGCAGCCATGAAACTGGCCAGGCCTGGAATAACAGAAGCACAGGTGACTGCAGAGATCCATAAGGTTGCCATTGCAGCGGGAGGCAACCTTTCTTTCCCGATTATTGCCACGATAAACGGACAAACTCTGCACAATCACTACCACGGGAATACACTTAAGGAAGGTGACCTGTTATTAATTGATGCCGGGTATGAGAACCCGATGTCGTATGCCGGTGATTTGTCGAGTACCGTTCCAGTTGGCAAAAGGTTTTCCGCAGAACAAAAAGAGATTTACCGGTTGACCCTGGATGCCCATCAGGCGGCAATCGATGCGCTCGGGTTGGGGATTCCGTTTAAAAATGCCCACATTGCGGCCTGCACCACCATTTTTGAAGGATTAAAAGCAATGGGATTCACCAAAGGGAATGCCATGGATGCCTTTGAATCAGGTGCGCATGCATTGTTCTTCCCCTGTGGCACAGGCCACATGTTGGGACTGGATGTTCACGACATGGAGGACCTCGGTGAAGTATGGGTCGGGTACGATGGTACCCCAAAAAGCACACAGTTCGGATTAAAATCGCTCCGGCTGGCAAAGCCACTGCAGCCAGGCCATGTCTTTACCATTGAGCCTGGAATCTACTTTATCACTGAATTGATCGATCTGTGGCGTTCGCAAAAAAAATGCAATGAATTTATAAACTGGGAAAAGGTGAATAGTTACCGCAATTTTGGAGGGATTAGAAACGAAGAGAATTTTGTAATGACTAAAGACGGTGCTCAATTATTGGGAAAATCCAAACCCAAGACCATTGCGGAAATTGAGGCGATTCGCGCAGAAGTTGATTAAAAGAAATAATAATGAAGCCATTTGGTATTGTATTTATACTTATCCAGGTGTTTTACACCTTCACACTTTCCGCAACCGAATATCACGTGTCGGCCCACAGAGGATTTGATGGCAATCCGGGAACGCATTCAAAACCTTTCAAGACCATATCTGCAGCAGCGGCGATTGCTCACCCTGGAGATGTAATTACAGTACATGAGGGCGTATATCGTGAGCGTGTGAATCCTCACCGTGGCGGCATTTCAGATGCAAAAAGAATTATTTACCAGGCAGGCAAAGGAGAAAAGGTCCTTATTAAAGGCTCGGAAGAGATAAAAGGCTGGAAGAGGGTAAAAAACGATACATGGAGTGTGACACTGCCCAGCACCTTTTTTGGTGTTTTTAATCCTTATGCAGACGTTATCTCAGGAGATTGGTTTAGGGACAATGGCCGCACCCATCACACAGGGGCAGTTTATTTTAATGGTCACTGGTTGTCTGAGGCTGCCCACAAAGAGGAAGTTTTTGAAACAGTGGCAGATAACCCATTATGGTTTGCCGAAGCAAATGATTCGAAAACAACGATCTGGGCGCAGTTTAAAGATGCAGACCCAAATAATGAACTGGTTGAAATTAATGTGCGCCAGTCAGTTTTTTATCCTGAAAAAGAAGGAATAAATTTTATTACTGTAAGAGGCTTCAAGTTGGAACAGGCAGCTACTCCGTGGGCACCTCCAACGGCTGAACAGATCGGATTGATTGGCACCCACTGGAGCAAAGGCTGGATCATTGAAAACAATGAAATCTCTTACTCAATTTGTTCAGGCATTGCCCTGGGGAAATATGGAGATGAATACGATAACAGGGCAGCAACGCTGGAAGGATATATTGGTACCGTAAAACGGGCCCTTGAACATGGCTGGTCAAGGGAAACAATTGGCAGTCACATTGTCCGCAACAATCACATCCACCATTGTGAACAAGCTGGGATTGTCGGGTCTTTAGGTGCCGTTTTCAGCAC
>Ga0315284_10003434_pt1 | contig 22509 bp, 18 predicted proteins | sample YL17G09_16_MG_FD_203696 | JGI IMG/M metagenome (GOLD analysis project Ga0315284, IMG submission 203696) | Sediment microbial communities from Yellowstone Lake, YNP, Wyoming, USA - YL17G09_16 | ecosystem: Environmental > Aquatic > Freshwater > Lake > Sediment | place: USA: Wyoming | collected... | reverse complement strand
GCTCGGTTCTCAATCAGCACCTCAGCACTGAATCCCAACAGGCCTTCCTTTCTTGCCAGAAGCGTGAGGTAGTTGAGCAGCTCCGTCCCAACGCCCCGCTTCTGGTAGTCGTCGCGAACGACGAGCGCAACTTCGGCGGTGTGCGTCTCTGCATCGATCCCGTACTGCCCGATGCCCACCACCACCTCGCGCTCCTCGGTGGGCGCCACGGCGAGGATCACCATCTCCGACGTGTAGTCGATCACCACAAACTCCTGTAGACGCTCGTGCGGCATGTCCTTCCGCGACGAGATAAATCGCTGGTACGTCGATTGGTCCGAGAGCGCGTAGAAGAAATCCTTCAGCAGCGGCTCGTCGCTGATGCGGACAGGCCGCAACAGGACTTCCTGGCCAAGCTTCGTTGTGCGGTACGTTTCCAGATGCTCCGGATACTCGCCCCGCTTCCCGGGGACGTACGCCTGGTCTCGATAGACCAGGTTGCGCGCTTTGGCCTCCCGAAGGAGCCACGGGCGGAACTTGGGATGCGCTACGCGGATCAGCTCCATCGCCCGCTCGCGCATGTTCTTCCCGTGCAGGTAGGCGATCCCGTATTCCGTGACGACGTAGTGGAGATCGCCGCGGGTCAGCGTCACGCCGGCTCCGTTGCTCAGAGAGGGAACGATGCGCGACACCTCGCCATGACGCGCCGTCGACTCGAGGCCGAGGATCGACTTCCCTTCGGGGGCCAGCACCGCGCCGCGCATGAAGTCCGCCTGGCCGCCAATTCCGCTGTAGAACTCGCTCCCCAACGACTCGGCCGTCGCTTGGCCGGTGAGATCGATCTCCAGCGCGGTATTGATCGCCGTCATCTTGTGGATCCGAGCGATGACCGACGGGTTGTTCGTGTAGTCCACGGGACGGAACGACACCGAGGGATTGTCACTCAGGAACTCGTACGTCGCCCTACTCCCCATGCAGAACGCCGCCACCGTCTTGTTCTGGTCGAGCGACTTCTGCGTGTTGTCGATGACGCCAGCCTGCATCAGTTCCACAATGCCATCGCTCAGGAGTTCCGTGTGAACCCCCAGGTGAGCCTTATTCGACAGATGGGAAAGAATCGCGTCGGGGATCCGCCCGTATCCAACCTGGATCGTTGCGCCATCCTGGACAAGACGCGCGACGTAGCCCCCGATGCGGTCGGCGATGCCGTCCGGCACGGTCGTCTCGTACTCGAGGAGCGGCTCGTCGTGCGGCAAGACAAAATCCACGTCACGAAGATGGATGAAACTGTCCCCGTGGGTCCGGGGCATCGATCGATTCACTTGGCAGATGACCGTTCGAGCGCAGTCGGTCGCGGCGCGGACGATGTCGACGCTCACGCCGAGGCTGAGGAACCCATGCTCGTCGGGCAGCGAGGTCTGGATCAGCGCGACATCAATCGGGACGACTCCGAGACGGAAGAGTTGTGGGACTTGCGATAGGAAGATAGCGGTGTAGTCCGCCTCACCCTGGTTCACCGCTTCGCGCGTTGGAGCGGCGATGAAGAACGAGTCGAGGCGGAAGTTCCGCTTCACCTCTTCCCGGAGATACGGAGTCAGGCCCAACGTCCAAACGTGGACGACTTCCGCGTCGAAGAACGCTTTCGGGTTGGTCTTGACGAACTCAACCATCGCATCCACCAGGTACTGAGGCTGGCCGCACCCGGTGCCGATGAAGATCCGATCGCCGCGATGGATGCGCGCAAACGCCACGTCGGGAGCGACGAACTTCTCGGGGAACTCACTGCGGAACCGCTCCAAGTGCTCCATACCGCCCTGTCCGCCTCGTTTATGGCGGAGTGCGCGTCACCACCCTCTCCCGTCGCTTTTCCTTGCCGCGCAGGGCATCCGGTCTTGCTTGCGAACCCCACCATTCTCCGGGATGCACGCTGCCGCCGCAAGGAGATGACATTCCGCAGGCCAAAGGGACGGAGGAAAGCGTACGGCGCAGCGGGCGCCGACCAGCTGCGTCGGGCACGCCGCCACCGATGACCCAACGCGTTCCGGTCGGCCTCCCGCTGCGCCGGCAAGGAGGTGCTGCGCGGTGCTCGCATCTCTGTCTCGGCCCGCGACCCGGAGCCGCCAGGCGAGCGTGATGCAAGTCACCCACGCCAAGAATCCCGAGAACGCGTTGCCCGTCGTGGTCACACGCCCGCTCACGCAGGGACATCCGTCCGTCCGGGTCAGCCACCCCGCGCGAGGGCCGCCCCTTCCCCCGCCAGCCGGCCCGTCACGAACGCCCAGAGGAAGTTGTAGCCGCCGATCGGCCCGACCGCGTCAAGCACCTCGCCGCAGAAGTGCACGCACGGCACGATTCGGCTGCGCAGCGTCTTCGGGTCGACCTCGCCGAGCGGCACCCCGCCACCGGTCGCCTCTGCCTCCCGATACCCGCCGCAGTCGACCCACGGCAACTCGTAAGCGACGAGGGCCTGCAGGAGCCGCGCTCGATCCTCCCGCCGAAGCGACGACAGCGTCGCGTCCCACAGCCCGAGATCCTCGAGCAGACGGTCGACGAGACGATCGGGCAATGCCTCCTTGAGGGTCCCACGCAGCGTGCCCCGAGACCCGGCAAGCGCCTCCGTCCAATCGGACTCGTTGCGATCGAGCCACGCGACGCGAACGGGCACGTGCTCCCCGAGGGCCATGCCTCGAGTGACGTGATGCGCCATGTTGAGGACTACGGGACCGCTGTAGCCGCGGTGTGTGAAGAGGAAGTCCCCTACCGCGGCGCGCTTTGCTCGCCCGTCGCCGACCTCAAGACGGACGGGGACTGCGATGCCGGCCAGCGCGGTGTGCTCGAACTGTCCGTTCCGCAGCGACACGAGCGCAGGGTACGTCGGGACAACGTGGTGCCCCAGGGCGTCCGCCACGCGGAATCCGAATCCATCGCTCCCCGTCCGCGCGTAGGAGAGTCCTCCCGTAGCCACAACGACCTGAGCAGCCACAATCCCCGGCCCACCCTCCACAGCCACGCGACGGCGCTCGTTGGGTAAGATGCCCACAACCCTCGTGTTCGTCAGAACGCGAACCTTGCTCCGGCGCAAGGCGGCCAGAAAGCGGTCGCGGACGCCTTCCCCACCTCCGGTTGCCGGGAACAACTTGCCCGTCCTCTTCTGCTCGACGAGTCGAAGTCCGATGGTGTTCTCGAGGAAGCCGCGCACATCATCGAGCGGCCACGACTGCAAGATCTTGCGCAGAGTGTTCGGCGAGGAGGAGGTTGCATACTGCCGGGCGTCCACGGACAGCGGGAGGATGTTGCAGCGCCCGCCCCCCGACAAGAGCATCTTCTCTCCCGGCACCGGGCGAGAGTCGACGACGCACACATCGGCTCCGGCCTTGGTGGCATGCAGCGCAGCCGTCATCCCCGCGGGACCTCCTCCAACGATGAGGACGTCGCATCCCTTCCTCTTCTTCATTGTGCCTGGAGCTTACCCCCGCGTCTGCGGCCGCGCGAATCCGGCCGGGGTTCCAGGGGGTACAATGCTCTGACGGATTTGGGATCGGCGTAGGGATTGGGAGGGAGGTACAAGATGAGAAAGGCGTTGATTGCGACCCTGCTTCTAGCGCTTGGATCGTTCTGCGGTCTGGCTGCCGACACGTTCCACGCCGATGCCGACGCGACGGGAACGGTCGTCCTGTGGTTTCTGGGACAGGACGTCACCGCCGACGTCCGCGCTGACGTGACCCTTTCGGGAACCCTGCTCCTCGACGGGGTTGCCACTCCCTTCACCGTGTCGGGCCGCGCAACCGGGTCGGGGGCCGGCAATCTCAACACCCTCGCGGCCGATGCGATGATCGTGTTCACTGCGGAAGGCAAGACAGAGTCCGGGCCCCCTCTCACGATCCAAGGAGGCATCTCCGTGGATGGCCTCGACGCCGCAACCACCTCGACATCCGGCCAAGGGCACGGTCGCTTCTACTTCCTCATCACAATGGCCGGCAGCCGCTGGACGGTGGAGGGCGACGCCACCGGCAGCGCGTCCGGCACCTTCGTGGTTCCCGACGATCCCCTCTCCATGCAGATGGCGGGAGTCGGAACCTTTACGCTCTCAGGCGAAGTTCGACCCTGGAGCCCGCCGGCCGGTACCGTGTACCCCGAGTGGCCGGCCAAGCTCCTCGCAGAGTTCGAGCGCCAGTCGGCAAGTCAGAAGGATGCACCCGGCAAGTAGCCCCGGGAGTTGCTCGACTTGGGCCCGTATACTCGCCATCCATGAATCGGCCCGACGTGCTCCTCGACCAATTGACCTCTCGCCCCAAGCCTCTCGGGTTCCCGGACCACGTCGTCCTCCCGGACTACGACGGCCTCTCGATCGCGCGCGTTCCGGACCTGGCTTTCTCTGCCCTCGGCCTCAACGCGCGTCCGAGCGAGCTCCTCGACCGCGTGTCTCCACCTCGCGTCGACCGCGTCCTCCTCGTCATCCTCGACGGCCTCGGCTACCACCGCCTCGCGGAGCTCGCTGCGGAAGGAGCGCGCAGTGACTTCGACGCTCTCGCTGCCCCCGGGATGTGCATTCCGCTGACGACCGTCTTCCCGTCCACGACCGTGGCCGCGTTGACGACCTACAGCACCGGACTGACGCCGGCGGCGCACGGGATGCTCGGGTACCGGCTGTACCTGCGCGAAGTCTCGGCCGTCGTCAACATGATCCAGCTCTCCGTCGTCGGCGGTCGCAGCGAAGTTCCGTTGCCGGAAGCGTTCGCGGTCGACACCCTCTTGCCCTGTCCGACGGTGTACGAACGTCTTGCCGACTGTGGCGTGGACACCCACGTTCTCCTCCCGCGCGGAATCGCCGGAAGCGGCCTATCGCGTCTCTTGTACCGGGGCGCGTCGCACATCCACCCGACCATCGGACTGTCCGATATGCTTGCCCTTGCGCGTCAGATTCTGAATCAGGCGCGGTCGCGAACCGTCGTCACCGTCTACTGGCCGGGACTCGACTCGATCGCCCACCCGCGCGGCTCGCAATCCGAAGCGTACGTCGCCGAGGCAGCGTCCGTCGCCGCTGCACTGCGGCGCGAATTGGCCGGCCGCGTCGGTCGAACCCTTCTCCTCTTGTCTTCGGATCACGGTTTTGCGTCCATGACCGCGTCGGACTACGTTCCGACGACCCGTTTCCCCAAGCTCCATGATCGGCGCCTCCTCTTCCCTGTCGGAGAGCCGCGCGCCTCGTACCTCTTCCTACGCCAAGACGGCGGGCCGGCCGCGAAGCCTTCGCCATTGCCCACTCTCGAAGGAGACCTCCTGTTCGTTGACACGGACGAGGCTCTCTCGCTCGGCCTCTTCGGCTCGGGCCAGATCCACCCCGAGACGCGGCACCGCCTCGGCGACCTCCTCGTAGCCTCGACGGGCCGGCGAGGCTTGCTCCACCCGTATCCCGATGCTCCGTTCCTCCAAGGCATGCACGGCGGGCTCACCGCGGACGAGATGATCGTCCCACTCCTTGTGAGCCCGCTCTGAGAAAGGACAGACATGGTGACCGTCGGCAAGAAAGACACAGTCCTTCCCCGCATTTATGACGACGCTCCCGCCGTGCGCGGCGTCGAAAAGCGCGTCCTCATTGGCCCCAAGCAGGGGGCGCCGCGGTTCGTCATGCGCCACTTCACCCTGGCGCCGCGCGGGCACAGTCCCGAGCACGCTCATCCGTGGGAGCACGAGCTCTACATCCTGTCGGGCAAAGGCCGCGTGCGGTTCAGCGACGGGGCCGCCGAGCTTGCGGCCGGCGACTTCGTCTTCGTCCCCCCCATGGACAGGCATCAGTTCCTGAATACAGGTGACGAGGCGTTTGAGTTCCTCTGCGTCGTCCCTCTCACGGGAGACGATGGGTAGATGGCAAAGTCCGTCCTCGTCTGCATGAGTGGCGGCGTCGACAGCACGGTGGCCGCCTTGCTGCTCAAGAGGCAAGGATTCGACGTTGCCGGGCTGACATTCTGGTTCTGGTCATTCCCGAAAGCGCCGAGCTTCCGAGGCACGACGAAGTGCTGCTCGATCGACTCCGCCTCGCTCGCCGCACGTGAGCTCGGCATTCCCCACGATGTCGTCGATGCCAGCGACGCGTTCCAGCGTCTCGTCCTTGACGACTTCGTGGCTCGACTCCGTGGAGGAGAGACGCCCAACCCCTGCGGGCGGTGCAATCGACTCGTTCGATTCGGGCTTGCCGTTGCGTACGCGAGCGAGCGCGGATTCGACTACATCGCCACCGGCCATCACGCTCGCCTTGCCTGCGATGAGAACGGGCGTTTCTCCCTCCTCCGCGGCCGGGACCCTCGCAAGGACCAGACCTACTTCCTGTACGGCCTCGAACAGGGCGTCCTCTCGCGCCTCCTCCTGCCGGTCGGCGAACTCGAGAAGGAAGAGGTGTTCGCGATCGCGCGGCGCGAGCAGTTGACCGCCGCCAAGCTTCCAGAGAGCCAAGACCTGTGCTTCGCCGTCGGGGACGACGTGTCCTTCCTCTTTGACGAGGGTGACTACGCGGCCGGCCCGATTCTCGACCGCGACGGACACGAGGTCGGCCGTCACCGGGGACTCCCGCGGTACACGATCGGACAGCGCCGAGGACTCGGCATCGCGTCTCCGCAGCCCCTCTACGTCATCGGCCTAGATCCCCGCCGCAACACCGTCATCGTCGGAGGCGAGGAGGATCTCCTGCGAGACACTCTGATCGCCACCGCCGCCGTCTACGCCTGCGGCGGACCGCCGACAGATGGAGTGAACCTCCAGGCCAAGATCCGCTATCGCTCCCCCGCGAGCCGCGCTCGCTTCGCGGCCACGGGAGAGGCAACGTTCCGCCTCACGTTCGAGACCCCGCAGCGCGCCGTGACCCCCGGCCAGCTCGCCGTCCTCTACGACGGCGAGCGCCTCCTCGGCGGCGGGATCATCTCCCAGTCCTCGACAAGCCCCGCCCCCCGGGACGTATACTCTCCGCCCCGGAGGGGTGGGTGAGCGGACGAAACCACCGGTCTTGAAAACCGGCAGGCCACAAGCCTCGCGGGTTCGAATCCTGCCCCCTCCGCCAGTGGCGAGTCGCCGACCTACGGCGACTCGGTTGGGAGTTCCGCCGTACGCCGACGGAACTCCTGAACGCGACCACAGCACAGCGACTCGGTTGGGAGTTCCATCGCGTTGTCCCGGAACTCCTGGACCGAGCCGCGGGAGTTTGGGAGTTCCACCGGCTCAGTTGGTTGCAGAACTCCATGGGAGAGAGCCAGGAGTTGCACAGTGGCGCAGTCCGTGCAACTCCCCAGCGACACTCCAAGAGACTGCCAGGAGTTGCACGCCAGTCCAGCCCGTGCAACTCCCCAGCGACACTCCAAGAGACTGCCAGGAGTTGCATGCCAGTTCAGCCCGTGCAACTCCCCAGCGACTTCGAAGAAGTCGCCATTTGCCGGCCCTTCCGAGGCGCGGTAGAATCCGAGCGTCGGAGAGGTAGTCAAGCGGTCAAAGACAACGGTTTGCTAAACCGTCGAGGGGTTCACGCTCCTCCGCGGGTTCAAATCCCGCCCTCTCCGCCAGTGGCTGAACTGCTAGCGCCGTTCGGCTAGGGAGTTCCAGGGGACTGCCCGGGAACTCCTTGACGGGAGCCGCATGTCGGAGAAGCGGACTCCCAGCCTGGAGAAGAAACGAAGCCAGGAGTTTCACAGCGGATGAATCGGTGAAACTCCCTAGCTACTCGGCTGCCACAGGAACAGCCGAGTAGCCCGCGCCCGTAGCTCAGTGGATTAGAGCGTTGGCCTCCGGCGCCAAAGGTCACAGGTTCGAATCCTGTCGGGCGTATAAGAGATCCTTGAAGACAGCTTCTGCTCGCGAGACTCGGCGGCTCTGCCTCGCCATGTCGGCTGTGCTTTGCCAGGCATCTATCAGGCACTCTGGGAACTCCGACGTCGGCGTTCGCATCCTCCACTCCTCGCCAGAAACGGCAAGCACTTCCTCTTCTGACACCGCATGCACTGGCTGTCTGGCAAGTCACGATGTTCGGTCGTTCAGGCTCGTAGCTGCCGTATTGCCGTTCCCAACAGTCGTTCTCGGCTCGTTCCGACCCTCCGTGACTCTAGCCTCACGAGCCTCTCCGCCTCCCTTATGATCTCCTCCAAGGAGGGCTGGCGGATTGAGCTGTCCCTCCCCGAGAACCGATCCAAGGTAGATGCTAGGATCGGCATGAAGGAAGGCAGGTGAGTAGAGTCGTCGTATGGCCAATGACCTGTCTCTCGTCATCCTTTCGGGCGGCGAGTCGTCGCTCATGGGGGTCCCGAAGGTCGAACTCCGACTCGGCGGCAAGCTCTTCATTGAGCACATTCATGAGTGTCTCGGGAGTCACTTCGATGAGACGATAATCGTGGGGGGTGCACCTCGCGACATCCCCGCAGAGTTGCGCCAGGTGCCTGACCTGTTCCCGGCGCGAACCCCGCTCGTCGGGATCTACAGTGGGCTGGCCGCCGCGCAGTCGTCTCGCTGCTTCGTCCTGGCGTGCGACATGCCGATGATGTCTCTGAACCTCGTCAAGCTTATGGCCGCGCACTCACCTGAGGCGGATGGAACAGTACCGATGATCGGCGGGTATTTGGAGCCACTCTGTGCGTTCTACCACAAGAGAGCGGCCGCTGCACTGCATGCAGCGCTTGATCTCGGCGTTCGCAAGGTAACGACGGGCATCGAGAGGCTCAACCTGGTGGTGATACCAGAGGTTCTCCTCAGAACGGTCGATCCGGATCTTCGGTCCTTCACGAACGTCAACTCGCCGGAGGACCTCAGGAGCCTGGTCGCTGCCAGATGGCCGGCAATCAGTGGGAGGCCCTAGCGCGACTACTTCTTTGACCGCTTCAGCCGGGGGTCGAGGATATCGCGCAGCACGTCGCCCAGCAGTGTCCAGCCGAGAACGAATGTCAGAATCGCAATGGAAGGGTAGACGTACGTGTACCAGTAGCGGAATGGATCTCCCACGGCGCCGAGGATCCAATCGCGTGAGAAGCTGATCATCTGGCCCCAGTCTGCATACCCAGGTTCGGCGCCGACGCCGATGAAGCTGAGTGAGGCGGCAATCAGCACGATCGCACCAATGTCAAGAGTGGCCAGAACGAACACCGGGAAGATGGCGTTTGGCAGGATGTGGCGGAAGAAGATCCGAAAGCGGCCGCATCCGATGCTCTCCGCCGCTCGCACGAACTCCCGCTCCTTCACGGATAGCACCTCGCTCCGCATGACGCGCGCGTACTGTCGCCATCCGAAGATGACCAGGGCCAAGATGACCTTGTCTATACCCTTCCCCAGAACGACCGTCATGACAATGACTGCGATGAGAAACGGGAAACTCATGAAGAGGTCGGTGATCCGCATGACGACACTGTCGATCCATCCTCCGGCGAAGGCTCCCAACCCACCGAGGAGTACGCCGATCAGGGCGGTGGCACCCACAACTATGAGCCCGACGCCGAAGGCCGTTCGACTCCCCCACACGATCCCGTAGAAGATGTCGTACCCGCCCCCAGTGGTTCCCAGTACCGCCTCGGTGGATGGTGGCTTGGGAAGAGAAGAGAATCCGACGCGTTCGATGATGTACGGGTCGCGGTGCCCTGCGTGCGGAGGAGCAATCACCGGAGCCAGAAGCGCAACAACCGCCCAGAACGCGACGAGGACCAGGCCCGCGCAGCCTAGCGGATTGAGCACGAGTCGGCGCAGTGTGTCCATTGTCTACTCCAGTACCACCGTCGGGTCGATGACCATGTAGAGGAGGTCGATGATCAGGTTCGTCACGACGATGATGACGCCGATCAGCAGCGATGCTCCAAGGATCGCAGGGAAGTCGAGACCTTGAGCCGCCGTCACGATGAATTTCCCCATGCCCCGGTAGTTGAACACGGTCTCCACAATCACCGCACCGCCCAGCATCTTGGCGACGATCGAGCCTGCAAGCGTGATGACCGGCCGGAGGGCATTCCTTCGCGCATGGCGGATCGTGACGATCCTCTCCGCCAGCCCTTTCGCTCGAGCTGTCGTGACGTAGTCCATCTGCAGCGTTTCAAGCAGCGCCGATCGCACCATGCGCACCATCGTCGAGAGCAACCCGATGGAGTAGGCAATGGCCGGCAGGACGAGGTGTCGAAGCGCATCGAGAAAGACATCCGGTCGCCGGTTGATGAGCGAGTCCACGAGGTTCATCCCCGTGTACTGGCGATAATTGGAGAGATACACGACATCCTCGGCCCACATGCTCAACCTCCCCGGCGGGAACCACTTGAGCCACCCGTAGAAGACGACAAGCAACAAGAGCCCGAAGACAAACTCGGGCATGGAGACCCCAAAGATTGTCCCGACACGCACGAACTGATCGGGCAATCGGTTGTGTCGTACGGCAGCCTTTGTGCCGAGGAAGACGCCACCAGCGAACACGATGACGCTGCCCAATAGCATCAGCTCGACGGTCGCCGGGAAGTAGCGGCCGATTGCCCTCGCGACCGGCATTCGAGCGGACGGCGACCAGCCTAGGTTCCCATGCAGGACTTGCTTTAGCCACTCGTAGTACTGCACGTAGAACGGGCGATCGAGGCCGTACCTCTCCACAAGCTCGTCGAACGGGATGTTGGCGCTCACGGAGTCCGCATTCGGGACGAAGACCGCCAGGCGCTCATACGGGCTGAGGAACATCACCAGCGAGAAGATGAGGGCGCTGAGGACGAGCAGAATCAGGGGCAGCACGAGCAGCCGCTTGATCACATACCGCACCATCTTACTCTCCCGACCTTTCTGACGCGGGCGGGGACTGCTCCCCCGCCCGCGTTCTATTTCCTGCTCTCACTCTCAAACGACGCTTCTAGCCCTTCGAGAGGGCGTAGAAGTCCACGTTCGATGGGAACGGACCCACGTAGAAACCATGGATCCAGTCGCGCAGTGCGACGTGCTCCACGGCCTGGAAGTGGAAGATCGAAAGGGAATCCTCATAGGCCATGCGTTGCAGTTCGTACGAGAGCTCCTGCCGACGCGCCGGGTCGTAGTTGCTGCCGAGCTCATTGACCAGCGGATCGTACTTCGCTATGGCGAGGTCGGTGTAGCCCGACCAGTCCGCGTAGCCGCCGGCTGAATGCATGTGCTCGAAGAGCGGCAGATAGGGATCAAAGACGTCCGGAAGCATGCCGAAGAGCGACATCGGAAGCTGCTTGTCTTGGACAGCTCCGACGTAGGCCGCCCATGGAAGGGACGCGAGGTCAATGCGGAACTTCGGATTCAGCGCTTCGACGTTCGCCTTCAATAGTTCCAGCGCCATCTGCCGGTGCCGCGATCCTGTCGAGTAGACGGCCGTGAGGTGGAACCCCTTCTCCCAGACCTGGCCACCCCATGCGTTCCTGAAGTACTCCTCGGCCTTCGCCGGGTCGTAGTAGTACTGCGGGTTGGCCGGATTCGCGGTGGGGAACCCGATGAGGACCGGGCCATATGGCTTTAGCGCCGCGCCCAGGAAGACGTCGTTGATATACGTGTCCCAGTCGAAGCTGTACTGGAATGCCTTCCGTAGATCGAGATCGGTGAAGAAGTCGGCTGGGATCCCGTCCGACCCAAGGACACCATTCCCGATGTACGAGCTGCTCGGGCTGATGTGGAGAACGAAGTTGATCTTCATCAGCCAATTCGACGGGAGATTGTCGAGAACCGTCACCCCGGCGGCACCCTGGACCTGCGGGAGTTCCGTCACGTCGATGCTTGTGAAGTCCACATCACCGTTCTTGAGAAGAAGAACGGCCGTCTGCGTGTCCTCCACGATCATGCGGATGACACGATCCAGCTGCGGAGCGCCTCGCCAGTAGTCCTTGAAGGCATCGAGGACAACACGCTCCATCGGCTCGCACAAGACGAGTTGGAACGGCCCCGTGCCCATCATCTTCCCAAACAAGGGGTCGGTTTCCATCGTCAGATTCATGTTGGCCTGACCGGTTTCTTTCGTTCCCGGCCAGCACCCCTGCTCGATGCACCACGCCTTGTTCAGGATCGCAGCCGCTGCGCCACCGTCCGCCATGATCCCGAGGAACGGCACGAACGGTTTGGGAAGCTTGAACGTGACGTTGATGCCGCTGACTGTTATGGCTTGGTCCAGCGTGGCGTAGGCGGCGTCATATCCCATCTCGTCCACAAGCTCGGAAAACGAGGCCTTGCCCAGCAAGTTCTGCACCAGCATGTTGATGCTGCTCGCTTGGCCGCCCACGAGAAACGCCCGCATGAACGTATACTTCACGTCCTCGGACGTCAGAGTCGCACCATTGTGGAACTTCACTCCGCTGCGGATGGGGAACGTGATGTAGGTCGTCCCGTCTTCCGCGAGCGTGATCAGTCCGTTGTCCAGACTCGGGACCACCGTGGCCAACCCCGGGACTAGCGCCTCCAAGTCTCCTGCCGGGTGATCCAGCAGCGAGTCGTAGACGTTGTAGGAAATCTCGGTCGTCGCCGAGCTGAGCATGAACTGAGGATCGAGTGTCTCCACCGAGTTGATCGTCGCCTGAATGAACGTGCCTGGGTTACTCACGGACTGGCCATACGCTAGCCCGCCGAGAATCCCAGCCATTGCCACTGCAAATAGTATCCACCTAATCCCACGCATCACTGGCCTCCTTAAGAACGCTTACTGCGCCTTACCTCGCCTCCATCCCGCTCTCTGCCCTTCATTCGAGCCCCGGCATTCGACTTGGCCATCACCTCCTGCGCCATCGAGCCTATGCTGGCATCACGCGCTCGATCTCCGTCCTTACCAGTAGGTCGATGAAACCCTTCTTGTCCAGGATCCGTTTCTGTTCCTCGTTCTCGAAGAACGTGAGAGGAAACCGGTCCGCCAATGCCCTCTCGATGACTGCAATGCACTCGATACATCTCTGCGAGCTGATGTTCCCGTAGAGCTTGTCGCCAGAGGTTGAGGCCCACTCTTCCCCGTAGGAGAAGGACAGAAGTGGACCGTAGTCTTCTGTATCTGCATCCACGCCCCGCAAGTTCGTGATACCGTCGTCGACAAGGAAGCTGCCATCGAGGGAAAGGACGAAGTGGTGGTTCACTCCAGACTTCACGCCGCCACGGTCGAAGTTGACGACGATGTGCTCCACCCCCGCAGCCTCTAGCACCGCTGACATCATGTGCGCTTGGCTCACACAATGGCCGGTTCTCGATCGGAAGGCGTCATCGATCGTGTGTTCCATGAGCCCGCACGGCCACAGGTGCCCCCAGGATTCGAGCCTCCAAGCCGGCTTCCAGCCCCGCGCTGGAGTGTCGCGGACGACGCCGGTCCGCGTCAGGTACTCTCTCGACAGCGCCCTCATCCGGCTCTCAAGGGACGTTTCTCCACTCTGCTGGGCGAAGAGGTGCGCCGTGGCGGGCGAGACACGATTCGCCCAGAGATCGAACTGACGCACACAACCAAGACGGCGCGAGATGTCGATGTCGAAGTCAGCGAGCGGGACAAACTCCTGCCAGATCCGCCCGTAGGGATGGAATCTCCAGCCGCACGCTCGCGTGGAGGCGAGTCCCGCCAACCGCTGCTGCGACTCGTCCGCGAGATTGCTCGATTCTCGAAGGCGAGCGATCAGCCGCGATTCCCACATGTCGAGACTCAGGCTTCCCGCGGGAGTCCCAAAGGTCTCGACCACTCGCGCAAGCTGGGGATCGGAAGCGCAGTCATCCCGCCCCATCATCGGGTACCAGACGGATCGCTCGTTCCAGATCAACACCGCATCCCGCTGCGTCGACGAGGTTGTGGTGCCCGTGCGCGCGTCCCAGATAGAGTCGCCGCAAACGAGATACGCGGATTCGTCCGCGCACGCTGCGAGGAACATCGCACGGGGATCGGCCCCAGCCTCCTTCCTTCGGAAGTAGGCGATCACCGCCAGCTCCAACGGCGTTACGACTCTGCCTTCCGTCTTGAGGGAAACTGCGAGTGGGGCAAGCCGACGATCGACGTATGCAAGCAGTGGCTGCGGGTAGATGTGGCACGTGTCGATGGGCCGGTACGCATCGAGGGCCACGTCCTCCAGATGAAGGGTGTGACCTCCTTCGACGCCCGTATAGGCCGCGCCCTGACGGAAATACGAGCCCCCGTACTCCATATGCGACCAACCGAGTGCGGTCGGCTCGTCGAACGATTCCTTGAACCCGCGGATGGCGCGCGCCCCTTCAGCGAACCACCCGTCGCCCCACAGATACACTTCAGGGTGCCGTACAGCCAGAGTCCGACTCGCATAGAGACCGTACTTCGCCTGGACGTCACTCGACGCGGCCTCAGCAAGGCGGCCCCACGCCTCTTGGTGCATACGACGCGCGGCAACGATCCCGTTGCGGTTCACGGAAGGGTCACTCCTTCCACGCCACGTTCGCTCGCAGCTGCAGCCAACTCGTCCATCGTGCAGGGCTCTCTTGTCGCTCGGTCGAGATAGAACTGGAGGGGGAATCGATCGCCGAGCGCACGCTCGACAACCCGCAGGAGTTCCATCAGCCTCGCAGGAGAGACATTCCCGTAGATCCCTGAAGCCACGGTTCGCGCCCACTCGCCTTCGACGGCGAAGGAGAGCAGCGGGCCGTAGTCCTCAGTGTTCGCATCGACGCCGCGGAAGTTCACAAGGCCGTCATCGACAAGGAAGGTCCCGTCTTGCGACAGGACAAAGTGATGGCTCACGTTCTCATTCACCCCGCCCCGATCGAAGTTGACGACAACGTGTGGAGTTCCGGTCATACTCAACACCGACCCCATCATGTGGCACTGGCTGACGCAGTGGCCGGTCCGGGAGCGAAAGGCATCGTCGATCGTATGCTCCATGAGGCCGCACGGCCAAACGTGCCCCCACGACTCCAGTCGCCACTCCGGTTTCCATCCACGCGCGCCAGCTTCTCGCACAACACCGGTACGCACCAGGTACTCACGCGAGAGCCTCCGCATCGCCTCCATCTGGGTACCATCGTGACTGAAGACCTCGAACAGGTGAGCTGCAGCAGGGCTTACGGAATTGGCCAAGCGATCGAACTCACGGATGACGCACAGCCTTCTTGAGATGGTGATGTCAAAGTCGTCCTCGGGGACGAACTGCCGCCACGCGTCGTAGTACGGATGGCACCGCCAGCCGACCGCCCGAACCGCCGCCAGCGCCGCCAGCGACATCTGCCCATCGCTAGCGAGCGCCGTCCCCGCCCGCAGCCGGCGGATGAGCTCCGGCGATGGGGTTCCCCGTGAGGGTGACGCGCACTCCAGGCGAGCGATCGCGCGCTGCAGGGTCGGATCCCAGTCGTTTCGTTCCATGAGCGGATACCAGACGGCGTCTTCGTTGAAGACCAGGGTGACCGCTGCGGCCGGACGCGCCACAGCTGCGAGCGTTTCCATGCTGAGGAGATGCTCGCCGTCCAGCAAGTACGCGCCTCCGTCGACGGCCAACGCCAGGAAGAGCTCCCGCGGGTCCCGACCCCGTGCGGTCGCCGCGAAGTAGGCGATCTCGGCGAGTTCCAGGGGAGTGACGACGCGCCCCTCCGCCTTGAGCGCGACCGCCAGCGGACCGAACCGGTGGTCCAAGGGATCGTCGTACGGTCCCACGGTCACCCGCTTCGGGGACGCCGGGCGATAGGAGCCGAGGTCAATCGCGCGGAAGTCGAGGGGACTCCCATCCGGGATTCCCTCGTAGTCGGGACTGCCTTCGAAGAACGGCCGCCCGTAGTCCATGTGGCACGACCCGAGAGCTGTGGGATCCTCATAGCACTCGGCGAATCCCTTCAGCCGAGACGCACCCTCGTAGAACCACCGATCGCCCCTCAGATAGACCTCGGGGTGCCGAACAGCCAGCGTCCTGCTGGCGTAGATCGCGTACTTCGCGGGCTTCTCATCGACCGCCATAGCAGCCAGTGTCTCCCAGGCTCCTATGTGCTTCGCCCATGCAGCCTCCAACATGGCCCCCTTTCCTTCCTCGTGCCGCTCTGTTCTCACTGATCTGGAATGCCGCGCCAAGCCGCGCAGATCTGGTACCGCCCCGAGAGAAGGACGCGGATCGCAGACCGTTCCGTCGCGCTGGCCAGGGCGTGGGTCGGGCAGGCTACCACGCACGCCGGCGGAAGGCCCTTGCCTCCTCTCTTGGCACAGAGGTCGCACGAATCCGTTCCCAAGATGACGTAGTCCATCTGCATCTGCAGTTCATCCTTCCTGGCAGGCCCCAGAGTGATTACGCGGACCCTCTTCTGCCCGTGCTCTTGCAGACAGGCGACCTCGCATGTATGGCAGCCGACGCACCGGTCCATGTTCTCAACCAGGAGACGTCGTTCGCCCGCCTCCTCACTGCACGCCGTCGGCAGCGCGCGGACGCTCACTGGAACTCGTCGGTTGCTCGTCGCTCCAGAGATCGGGTCGGAGGCAATCGAGCCGTCGGGGGTGAGCTCGTTGGCGAGTCGCCACTCCGCGGCCACGTACGGCTGACCGTACCCGTACGCAAGCATGACGACGCCAGGAGCTACGGCCTCCGTGAGGCGGGCCACAGCGGACAACGACCCCCACGGCGAATCAACTAACACAGCAGCGCCCTGGGAGATTCCTAGCTCTTCGGCCTTCTGTGGGTGGATCTCCAAGAACGGTGCCGGTTCCATCTCGTTGATCCACGGGAGGGTGCGGAACTCGGTGTGCGTGTGGATCCCCAACTTGAGACCTGTGCCGCACAACAGTGGGCGCTGCTCGCTCGCCGCTAGCTCGGGAGGGACGCTCTCCAGTTCCGGCAACGGTGCGTAGCCGAACTCCGCGAGTCGAGTCGAGTATAGTTCCACCTTGCCTGAGGGCGTGGTAAACCCGCGCCGCCCCTCAGACCAGTAGAGCTCGGCGGGGGTGTAGAAGACCTGATGCCCCTCGGGATGCTGCCGGAGGTAGTCGATCGAGATACCGAGTGGCTTGAGTTCCCAATCGAACGCGTCGTCGACCGAACGCCACGGGAACTCGCTCTGCAATCCAAGCCGTCGTGCAAGGGCGAAGATGACGTCCAGGTCGGCACGTGACTCCCCCAAGGGAGGGATGACCTTCTGTTGAAGCGCGACTAGGTTCATCTCCGCACTCGGACGGTAGCGGTAGTAGAGGAGCAGGTCCCGTTCGAGGAAACTCGCAGCGGGCAGCACGAGATCGGCGATCTCGGCCGTCGCGGTGAGGTACAGGTCGTGCACCGCGATGAAATCGACCTTCTGCAGCAGGCGCCGCGTCCGCTTCACGTTGGAATTCGCTGCGACAAGATCTCCCCCTTGGACGACTAAGGCGCGGATGGGATAGGGCTTGCCGGTCTCGATGGCCTGGAACAGCTCCTCATCGTGAATCGAATTACCGGTCCGGTAGTACAGCGGATGCGTTGAGAGTGAGCGCTTCTCCCAGTCCTCCGACCGCCTCCCGCGCATCTGCACGTCTTCGAACGGCAGCGCGGGGACAAGCACTCCACCTCCTCGGGCATTGATGCTTCCCAACAGCGCCGTGATGAGGGCGATCGCCCGGACGGACTGGACGACGTTCACATGTTGGTCTAGCCCGTTCCCCTCCTTGACCACCGTGGGGCGCGACTCACTGATCATTTGTGCGGCTCGCAGGATGAGATCGACCGGAACTCCGGTTGCCTCCGCTACGTCTCCAAGGTCGATGGATTCGACATGGTTCTCCAGCTCGCTGAGCCCGGTTGTGTGCTCTCTCACGAAGTCGGCGTCGTAGAGCCTCTTCTCGACAAGCACCTTCACAATCCCCATCGCCAACGCCAGGTCGGTGGACGGGATCGGCTGCAGCCACAGGTCGGCCTTGGCCGCCGTCGGCGAGAATCTCGGATCGACGACAACGAGCTTCGCGCCACGCGTCTTGGCGTCCACGATCCGCCTGGCGTAGTTCGGAAGCGACGTGTAAACCGGGTTGAATCCCCAAAGCAGGATGCAGCGGGCCGCATCGAAGTCCGGCTCAGGCACACCGCCGTACGTAGCCGCGTGGGCGATCGCCCGCGGCGCGAAGCAGAGATGCGCGTGGGTCAAGAGGTTTGGGGATCCGAACGCGTTCATCAACCGGGTGACGTAGTTCATCGTTGTCACCCAGCCCGGCGCATGTCCGCGGTGACAAACCACCGATTCCGGCCCATCGCTCTTCTTCGCCGCTTGAAGCTTGCTCGCAAGGAGATCCAGCGCGTCGTCCCAGGAAATCGGCTCCCAGCGACCGCTTCCCCGCGGGCCGACCCGCCTGAGCGGGTGAAGGAGCCGGCGGGGGTCCGTCACAAGCTGCTGGGCCGCGAGCCCTTTGGGGCAGATCGTCCCGCGATTCACGGGATGCTCGGGCAATCCCTCGATCCGGACGATGGTCGAGCCGTCTCGAAATACGCGCAGCCCGCAGTAGAAGTAGCAGCTTTGGCAAATCGTGTTGATAGACTCCATGGGTCTCCTCAGACGCTCACGGTCTGTGCTTCCCCTCCTCGTCGCAGCGGTCGGCGGACGTCCAGTCGCCGTCTCGGGCAGCAAAGGCTGCTCTCTCCTCTTCCGTCGTGGGACGGATGCAGAACTCGCAGAACGCGTCACCCGACGGCCTCGCTCGGACATGGGCCATCGTGTAGTTCGGGTTGTAGGCCATGTACTTCGCCGGGTCGACGAGGCAGTACAGCCTCCCCAACCCCTGCGCTCCGTACTCTTCCCACACGTCCGCCATCACACAGCCGTAGGCGCGTGGCTGCAACTCTCCATCGACCGCTGCGGTCTCGCTTCGGGTGTGCATCCCAAGTCTCGGCAGGCAGCGGCTGTCGCCGACGCCGAAGTTCTCCGGCGTCGGATCGAGTCCCTGTCGGAGCACTGCGGACCAGACTTCGTGGCCGATCAGTGTCCCATAGGTCTTGATGGCATCCGTGATCAGGCGGCGGCCCGCCACGTCACCCAGTGTCTCTATCGCAGCCTGCGAGAAGGCAAGGTGCAGAAGCGCGATGCGCCGGCTCACCAAGCGCACCTCATGCGCAGCCTCGTCATACGTCAAAGCGGCTTGCTCAGGCATACCGCAGCCTCACTCCGACCCGTACGGGTCGATCTCCATGCCATCCCGGACCTCGGTCTCGCAGGCCAACCGAAGCTCCCCGTCGATCAGCATTCGACAACCTCCGCACACTCCGCGACGACACGAGCTGCGATAGGCCACGCCCGGATCGAGGTGCGCGTGGATGTGCTCCAGAGCACTGAGGACATCCGTCTCGTCCAGCACGGGGATCGTGTACTCCTGTACAGGACCTCGTCCGCTCTTGCTCCAGCTCCGCACGCTCAGCGTGACCTGCCTTTCCTCCGCCATCACCGGCCCCCCGTCATGTCGCAAGAGCCTCCGCCGCTCGAACGATCGCATCCTCGTAGGGGACGATCTCCGCGCAGACTGCACTTCGCGAATCAACATCAGCGAAGGACAGCGCCGGCTGATCTTGACGAAACTGCACAACGATGTGCTTCCGCCACCGTTTGTTGTCGACGGCCGGGCAGTCTTCTCGATAGTGGACGCCGCGGCTTTCAGCTCGCTGGAGAGCTGCCAAGGCGGACGCCTGGACGACCTGAAGCATGTTCCGCAGCTCAATGGCGCGAGACCATTCGAGGTTCTGTTCCTTTCGCTTCGTCGCGACTCCCAGGGTTCCCGATGCATCTGCAAGTTCCGCCAGGCTCCGCACGGCGCCTTCCAGGGACTCTTTGTGTCGAAGAACGCCAACGTCTCGGTACGCGAGCTCGCGCAGCTGTTCCCGCAGTTCCTCGACTGGGATGGATGGGGGGCGATCGAGTATCGCTAGAGCTCCTTCGCCGAGAGCCTCCGCATCCTGCTTCGGGATCGGTGGAACCTTTCTCCCCGCCGCGGCTTCTCCTGCTGCTCTCCCAGCCACTGCGCCGTGAACCAACATCTCCGTTGTCGCGGCCGCGACCCGGTTGGCCCCGAACAATCCCCCGGTACACTCCCCAGCGGCATACAGCCCCGCTAGCGTGGTCTGGCACCGCTCATCGATGCGAATGCCTCCCTCGAAGTACTCGGCAGCGGGACCTACCTCGGCCGCGTGCCCGTCGCGCAGTTTCCCCATCAGGTGGGAGAAGTCATCCCCTTGGAACCGCCATCCTGGGTGTTCCGCAGCAATCGCATCGAACACATTCCAGGGCAGATGCTTCATGGAGAAGTAGGCGCCGCCGAGCGGGCTCCCTCGGCCCGCGGATACCTCCTTCGCTGAGGCGTGTGAGACGAGCAGCTTGTTCCACTCGGTGGTCAGTGCGAGCTTGGCAACTCTCGGATCCAACCACGACAGGAAAGCATCGCCGTTCCTGTTCAAGAGCATTCCCGGAAGGATGTAGAACCAGAGGCTTCCTCTGTGGCGAGGCGGGGCGAGCAAGATGTTGGGTGCGAAGGTTACCATTTCCATGTCGACAAGCTCGGCCCCGGCACGGTAGGCCATCGCCTGTCCATCCCCTGTCGCCTCGTCAGGCCCCGCGTTGAATGAGTACGCTTGATGCCAACCTCCCGTGGCCAGAACGGTCGCTCTCGCTTCGATGAGGAGGAGATCGCCGGTTGTCCGATCGAGCGCCACAGCTCCGACCACTTGACCGTCCCGCTTCACCAGATCGAGCACCATCACGTTGTCTACGGCAGAAATGGACGATCCACATTCGGAGACCCCTTTACGAAGGGCGGCGCTGATGGACACCCCAGTCGTAAGGACTGCCCGGGGGATGACGCGCCGCACCGAGAGGCCCCAGCGCACCAGTGCGCCCACCTCCGCGCCGGCGCCCTCGACGTAGACTTCGACGAGTCTCTCGTCGTTGAGGTGGAAGCCCTCAGCGACGATGTCCTGCGCCCACGCATCGGGCGAGTCCGAGCCATCGTTCTCGAAGCCGAGTCTCCGCAGGCTTGCACCATCCGCCATGACGTCAGCTCCAGCTAAAACCGTCGCACCGCTCCGCCCTAGTGGTCCCTTGCTGACGAGAGTCACGGTTGAATGCTTTGCCGCCTCGATGGCCGCGCGCATCCCCGCGCCACCGCTCCCTATGATCAAGACCCCCGTCCTGAGAGTGCGCACTCGTCCTCCTATCACTCCCGCCGGGTCACCCAAGGTGCACGCCCCGCCCTCCGCCTGCTTCAATCAGACGCCGCAACGAGCGCACCTTCGAATTGAGGATGTGATCCGCCTGAAGCTGTCGTGCACGCTCAGCGTCATGCTCCATGAGCGCTTCGACCAGTGCCTCGCAGTCTGCTTGCTCGCTCGTCAGTCCGTCCGATGACATGAGCGGATCGCTCATCCTAAGCCTGGTCCCTTCGCGGAGCAGTTGCCCGATGAACCTCAAGAGGCGCTGACTACCCGATAACTCCGCAATCCCCAAGTGGAAGGCGTCGTGAAACCGGAGGTACTCCGTCGATCTCGAATCCCTATTGAGCAGAACCTCAGCCCACTGTGAGTGGGTCATCCTCAGCGCCTCGAGCTGCTCCTCAGTAGCGGGGGCAACTGCCGCACGAGCTGCCGCCTCACCCTCCAACAGAGCGCGCATATCGAAGATCTCGTGGACGTCCTGAAGGCTGATCGCAGACACGCGGTAGCCGACTCTCGGAATGACCTCCACCATCCCTTCCTGACTTAGGAGGGCAAGCGCCTCACGCACCGGCGTCCTGCTTACCGAGTACTCCTCTGCAATCCGCTTCTCAGCAAGCAGGTCGTTCGGCGCAAGCTCCCACATCACGATCTTCTCGCGAAGAACCTGGTACATCTGGTCGGTCAGCAAGATGGGATCCGCACCACCATTGGCTCTTACTTTCCGTCCTCCCGCGGGTGTCATGACCCTCCCTGACATGCCGCTTGTATGCTCACGTGTATACCAGCTAGACTCTAGGCCGATCGCCCAATCGTGTCAAGCTCGCGCACTGCCTCATCAGAAAAGTGCTCGAAACGGGATTGAACCGCCCCGGGTTCTCCGAAGGCTCCACGACCTGAGCCCAGCGGCTATCTGATCCCAGATGCCAACCGATGCGGCTTTCGGGTCAATCGACCGGAGTTCGAAAGTTGTCCAGTAGGGCGTAGAAGCGGGATGGGCAGGCGTGCCCATCCCGCTTCTACTTTCGGCGGTGAGAGCCCGTCGGAGTTCGCGACCGCGAACTCCCTACCTGTCCAAGGGACAGGCGCTGTCCAGAGAGCATAGGGTGGCCTCTGGACAGCCCAGGTTACGAGTCCTGTCGGGCGTATAGAAGAACCTTGCGAAGCGCTTTTGCTCGCGAGGCCCGACAGGACAGTCGCTGGGCTTGAGGATGCTCGGAGTGCTGCGTCCGAGTCGCCGATGGTCGTCCCCTCTAGTCGGTACCGCTTCGCCGGTATTCGTGTCTCCGCTCATGCGTGCCGATGCTGGCATTCAACTTGGATCGGTTCTTCGGGGTAGATCGCTCAGCAGTAGTCGGTCGAACGCCTGCGCAACCTCTCGGAAAGAACTGCTCGCTCCAGTAGTTGGAGCCCGCTTGACTGAAACCAGAACCTTCGTTCTGACCACTGCCTGGTAGCGAGGGCAATGGCCGCCTCCGCC
>Ga0315284_10003433_pt1 | contig 22511 bp, 17 predicted proteins | sample YL17G09_16_MG_FD_203696 | JGI IMG/M metagenome (GOLD analysis project Ga0315284, IMG submission 203696) | Sediment microbial communities from Yellowstone Lake, YNP, Wyoming, USA - YL17G09_16 | ecosystem: Environmental > Aquatic > Freshwater > Lake > Sediment | place: USA: Wyoming | collected... | reverse complement strand
ACCATTTTCAAGTTCATAAATTATAAAAATAGCTTGCAACTGATTGTCTAATAACGGATTATCATTACATAATACCAATATTTACCGGACACTACTGAGTTGTCCTAATAAAAAAACGAGCCCGTCATGGATTATATGTTCATTATAATCAGTATATTCAATCCATTATTCATTATTTTCAATTCACTCAGCGGTCTGTGAGGTCGTCCCCCCGGTTTTTCGTGTCACGTGCCCCTTTTTCGACCGCGCAGGAGCACACAATCAGTTCGATGTCTTCAGTGCCGTTGTTGTACAGTCCATGGGAATCATGGAGTGTGCAGGGAATGGCATCGCCCGCAGTGACATCCCAGGTGTGATCGTTGACCGTCATCTGTCCGTAACCTGAGACAATATAATAAACCACCTCGATCGCGTTGTGCTGGTGGTACCCGATCGATGTGCCGGGAGGCAGAACGCAGTGGTCTATGAATTCCCAGTTCGTCCGAAAGTCGTCCCTGTCCCACATGCGGCGGAACAGGATGGCACCCTTTCCGCCGTGAGCGTTCGGGGCGGGGTGCAGAAGGCTGCGGTCCAGTGTAGTGTACTTGAAAGGCGCCGGCGACTCGATAGTTTTGTTTGTCAGGTCATCCCCGTAATCTACCGCATCGCCCTTTCCCTTGACTTCGGTGACTGCGAAATACAGCCAGTAGAGGTCTATATCCTTGTTGTGGTTATAGATACCGTGGGAATTATTGGTGTTGCATACCACCATGGACCGTGCGGGAAGTTCCGCTGTGACACCATTCACGGTAAACTGTGCGGGTGCGTTGAGGATTATGAATATCTCCTCCATGTGACGGTGCACATGCTCCCCGATGCTTGCTCCCGGAGGAATGGAGGCGCGTGAGACCGCATGCATGTTTGTCCTGAACACATCCGATGTCAGGTACGTCTTCAACCTGAGAATTCCGGCACCCTGATGAGGCCGGGGCACGTCTTCGAACTCTGAAGGACTCATACGAGCATAAACCGGTGTGCCCGTTTGTTGAGCACCCGCGTCTTGGTGAAATGCTGCTCCTATCACTATTGTCAACACGGTGACGCATAAGCTATTTTTCATGGCAGCTCCTTGATGGGAATACTTTAAGCAAAGGTGAAGTATGGTACTGTCGGGAATATTATAAGATGGATAAAATAACGAAGCAAATATAATTTCATGTAATTCTCAAAAACAAATATATTGCCATGATTGTTGTATGTAAGTATGTTGACATAAATTATGGCAGAATCACATACAGCCTGCACAATGTTCGACCATCGTCTTTTCTGTTTGATTTATTTTTTAAATCATACCATGAAGTTCGTATTTTGTATTCATAACAGTGCTTTCAAGATTATTAATATCCTTTGGTAAGGGGGAAAAAATGTACGAAAAGAAAGTATGCACCCGTGTGACTATCTTCTGTGCTTTGAGTGTTGTATTACTCCATGCTGCATACGCCGGGGAAGCCCAGAATTATACGACACGTGTCTATCCGGGTGTGGATGGGAAGCTTGTATATATACCCGATGAACAAGGCACTGTCATCCCCGACTTTTCATGTGCCGGTTATGGGGGCGGCGGTGTTGCGCTGCCGTATGTCCCGGTGAAGGAAACGGTGTGGCCTGTCACAAATGATGACAGCCCTGTGATTCAGTCCGCAATCGACCGTGTCTCGGCACTGCCCCTCGATGAAAACGGGTTCCACGGCGCTGTGCTGTTGAAACAGGGATATTACGAACTCAAATCGCCACTCTCCATCGCTGCCAGCGGAGTGGTACTGCGTGGAGAGGGACAGGGAGAAACAGGAACAATACTCATTGGCTATGGAACGTTCGAGGGCGGATACAAAAACATTAACACGGCAAGCCTGATTGTCGTCGGCGGAAAGACCTGCTGGGAGGAAGACGCCGGTTCCGCGCGCCGTATAACGGACGACTATGTCCCGGTCGGAGCCAGGAGTTTCAGGGTGGAGAGTACCAAGGGATACAGGGTCGGCGATACTGTCCTGGTGAAACGCAACGGCAATCAGGATTGGATCAATGAAATCGGGATGAACCTTGAAAACAAAGAGTGGCGCTGGGAGCCCTTCACCATCCGGTATGACCGTACCATCACAGGGATTAACGGAAACACGGTGACGGTCGACGCCCCGATAGTCTGTGCGGTCGAAAAACGCTGGGGCGGCGGCGAAATAGTGAAATACACCGATGCGGGACGGATATCCCATGTCGGGATAGAGAATCTCCGTGGTGTATCTGATTACGACGTCACGGTGCGCTCGAACGAATACGGCAACATCGACCGTTACCCGTACATCGGTGAAGAATATTACGCCGACGAGAATCATTACTGGAATCTTATCACGTTCAATAATCTCAGAGACTCGTGGGTGCGGAATGTGACCGCCCTTCATTTCGCCGGGAGCATGGTCTTTGTCAGAGAGGGAGCAAAATGGGTGACAATCCAGGATTGCATATCACTCGAACCGGTTGCGTTGCGAGCAGGAGGACGGCGGTTCACCTACCGGATCGAGGGTCAGTTGACGCTCGTTCAGCGGTGCCGTTCAGACAAGGGCCGTCATTCCTTCGTTCTGGGAGGATTCCAGGCCTGCGGTCCCAATGTTTTCCTGAACTGCACCGCTACCGTTCCCTATTCGAGCAGCGAGCCGCACTCCATGTATGTGACGGGAGCACTGTACGATAATATCATCGCCCCGCTGACCGCCCGTTTCTGGAAAGACATATCCATTGGCTGGGCGGGAGCGAACTGTATATTCTGGAACTGCGAGGGGCAGTATCTGATCCAGAAGCCGCCGACCGCACAGAATTATGCGTTCGGACACATAGGGATTCATGCCACCGTTTTCAATACCGCGTATCAGGACCTTACCAGGGAAAACGGATATATCGAATCATGGGACAGACATGTGAATCCCACAAGTCTTTATTTGAAACAACTCGAGGACAGATGCGGAACGCAGGCTGTTAGAGCTATCGGGTATGACTGCAGCTCAAGGGAGCGGTAACAACGAAAATCCGGCAGGGAAGCGCTCATCATGAGATCCGGAAGAAACCGCGAATCGACTCGGTATCGCTTCATCGGCGTAAACCTGAGCCCGATCTTTCGGAATGAGTTCCCTGCCAGGAACTATACCGACCACTGAATCTTTCCGGTCAGCCGCTTACCCGATTTCGAACGGGCCGTGCTGAATGCCACCGTAGGGATAGAGCGCTACTGATGTCGCACCTTTATGTGCTGGCTCCAGGCAGGCGAGCACCTCCTGCCAGCTTTTGGCGAATTTTATATTCGGCTGGGGGAATTTTACACGGTCGCGTTTCTGGAGGTATTGGGAGAAAACAATGAGTTGACCGATATTCCTGAGCGGCTGCGCTTTGGGCAGGGTATCCCAGTACGATTTAAGTTTGAACTCATGGTGCTCGTCGAGGAAGTGCATCGTACTGATACCCATGGGATTCTGGATGATCAATACTCCGCTGCCACCCTCACGCACCGAAGACAGGATGAGCCCGATTCCTTCTTGTCCCTGACGGGACTGCGGATAGGTGTTGTTGATGACAATGTCGGCGTTTCTCGCGGGAGTGCAGACATAATGTCGATTGGCATAACGGCAGGCTTCGATGTGCGCCTCACGGATATCGCCTGCGAACACCCCGACCGGCTCCCGTTTCCCGTTATAGACGATCTGGACTGAGAAATCGACCCCGGCGAATCGTGCCGCCTCCTCCATGTCGAGACGGAGCTCGTTATGTAATATCTTACCAGCGCCCATGGTGGAGTTCCCGCTGCCGATGATACCTGTTGTTCCGGGAGCGTAGCCGGCAATGACCCCATGATTGTAAAGCGTCGTATTGAACGAGCAGATGCCGGGCACGATCGCTTTGCCGCCGCCGCCGTATCCCGCAGCGCCGTGCACCTTGACACCGCTGATGGTAACTTTCACATCGGCTTTCAGGAAATAGTTGTTGATTTCGATCCGGTTCCCGAAAGATGTCACCCCCACATCGACAGTATTATCCCAGATGTTATGATTGATCCAGGAACACCGTTCGACGATCTCGTCTCCGAGTTTCGCTCTCGCATCGGGCTGGCTTAAGAGCTCATGGGTACCGAGCGATGTCAGAAAGAGGATATGATCGTCATCGATGCCAGCCTCGTTAAGTTCCTTGCGCACATACGGCGCAATTTTCATGGCCGGAGTGGGACGGGTGAGATCGTCGAATGTCACGACAGCCGTTTTTTTCCCTGCGGCGATCTCGGCGAGCCGTGTCGAACCGACCGGTGATTGAATCCGCCGCCGGATGTCGTCCCCGGAAAGCACCGGGGTATCATGCCCCGCCATTTTAATATAGTTTATATTCCAGTCCCTTGGAAAGTCGAGACGCTCTTCTATATCGCCGTACCATTCGTGCGTGGTGATTGGTACCGACTGGTACCTGTCGGTGTTCGGTTTCCGTACAGTTTCCGCAAGCCCGAAGCCCGGTTGTAACGCGGCGCCGGCAAGCAGCCCGTATCCGGTTTTCCTGAGAAATGCACGGCGCGAGCGGGCAAAATCCGCTTGTTTGAATTGGTTATCCATTATATCCCGCCTCGGTAAAAAGTAAGTTAAAAGTTAAATCCCGAAGTATAATAGTATACATGACGGCTCATTCAAATTCAAGCGCGAAAAGTTCCGCCTGTTCCATCCTGAAGAGCAGAACGACTGGCTCCCCAGGTTTTATTCCGAGATCGCCGGCATCTTTCCATCGAACGAGCGCGCGGGTATGATCGCCGATGATGGGAATGGCGTTCTCAAATTCACGGCCGGGAATGATCGATCCCATGACCGCCTCCCAGTCGTGCGCCATGGTGAAACCAGAGCGCCGGAGGCCCGTTTTGACAGCGACACAGATGGAACCGGAACGCATTGTCCGGGCATTGATATAGAGCTTCGTACCCGTAGGCACGATCGCGACTGTGGCGAATTCCCCCTTTTCGGGAGCAACTATCGCCATTATTCTTCCCTGCGGCCATATCGCTATCCCCGTTTCATGGCGGGTGATGCCCCGCGGGTATTTATGGGGGACATCGACCGCAGAGAACCGCAGGGCGAAATCACCGTTCCCCAGTTCCATCAGGGGCGGGAATGCGAAAATACACCCGCCGTACCATGAACCGAACGGCCCGGTTTCTATCATCTGTTCCCCGCCCGGCACCCAGTGCCAGTTCTCCCCGTCCGCGCTCGACGCCATCGTTATGGTCGTCGTGTCGTCGTGACGGTGCCAGATTGCGGGAAACATCAGCTTGATATCGGGCGCACGGGGTATCCAGGTAAAGCAATTCGTGTAGATATCATCGGTTGGAGCACGGTCCGGTCCCGGTTCGAGGATCATTTCAGAGCGGGGAAAATGCCTGAAATCGTCGCTCACCGACATTCCGATTGAACGTCTGCTGGCGGGAAACCACGTATCACGGGTATTCTCTCCGACAGGTTGATCGGGGTCGCGTGTGAGGGCGTTCCATGTGCGTATGTAAGCGACATACGTTCGTGACCCGGTATCGTAATAGCCGATATTGTCAGTATCGCAGTGTTCCATAAGAACCGGTTCCGGCAGTTCTTTCCAGTGAAACCCATCGGACGAAACCGCTCCTCCGAGACAGACAATGAGCGGTTTCCCGTCGACTTCACGCAAAGCCCGCGGCCCCCAATCGTCAGGATAACGTTTGATGTACTCCTGGTACTGTTCAAAGGTTACCGCCCCGCTCATTTCGAAAATGCATTTATAGTGTTCATCTTTTGAATCCGGATCGATGAATACTTTTCCGCGGGGAGCCGAAGGTATCAGGTTGTTTTCGGTGCTCCCCTGAAAATCCACGAGACCGAGGTTCGGTCGTTTCCAGACAATCCCGTCCCCGGACTCGAAATAACAACTGCCCGACCTGCAGCCGCCCCATGCCTTGTAGACGTTATCGTCCCAGACGACCGAACCAATGGTGACTGTGCCGCCTGCTTCCCAGGGGTATTCCGGTTCAACGGTGAATATTCGGATTTCCGAAGGCTTGTAAGCCTTAAGCCTGACACCCCAGGGCATGTGATCCTGAGGGTGCCAGGTCGCTCCGAACTGATCGATCATGGCGCTTTTATCCGCATAGACCGATTTCCCCCCCGAATCGACCCAGCCGACATCGCCGGGCCGTACATATATCCAGTTTGTGAACACCAGGCGATTGCCCCGGAGCTTATAGGGCTCACCCACACGAGCGGTATCCTCGGCCTGTGATAATAAAGGGTTAATGGCGGTGATACAGTTGATACAGGTATACATGATTCCGATTACACAGTAACGAGCGGGTTTTGTCATGGTTCACTATCCCTCATGGATTGTTTACTTCCCGAATTTGCCGGAGTTGTGAGCTATTCACCTTAAATTTTCCAATGGTGCAACACAATTAAGCTTGAACCATGCTTTCATCGGGCATAAAAGGATAAATTATACTATTGAACTTTTTCTCTGTTGGTTTTTAAAAAATATAACATCTTTATCTGTTCATGTGCGTTGTTAATATTTGCATGAGTCGTTTTCCCGTCGGGAGGAACAAGATAAGCTGTTCCGGGCGATTGCCATCGTATCTGCTTACCGACCCAGGCAATACCTGAACCCCTGATTTGAGTCCATACCTCTTCAGAACCCGGTATATAGGTATGTGGGTGAGCTATTGTCATAGGATCGAAGGCGATTGTTGCGATGGATTCAACAGTTCCGAGACCGTCCTCTGTGGAGAAAAGCGATTTCCCGATATGAGCCCAATGCCAGTTTGAGCCGGAAATCGGCATGGTATTTTCATCTTTTACAAGCATATCTTTTCTCGGTTTGAAATCTTCGGGCACCGGTTCGTTGATGAGATACATGGTGAGGGATTCATCACCTGTGTTTGTCATGGTGAATTCAAGATCAGCCGGCATAAGAATGGCTATGCCTTTATAAAGATCAGAAGTTACCCCCCCTGCTTTAATATTACCTGTACCTGAATCAATAAAGAATATTTCCTGTTCTCTTTTCAGGGTGGTTGGCTGAGTTGAACAATATCCCGCAAGCGATGCATAGGAATAGCGGTTGATATAGTTGAGTACAGCCCCCTTGTTTGCCGGATTCATCCGGTTTCCTTTTGTAAGAATACTCCGTTCAACCAGAGAGCCATGGGTATAGAGGGGCATCGATTCCTTCCAGTTTCCCATGTACATATCGATATTCGGATCGACGCCGGGAGTATATGGCGAGCCGTCAATCGGCTGCTCGATCGTTGCATAATCCATTGTAATGTTTTTATTGTTCACTATGAAATACATCATTACGATCTGTTCGTTCGTCGCATTGATGTTAGAATGCGTTATTTTACCGTCAGGGGGAAGCATGTATGAAGTCCCGGGCTGCTGTTTACGAAGCTGCTTCCCGATCCATACATCGCTGGTGCCTTTAATGGCTGTCCATACTTCTTCGCAACCAGGGAAATAAATATGCGAATGGCCCATGGTCATGGGATCGAACGCAACGAGCTGCATGTTATCAACGGTCCCGAGCCCGTCCCCTGCATTGAAAATATCCCTGATTATCATCGACCAGTGCCATTGAGGCGATACAATTTTCTCATTGTTGATGTTTTTTACCAGTATGTTTTTATTCGGAATGAAACCTGAGGGTATCGGTTCGTTTACCAGATACATGGAGAGCTGCTCATCACCGGTGTTGTGCATGGTGAACTCGAGATGTGCCGGTATGAGAACGGCACTACCCGGAGAAAGACCGGATGTTTTACCGCCTGCAGAAATCGAACCTGTTCCCGACACGATGTACATTATTTCCTGTTCGCCCTCTAATAGTGTCGGAGTTGTCGAATCATGAGCGTCAAGTGTCGCAAAGGAAAAGCTGTTGATGTGAGTCAGGACTGCGCCTTTGACCCTGGGATTCATGGGGTCGTCGCCTCTTGTCAGAATATCACGTTCCACGAGAGAGCCATGAGTGTTTCTTGGCATGGATTCTTTCCAGCTGCCAAAATACATGTCGATGTCGGGATCAACACCGGGTGTATAGGGTGTGCCGTCCAGATCTTTCGCGTAAGACATTACAGGTGCGGCACATATGAGAATCAAACACAAGAATGCAATTATCCGATACATTTAATTTCTCCTTTCCATTATACTAATCCGGTCAATTTATAAACCGGATTCTGTCGCATGTCACGAAGTAATCGTTCCGGGAATGTTATACTTCAAATAAAACTTCATCCGGTTATCCCTTTAATTCAGCATAAGTGAACGTATTATAAATACTTTCCGGAAAATTTATTTAACATGGACTTATCTTTGAGACTCACCCCCTGTGTCCCCCTCTCTATGACATTCGTCATAAAGAGGGGGATATCCCGTCTCCCCTCTTTTTAACGTAAGTTAAAGAGAGGGGCCGGGGGTGAGTCCCAAAATAAACAGATATAACTTGTTGTTTTTGAATATTATCATGCATTATCAACCATTTCTTAGTTAAGGAGATAACCGGTAAACTTCATTTCTGCATGAATTCCTCCGGATGTTCGAGAACCCCGGTCTTGTAATCTTTCTCGCTGAGTTTTTCGAGGGGTTCTTTGACCTGATAACAGCCCCCGATGCCGGTGGTCTGGTCATTACCGTGGAATTTTGCCCAGCGGACGCCATTGGCGAGAACTTTCAGCACTTCCATGTTGTGAAAGATGGGATAGGTCTCGTGCCCGGGGCTAAAATAGAAAATCTTTCCTTTCCCGCGATGCCATGTCGCCCCGCTTCTGAAAACCTCTCCTCCCTCGAACCAGCTGATAAACAGCAATTCTTCCGGCTCGGGGATATCGAATCGCTCGCCATACATCTCGTCATTTGGAATTTCAATGTAGGGGCCGATTCCCTGTGTTATCGGATGATAGGGATTCACCACCCAGAGACGTTCGCGTTCAGCGGCTTCACGCCAGCACAATCCGCAACTCGTTCCCATCAACCGCTTGAAAATCTTTGAATAATGACCCGAATGCATGACCACCAGTCCCATACCATCGAGGACACGTTTTTGGATACGGTCGACAATCTCGTCTTTCACCTTGTCATGGGCGGCATGACCCCACCACATAAGCACATCGGTCGAATTAAGAACCTCCTCGGTCAATCCATGCTCCGGTTCATCGAGTGTCGCAGTTCGAACAATAAATCCCGGCTCATTTTTCATGTAGGAAGCGATTGCGCCATGAATTCCCTGCGGATAAATTTTGCGGACAAACTCGTTCTCACGCTCGTGAATATATTCGTTGAATATGGTAACCCTGATCACTTCCTGCGGAGTTTCACCGTGAGTAGCACTATGACTCTCCTCCGGTGCTTTCGACTGCTGATTACCGGATTTTCCTCCGCATGCCATCATAACGGCACCCATGAGAAATATTGAAAGAAAAAAGAAAAGAAGCATTTTCATTCTGACACCTCCCCCATGATGTTCAGCCCCGACAAGTTTTAATACTATGATACGTTGAAATTAGAGTCATGTCAATGATTAATAACTATATATAAAACATTCACATATTCCTGAGGCTCACTATGGAGACATTATCAGGTGCTTTTTATCCATGCCGATGCTCTTCACTGACAGCGAGTTTGCGGATCAGTTCATTCACCGGCAATTCTTACTCGTTTCTCCGCCACCGGCGGGATCACGTGTGATTCACTGAGATTAAGCCTTTTTATCGTACTGTATCCACAATCCACACGTTCTGGCTCCCCCCATCAACCATGACAAGTGTCCTTATTTTCGGCGTATTGTCATTGTTTTCATCCACGAAGCGCACCTGATGCGGTGGTTATCGCTTGAACAGTGTGCAGTTATATAGGAAAAACATCGTGGTATATATTTTGCGTAAGAACTGTCCGGGGAAAATTAAATAGTCTCTATTCAATGAGCCCCCTTTCTGTCCTCCCGCTCCGCTGCGTCAGAGCAACAGCGCGACGAGTCGGACATCCTTCCCCCAAAGGAGGCAGGAATGTAACAGATGTAAATTCAGTAACTTGCCCACCTTGGGGGAAAGTCGTGCGTCAGCCCGGAAAGTGGGCATTAACGATTGCTGTTTTAACTAGATAAGCGTTTTTCTCATTTACTTTCTCCGGACACTACTTATCGTGCATAAACAATAAGGATGAAATCAACAATCCGGACTTCTTTTCATCCGGAGAAGGGTATATAAGCGGTGTGCGGAATTTCGATGATGGTCTGACACTGATACATGATCTCACTGCATTCCTGTCACTTGATGAACACGACGAACTGGACAGAGCGTTTGAGGGAACGGGGGAAAATGCCTGAATTATCTGACCCGAATTATTCATACACTTGCGGTTGGAATTCTCCTGACCGGTATGGGAAAAGAGGGTGCGAACAGAAAACGATTACTCCGGGGGCGTGTTTCTTTGTTCGTTCTTTGCACGAGCAAAGAAAGAACGTAATGGATTTAAAGGATTTGAAATCATGTACAGAATGTTTCGCTCCATAATCCGCAATCCGCAATCCGCAATCATAAATCGCAGCGGCACTGTCACCGGAGCGGCACAATGTGAAGTTTTCACTTTCGGACGCCATACGGTTCCTTTGGCGGCAGGTTGCGGTGTCATACCGGGTTGTACCGGTCGGAATACACTGAAAATAGTTAAAAACTCCCCCATCCTTATCGGGCAACAACAGGGATTTTTCCCGATAACAGGTCTATGTTTCCATCCTCTTCCTAAAAACCGTAAATTATTGTAAATCCTGCCAAAAATGGGGTAGTTCCAGGGGCACGTTAATCCTTGACATTACCGGCAAATTATGTCATTTTTATCAAACTGATGAAACAGGGAAATGTGCTTTAGAGTGGAATTAGGGGACATGTCCGGCGGGGAGACGGATTTCTTCGATGAGGCGACAGCCTGACGGTCGAAAATGAGTTGTTGGAGTGGTATATACCGGTGATCAGTGTCAAACGAGCGATGATCGGGATCGTGCAGCAGAGGGAGGATATGATGAGAAAAACGATTGTGCTTATCTGGATTCTGTATTCACTCGGTATAATTACGGTAATGTCGGATGACCGGGAGGATCGCCTGCGGTTTGTTTTCATTGCCCCCGTGAAGGACGAAGCCTTTTTCGACCCGGTGAAGAAAGGTATGCGAGATGCCGCGGACATGCTCGGGGTGGAGTGTACCTTCACCGGCACCGAGGGTGTTGATGTGAAGGCCCAAGCCGAGATGGTCCGACGGGCGGTTGTTGACGGTTTTGACGGGATTGCGCTCGACATCATCGATCCCGTTGCGTTCGATGGGGTGGTCGCAGAGGCAATCGACAGGGGCGTTCCGGTCGTGGCGTTTAACGTGGATGATGACAAAACGCCGAACGCCCGTCTGAGCGCTGTCTGCCAGAACATGTACGAAGCCGGCCGCTCGCTCGGCACTTCAGCTCTTGAGTTCATTCCCCCGGGCGCTAAAATACTGATGACCCTTCATTCCGAGGGCATATCGGCACTCGACGAACGGATGCGGGGAGCGCAGGACGTTCTGAAGGACCATGGAATTACCTGGAAGGTTGTGTGCACTTCCAATGATCCCGCCCGGGCGTTCGAGGTGATCGTACGGGAACTCAGGGCCGATCCCGGCATCGCATGCGTACTCGGCACCGGTCTTGCGGATACCGAGGCGGCGGGAAAGGCGATTGACCGTTATTTCAGAGAGAGAAACCTCCCGTCGGCGGGATTCGATCTTTCTCCTGATATTCTCGAACTGATCAAAGCGGGAGTTATCAGATTTGCCATCGATCAGCAGCCGTATGTCCAGGGTTTCTATCCGGTCGTCCAGTTGACGTTGTATTGCCGGTACGGAATCATGCCTTCGGATATGGATGCGGGCGCGGCGATAATCAGCCGTGAAGATGTGGCCGGAGTGATCGGATTGAGCACGCTCGGTTACCGCTGACAGGGTGGATGACGAAAGGCTTTTCCGGAAAGCGTGACTGCGGTTCCCGCGGTCACTGTGCATTGTCCGCAAAGTGCACGTTAGTCCTTGACATCGGGGGGAAATTGTGGCATTTTATTATGCTGATATAATCAGGAATAATGCCGTTTATGTGAGCAGCAGGGGTGTGTTCCTGAGGGGCCGGAGAGTCTTATCAAAACCATCCTGCACCATAGGTGATCAGGCTTTATAATTGAATAAAGGCCGTGCTAGACGGGGAGTCAGCGGTGCCCTGTAACCCGCAATCCGCTATAGCGGGGTTTAATTCCCAACCGAGGCTTTGACAATTCACTGCTGAAACTTCTTATCGGACGGTGAGAGCCAGGACCTGCGCAACGGGCGGTTTCCAAACCCCGTCAGGATCGGAAGATAGCAGCGGTAGGAAAATCCGTTCCGAGTGCCGCGGGAGAACTTGGTTTGAGTCCGATAAGGTGCGGATCAGTGGGTTGCTGGGTCGAGTACGGGTGCACGGCCGTAAGTTTTGCTGACAGCGGGGGAGTTTTTCCCATAACCGATGTGTAAAAACATCGTAACCTCTCTAACGTTTTTTTACTCCGAGAAGTCCGGCTATGTCATATATAGTTACCGCCCGTAAATGGCGTCCGCAGTTGTTCCAGGAGGTTATCGGGCAACGTCATGTGACAGGCACCCTCCAGAATGCTATCAAAACCAACCAGGTCGGCCACGCCTACCTGTTCAGCGGCCCGCGGGGTGTGGGAAAGACCACGGTTGCACGGATTTTCGCCAAGGCGCTCAACTGCGAGCATGGTCCCGCGGAGGAGCCGTGCAACACTTGCCCGATCTGCACCTCCATCCAGTCCGGCATGTCGATGGATATCCAGGAGCTTGACGGTGCTTCCAACAACTCCGTCGAGGATGTCAGGAACCTCATCACTTATATCGGATACCACACGAGCGAATGCCGCTACAAGATGTACATCATCGACGAAGTGCATATGCTTTCGAAGGAAGCGTTCAACGCCCTCCTGAAAACACTCGAAGAGCCCCCGTCTAATGTCATATTCGTGTTTGCGACGACCGAACCACAGAAAATAATTCCGACTGTGCTGTCACGGTGCCAGCGGTATGACTTCCGGCGCCTGTCTGTTCACGATATCGCGGCCAAACTGATGAAAATCACTGAAAAGGACGGCATCGAGATCGACGAGGCCTCGATTTTTCTCATCGCCCGCCGTGCGACCGGCGCCATGCGCGATGCCGAAAGCATACTCGAACAGCTCAAGTCATCACGAGGCTCACGTATATCGGTCGGCGATGTCAACGAGGTGCTCGGAGTCGCCGACCGTGAGGTCTTTTTCGGGATCATGGACCGGTGTCACGAAGGAGATGTGCGGGATGTCGTCGGGCTGTTCAACCGGTATTACGACGAGGGCGGGGACGTCCGTGAATTTGTCGAGGGACTGCTCGGGCATCTCCGGGACATGCTGTATGCGCGGTTCGGGGGCGGCCTGGACCAGGTGATCCTGCCGGATGATCTGAAGAAGCGGCTCGTGGAGCAGACGTCGTGGTATGAGTACCTCGACATCGTCCGTATGGTCGGGTACATTGTAGATGTCGAATCCTCCCTCGCATATGCGGTGATGCCTCTCCTGCGTATTGAAGTGGCGCTGACGAAGATGGCTTCCATGGAAACCACCGTTCAGCTCAGGGACCTCCTTGAACGACTGGGTGCGCCTGAAACAGAACTGGCGCAATCAGCCGGAACGGCGGGCAGTCCGAAAGACCTGTCAGATGTGCCAGAGTCTTCACCGGGAAAGGGAGCACAGAAACGTGCACATGAAAAAGTTCCCGCACCACCGGAGGGTAGGACGGAAGACACCAGGGAGGAATTCCTGAATGTCGCACCCGACCTGCAGTCGATCAGGGATTCCTGGGATGCGATCGCCGCACGGGTCGGGACGGTGAAACCGCACATCGGGCCATCGCTCACGAAGGCTTCCCCACGGTCGTTCGACAACGACAGGCTCGTGCTCGGCGTTTCAGCGGAAGACATGTTCCACCAGAAAGCGCTCGAATCCAGTTCCGGCCAGATTGCGGAAATCATCGGCGCCATGGTCGGGAAGACGATTACGCTCGATGTGGTCGTCAAGCGCGAAAAAAAAGCGAAAAAGCCGAACGGTGAAGAGGATGATCTCGTATCGCGGGAACCGATTATCGGGACAATCCTCGATATGTTCGACGGCGAAATCAAGAAATCGTGGAGGGAATGATCGGATGGCCAAGGGATTCGGCGATTTTATGAAGCAGGCCCAGAAACTTCAGAAGCAGATGCTCGAAATGCAGGAAGCGGTTGCCCAACGGACTGTCGAGGGTACTGCGGGCGGCGGCATGGTGAAAGTGAAAGCGAACGGCCGCCAGGAAATTCTCGATGTGAAGATAGATCCGGAAGTCGTTGATCCCGAGGATGTCGAGCTCCTCGAGGATCTGGTCATGGCGGCGATGAATAACGCGCTTGAAAACTCACGGGCCATGCTCGAAACTGAAATGGGTAAGCTGATACCGGGGAATATGGGTAATTTAGCCATTCCCGGACTTGGATGACGGCATGCATAAAGACGGTATATTTGAAAAACTTATCGTGCAGCTGACGGGTCTGCCCGGTATCGGCGAGAAGACCGCTCAGCGGCTCGCTTTCCACATCATGAAGATGGACCATGAGGAAGCCATGTCGCTGGCGCGGGCGATCGAAGAGGTGAAAACCAGGGTCACCCATTGTTCAGTATGCAACAACATGACCGAGACCAACCCCTGCCCGGTGTGTGCCGACCCCAGGCGCGACCGGTCGCTTATCTGCGTCGTGGAAAATCCGTCAGATGTGAATGCGATAGAAAAAGCCGGGGTATTCCGCGGGTTATATCACGTGCTGGGCGGCGCCCTGTCCCCGCTCGACAATATCGGTCCCGATGATCTTCGTGTCGAGGACCTCGAGCGCCGCATCGACGGGACGGTGATGGAAGTGATCGTCGCCACTAATCCCACCGTCGAGGGTGAAGCGACAGCGTCGTTTATCGCCAGCCGCCTCGGCCGTACCGGTGTAAGGGTATCCCGCATCGCACGTGGATTGCCGGTCGGAGCCGATCTGGAGCTGGCGGACAAGGTGACCCTGGCGAAATCGCTCGAAGGACGGCTCGATATGGAAACCGGCGGCAACCGTACATGACCCGGATGAGGCGGTATGCGAAATAAGATTCTGACTGCCGCAAATATGCTCACTGTCCTGAGGATCGTATTGGTTCCCCTGTATCTCTGGTTTTTCTCCCGCGGGACCTGGGGCTCGATCGTCCTCGCGCTCATCGTGTTCGTCACCGCTGCGGTCACCGACCTTTACGACGGCTGGCTTGCGCGCCGGAGGAAGGAGATTACAAAGCTTGGCAGGTTCATGGACCCGCTTGCCGACAAGTTCCTCGTCGTCGGGGCACTGGTTCAGTTCTGGCTGATGGGGCTTGTCAACGTGTGGCTTGTGGGGATTATCGTCGTTCGTGATGTCTGGATCACCGCTATGCGGGTCATCGCCATCCGGCGAGGCACCGAGTTGAAAACGTCACGGGACGCGAAACTCAAAACGACCATCCAGCTGACCGTCATCATCGCCACTATTGTGCTGACCGGCGCCCGGACAAAGGTGATGGAGCTGTTTCCGCACTACAACGGACAATGGGTCGCCCTTGAAAGTTACCTGCTTGTGTTCAATCTTCTTCTTGCAGTCGCTGTCGCGTTTACCCTGTATTCATGGTTCACCTATTTTTTACAAAATAAGCCTGCGAAAACATAAAGACTCGACGGTCCGGAACGGGGGCGGGCTCATGCCGGGTTCCGCCCGTTTGGAGTAAAAAAGCGGGAGACGATGTGACGGAAAAGGCAACGGGTTCCGGAATCCCGGAAAAAAGGACATTGTTACAAAAAGCCGCTGATGCCCTCGCGGTCACGGTTGCGACCGGTTTTTTTTCCGGTTATTCCCCGATTGCGCCGGGGACAGCGGGATCGTGTGCGGTGGTTGTGCTCTACGGCATTGTCCCCGGGCTATTTTTGTGGCGCTGGGTCTGGGCTGTCTGGATCGGGGTGTTTCTGATAGGCGCCCGGGCCGCCGATCGTTGCATAGCTTTCTGGGGGGAGGACCCGGGAAAAGTGGTGATCGATGAGATCGTAGGTATGATGATCACCATCGGGTTCATGCCGTTGAATGCAAAAATCGTCGTTGCCGGTTTTGTCCTGTTCAGGCTCTTCGACATCGTCAAGCCCCCGCCGGCGAGGGGTCTCGAAAAACTTCCCGGTGGCTGGGGCGTCATGGCGGACGATGTGGCTGCCGGAGTGTATGCAAACATTGCATTGAGACTCGGTATCATGTGTATTCCATGGTTGACCGCATGAAAAAACCCGTCATAGAAATCGTGATTGTCGGGAATGAAATACTGTCCAACCCTGCCCGTGACACCAATTCGAGGTTTTTGATCGATACACTGGAAAAGGCGGGGTATCCGGTTTCATTCATCAGCATGGTCGGCGATACTGTCGGGCATATTTCCGACCACTTCCGTGACGCTGCCGCGAGAGCCGACGTTATCCTGGCGACCGGCGGGCTGGGGCCCACATCGGATGATGTGACGGTCGAGGGGGTCGCACGTGCCTTCGATGTCGAGCTTGTCTTTGATGAGGGTGTGTTCCGGCGGATAGAGGAACTGTTCAGGCGGCGGAACCGGCACATGAGCGAATCAAACAGAAAGCAGGCGAAGATTCCCGCGGGCGCCTTTCCTCTGGACAATGAAATCGGTACCGCTCCGGGAATTTGCCTTGAAAAGAACGGGACAACACTGTATCTTATGCCCGGCGTGCCTGTTGAGATGAAGAAGATGTTCACCGAAACGGTGCTTCCCCGGATCAGCGGGCGGTTCATGCCGTCCGACATCGAGGTTGCGACCCTGAATGTCACGGGTGTGTCCGAATCGGAATTGTATGACCTGATCAGAATCATACCCGGTTCCGAGGATGCGGTGTATTACTATCCCGGACCCGAGGGTATCGAACTCAAGATCGTCACGACATCGGAAAGCCCGGTGCATTCGGGAGCGATACGGGACCTGATTATCGGAAAGCTCGGCGACCGGGTGTTTTCGACCGCGGGCGAGCCTCTCGAGGATATTGTGGGAAGGATGCTCGCTGAGCAGGGGCTGACAATCGCGGTCGCCGAATCCTGCACCGGCGGGCTGATCGCTCACCGTCTGACCAATACTCCGGGATCGTCGCGTTACATGCTCTGCGGCGTCATCGCCTATTCGGACGAATCGAAACAGCGCATACTGGGTGTGGACGGAGCATTGATCAGCGCGCACGGTGCGGTCTCTGCCGAGGTTGCCGGGGCCATGGCCGAAGGGATACGGGCTCTTTCGGGAGCCGATATCGGGATATCGACAACCGGTATTGCCGGACCCGCCGGAGGCAGTTCGGAGAAACCGGTGGGGCTGATGTACGGGGGCTTGGCGGTTGGGGGGAACACGGTAACAAAAAAGTTGCAATTTCTCGAAGATCGGTATATTAATAAGTGTAGAATGTCGCAGGCGATGCTCGACATCGTGAGAATGTACCTTAAAAACCACCAGTGAGGACCATGAGAACATTTATTGCAGTCGACTTGCCGGTCGAGGTAAAGGCTGCTATCGGCCGGTATATTGAGTCATTACGGGGAACACTCACCAATGTGAAATGGGTTGCACCGGAAAACCTTCATTTGACCGTGAAGTTTCTCGGAGAGGTAAAAGAGTCTGTCGTCAGGGATATAAGGAACTGCGTGTCGAAAACGGCGTCGGGTTTCAGCCCGTTCATGATGGGATTGTCGCACATGGGATTTTTCCCGTCCTCCGACCAACCGCGGGTGATATGGATCAGTTCCGACGGCGGTGAAGATCAACTGCTCGATCTGTTTCAGGAACTCGAGAACTGCCTTGAAGATCTGGGAATCGACCGTGAATCGAGGACTTTTTCCCCTCATCTGACCATCGGCAGGGTTAAACGTGACCGCCATATAGTGGTTCCGGACAACACGCCGGAATTCGAGCATGTTTCTTTCAAGGTGAACAGTCTGGCGCTCATCAGGAGCACACTGACTCCCGAAGGCCCGGTTTATGAAAAGCTGTTCGAAGGCATTATGAATGAACCGTGACCGTATATCGTGTGGTAATGAATTGCGGAGTTGACGAAACGGATATACTAAAAAACTTATCCGTAATTAAGGATTTTTACTCGTTTTAAGGCAGCCCCCTTCTGGCCTTTCAGGCCACCTTCCCCCATTACGGGGGGCAGGAAAAGCCTGTGGCGTCTCAAACTTCCCTTGCCCCCATTTATGGGGGAAAGGGATCGAGGGATAGGGGGCATTGAGTAGATGCAACCGGCGAATTTCTTATTTACGGACAAGCTCTAAGCAGGGGGATGCTGCTGTGCAAAAGAACAATAACATCATCGATAAAGACAGGGCGGTCGAACTTGCCATCAGCCAGATAGAGAAGCAGTTCGGCCGTGGTTCCATCATGAAGCTCGGCGATGATTCCATGATGGTGGAGGCCGAAATCATACCGACCGGTTCGATCGCACTCGATTATGCGCTCGGTATCGGCGGCGTCCCGAGAGGGAGGGTCATCGAACTGTTCGGCCCGGAATCGTCCGGCAAGTCAACGCTCGCCCTGAGTATAGTCTCCGAGGCGCAGCGCAAAGGGGGATACGCTGCATACATCGATGCCGAGCATGCCATGGACCCGGGCTATGCGAAAACCATGGGTGTGGATATCGACAACCTGTTGATCAGCCAGCCCGACTGCGGCGAGGACGCACTCGAAATCGCCGATACCCTTATCCGTTCGTGTGCGCTCGATGTGATAGTGATCGATTCTGTTGCGGCGCTCGTCCCGCGGGCAGAGCTCGAAGGCGAGATGGGTGACGCCCATATGGGCCTGCAGGCGAGGCTCATGAGCCAGGCCCTGCGGAAACTCACCGGTCATATCGCCAAGTCGAAGACGTCTGTGATCTTTATCAACCAGATACGGATGAAGATCGGCGTCATGTTCGGGAACCCCGAGACCACGACCGGCGGGAACGCCCTGAAGTTCTATTCATCCGTGCGTATCGACATCCGCCGCACGGCGACTCTCAAGGACCGCGAGGAGGCGATCGGCATGCGCTGCAAGGCGAAAGTCGTCAAGAACAAGCTCGCAGCGCCGTTCCGTTCCGCCGAGTTCGACCTTATGTACGACGGCACCGGTATCAGCCGTGAGGGCGATGTGATCGATGTCGGTGTTGACCTGGGATTGATAGATAAAACGGGGACCTGGTACGCATTCGATAACGAGCGTCTCGGCCAGGGTCGTGAAAACGCCAAGGTATTTCTCCGTGAAAACCCCGACATGTATGAACGTATTGCTGCGCGGATCCGTGAACAGTACGGATTGCGGAAGCACAAGGAAGTCAGTAAGGATGGAGCCGGTACATGACGTCAGGGGAGATTCGTGAACGGTACCTCAGCTATTTCGAACGTCATGGGCATCGCAGGGTGGCGAGTGCGCCCGTGATTCCCTGGGGCGACCCGACGCTGATGTTTACCAACGCCGGCATGAACCAGTTCAAGGACCTCTTTCTCGGCAGGGAGAAGCGCGAGTATGCCCGGGCGACAACCTGTCAGAAATGTATCCGCGCCGGCGGGAAACACAACGATCTCGAGGAGGTCGGCAGGACAACCCGTCACGGCACCTTTCTCGAGATGCTGGGGAATTTCTCGTTCGGTGATTATTTTAAAAAAGATGCGATCGCCTACGCATGGGGATTCCTGACAACAGAAATCGGGCTCGACCCCGGCGACCTGTATGTCAGCGTCTATTCGACCGATGACGAGGCCTTCGCGATCTGGCGTGACGATATCGGACTGTCCGAACGGAAGATTCTGCGGTTCGGCAACATCGAGAAGGGTGACGAGGAGAATTTCTGGAGCATGGGCCCGGTCGGCCCGTGCGGCCCCTGTTCGGAGATTTATATTGACCGCGGCTCCGCATACGGTCCCGATGACCCTTACGAAGCCCTCGCCCAGGACGCACCACGGTTTCTTGAACTCTGGAATCTCGTTTTCATGCAGTTCAGCCGCGATGAATCGGGGAGGATGGAACCTCTTCCCAAACCCTCGATCGATACGGGTCTCGGCCTGGAGCGCATGGCGATGATCATGCAGAACAAGGAGAACATTTTCGAGACCGATATTCTGGGGAGTATCGTGAAGCGTGTCGAAGAATTCAGCGGTAAAAAATACGAAGATGCTGCCGGTATGCCGTTCAGGGTCGCCGCAGACCATGTGCGGACTCTCACGTTCGCCATTGCCGACGGGGCGGTCCCATCCAACGAGGGCAGGGGATATGTTCTGAGACGTATCCTCCGCCGGGCTTCACGGTATATCAGGCAGCTCGATGTGCATGAGCCGCTGCTTTACCGGCTGGTGGGCGATGTGGTCGACCACATGAGTGACGCGTACCCTGAAATCGGCGAACGGGCGGATTATATCGCCATGGTGATCAAGGGCGAGGAGGAACGATTTCTCAGGACGCTCGATCAGGGGGTCGACCTCTTCGAAGGTCTCGTCGGCGAACACCGTGCCCGGCATGAGACCGTCATCAGCGGCGAGGACGCTTTCAAACTCTACGATACCTATGGATTCCCGGTTGACCTTACACGGATCATGGCGGAAGAAATCGGCATGACTGTGGACATGGACGCTTTTGAACGGGCTATGGAGCTCCAGCGTCAGCGCGCCCGCGAGGCATCGGCGTTTGTCTCGGCCGATGACTCCGGGGGACCCTGGACCGAACTTGGCAGCGGTGAAGGGGTGAAGTCGTCATTTGTCGGCTATGATACCGACTCGGTGTCCGCGGCGCTTCTCCGTTTCAGAACCGGCGAGGAGGGAACACTTGAGCTCGTGTTCGACCGGACGCCGTTTTATGCCCACTCGGGCGGGCAGGTCTGCGATACCGGAGCGATCAGGTCAGGCGACGGAACGTCAGTGCTGGCGGTGAAGGATGTGCGCGATCACACTGAGGCGGGACGTGTCCACATCTGCGAGATTCTGGAAGGCGGCTTCGCACCCGGGCTTTTCGCCGTGGACGCAGTGCTCACCATCGATGCCGACAGGCGCCGTGCGACGGAACGTAACCATTCGTCGACACATCTTCTCCAGGCGGCGCTCAGGAATGTTCTCGGGGACCATGTCCGTCAGTCCGGGTCGTACGTGGACGCCGAACGTCTGCGGTTCGATTTCAACCATTTTGCCGGCATGAAGGTGGAAGAGCTCGAGATGGTGGAAAGACTGGTCAACCGGTATGTCATCGAGGATTATCCGGTGGAAGTCAGCGAGAAAACTCTCAAGGAAGCCCGTGCTCTCGGTGCGATGAGCCTGTTCGAGGAGAAGTACGGCGACACGGTCCGCATGGTGAAGATGGGTGATGTTTCCCTGGAACTGTGCGGTGGAACCCATGTTTCGCGGACCGGCCGGATCGGGTTGTTCAGGATCGTTTCCGAGTCCTCTGTGGCCGCAGGAATCAGGCGCATCGAGGCTGTCACCGGGATGACGGCGTATGATATGGCCAGGAATGACCGCAGTCTCGTGCAGATGGTCAGCCGTGAGCTCGCCATCACCCCTGACGGGATTTTCGACCGTATCGGGGCGCTGTCCGTGAGGATCCGCGAGCTTGAGAAAGAGAACAGGCGGATCAGGACGCACGGTACGGCTGGCGGGGATGACCTTCTTTCGGGAGCGGTTGATCTCGACGGTATTAAGGTTGTGTTCGGGCGGATTGATGTGAGCGACACCGGAGAGCTGAAAGGTGTGGCGGACATGATCCGGGGGAAAATCATAAGCGGTGTTGCTGTTGTCGGCGCAACGGTCAACGGGAAGGTGACGATTATCGCCACGGTGACCGATGATATCATCAAGTCGAAGTCCCTCAAAGCGGGCGATATCGTCAGGGAGTTGGCGGTGCTGGTCGGCGGCTCGGGAGGCGGCAGGCCCCATTTTGCGATGGCGGGGGGGAAGGACGCGGACAAGCTCGATGCCGCGCTCGCGTCGGTACCGTCAATAATAATGAAACTGGCCGGGATAAAGGACTGATATGACATTCACCACCACATCGGTGTTCCGGCACCTCCTCGACGTGCGGGAGCGGTTCGGCGCCGGTTTTCTCGTCCTGTTCGACCCCGACCGTATTACAGCGGAATCGGCAGCCCGGCAGGCGCGGGTGTGTGAAGAGGCGGGAGTCGATGCGATTCTCATCGGGACAAGCCTCATGATGGGGAACGGGTTCGATGCGTTCGTCATGGCTGTAGCCGGGAATGTTTCCATCCCGGTGATTCTGTTTCCCGGCGAGAAATCACAGGTCAGCGGGCATGCGGATGCAATCCTGTTTC